>BFBZ01000019.1_pt40 | contig 78142 bp, 82 predicted proteins | sample 1888401 | NCBI WGS metagenome assembly BFBZ01 (sample SAMD00112614, study PRJDB3348) | symbiont metagenome | host: Chara braunii
CTCGGCGCGCTGCCGTGTGAAGGCATGCACGGTATCGTATTTCTGATTGCCCGAGATCGCCGACCATTCGGGAAGCCGATCGACCTCGGCGAAGGTCACCACTGCGGTGAGTTCGTCGAGCTCCGGCGGCAATGCGATGAAGGCGGCGACCATGCCGTCCTTCAGGCCGAGCTTGGCCGGAAGGGGCGTGCCGGAATATCCCGCGGCCGCCGGCGCCATGGTCAGTAGACCCTGGCCTTCGGCGCGATCTTGGCCGGGTTGATGCCGCCGTCTTTTTCCGCCAGCAGCGTCTCGGTATGCACCGGCCGGTAGCTTAGCGTCACCTTGCCGTCCTCGCCGACGCGGGCCAGCGTGTGCTTGCGCCAGTTTGCGTCGTCGCGATTCGCGAAATCCTCGCGCGCATGCGCGCCCCGGCTCTCCTTGCGCGCTTCGGCGCCGTAGACAGTGGTGATGGCGTTGACCATCAGGTTTTCCAATTCCAGCGTCTCGACGAGGTCGGAATTCCAGATCATCGAGCGGTCGAAGACCTTGATGTCCTTGAGCTCGCTCCAGATCTCGGAAATGCGCCTGCAGCCTTTTTCGAGCGATTCCTGCGTGCGGAACACCGCCGCGTCTTCCTGCATCGCCCTTTGCATCTTCTCACGCAGCACCGCCGTCGGCGTCGAGCCGTTGGCGTGGCGCAGGTGATCGAAGCGGTCCATGATCTTTTCGACCGAGGCCGCGTTGGGCGACGGGATCGCCGACTTGCGGTCGATGACCTGGCCGGCGCGCAGCGCCGCCGCGCGACCGAAGACGACAAGGTCGATCAGCGAGTTGGAGCCGAGCCGGTTGGCGCCGTGGACGGAGGCGCAGCCGGCCTCGCCGACCGCCATCAGCCCGGGCAACACGCGATCCGGATTGTCTGCCGCCGGGCTGAGCACTTCGCCCCAATAATTGGTCGGCACGCCGCCCATATTGTAGTGGACCGTCGGCAGCACCGGGATCGGCTCCTTGGTAAGGTCGACGCCGGCGAAGATTTTTGCCGATTCCGAAATACCCGGGAGCCTTTCATGCAGAACGGCCGGGTCGAGATGGTCGAGATGCAGGAAGATGTGGTCCTTCTTCGGGCCGACGCCACGGCCTTCGCGGATCTCCATCGTCATGCAGCGCGAGACCACGTCACGCGAGGCGAGATCCTTGGCCGACGGCGCATAGCGCTCCATGAAGCGCTCGCCTTCGGAATTGACGAGATAGCCGCCCTCGCCGCGCGCGCCTTCGGTGATCAGGCAGCCGGCGCCGTAAATGCCGGTCGGATGGAACTGCACGAACTCCATGTCCTGCAGCGCCAACCCGGCACGCGCGGCCATGCCGCCGCCGTCGCCGGTGCAGGTATGCGCCGAAGTGGCCGAGAAATAGGCGCGGCCGTAGCCGCCGGTCGCCAGCACCACCATCTTGGCCGAGAAGCGGTGGATGGTGCCGTCGTCGAGATTCCACGCGACGACCCCGGTGCAGGTGCCGTCCGGCTCCATGATCAGGTCGAGCGCGAAATACTCGATGAAGAACTGCGCGTTGTTCTTCAGCGACTGGCCATAGAGCGTGTGCAGCATGGCATGGCCGGTGCGGTCGGCGGCCGCGCAGGTGCGCTGCACGGGCGGGCCCTCGCCGAAGTTCATCATCATGCCGCCGAATGGCCGCTGGTAGATCTTGCCCTCTTCCGTGCGCGAGAACGGCACGCCGTAATGCTCGAGCTCGTAGACCGCGGCGGGCGCCTCCCGCACCATGTATTCCTGCGCATCGATGTCGCCCAGCCAGTCCGAGCCCTTGACGGTGTCGAAGAGGTGCCACTGCCAGTTGTCGGGGCCCATATTGGCCAGCGAGGCGGCGATGCCGCCCTGCGCCGCGACCGTATGCGAGCGGGTCGGGAACACCTTGGTGATGCAGGCGGTGCGCAGCCCCTGCTCGGCCATGCCGAGCGTGGCGCGCAGGCCGGCGCCGCCTGCGCCGACGATCACCACATCGAATTTGTGGTCGACATAGGTATAGGCGGAAGCCGCGTTGGCGGTGTTTGCGTTGGCCAAGACGTCAGCCTCCGAATGCCAGCTTGAGCAGGGCGAAGAGCGAGGCGACGCCGACTGCTATTGAGAAGAACGTGTTGAGGGCGATCAGCGCCAGCTTCATGCCCTCGCCATGCACGTAATCCTCGATGATCACCTGCATGCCGAGCCGCATATGGTAGAGCCCGGAAATCAGCACCAGCGCCAGCACCAGCGCCACGAACGGATTGGCGAGCGCCGCCCGCACCTGTGCGTAACCGTGGCCGTTGACCGCGATCAGGAAGCCGACGAAGAACAGGGTCAGCGGGATGTTGGCGATCGCGGTCAGCCGCTGACGCCAGAAATGCTGCGTGCCCTCGCGGGCCGAGCCCAGCCCACGGACCTTGCCGAGCGGCGTGCGCATGTCGGTGTTGTTCGCGCTCATCGTCAAGCTCCCCGCGCCATGTAGCCCGCGATCCAGATCAGCAGCGTGAGCACGATCGAGCCGGCCAGCGTCGCCCATGCGATCTTCGAAGCGGTGTGCTTTTCAAGCCCCGCTCCGGTGTCCCAGACGAGGTGGCGGAGCCCGCCCAGCATGTGGTGCATCAGTGCCCAGGTGTAGCCGAACAGGACCAAGCGGCCGAGCCAGGAGCCGAAAGCCCAGTTGACCCAGTCGAACGCGGCCTGCGAGTTCGAAGCGGCAATCAGCCAGGCGGCTACCAGCAGCGTGCCGAAATAGAGCGCGCCGCCGGTGATGCGATGGATGATCGACATCGTCATGGTGATCGGCGGCCGGTAGATCGTCAGGTGCGGCGAGAGAGGCCGTTCACGTCTGGCAACTGCGCGGGTGGCGGGTGATTTGCTCATGGCTCCCCCAGTTCGGCGTTCCGGAGCCGCGAAAGAAGCGGGCGTTAGCCGCCTCCCTATATGGCTTCGAACAGCCGGTTTCTAATGCTCTTTTTGCACCGCGTCAAAGCCGGAAAATCGTTTTGGAAACATCATTTAGTCTGACAAACTGGCGGTCATGCGCTTCAATCGATTAGCGCATGTTCAGAAGCCCGCGCCGCGTCGCCGCGGTGCGATATGCCGGGGACCCTCACGGGCGCTAGGCGCGCCCAGATTGAGGTCAGGCCTCGCCTGAATATCGGCACGCCTTCAGCGCGTGCAGCTCTGTGGCGTCGACCCCTTCTTCATCACCAGCGCCTCGCGCCCGTCGATCACGATCGCGTCGTGCGTCGCCGCTTCCTGGTAGCGGCTGCTCTGGTTGGCGGGCGAGGCGGCAAACTCCTCCGTCGCGCCATCCGGCCTCACCACCCGCAGCGACGAGCCGAGGTTCTGGATGGTGATCGTGCCGCCGTTGCCGCATCTGTATGTGCCCGCGCCCATAACGGGTCGCGGCGCGGTGAGGTCGGTGGTGATCTTGGTTGCGGACGGTGGAGGGGCCTTTGCGGGCGCCGTCGGCTGCTGGGCAACGGCGGGCGGGGCCACCGGCGGGACGGTTTTTGCGGCTTTCGGAGCACCGTCCTGCGGCACGCAGGCAGCGGCCGCAAGCAGCAGCGGAACAACGAGCGATACACGAACCGCGCGGCCAAAACTCATGCAACTGCCCCTTTCGTGCGCGGCACGCTAGCCACGCGGCGTGCCAAGATCAAGTTGACCTAGGCTCAGCCGGCTGTACGCCGCACGGAAAAATTAACCATGATTATTAAGAGCTGGTGCCATGGAACAGTTCGCCCCTTAACAAAGGTTAAGAAAGAGTTAATTTCAGATTCGAACGGCGTTTTTGCACTGCCTCAATGGTTGCGCCGCTTACAGGAGAGCGACATGCGTTCGAAATCAATGCGGGCAAGCCTCGCCGCCATCGCGCTGGCAGCCCTTGCCACCGCAACCGCCGCGCCGGCCGAGGCCGGATTGCGTCATCATGACCGCGTCTATGCCGATTCCTTCGGCAACCTCGTCATCGACAGCGCCGCCGGCTACAAGCGCATCATCGTCGGCCAGGGCCGGCGGGCCAAGCAGCTCTCCGACTATACCAGCGCCGGTCAACCGGCCGTGATCTATGACGAGTCGGATAATGTTTCAGGGCCTCGCTGCTACCAGCCGCCGGTTTTCGTGAAGGGCCGCTCCTATATGTACGGGCTTTCCGACGGCGAAATGCCCAACCTCAGCCCCTGCCGCTGAGCATCACAGGGATCCGCCGGCGCCGATACCGAACGGCTCCGGCACGAAAGCGGTCTCGGGCCGCTCATAGGACAGCCGAACGCTGTCGCGGCCGTTCTTCTTGGCCTTGTACAGCGCCGCGTCGGCCCGCCGCATCAGCGGCACCAGCGCTTCATTGCCGGTGCGAGCGGCAACGCCGAAGCTCGCGGTCACCCTTGTGCCCGGCGGAAGCCCGCCGATGGTGCCCGCCGAGTAAGCGTTGCGGATCGCTTCGGCGAAGAGGCGCGCGGAAGCGAGATCGCTGAGCGGCAAAAGCACGGCGAACTCCTCACCGCCGATGCGGCCGGCGGCCCCGCGCGTGCCCGTGGCGAAACGCAGCTTGGCGCCGAAATCGGCGATCACCCTGTCGCCTGCCTCATGTCCATGCTGGTCGTTGAGCGCCTTGAAGTGGTCGAGGTCGGCCAGCACCAGCGCGACAGGAAAACCGGCCCTCTGGCATTGATCGAGCAGCAGCGTTGCCTGTTCCTCGAAGCCCCGGCGGTTGAGGAGACCGGACAGCGGGTCGGTGTGGGTCTCGACCTTGAGCGCCTTCATGACGTCGAGCGCGGCTGCGGTGAACAGGCAGAGCGCGATCAGGAGCGACAGCAAGGCGTGCGAGAGCAGCGCGGTCGTCCAGTAAGAGGAGCCGTAGAATCCGTCATAGTTCAGGAACGGACCATGCGCGGCGACGACGACAAGAGTGCGGGCGAAGAAGTTAAGACTGGAGAGCAGCGCCAGCACGAACAGGATCATTTCGGTCGGGCCGTTGTTGCGCACCGGTCTGAGCTCGGCTGCGACCAGCAGGCTGAGCCCGCCGAAGCCGAAATTCATGGCAAGGATCCGCCAGGTGAGATCCGGCTGGATGAACAAGAACCAGGAGAAAGCGGCAAGCCCGCCGCCCGTCATGACGCCGATGCCGGCATAGGGCACGCGCCGCCCGTGGCGCGCGATGATCCCGCCGGTGAGGCAGCAGGCGGCGACCGAGAAAAATATGTTGGAGATGAGCTTGGTCAGCGCCACGCCGGCGGGAAGCGTGAAATACTGCAGCAGGAAGCCCAGGGCCGACAGGCAGTAGCTTGCGCCGAGCGCCGCCAGATACGGACGGTGGCGCTGATGGAACCACAGCAGGAGGAACGCCGCGCCGAGCGCCAGCGCTATCGTCGGGTTGAGCAACGCGATGAGCAGACCGGTGTCCAAAGGACGGTGACTTCCCCAACTTACCCCAGGGGAGATGCTAGTACGGAAGCACGAACAAGCAGTTAAGCGCCGATGGAATGACGGCGCTTGCCCAGGCAAAAACCAGCCCGGTATCGCGTTGCGATCCGGGCTGGTGTTGGAATGGCAAGATCACGACCGGGACTACTTCCAGTCGCGGATATCGACGAAGTGGCCGGCGATCGCGGCCGCCGCCGCCATGGCCGGCGACACCAGATGGGTGCGGCCCTTGAAGCCCTGCCGGCCCTCGAAATTGCGGTTCGAGGTCGAGGCGCAGCGCTCATGCGGCTTCAGCCGGTCGTCGTTCATGGCCAGGCACATCGAGCAGCCCGGCTCGCGCCAGTCGAAGCCGGCTGCGAGGAAGATCTTGTCCAGCCCCTCGGCCTCGGCCTGTTCCTTGACCAGGCCGGAACCCGGCACGATCATGGCGTTGACGCGCGGATTGACGGTCTTGCCCTCGACCACCTTGGCGGCGGCGCGCAGATCCTCGATGCGGCCGTTGGTGCAGGAGCCGATGAACACGCGGTCGAGCGCGATGTCGGTGATCTTGGTTCCCGGCGTGAGCCCCATATAGTCGAGAGCGCGGATCTTCGATGAGCGCTTGTTCTCGTCGGCGATCTCTTCGGGATCGGGCACCACGCCCTGCACCGACACGACGTCCTCCGGCGAGGAACCCCAGGAGACGATCGGCGGCAGCTTCTGCGCGTCCAGCACGACGACCTTGTCGAAATGCGCGCCTTCATCCGAATGCAGCGTCTTCCAATAGGCGAGCGCGGCATCCCAGGCGGCGCCCTTCGGCGCCCGCGGCTTGTCCTTGACATAGGCGAAGGTCGTCTCGTCCGGGGCGATCAGGCCGGCGCGGGCGCCGGCCTCGATCGACATGTTGCAGATCGTCATGCGGCCTTCCATCGACAGCGAGCGGATCGCCTCGCCGGCATATTCGATGACATAGCCGGTGCCGCCGGCGGTGCCGATCTCGCCGATGATGGCCAGGATGATGTCCTTGGCCGTGACGCCTTCCGGCAGTTGGCCGTCGACACGCACCAGCATGTTCTTGGCCTTGCGCTGGATCAGCGTCTGCGTGGCCAGCACATGCTCGACCTCGGACGTGCCGATGCCGTGCGCCAACGCACCGAAGGCGCCATGCGTGGAGGTGTGGCTGTCGCCACAGACGATGGTCATGCCGGGCAGGGTAAAACCCTGCTCCGGGCCGATGATGTGGACGATGCCCTGGCGGATGTCGTTCTCGGAATAATATTCGATGCCGAAATCCTTGGCGTTCCTGGCCAGCGCCTCGACCTGGATACGGCTTTCCTCGTTCTTGATGCCGAACTTGCGCTCGGGCGAGGTCGACACGTTGTGGTCGACCACGGCCAGCGTCTTTTCGGGATGCCGAACCTGGCGGCCGCTCATGCGCARGCCCTCGAAGGCYTGMGGGCTGGTCACTTCRTGGACGAGGTGGCGRTCGATATAGAGCAGGCAGGTGCCGTCGTCCTGGCGGTCGACGACGTGGTCGTCGAAGATCTTGTCGTAGAGGGTGCGCGGTGCGCTCATGTGCGTAAATCCGTCGATATGAGAAATGGGGAAGCTGGCGCCGGCAAGCCGGCGAAGCGACTGGACCAGTCGGCGTCAGCTAAGTCGGCTGGTGAGGGCGCCGGAGACGCGCGCGGCAAATCGCGACGGCAGGCGCTTCCTGTCCTGCAGCACGAAACCCTTATAGGCCGGATCGCCGAAAAGCTCTTCCATGGCGGGGTAGATAGCAATCTTTGYGSATTTCGGCAATTGCCGCGAGACYTGGTTCCYCGCCCYACGAAGYGGGAGAGAGGCCCGCGCGGCGTCTGGAGTTCATGGTCTCCTGATTKCCATGAACCSGSSRKCYTTKYCSKCCGGCTATTCCTCACGCTGCCGTCGCAGCCGCTGCTCCAGCGCTCTCAAGGCCAGCGATAGCCCGACCGTCAGGATGAGATAGATATAGGCGACGATCGAGTAGGTCTCGAAGAAGCGGAAAGAGCCGGCGGCATAGACCTTGCCGATCTGCGTGATGTCGGCCACCCCCAGCACCGAGACCAGCGAGGAATCCTTGACCATGGCGACGAAGTCGTTGCCGAGCGGCGGCAGGATGGTGCGGATCGCCTGCGGGAAGACGATCAGCCGGAAGCGCTGCACGCGCGACAGGCCAAGCGCCTTGGCGGCTTCGATCTGGCCCTTCTCGACCGACTGGATGCCGGCYCGGAACACCTCCGAGATGAAAGCCGAATAGCCGATGGTCAACGCCATGACGGCRCGCCACAGAAGCGAAACGTCGCGCACCAGCAATTCATYGAGAAAGCCGGCGCTCYGCAGCGGCGCCGTCACCACGTTCCAGGCCGCGACGAAGGCCGGCGCCCCGGCAAAGGCGATCCAGAACAAGAGCACCAGGATCGGCACCCCGCGGATGATCTCGACATAGAARCGGGCKATCTGGCGCAGCCATTGCGAGCCCGAAAGCGCCATCAGCGCGACGCCGAGCCCGATCGCCGAGGCCAGCGCGAAGGCGACCACGGTGACGAAGACGGTGATGCCGATGCCCTTGGCGACGGTGGCGAAGACCTGCGCATAGATGTCRCTCAACGCGATGGCGAGCGCCGCGACCAGCGCMAGCACCGCMGCCGCGGCCAGCCACCAGGGGAATTCGGGCTTGGAGGAGGATGGTGTGGCCATCAGGCGGCGCCGATGCYGTAAAGGTCGCGAAAGGATCGCGCCAAGGCACCCCCCTCTGGCCTGCCGGCCATCTCCCCCTCAAGGGGGGAGATCGGATGTCGCATGGGCTTTTGCCAACCACCAAAGTTGTATGAGGTGCGCTGTCGGCGAAGCTGCCAATCTCCCCCCTTGAGGGGGAGATGTCCGGCAGGACAGAGGGGGGTGGACGCGCGCAATGTCAGCGCAAGTTCGTGTTCACGCACTACTTCCGACAATCGGGATCACTCGCCCATCTTGTAGTCGAGGAACCATTTCTTGTTCAGCGCATCCAGCGTGCCATCTGCCTTGAGAGCGGCAATCGCGGCGTTGACCGGCGTCACCAGGTCGGAGCCCTTCGGGAAGATGAAGCCGAAATCCTCGCTGCCGAGCGGCCCGCCGATCAGCTTCAGCTTGCCTTCGGAGGCGTCGACATAGCCCTTGCCGGCGGTGCCGTCGGTCAGGACCACATCGACATCGCCGGCCTTCAGCGCCTGCACCGTGGCGCCGAACGTCTCGAACAGCTTGATGCGCGGGTTCTGCTCATTGCCGTCGAGCACGCTGTAGACGGCCGTGTAGAAAGGCGTGGTGCCGGGCTGCGCCCCGATCAGCCCGTCCTTGAAGGCGCCGAAGCTCTTGGCGTCGGCGAAGCGCTTCTCGTCGCCGCGCACCAGCATGAACTGCTCCGAACGCATATAGGGATCGGAGAAATCGACCTTTGCCTTGCGCTCTTCCTTGATGGTGATACCGGTCATGCCGATGTTGTATTGGTTGTCGGAAACCGCCTGRATCATCGCGTCCCAGGACGTGTTCTGGTACTCGACCTTGAAGTTCAGCCGCTTGGCGATCTCGTCCATCGCGTCATATTCCCAGCCGATCTGCTTGCCGCTCTTCTTGTCGATGAACTGCAGCGGCGGATAGGCGTTCTCCGTGACCACCACCACCTTGCGGCCGGCGAGATCGGGCAACGAACCGGCCCACGCGGCGACGGGCGCAAGAAGGCAGGCCACAAGGCCAGCCAGCAGCAGTTTCGACTTGGTCATGACAAATCTCCGAAGGTGATCGGCCGCGCGATGCTCTCACGGCCAGGGAAAATCAGGCGCCGACTTTAGCTTTCCGCAAGCGCCTTGCAAGCCGCTCCACTGCGCCATTTCGCGTATGCCCAGAATCCAATGCTCAGGCGAGATTGTTTCGAGAACGTCCTTGCCGGATCAGTCCCGATCCGTCGCGGAGACCCCGGGGATGACGACGTTGGATTCTGCCAAATGAAAAGGCGGCCGAAGCCGCCTTTCCAAACTCGGTTATGCGAAGAAGCCTTACTCGGCGGAAGCGGCCTCGGCGGCCTTCTTCTCGGCGGCTTCCTGCGCGGCCTTCTCGACGGCCAGCGCCTCGGCGGCGGCGACCTTCTCGGCCTCGATGCGGGCGCGCTCGGCGTTCAGCGCATCGCGCTCTTCATCGTTGAGCTTGCGGGCGCGCACGCCGGTGTTTTCCGAAATGCGGGCCGACTTGCCGCGACGGTCGCGCAGGTAATAGAGCTTGGCGCGGCGCACCTTGCCGCGACGCACGATCTCGACGCCCTCGACCATCGGCGAGTAGACCGGGAAAACGCGCTCGACGCCTTCGCCGTAGGAAATCTTGCGGACGGTGAAATTCTCCTGGAAGCCGGAGCCGGAGCGGGCGATGACGACGCCCTCATAGGCYTGGACGCGGGTGCGGCTGCCTTCGGTGACRCGCACCTGGACGCGCACGGTGTCGCCGGGCTGGAATTCGGGCAGCTTGCGCTTGGCTTCGATCTTGGCGGCCTGTTCGGCCTCGAGCTGACGGATGAGATCCATCTCAAAAATCCACTTCTTGTTCTTCCGACAGTCAGAGCGTCCTCGACTCGCCTTGCAGTTCCATCGACCGCTCGGCTATGCCCATTGCCCCAACTATCGGGGACAACGGACAGGGACGGCTACACCGCCAATTGTTGACGGGCACGGAAGATTGTTCCTCCGGTTCGGGCGGCGACATACAGCTATTTCCGCGCTTTGTCACGCCTTTGACGTGCAATTTTTTGCGCGCGGCGCACCAGCTTGATCCCGTACTGCCGGGTTGCGCCGGGCCGGCAAGCTTTCTAAGTCGGGAAATCGCGTGTTTTCCTCGGCGTGGCCCAGATGTCAATCTTCGATGCAACCCTGCTTTTCCTTGCCGGCTTTGTCTCCGGCGTGGTCAATGCCATTGCCGGGGGCGGAACCTTCGTCACCTTCGGCGCCATGACCCTGATCGGCCTGCCGCCGATCGTCGCCAACGCCACCTCGTCGGTGACGCAATTTCCGGGCTACATCACCGCGACGCTCGCCTATCTGGACGACATCAGGCATTTCTGGCGCCAGGCGCTGGTGCTKTGCGCGATATCGGCCCTCGGCGCCCTGGCGGGCTCGCTCATTCTGCTTGCGCTTTCCAATCCGTCGTTCCGGGCGCTGGTGCCGTGGCTGCTTATCGCCGCCACCGCCCTGTTTGCCGCCGGCCCATGGTTGAAACCCGCGGCCGGGCCGGAGCACCAGGCGTCGGTTGGCTCGGTGGTAGGATCGCTCGTGCAGTTTGCGACCGCGGTCTATGGCGGCTTCTTCGGCGCCGGCATGGGCGTGATGATGCTGGCGACCCTCGGCCTCACCCAGGCCGGCGACTACCACCGGCTGAACGCGYTGAAGAACATGCTCTCCATCGTCATCGCGGCGGTCGCCATCCTGGTCTTCGTTTCGGGCGGCGTCGTCGCCTGGCCGCAGGCGGTCGTCATGGTCCCGGGCGTCGCGCTGGGCGGTTATGCCGGCGTGTGGATTGCCAAGCGCGTGCCGCAAGGCGTCGTGCGGGCCTTCGTCGTCGCCGTCGGCCTGTTCCTGGCGTTTTACTATTTCACCAAAGGCTGAGTGGCACCATGATCCCGAAAAAGTGGGAACCGGTTTTTGGAAAAGATCATGGTCGGATAGAGAGAGGATGATCCGTTCCGATCTATCGGAGCGGATCGTCCTGCAGCAAATCGGGCCGCCGCTCCCTGGTCAGCTTCTCCGCCTCCGCGCGCCGCCACGCGGCGATCTTCCCGTGATTGCCGGAGATCAGCACATCGGGGATCGGCCGACCCTCGAACTCCTGCGGCCGCGTATAGTGCGGGTGTTCGAGCAGGCCGTTCTCGAAACTCTCTTCCTCGCCCGACACGGCATTGCCCATGACGCCGGGCAGCAACCGCACCACCGCGTCGAGCAGCACGAGCGCCGCAGGTTCTCCGCCGGAGAGGATGAAGTCGCCGATGGAGATTTCTTCCAGGGCCCGCGCCTCGATCAGCCGCTGGTCGACGCCCTCGAAGCGGCCGCACAGGATGACTGCGCCCGGCCCGGCCGCGAGCTCTCGCACGCGTGCTTGCGTCAGCGGTTTTCCGCGCGGACTCATCAGCAATTTTGGGCGCGGATCGCCTGGCGGCGAGGCGTGATCGATGGCCTTCGCCAGCACATCGGCGCGCATCACCATGCCGGCGCCGCCGCCGGCCGGGGTGTCGTCGACGGTACGATGCCTGTCGGTGGCGAAGTCGCGGATTTGGATCGCCTCCAGCGACCATGTGCCGGCCTCAAGCGCGCGGCCCGCAAGCGACAGGCCGAGCGCGCCCGGAAACATCTCCGGATAAAGCGTCAGCACCGAGGCGGCAAAGCTCACCGGTTGCCCCCGGCATCCTTCGGTCCGCGCGGCCGGCCCTTCGGGTCGAAGCCTTCATCGCGCGGCGCTTCGCCGTCTTCTTCTTCGACCAATCCCGCTGCCACGGGATCGACGCGGACAAAACCCTCGGCGATCGACACTTCCGGCACCGCCGCCTGGGTGAACGGGATCAGCACGCCCTTGCGGCCGGCGAGGGTGACATCGAGGATGTCGCCGCCGCCGAAATTATGCACGGCGACGATCTTGCCGATGTTTGCGCCTTTGTCGTCCCTGATCTCAAGTCCAATGAGGTCGGCATGGTAGAACTCGTCCTCCTCGCCATCGTCCGGCAGCACCGAGCGGTCGACAAAGAGCTCAGTGCCGGCAAGCGCCTCGGCGGCGTTGCGGTCGCTGACGCCCTTGAAGCGCACGACCACCACCGCGCCGGCCGGCCTGATGTCGAGGATATGGAAGACCCTGCCGTCCCGGGCCTGGAGCGGGCCGTAGTCGGCCAGCGCCAGCGGATCCCCGGTGAAGGTCTTTACTCGCAATTCGCCCTTGATGCCGTGCGCGGCGCCGATTACGGCCATCTGTACGGGATTCTGGAGCTTCGACATCGGCGGCCCTTCCTTTGCCCTGCTCTAACCCCCCGTAGCTATCATTTCAATGATCGCGTCTTCACCGCTTCCTAACCTCGCTGCCCGAAGATGCCGGCATGCAGGAATTCCTCATCCCGGCAAAGCCCGACCTCCAGGCGGCGCGCGAAAACTGGCTGAAGATGCTGGCCCGCGAGCGCCGGCTGTCGCCGGAAACAGTGGAAGCCTATGAGCGGGACACGCGACAGTTCCTGCATTTCCTGACCGGACATCGCGGCGGCCCGCCAGGCATTGCCGACATCGCCGACCTACGCCCCGCCGATCTGCGCGGCTTCCTTGCCGCGCGCCGCAAGGCCGGCGCCGGCGCCCGCACGCTGGGGCGCGGCCTTGCCGGCATTCGTTCGCTGCTGCGTTTTCTCGAACGGCGCGGCTTGGCAAACGCGGCCGGCGCGGCAGCCTTGCGCGCGCCGCGCCAGCCGAAGTCTCTGCCCAAGCCGCTGACCGCGAGCGACGCCAGGCAGGTCGTCGCGGTCGAAGGCCAGTTGGCGGAGGAACCCTGGATCGCCGCCCGCAATGCCGCCGTGCTGACTTTGCTCTACGGTTCCGGTCTGCGCATTTCCGAAGCGCTCGGGCTGACCGGCGCCGACCTTGCCACCGACGCCGACACGGTGCTGCGCATCACCGGCAAGGGCGGCAAGACGCGGCTGGTGCCGGTGCTGCCGGTGGCGCTGCGCGCGGTTGCCGAATACCGCCGCCTCTGCCCTTTCCATATCGAGCCGAAGGGCCTGTTGTTCCGCGGCGCGCGGGGCGGGCCGCTCAACCCGGCCATCGTCCAGCGCGACATGGCGAAGCTGCGTTCGGCGCTCAACCTGCCGGACACGGCTACGCCGCATGCCTTGCGCCATTCCTTCGCGACGCATCTGCTCGGCCGCGGCGGCGACCTGCGCACCATCCAGGAGCTGCTCGGCCATGCCAGTCTCTCGACGACCCAGGTCTACACCGGCGTCGACACCGCAAGGCTGCTTGAGATCTACGAGCAGGCGCATCCAAGGGCATGAAACCGCCGACGCGATGGGCGTTTCAGCCAACCGTCCAGTGTTCGATCGGAAAACACGAGCGAACGTCAAAGCTGACCGCACCGGGGACAATTTCATTCTTCCGGTTAACCGTTTTGCCGTTTTTTCCTCCTAAGAAGTCACCATGAAACGCGTCATCGCCATCGCCGACCGCGCGGCCGCCGTCTCGTTGAAGCTGCTGGTAGCGCTCAACGTGCTGTTCTTCCTGTCGTTCCTCGTCGTCCTGCTGCTCGCCGGCAGGGCGCATGCCGAGGCTTCAGCGTGCGGCGGCGCGGATATGTTCAGCGCGCTTGAGAAGAGCGATCCCTCCACCTTCAAGAAGGTGGAGGCCGAAGCCGATGCCGTTCCGAACAGCAAGGGCCTGCTGTGGAAGCTGGAGAAGCCGGGCGAAAGACCGTCCTATCTCTTCGGCACCATGCACATGACCGACACGCGCGTCACCACGCTGACGGCCGCGGCACAGAAGGCCTATGACGGCGCCGACACCATCATCATCGAGACCACCGACGCCCTCGACAAGGCCAAGATGATGGCGGCCATGGCCTCCGAGCCCGGCTTGATGATGTTCACCGACAACACCACGCTGTCCTCGCTGCTGTCGCCCGAGGATGCGGACGTTCTCAACAAAGGGCTCGACGCGCGCGGCATTCCGCACCTGACGGTCGCCAAGATGAAGCCGTGGATCCTGTCGGCAATGGTCGCGCTGCCGGCCTGCGAGGTGGCGCGCCAGGCCGCTGGGGCACCGGTTCTGGACGTCAAGCTGGCGTCGGAAGCCAAGGCATCCGGAAAGGATGTCGAGGGGCTGGAAACCGCCGCCGACCAGTTGCGCGCCATGGCCTCGCTGCCGCTTGCTTTCCACATGAAGAGCCTGGTCGAAACGATGCGGCTCGGCGACAAGGTGAACGACGTCAACGAGACGATGATCGTGCTCTACCAGCGTGGCGAGATCGGCATGTTCTGGCCGCTCTTCAAAGCCCTGCTGCCCGGCACCGACAACGACCCGGCCGGCTACGCCGCTTTCGAGCAGACGATGATCACCAGCCGCAACAAGGTGATGGTGGAGCATGCCAAGCCCATCCTCGCCAAGGGCAATGCCTTCATGGCGGTCGGCGCCCTGCATCTGCCCGGCCCCGACGGACTGGTCGAGGATTTCCGCAAGGCAGGGTATACTGTTACCGCTGTCGACTGAGTCGCCTGGCGGCTGACGGGCCCGAAAACGCCGGTTTTTTCAGCGCTTTCCGTCCGTCCGCGTGAAACCGGTTGCGGGATCCGCGCGTTGGTGGCTGTTATTTGATGCCTTTCATTCCAAGGAGGACACGTTTCATGGCGAACCCTAATGACCCCTTCACTCCTTCGAGCACGCCCCCCTCGTCGGGCGGCGGTGGCGGCAGCGGATGGCTGATCGCCCTGGTTGTCGTTATCCTGGCCGTCGTTGCGTATTATGTCTTTGGCAGAAGCGGCGGCGAAAAGGCCCCGGCTCCCGCGGAGCCGCCAGCCGCCAGCACACCGGCCCCCGCGCCAGCTCCCGTCACGCCTGCCCCAGCCCCAGCCCCAGCCCCGGCCCCGGCCCCGGCGCCTGCACCCGCGCCTGCGCCTGCGCCTGCGCCTGCGCCTGCGCCAGCACCGGCTCCAGCGCCGGCTCCAGCGCCGGCACCTGCACCCGCTCCTGCGCCGGCCCCAGCGCCCGCGCCGGCTCAGTAATCAGGCCACGCTCAACGACGAACGGCCCGCCGAAAGGCGGGCCGTTTTTATTCGGAGACACCAACCCTCGATGAGCGTTCGGCGCCTAGCGCTTGGAGCGTCCCTAAATGTGAATCGGCTTGAAGAATGTGGCCAACGCCGCCTCCTTCACCGCTTCCGACATGGTCGGATGCGCGTGGCAGGTGCGGGCAAGGTCTTCCGACGAACCGCCGAACTCCATCAGCACCGCCGCCTCGTGGATCATCTCGCCAGCGCCGAAGCCGACGATATGGACGCCGAGCACGCGGTCGGTGCGCTTGTCGGCCAGGATCTTCACGAAGCCGTCGGTGTGCAGCATGGCGCGCGCGCGGCCGTTAGCGCTGAACGGGAATTTGCCGACCTTGTATTCGATGCCGGCCTTCTTCAGCTCCTCCTCGGTCTTGCCGACGGAGGCGATTTCGGGGCTGGTGTAGACCACGCTCGGGATCACGTCATAATTCACATGGCCGGCCTGGCCGGCGATCGTCTCGGCCACCGCCACGCCCTCGTCCTCGGCCTTGTGGGCGAGCATCGGCCCGGCGATGACGTCGCCTATGGCATAGATGCCGGGCACGTTGGTCCGCAAATGCCCGTCGGTCTTGACCCGGCCGCGCTCGTCCATCTCGACGCCGGCTTCCTTGAGCCCGAGCCCGTCGGCATAGGGGCGGCGGCCGGTGGCGACCAGCACCACATCCGCCTCTATGGTTTCCGCAGCGCCGCCCTTCACCGGCTCGAATGTGACCGCGGCACCCTTCTTGGACTTGGCGACGCCGGTGACCTTGGCGCCGAGCTTGAACTCGAAGCCCTGCTTGGACAGCAGCCGCTGGAACTGTTTTGAAACTTCGCCGTCCATGCCGCCGAGGATCGTGTCGAGGAATTCGACGACCGTGACCTTGGCGCCGAGCCGCGCCCACACAGAGCCGAGCTCCAGGCCGATGACGCCGCCGCCGACCACCACGAGGTGGCCCGGCACCTTGGCCAGCGAAAGCGCGCCGGTCGAGGACACGATCACCTTCTCGTCGAAATCGACCTTGACGCCCGGGATGCCGGCGACGTCCGAACCGGTAGCGATGACGATGTTCTTCGTCTCGATCTCCTCGACCTTGCCGTCCTCGCCGGTGACCGACACCCTGCCCGCGCCGACCACCTTGCCGGTGCCGCGGAAACTATCGATCTTGTTCTTCTTGAACAGGAAAGCGACGCCGTTGACGTTGGAGGCGACGGTCGCATCCTTGTGCGCCATCATCTTCTTGAGGTTGAGCTTGGGCGCGCCGACCTCGACGCCGAGCGTATCGAAGGCGTGGCCGGCTTCGGCAAACATCTCGGAGGCGTGGAGCAGCGCCTTCGACGGGATGCAGCCGATGTTGAGGCAAGTGCCGCCGAAGGTCGGGTTCTTCTCGACCACCGCGGTCTTCAGGCCGAGCTGCGCCGCCTTGATGGCGCAGACATAGCCGCCCGGTCCCGATCCGATGATTACGACGTCATAAGCCATGGAATTTTCCCTCTTTCGCGGCCTTTCAGCGGCCGCCGCTCACATTCAGGATCGCGCCGGTTATATAGGAAGCCGCGTCCGACAGAAGGTAGAGAACCGCGCTAGCGACTTCATCGGCTGTGCCTGCCCGCTTCATCGGCAGCATGTCCTGCAGCCGCGCCACCCGGTCCGGCTGGCCGCCCGAGGCGTGTATCTCGGTGTCGGTGATGCCGGGGCTGACCGCATTGACGCGGATGCCCTCCAGCGCCACTTCGCGCGCAAGGCCGATGGTCATGGTGTCGACCGCGCCCTTGGAGGCAGCGTAGTCGACATATTCGCCGGGCGAACCCAGCCTTGCGGCAGCGGAGGAGATGTTGACGATAGCGCCGCCCTTGCCGCCGTGGCGGGTCGACATGCGCCTGACAGCCTCGCGCGCGCTGAGGAAGGAGCCGACGATGTTGATGCGCATCATGCGCTCCAGCCGCTCGACGCTCATATCGTCGACGCGCGCCTTGACGTCGACGATACCGGCATTGTTGACGAACGCATCAAGCCGGCCGAAGGTCCGATCCACAGCTTCGAACATCGCCATGACATCGGCCTCGCTGCCGACATCGCCCCTGACCGCGAAGGCCTCGCCGCCGGCGGCTGAGAGATCGGCGACGAGCGCGTCGGCAGCGGCCTGGTTGGCGACGTAGTTGACCGCGACCCGATAGCCCGCGTGGCTCGCCTGCCGGCAGATGGCCGCGCCGATGCCGCGGCTGCCGCCGGTGACCAGCAGTGTTTTCCGTTCCGTGCTCATTCCTGGCAACCTTTCAGCACGAAGACGTCCCACGGCACCTTCGAGAAGCCGCTGCCGCCCGAAGAGCCGTGGTCAGCATGCGCTGCCGACATTTCGAGCGACGGCCCGAGGTCGGGAAAGATCAGGCTCTTCGGCGCATCGGCGCCTTCGGCCGGCAGCAGGCCGACGCTGCCCTTCTCATCGGCGCTGTAGATGATGCCTTCCCAGATCGTGCACGCGGCAAGTTCTTCGCCTGTGGCGTCGCCGGCCGGGCATTTGTACATCAGCGAGCCGCGCGGCCGCGCGGCACCGCCCTCGGTCCACATCGCGATGCCGTCGAGCACGACATTGTTGTCGAGGATCATGCGGAACGTGTTGGTGATCGTCGCCGAGGTTCCGGTCGGCGTGAAATCGACCTCGGCGCCGCTCTGCGCCTCGCCATAGACGGCGAGTTGGATCGGGCAGGCGGCATGGGCGGCGGAATTGGTCGCAAGCAATGCTAGCGACACGGCCAGACATCCGATCATGGGCAAGGTGGCGCTTACCATCAGTTGGCCTGGTTGCTTTCGCGGCCATCGGCGTTTTCGAGCACGCCGAAATCGGTCATCAAAAGCAGCGGCTCGCCTGCCGCGTCCAGCCCCCAGAAGGATGGATAGAAACCGTCGCCCCAGCCGCTCCAGAACATCGCGATGTTGGTCGCGTTGCCGGCGACCGGATGATGCATAACGAAACGGTCCTGGTTGGGCGCAAATTCGGCCGCCAGCACGTCGTCATAATAATTCTGGTCGTCCTTGAGCTTGCCCTGCGCGGCCGACATCAAGGCCATCGCGGTCTTGTCCATGAACGAGCCCAGGCCGGCATCGACTGGATAGCCGAAAATCTCGTCGCCCTTCAGCGTCGCGACATCCTGACCGGGCAGAGTGGCGAGCTCCCAGCGAACCGGCGTGCCGGCACGGAAGCGAAGGAACGCCGCGGCCACTCGGCCCTGGGTCTCGAACAGCGAAACCGGATAATGCCCGGGCTTGACCCTGCGGCTCAAAGCCGGCCAGTCTTCGCTCGTGACCAGGGGATCGCAGGCGATGATCTCGCCGGTCGGCAGTTCGAGGTCACCAATCGGCGTGACGATTATCTTCCGCTCCGCCAATTGCGGATCGCTGAGCGCGAAGATGCCGAGATTGCTGCTGGCCTTAGCCGGATCCCAGTCGGCGGCGATTGCCAGCGACGGAATGGCGGCGGACAAGCCAAGCAAGGCGATGCTGCGCCGAAAAACCCGCTGCAAGCCAGCTGCCGCCCGGCCCRGCTTGAATCCGAACCGCTCCGGCCACCCGCTCACGGTGCGACCGCTCCGATCACAGATCGAGCACCAGCCGCTCGGGATCCTCCAGGCTTTCCTTGACACGCACGAGGAAGGTCACCGCTTCCTTGCCGTCGACGATGCGGTGGTCGTAGGAGAGCGCCAGATACATCATCGGGCGAATGACGATCTGCCCGCCGACCACCATCGGCCGCTCCTGGATCTTGTGCATGCCGAGGATGCCGGACTGCGGTGCGTTGAGGATCGGCGTCGACATCAACGAGCCATAGACGCCGCCGTTGGAAATCGTGAACGTGCCGCCTTGCATGTCGGCCACGGAGAGCTTGCCGTCGCGCGCCGCGAGGCCCAGCCGGCCGATCTCCTTCTCGATTTCGGCAATCGACATCTGGTCGGCGTCGCGCACCACAGGAACCACCAGACCCTTGTCGGTGCCGACGGCGACGCCGACATGGGCGAAGTTCTTGTAGATGATGTCGGTGCCGTCGATCTCGGCGTTGACCGCCGGGATTTCCTTCAGCGCATGCGTCACCGCCTTGGTGAAGAAGCCCATGAAGCCGAGCTTCACGCCGTGCTTCTTCTCGAACACGTCCTTGTATTTGGCCCTCAGCGCCATCACCGCGCTCATGTCCACCTCGTTGAAGGTGGTGAGCATGGCGGCGGTCGACTGCGCCTCCTTGAGGCGGCGCGCGATCGTCTGGCGCAGCTTGGTCATGCGCACGCGCTCCTCGCGCGGAGCATCTTCGGCCGTGGAAGGCGCGCGGGCCACAATCGGCGCCGGAGCCGCCTTCGGCGTCTCGGCCGGTTGCGACGGCGCGCCTTTGGCGATGGCGTCGAGCACGTCGCCCTTCAGCACCTGGCCGCGCTTGCCGGAGCCCGACAGCTGGTCGACCGCAAGGTTGTTTTCCGCGATCAGCTTCGCCGCGGCCGGCGCCGGCGGCATGGCGCGCGGCTCGACCGCGCCGTCGCCAGCGATCTTGGCGGTTTCGGCCACCGCCTGCTTGACGCTGGATGCCGCATCCGGGCTGGAGGCCTGCGCCACCGCCTGCGGCTTGGTCGCCGGAGCGGCCGCCGCGCTGCCCGCCGAAATCGAACCGAGCAGCGCGCCGACATTGACCGTCTCGCCTTCCTTGACGGCGATCTCKGCCAGCGTGCCTGCGCCCGCGGCGGGCACTTCGACCGTCACCTTGTCGGTTTCGAGCTCRACCAGCGGCTCGTCGGCGGCGATCGCATCGCCGACCTTCTTGAACCACTTGCCGACGGTCGCCTCGGTGACGGATTCGCCGAGAGTGGGGACGCGGATTTCGGTAGCCATTGTGCCTGTCCGTTCTCTTCTCTTCTTGAGGTCTGTCTATTCGCCAAGCGCGTCGTCGAGCAGCGCTGCGAGCTGGCTGAGATGCTTCGACATCAACCCGGTCGCCGGCGACGCCGAGGCCGGCCGGCCGGTGTAGCGCACCCGCTGATGCTTGGCGTCGATATGCGCCAGCACCCATTCGAGGTACGGGTCGATGAACGACCAGGCGCCCATGTTCTTGGGCTCCTCCTGGCACCACACCATCTCGGCATTGCGGAAACGCGACAGTTCGGTGATCAGCGCCTTGGCCGGGAACGGGTAGAGCTGCTCGACGCGCAGCAGGTAGATGTCGTTGATGCCGCGCTTCTCRCGYTCYTCATAAAGGTCGTAGTAGACCTTGCCGGAGCACAGCACCACGCGGCGGATCTTGGAATCCTTGACCAGCTTGATCGGCTGATCCGCGAGCAGYTGCGCRTCRTCCCACARCAGCCGGTGGAACGAGCTTTCGCCCGCCATCTCCGACAGYGCCGACACCGCCCGCTTGTGGCGCAACAGCGACTTCGGCGTCATCAGGATCAGCGGCTTTCGGAAGTCGCGCTTCAACTGCCGGCGCAGGATGTGGAAATAGTTAGCCGGCGTCGTGCAGTTCGCCACCTGCATGTTGTCCTCGGCGCAGAGCTGCAGGAAGCGCTCCAGGCGCGCCGACGAATGCTCCGGCCCCTGGCCTTCATAGCCATGCGGCAGCAGGCAGACGAGACCCGACATTCTGAGCCACTTGCGCTCGCCCGACGAGATGAACTGGTCGAACACCACCTGGGCGCCGTTGGCGAAATCGCCGAACTGGGCTTCCCACAGCGTCAGCGCCTTGGGTTCGGCCAGGCTGTAGCCATATTCGAAGCCGAGCACGGCTTCTTCCGACAGCATCGAGTTGATGACCTCGTAGCCCGCCTGCGCCGCCGACAGATTGTTGAGCGGGATATAGCGGTTCTCGTCGCGCTGGTCGTAAAGCACGGAGTGGCGCTGCGAGAAGGTGCCGCGTTCCGAATCCTGACCGGACAGCCGGATCGGATTGCCGTCGAGCAGGATGGCGCCGAAGGCCAGCGCCTCGGCCGTCGACCAGTCGATGCCCTCGCCGGATTCGATGGCCTGGCGGCGGTTCTCTAGGAAGCGCAGGATCGTCTTGTGCGCCTCGAAATCCTTCGGCACCTCGGTCAGCTTCTTGCCGATCTCCTTCAGCGTCCTGACCGGCACGGCGGTCTTGCCGCGCCGCTGTTCGTCCTGGTTGTCGGCCGTGCGCAGGCCCGACCATGCGCCGTCCAGCCAGTCGGCCTTGTTGGGCTTGTAGTGCTGGCCGACATCCCACTCCTGCTCCAGATGCGCGCGCCAGTCGGCCCGCATCTTGTCGACCTCGGCCTGGTTGATGTGACCCTCGGCGATCAGCCGGTCGGCATAGATCTGCACCACCGTCTTATGGGTGCGGATGTTGCGGTACATGATCGGCTGGGTGAAGGCCGGCTCGTCGCCCTCATTGTGGCCGAAGCGGCGGTAGCAGAACATGTCCACCACCACCGGCTTGTGGAACTTCATGCGGAATTCGGTCGCAACCTTGGCGGCGTGCACGACCGCTTCCGGGTCGTCGCCGTTGACGTGGAAGATCGGCGCCTCGATCATCTTGGCCACATCCGAMGGATAGGGCGAGGAGCGCGAGAAGCGCGGATTGGTGGTGAAGCCGATCTGATTGTTGATGATGACGTGCAGCGTGCCGGCGACGCGATGGCCGCGCAGGCCCGACAGGCCGAGAATCTCGGCGATCACGCCCTGGCCGGCAAAGGCGGCATCGCCGTGCAGCAAGAGCGGCATCACCTTGGCGCGCTCGGACAGCGGCACGATCTCGCCGCGCTCGCGGCCGGCAAACTGGTCCTGCTTGGCGCGCGCCTTGCCCATCACCACCGGGTCGACGATTTCCAGATGCGAGGGGTTGGCGGTCAGCGAMAGATGCACCTTGTTGCCGTCGAACTCGCGGTCCGACGAGGCRCCGAGATGGTACTTGACGTCGCCGGAGCCCTCGACCTCGTCAGGYGCGGCYGAGCCGCCCTTGAACTCGTGGAAGATGGCGCGGTGSGGCTTCGCCATCACCTGGGARAGCACGTTGAGGCGGCCGCGATGGGCCATGCCCAGCACGATCTCCTTCAGGCCGAGCTGGCCGCCGCGCTTGACGATCTGCTCCAGCGCCGGGATCAGCGACTCGCCGCCGTCGAGGCCGAAGCGCTTCGTGCCCTTGTATTTGACGTCGATATACTGCTCGAAGCCTTCCGCCTCGATCAGCTTCGACAGGATCGCCTTCTTGCCGGCGGCGGTGAAGGTGATCTCCTTGTCGGCGCCTTCGATGCGCGCCTGGATCCACGCCTTCTCCTCGGGATCGGAGATGTGCATGAACTCCACGCCGAGCGTCGAGCAATAGGTGCGGGTGAGGATGTCCAGCATCTGCCGGATGGTGCCGAATTCCAGCCCCAGCACGTTGTCGAGGAAGATCGGCCGGTCGTAGTCGGCTTCGGTGAAGCCGTAATTCTCCGGCGACAGCTCGTTATAGTCCTCGAGCGGATTGGCGATGCCCAGCGGATCGAGATTGGCATGCAGGTGGCCGCGCATGCGGTAGGCGCGGATCATCATGATGGCGCGCACGGAATCGCGCGTCGCCTGGTGCACGTCCGCGTCGGAAAGCGCCGAGCCGTTGACGACGGCCTTTTCCTTGACCTTCTTCTCGATGTGCTTCTCGACCAGGCCCCAATTGCCGTCGAGCGCCGAGACCAGCTCGCCATTGGCCTGCAACGGCCAGGAAGGCTTTGCCCAGGACGCACCCTTGGCGTTCTTGCGGACGTCGCCGGCGTCGTCCTTCAGCGCGGCGAAGAAATCCTGCCACTCCGGATCGACGGAGGCCGGATCGTCCTCATAGGCGGCATAGAGCGCGTCGATATAATCGGCATTGCCGCCATAGAGGAACGAGGTGAGCGAGAATTGGTCGTTGGCCTGATCTTGTCGTGCCATTTTTCGTCCGCGGAGCCTGGCTCCGTCTCCTTTTTAGGAGCGAATAGTGAGTAGCGAATAGCGAGTAGGGATTTTTTCCCAGGTCACGCGCCGCTCACTCTTTTCCCTATTCGCTATTCGCTACTCACTATTCGCTACTGCCTTAACCCTTGATCGCTTCGACCAGCGTCGTGCCCAGCCGCCTTAACCCTTGATCGCTTCGACCAGCGTCGTGCCCAGCCGCGCCGGCGACGGCGAGACCCGGATGCCGGCCGCTTCCATCGCCGCGATCTTGTCTTCGGCGCCGCCCTTGCCGCCCGAGATCACCGCGCCCGCGTGGCCCATGGTGCGGCCGGCCGGCGCGGTGCGCCCGGCGATGAAGCCCGCCATCGGCTTCCTGCGGCCGCGCTTGGCCTCGTCCTTGAGGAACTGCGCGGCATCTTCCTCGGCCGAGCCGCCGATCTCGCCGATCATGATGATCGACTTGGTTTCATCGTCGGAGAGGAACATGTCGAGGACATCGATGAATTCGGTGCCCTTGACCGGGTCGCCGCCGATGCCGACCGCTGTCGTCTGGCCGAGGCCGACATTGGTGGTCTGRAAGACRGCTTCATAGGTAAGTGTTCCCGAGCGGGAAACAACGCCGACCGAACCCTTGCGGAAGATGTTGCCCGGCATGATGCCGATCTTGCATTCGTCRGGCGTCAGCACGCCCGGRCAGTTCGGGCCGATCAGCCGCGACTTCGAGCGGTCGAGCCGMGCCTTGACCTTGACCATGTCCATCACCGGGATGCCTTCGGTGATGCAGACGATCAGCGGGATCTCGGCCTCGATCGCCTCGAGGATCGCCTCGCCGGCGCCCGCCGGCGGCACGTAGATCACGGAAGCGTTGGCGCCGGTCTTTTCCTTGCCCTCGGCGACGGTGGCGAAGATCGGCAAGGTCTCGCCCTTCGCGCCGGTCCAGGTTTCGCCGCCCTTCTTCGGATGGATGCCGCCTACCATCTTGGTGCCGTGATAGGCCAGCGCCTGCTCGGTATGGAAGGTGCCGGTCTTGCCGGTCAGGCCCTGCACCAGCACCTTGGTGTTCTTGTCGACGAGAATGGACATCGCGGCCCTTTTCTAAAAACCGTTGATCGTGGAAGGCGAGACGCGCCGGTAAATGCCGCTCACCATGTCTTGCCGGGCATCGCTGCCGGCGAGCTTGAACTGAAGTTTCATGCGGTAGGTATCAATGCCGTCAAAACTGTAAGTCACGCGAGCCGAGCCGCGCGGCGACGACCTTTCGAGCACTAGTTCGTCGCCGTGCCAAACGCCCGTAGCCGGCGCGGCCGGCACAAAGCCCATGGAATCGAACTGATACATGGTCCAGACACCGGTCGGTTGGTCGAAGCCGAAGACGCTGTGCGCGGCGAACGACACCGTGCCCTCGCGCTTCTGCCGATAGCGCTGAACCACGAACAGTCCGCCAAATTCGGCTTCCGCGAGCACCTCCGCCTCGGCGATGCCAGCGTCGGCCCATTGCGTCTCCGACACCTCTTCCTCGCCACGCCACGCGCCGACCAGCGCCTGCAGGCGTTGGTGCCCGGCCGAAAGCGTGAAGCTGAAAGCTGCGTTCATGGTCAGAACCACCTGACGGGGATCAGCCCTTCACCGCTTTGACGATCTTCTTGGCCGCGTCGTCGAGGTCGTCGGCCGAGACGACGTTGAGGCCGCTGTCGTTGATGATCTTCTTGCCGAGCTCGGCATTGGTGCCTTCGAGACGCACGACCAGCGGCACCTTCAGCCCAACTTCCTTGACGGCCGCGATCACGCCTTCGGCGATGACATCGCACTTCATGATGCCGCCGAAGATGTTGATCAGGATGCCCTCGACCGCCGGGTCCTTGGTGATGATCTTGAACGCCGCGGTGACCTTCTCCTTCGAAGCGCCGCCGCCGACGTCGAGGAAGTTAGCCGGCTCAGCACCGTAGAGCTTGATGATGTCCATCGTCGCCATGGCGAGGCCGGCGCCATTGACCATGCAGCCGATATTGCCGTCGAGCGCGACATAGGCGAGGTCGTATTTCGACGCCTCGATTTCCTTCTCGTCCTCTTCGGTGGTGTCGCGCAGTTCCATCACGTCCGGGTGGCGGAAGAGCGCGTTGTTGTCGAACGAGACCTTGGCGTCGAGCACGCGCAGGCGGCCGTTCTTCATGACGATCAGCGGGTTGACCTCGAGCAGGCTCATGTCCTTCTCGACGAAGGCCTTGTAGAGGACCGGGAACAGCGCGCCGCCGTCCTCGGCCGCGTCGCCGTCGAGCTTCAACGCGCCGTTGAGCTTCTTGACGTCTTCCGCCGTCACGCCCTTTTCCGGGTCGATGGCGACGGTGACGATCTTTTCCGGCGTGTCATGCGCGACCGTCTCGATGTCCATGCCGCCCTCGGTCGAGACGACGAAGGCGATGCGGCCGACCGAGCGGTCGACCAGGATCGACAGATAGAGCTCGCGCTCGATGTCGGCGCCGTCCTCGATATAGAGGCGGTTGACCTGCTTGCCGGCGGGCCCGGTCTGCTTGGTGACCAGCGTATGACCGAGCATCTCGTTGGTGTTGGCGACCACCTCGGCCGCCGACTTCGCCAGCCGCACGCCGCCCTTGGCGTCGGGGCCGAGTTCCTTGAACTTGCCCTTGCCGCGGCCGCCGGCATGGATCTGGCTCTTCACCACGTAGAGAGGGCCGGGCAGCGCCTTGGCGGCGGCTTCCGCCTCGCCTGCCTTGAACACGGGCACGCCCGCCGCGACCGGCGCGCCGAAGGATTTCAGCAGCGCCTTGGCCTGATACTCATGGATGTTCATGCGCTTGGTCTCCGAGGGAGGGCGATTATTTGCCGGCGAGATTACTTGCCGGCGAGATGTGGGGCGATCTTGGTGCAGGCGTCGGTCAGGCCCTGCACGGCAGCGACCGAATTGTCGAACATCTTCTGTTCCGACTTCGACAGGTCGATCTCGATGACGCGCTCGACGCCGCCGGCGCCGATCACTACCGGCACCCCGACATAGGTGCCCTTGACGCCATACTGGCCGGAGAGGTGCGCGGCGCAGGGCAGCACGCGCTTCTTGTCTTTGAGGTAGGATTCGGCCATGGCGATCGCGGACGCCGCCGGCGCGTAATAGGCCGAGCCGGTCTTGAGCAGGCCGACGATCTCGGCGCCGCCGTCACGGGTGCGCTGCACGATCTTGTCGAGCTTCTCCTTCGAGGTCCAACCCATCTTGACCAGGTCGGGCAGCGGKATGCCGGCGACSGTCGAATAGCGGATCATCGGCACCATCGAGTCGCCGTGGCCGCCAAGCACGAASGCGGTGACGTCCTCGACCGAGACCTTGAATTCCTCGGCCAGGAAGTAGCGGAAACGGGCGCTGTCGAGCACGCCGGCCATGCCCACGACATGGCTGGTCGGCAGGCCCGAAAACTTCTGCAGCGCCCACACCATGGCGTCGAGAGGGTTGGTGATGCAGATGACGAAAGCCTTCGGCGCATATTTCTTCAGGCCGGCGCCGACCTGTTCCATGACCTTGAGGTTGATGCCGAGCAGGTCGTCGCGGCTCATGCCGGGCTTGCGCGGCACGCCGGCCGTSACRATGCACACATCCGCGCCCTCGATGCCRGCATAGTCGTTGACGCCGGTCAGCCGCGAGTCGAACTTATCGACCGGCGAGGACTGGGCGATGTCGAGACCCTTGCCCTGCGGAATGCCCTCGGCGATATCGAACAGCACCACGTCGCCGAGATCCTTGAGGCCGACCATATGGGCGAGCGTGCCGCCGATCATGCCCGAGCCGATGAGCGCTATCTTGTTGCGTGCCATGTCAGGATGTTTTCCCTTTGTCTGTGACGGTGCCCAAATCTTTGCAGAATTGACGACGGGGCCGGGGAGGCCGAAAAGGATGCGAGAAACCGCGCGATTTCGCCGCACCCAATAGCTCCGGCGCGGAAGAAATTCAAACGGTTATTTTGAGCCCAGCATTTTCAATCGGTTAGATGGGTTTTGAATTACGTAAACGTCAAAGTTTATGAGCCGACTGAGGAGAATTTACACAATGGGCGCCGAAACCAGAAGGCTTCATCGCGGCGATGACGCCCTTGTGATGCGCTCAAAGCGTGGCGCGCTCGGACGGATTCGTGCGGCGCGCATGGCTCGCTTTCGTTAGTCAAAACATCAAAACAAAAAGCCCGGCGTTTCATTTCCGCCGGGCTGCTTGAACCATCCTGTTTTTTCCTAAGGGATCAGCCCTTGCGGTTCCGCGCCGCCAGCGTCCTCAGCCTCAGCCCGTTGAGCCGGATGAAGCCTTCGGCGTCCTTCTGGTCATAGGCGCCGCGGTCGTCCTCGAAGGTGACCAGCGCATCCGAATAGAGCGTCTTTTTCGACTTGCGGCCGGTGACGATGACATTGCCCTTGTAGAGCTTCAGCCGCACCGTGCCCTCGACGTCTTCCTGGCTCTTGTCGATCATCGCCTGCAGCATCACGCGCTCGGGCGAGAACCAGAAGCCGTTGTAGATGAGCTCCGCATAGCGCGGCATGAACTCGTCCTTCAGGTGCGCCGCGCCCCGGTCGAGCGTGATCGATTCGATCGCCCGGTGGGCGGCGATCAGGATGGTGCCGCCGGGGGTTTCATAGACGCCGCGCGACTTCATACCGACGAAGCGGTTCTCGACGAGGTCCAGGCGGCCGATGCCGTTRTCGCGGCCGAGGTCGTTGAGCGCGGCCAGCATGGTTGCCGGCGACAGCTTCTTGCCGTTGAGCGCGATCGGATCGCCCTTGAGGAATTCAATCTCGATCTCGGTGACGACATCCGGAGCGTCCATCGGCGAGACGGTACGCTGATGCACGAATTCCGGCGGCTCGCTCCACGGATCTTCCAGCACCTTGCCCTCGGAGGACGAGTGCAGGAGATTGGCGTCGACCGAAAACGGCGCGTCGCCTCGCTTGTCCTTCGGCACCGGGATCTGGTGCTGCTCGGCGAAATTCAGCAGGTCGGTGCGCGACTTGAACGACCAGTCGCGCCACGGCGCGATGACCTTGATGTCGGGGTTCAGCGCATAGGCGGACAGCTCGAAGCGGACCTGGTCGTTGCCCTTGCCGGTGGCGCCATGCGCGATCGCGTCGGCGCCTGTCTCCCTGGCGATGTCGACCAGATGCTTGGAGATCAACGGCCGTGCAATCGAGGTGCCGAGCAGGTAGGTGCCCTCATAAACGGCATTGGCGCGGAACATCGGGAAGACGAAGTCGGCGACGAATTCCTCGCGCACGTCGACGATGCGGATATCCTTGATGCCCATCATCTCGGCCTTGCGGCGCGCCGGCTCCAGCTCGCCGCCCTGGCCGAGATCGGCGGTGAAGGTGACGACCTCGGCGCCRAGCTCGGTCTGCAGCCATTTCAGGATGATGGARGTGTCGAGGCCGCCGGAATAGGCGAGCACGACTTTGTTCACGTTTTTGATCTTGGGCATATTGGCGGTTCCGCGGACAAAAGGGTTCGTCGGGCGAGTATCACGGCGTTTCCGGGCGGCGCAAGAGACGAAGGCGTGCATGGCAAAGGCGATCGCTGCCTGAAATCTCCCCCCTCGAGGGGGAAATGGCCGCGAAGCGGCCAGAGGGGGTCGTCTCACATAGATCGCCAGCGCTGTCTTTCGGCGTGGAAAGCGCGGCGCTTCACGCGCGGCGACCCCCTCTGTCGCCTTCGGCGACATCTCCCCTTCAAGGGGGGAGACTATGCTGCCGCTGGCGCGGCGGAAACAGCTGCGCTATAGGCTCTGCGATCCATCTCGTAGGGCGAGCGATGTCTTTCATCCCCGACACCACCACGCTGATCCAGTTCGCCATCGCCACGCTTATCCTGGCGATCACGCCGGGACCTGACATGACGCTGTTCGTGTCGCGCACTCTGAGCCAGGGCCGCGCCACCGGCTTCGCCTCCATGGTGGGCGCGTTCTGCGGCTCGCTGATCCACACCACGCTGGTGGCGGTCGGCGTCTCGGCGCTGATCGTGGCTTCGCCGATGGCCTTCTTCGCGCTGAAGATCTTCGGTGCCGGCTATCTCGTGTTCCTCGCCTGGCAGGCGGTGACCAAGGGCTCGGCCTTCTCGCCTGAGAAGAAGGCAGGGCCGCAGATATCGCTGTTCCGCAGCTGGGCGGCCGGGCTCGGCGTCAACCTGCTCAACCCCAAGATCATCCTGTTCTTCATGACGTTCCTGCCGCAATTCGTCTCCGCGCACGATCCGCACGCGCCCGGCAAGCTGTTCTTCCTGGGCGTCACGTTCATCCTGCTGTCGATCCCGGTGACGGCGCCGATGGTGCTCGCGGCGGAAAAATTCTCGGCGGCGATGAAGGCGAGCCCACGCGTCACGCGCGTGGTGGACTATCTCTTCGGCGGCGTGTTCTCGGCCTTCGCGCTCAGGATCCTGTCTCTTATACACATCTGAGCCCACGCGTCACGCGCGTGGTGGACTATCTCTTCGGCGGCGTGTTCTCGGCCTTCGCGCTCAGGATCATCACCGCCCAGGCGAGATAGGCGGCGCTCCGGCTCTAGGGTTCGGAATCGAGCAGCGGCTCGCGGCGCCAACTGCCGGCCCAGCGGCCGGCGGAGAGCCAATAGAAGATGCCGCCGACCATGCCGGCGCCGATCATGGCGAGCCTCACATTGGTGTCGGTGATGGCAAGATTGGCATCTCCAATGTCGTGAACGAAGCCGAGGAAGACGACGGCAATGGCTGCGCCGCCCAGCGCGTAGAACAGCCAGTCGCGGCGGCCGAGAACTTCGGCGACGAGAATGACCACCGCCGCCGGCATGAAGGCGAAGTAAGCGACGAACAGCGCCACGAAGGGCACCGAGAAATAGAGTGAGGCGGTCGCCGACGGCTCGGGATTGGCGGGCGTGTAGCCCAGATGCGCCAGGAACAGGATGTTGAGGAAGCCGCTGGCGGCCAGCGAGGCGACGACATAGCCGATGAGAATGGCGGCGAAGCGGACGAGATAGGCGATGAGGCGCCTCACGCCTCGCCGTGCCCCGCGATCATCATCGCCTCCAGCGCCAGGCGGTCCACCTTCCGCATGCGCTCCGATTCCGACTTCAGCTGGCCGCAGGCGGCGAGGATATCGCGGCCGCGCGGCGTGCGGATCGGCGAGGCGTAGCCGGCATTGTTGATGTAGTCGGCGAACTTCTCGATCGTCTCCCAGTCCGAGCACTGGTAGTTGGTGCCAGGCCAGGGGTTGAACGGGATCAGGTTGATCTTGGCCGGGATGCCCTTGAGCAGCTTGACCAGCGCCTTGGCGTCCTCGAGCGAATCGTTGACGTCCTTCAACATCACATATTCGAAGGTGATGCGGCGGGCGTTGGACAGCCCCGGATAGGCGCGGCAGGCGGCGATCAGCTCCTTCAGCGGGAACTTCTTGTTGATCGGCACCAAAAGATCGCGCAGATCGTCGTTAGTGGCATGCAGCGAGATGGCCAGCATCACGCCGATCTCCTCGCCGGTGCGGGCGATTTCCGGCACGACGCCCGAGGTCGACAGCGTGATGCGCCGCTTCGACAGCGACAGCCCGTCGCCGTCGGAAGCGATCAGCAGCGCCTTCTTCACCGCTTCGAAATTGTAGAGCGGCTCACCCATGCCCATCATGACGATGTTGGACACTTTTCTGCCCTCGGCCGGCACGATGGCGCCGTCGGGCGTATCGCGGTCGGGGAAGTCGCCCAGCCGGTCGCGCGCGGTGAGCAATTGCGCCAGGATTTCTTCCGTCGTCAGATTGCGCACCAGCTTCTGGGTGCCGGTATGGCAGAAGGAGCAGGTCAGCGTGCAGCCGACCTGCGAGGAGATGCAGAGCGTGCCGCGGCCTTCCTCGGGAATGTAGACGGTCTCGATCTCGACCGGTCGGCCGGCGCCGCGCGGCGGAAAGCGGAACAGCCATTTGCGCGTGCCGTCGGACGAAATCTGCTCCTCGACGATTTCGGGCCTGGCGACGGTGAAGTGCTTGTCGAGCTCGGCGCGCAAATCCTTGGAGATGTTGAACATATGGGCGAAGTCGGAGACGCCGCGCACATACATCCAGTGCCACAGCTGCTGGGCGCGCATCCTGGCCTGGCGCTCCGGCACGATGCCGGCTCCGACAAGGGCCGCGCCGAGCTCGTCGCGGGTCAGGCCGATCAGCGACGGCTTCTCGGGTCCCGCGGCGCGGGCGCGCAACGCATCGCGTGCGCCTTCGGCGGTCAAATCAAGGGAAACGGTCATGGTGGCGCCAATATAAGCGGTTTGCGGCCGATTTCAGCATCGTGCCCGAAATGAAGCGCGGCGCATAGCACAGCTTGGCGGCAGAGTCATGCGCGGTCGAAAGCAGTCGGCCGTCATCGGCAAAGAGACCGCCGGCCGCCCTTTCGCAGCCGCATTGCCAACGAACCGATCACATATTCGTGTCGGCGTAACGGCAAGCCACGCAGCCGCGAAGGTTGAAAGGGGCAAATGTGCTCCAGAGAAAAATGGGAGTTGTTGGAATGCGCTCGATCAAGCTTGTTTTCATTGCCAGCCTCGCGGGCCTTGCCGCCTCGCAGGCATTTGCGGAAGACGCCATGGGCACCATGACGATGATGAAGGCCGGGCAAGTGACGGCGATCATGCCGGACGGCCATATGGGCACCATGACGCCGGACGCAAAGATGAGCAGCGAAATGATGAAGACGGCCAAGCCAATCAAGCATTGCATGATGATGATGACCGACGCCAAGGGCAAAGCCTACATGATCGACACGTCGACCAAGAAGGCGCAGGCCGAGTGCGAGAAGATGGCCATGTGAGCCATGCCGGCTGCCCCGCCGGCGATGCGCCGGCGGGATATCCGGCGCCGGCCGGCGGTTGGTTTTGTCAGAACCGGCGTACAGATGAAATTCCGAAGCGCGAGACTGGCCCGATCTCCCAGACTTGATCGTCCTCGTGGCTGTGCTACGGGCGGGTCACCACCCGAGGACAAGCATGGCCGGCATATCGCGAAAATACCCGATGCTGCGACGCTCGCAGGCAATGTGGATTTCGCGACGTGTCTGGCAGCCGAGGCTCGTCTTCTGGGCCGGCGCTATCTCCATAGGTTTGATCAGCGTGCTTTTCGCGACGCTCGCCGACCGGGCGCAGGCGCTGTTCCACCTGGTCACCGGCGGTGACGGCGGCTGGCGCTTCTACCTGCCGCTTGTCATGACGCCGCTTGGCTTCGTGCTCTGCGCCTGGCTCGCGCATTCCTTCTTCCCGGGCTCGCAAGGCAGCGGCATCCCGCAGGCGATCGCCGCGCGTCATCTGCGCGACGAAGAGGATCGCGGGCATTTGCTTTCGCTGCGCCTGGCGGCAGGCAAGATCGCGCTTACCGTCATCGGCCTGTTCTGCGGCGCCTCGATCGGCCGTGAGGGCCCGACCGTGCAGGTTGGCGCCTCGCTGATGCTGCAGGCGGCGCGCTGGGGCGGCATGGCGCAGGCCCGCGGCCTGATCCTGGCCGGCTCGGCGGCCGGCATCGCCGCTGCCTTCAACACGCCGCTCGCCGGCATCGTCTTCGCCATCGAGGAGATGGGCCGCGCCTACGAATCGCGCACCAATGGGCTGGTGCTCACGGCGGTGATCCTTGCCGGCCTCGCCTCGCTGGGACTGCTCGGCAACTACACCTATTTCGGCGTCGCGAAAGACACCGTCGCCTTTGCCACGGACTGGCCGCTGATCCTCGCCTGCGGTGTCATCGGCGGCGGCTTCGGCGCGCTGTTCTCGCTGCTGGCGCTGAAGATCACGCGGCGTATCCGGCGCTGGAACGCGTTGCAGCCGCTCTGGCGCGCACTGCTGGTGGCAGCCGTGTGCGGGTTCGCGGTCGCGATGATCGGTATCGCCTCGAACGGCCTCACCTTCGGCACCGGCTACACGCAGGCCCGCAGCGCCATCGAAGGCACGCCGCTGCCGGTCTTCTTCTTCGCGGAAAAATTCGCGGCCGGCGTGCTGTCGATGGTATCCGGCATTCCGGGCGGCATCTTCGCGCCGTCACTCGCGGTTGGCGCCGGCCTCGGCAGCACGCTCGGCCTGCTCCTCGGCAGCAGCACGGGCATAGCCGCCCTGCTCGGCATGGCCGGCTATTTCGCCGGCGTGGTGCAGGCGCCGATGACGGCCTTCGTCATCATCCTCGAAATGACCGGCAACCATGACAATGTGATCGCGTTGATGTGCGCGGCGGTGCTGGGCTACGGCACGGCGCGGCTGATCTCGCATGAGCCTCTGTATCACGCGCTGTCGCGTGTCTTCATTGCCGAGGCGATCCGGCGGCGCAGGGCTGCGGAGGCGGAACAGCACGCCTGAAAGCAAAAAAAGCCGGGCTTCGGGGGCCCGGCCTGACTTTGTCACGTTCCGGCTTGGATCATTTGCACTTGGCGATCGAGGCCAGCGCGGCCGAAATGCCCTTCAGCGAAAAAACATAGGACGTCGGGTTGCCGCGGCCGGACTTCGCCTGCACCTTCATGTCGGTGCCGGTCTTCATGGCGGCGATCAGCACCGGTTCCTCGGCCGCGTTCTCGACCCAGGCCGACTTGCCGCGGGTGAACATCGAGAACGACTTCTTGTCGATGGTGACGGTGGCCTTGGAGCCTTCCTGGAAGTTGTAGCCGGCGATGAATTGCGGCTCATAGGACACCTGCTGCCCTGGCCGCTGGCTGACGAAGAAGAACATGTCGCCGTGATCGAGCGACGGGGGCTGCTTGTCCGTGGGCACGGTGAGCACATAGCACACCTTGCCCGCCTTCGACTGATAGCTGTAGGTGCCCCATGCATTGTGCTGGCCGATCTTGGTCGCCTGCTGCGCCAGCGCCGGAGCCGCGAAGGCGGCCGCCAGGATCAGGCCGGAAACTGTAGCAATCAATCCGCGCATCGTTTTTCCCGTATTCCAAATGGTGCGGAGGCGGGCCGCATGGCGTCCTGCCGTCGCTTTATTTTGATTTAATCAGGGTTACCAAACGGTGAATTTTCCTCAAGAAAAGGAGCCTCACCCCAGGAAACCGCCACCATTCGCACCGATGCCGCAAAGCGGCAGGCACGACGTCCCGGCGCGAACTTGGAGGCCACGAAAACGGCAAGAGTTTGTCTTTTCGCGCGGACGTTGCGGCGCGTCTCCCATGCCGCAAGACCAGCCCGGCGATCAACCCCTATCGGCCAAGGCGTCCTTGGCGGCCTGCCGGTGCGCGGGCGTGATATGGGCGCTGACGGCGGTGATCGCGGCGGTGAGCACGGCGAGGTCGTCGGTGAAGCCGAGGCCGACGACGAAGTCGGGAATAAGATCGAACGGGAGCACGAAATAACCGAGCGCCGCGAGCAGAATGCCCTTGGCGCGCACCGGCGTCTCCTTGTCCATCGCGCAAAAATAGGCGGCGACCACCTCGTCCATGAACGGGATCTGGCGGGCAGCCTTCCTGGCGGTGCGCCAGAATTTTTCGCGCACCTCGCTTTCGCCGGCGAGCTTGTCGCCAAAGCCGAAGAAATCAAAACCGGATTCCTGCGCCATCGGTGTCTCCTTGGCGGCTGCGGGCGTCGTCGCTCGCTGACCTGCGCCGGCAGATGTGGTGAAAGCAGGAGACGGCTACAAGAGTTCAGCGGTTGGTTGGCCGGGAAAATCGGAAAGAGATGCTGACCGGCGTGTAAGCCGGGTGGCAATCGCTTGGTTCCGCTATTGGCTGAGGCATCCCTCCGATCGTCATCCACGGGCGGAGCAAGGAGCGAAGCGACGCGCGCAGACCCGAGGATCCTGTGTGTTGGTTCCGGTGTATGGTTTGAAGTGGGAAGGAGACCGAGTGGATCCTGGTCGTCCTTGCGGACAGGCCGTGGCATGGCCCGGTCCCTTCCCACCGGTGAACCATCAACCTGAACAGTTGCACGGGGCTGTTCCAAGCAGACCCCGCACCACAGGAAGAGGCATGGGCATGATAGTGCAGAACTATGTCGGCTGCGACATCTCCAAGCAGTGGCTCGATTTTTTTGATGAGACAAGCGGCCGGTTTCGGCACATCGACAACCAGGCCGATGCGATCGCBGCCTAYGTGGCAGGGCTTCATCCCGGSCGAGACTTCGTCGTCATGGAAGCGACRGGGGTGCATGACCGGCTGCTGCGCCATGCGCTGGCCAAGGCCGGCATTGCGTTCTCACGGCACAACCCGGCACACACCCACCACTATGCGAAGTCGACGCGACGGCRCGCCAAGACCGATCGTCTCGACGCCAGGATGCTGAGCGACTATGGTCGTCGCTATCAGCCCGAGGCCGAGCCGGCACCACGCCAGGAAGCCGAACGGCTTCAATCGCTTGCCGGCCACCGCGACCAACTGGTCGAGATGCGGGCAAGGCTGAAGACGCTCCTCGGCGAGGCCTTCGACGACAGTGTCGTTGCCGACCTTGAAGACATGATCGCCGGCTTCGACACACGCATCGAAGCGCTCGAGAGCCTCATTGCCAAGACCATTCGCGAGGCCGAAGACACCGCCCGCGATTATACGCTGATGATCTCCGTGCCTGGCGTCTCCAAGGTCGGYGCGCTCTCGCTGCTGGCGCACCTGCCCGAGCTCGGCCAGCGCTCGCCGAAGTCGATCGCCGCGCTCGCCGGCCTTGCCCCRTTCGAYAACAAGAGCGGCAAGCTCAACCGCCGGAGCCAGATCCAGGGCGGCCGCTCGCGCGTGCGTCGCGCCCTCTACATGGCCGCACTCACTGCCATTCGAGTYTGYGASCGGTTYAAGGCYTTCTACRCAGMCCTTGCGGCCCGCTCCGGCTCCAAGAAACTCGCCATCATCGCCGTAGCAAGAAAGCTCCTCGTCGTTCTCAATGCCATCATTCGAGACAAAACCGCATTCGCGTGAACACAGTTGCCATGCCGTTACTTTCGAGAGCCGCTGGATCCTCGGGTCTGCGCTCCGCTTCGCGTCGCTCCGCCCGTGGATGACGACGGCTTGAATTGGCCGCGGTCACCGCAGCCACGYGGCTGGTAGACAATCTTCGCCTTCAGCCAAAGTACCGGTTCATCCGCTTCGCCAGCTCGATGTCGAGCGCCGTGACGCCGCCGGCATCATGCGTGTTCAGCGTCACGTCGACGGTCTTGTAGACATTCGACCAGTCGGGATGGTGGTCCATCTTTTCGGCGGCGAGCGCCACGCGGGTCATGAAGGCGAARGCTTCGGAAAARTTCTTGAAGCCGAAGCTGCGCTTGATCGAGGCGCCGTCGGCGGCCAGCGACCAGCCTTCGAGTTCGGTCAAAGCGGYGATGATCGCTTCCTTGCTGAGTTTCTCTCTGGTCATGTCGGGTTCCTGTGCTATTCGAAATCCAGTCAAACCATAGCGCCGGATCGATGAGCGCAAAGCCCATAAAATCCATTCTGTTCGTCTGCCTCGGCAATATCTGCCGCTCTCCGCTTGCCGAGGGCGTTTTTCGAGCCGTGCTGGCCGAGCGCGAAGGAGGCGAAGGCATGGTGCTCGATTCGGCCGCGACAAGCGGCTGGGAAGTCGGCTCCGCTCCCGATCCGCGCTCGATCGCGATCGCTGCGCGCCATGGCGTCGACATTTCCGGGCAGCGGGCGCGCAAGGTGGCGCCGGAAGACTTTTCGCGCTTCGATCTGGTGCTCGGCATGGACCGGTCGAACGTGCGCGACCTCGAGGCGCTAGCGCCGCAGGCCGAGCGCGACCGGATCCACCTGTTCCTGGAGTTTGCGACCGGAAACCAGCGCGGCGTGCCGGACCCCTATTATGACGGGCCCGAAGCGTTCGCGTCCGTCTATCGCATGATCCGCGAGGCGTCGGAGGCGCTGGCGAAGCGGCTGGACGCGCGCGCGTCGACCCCGACCAGCGGCCAGGCCTCCTCGACGATATAAGGGCCGCCGCCGACCGAATCGCGCGACGACATCAGCACAAAGCGTCCGACGTGGAAGGGCAGCGCGGAGAAGTTGCCGCGCGCCGAAAGATATTGCGCGACGTCGATCGGGCTCGAATTGCGCAGCCGCGCCAGTGTCACATGCGGCATGAACTTGCGCGGGTCGGCCGGCAGGCCGAGCCGCTGGCAGATGCGGTCGATTTCGCCCTGCAGCGCCGCCAGATCGGCCGAGGCGGCGATGCCGGCCCACACGGCATGCGGCTTCTTGCCCCCGAAAGCGCCGACGCCGGAGAGCGTCAGCGGGAAGGAAGGGCGGTGGACGCGGTCGAGCGCATTGGCGATCTCGTCGGCGACATGGCCCTCGACATCGCCGATGAAACGCAGCGTCAGATGGTAGTTTTCGACATCGATCCAGCGGGCTCCGGGCAGGCCGCCCCGGAGCAGGGACAGCGAAAGAGCGGCATCACGCGGAATTTCGAGGGCGGTGAAAAGACGTGGCATGTGAAGCCTCCTGTCCTCGAATCGAAACTCTCACCCCTAGCGAATCATCGATAGCCATGCGGGGCAAGCGGTTTGTTATCCACAAGGTTTCCCCAACGGAAACCGTGGCCTTTCCGCCTCACGATGCACCGCCGYCRGCGACAATGGCCTTTTCGACGGCGGGCAGGATACGCTCGACCATCACGTCGACCCCCCTGGGATTGGGATGCATGCCGTCCTCGATCTGCAGGTCCGGATGGCCGGCGACGCCGTCGAGAAAGAACGGATAGAGCGGAACGCCGTATTTCGCGGCCAGCCTCGGATAGATCGCGTCAAAGGCCTTCTGGTAGTCGGCGCCGAGATTGGGGGCCGCGCGCATGCCGGCCARRAGCACGGCGATCTTGCGRCCTTTCAGCTTCGCCAGCATCGCRTCGAGGTTCTTTTCGGTGATGTCGGGCGAGATGCCGCGCAGCATRTCGTTGGCGCCSAGCTCGAGGATGACGAGCCGCGTGCCGTCCGGCACCGACCAGTCGAGCCGCGCCAGGCCGCCGCTCGACGTGTCGCCCGAAACCCCGGCATTGGCGACCGCAACGTCATGGCCCTTCGCTCTCAGCGCCGCCTGCAGCCTGTCGGTGAATCCCTGGCCCGGCCCCAGGCTRAAGCCCGCCATCAGGCTGTCGCCGAAGCCGACGATCCTGAAGGTGTCGGCCCGCGCCGACGAAATGACGCCGCAAACGCCGAGGAAAAGGGCAAGGGCTGCGACAACAGTGTGTTTGAAAGCCATGCGGCGAGCCCCATATGACCGGAACAATCCTTGGGAGGAGACACGATTGTCTCCCTTTTCCACCATATAGGACCCTTTCATTGTGACAGAAGCCGTCATCGCGCTGAGGGATGTATCGCTGACGCTCGRCGAGGGTGCTTCCTCCGTTCATGTCCTGAAAGGCGTCAGTCTCGACGTCGCGGCCGGTGAAGCCACCGGCATCGTGGGCCCGTCGGGTTCCGGCAAATCCACCYTGCTGATGGTTCTGGCGGGTTTGGAGMGGGTCGATTCGGGAACGGTACGAATCGCCGGCGAATTGCTCAACGGCAAAAGCGAGGATCGGATTGCATCGTTTCGCGGACGAAACATTGGCATCGTGTTTCAGTCCTTCCACCTCATCCCCAACATGACCGCGCTTGAAAATGTCGCGGTTCCGCTGGAGCTGTCCGGTCATGCCGATCCGTTCGCGGTGGCGGCGCGGGAGTTGGCCGCGGTGGGCTTGAGCGACCGCGTCACCCACTATCCCGGCGAACTCTCCGGCGGCGAGCAGCAGCGCGTGGCGATCGCGCGAGCACTGGCGCCCTCGCCCCGCATCCTGATCGCCGACGAGCCGACCGGCAACCTCGACCAGGCAACCGGAAAGCAGATCGCGGACCTGCTCTTCGCCAAGGCGGCCGAGCGCGCCATGACGCTGGTGCTGGTCACACATGACCCGGCGCTCGCCGCCCGCTGCTCGCGCCAGGTGTCGATGCGCTCGGGGCGGATCGAGGATGCACCCCTGCTCAAAATGACGGTGTAATCGCATGGCGGATACCCCCTCATCCGGCCGCTTTGCGGCCACCTTCTCCCCGGCGGGGAGAAGAGGCTGGCGCCGGCGTTGGCTACCTCTTCTCCCCTCGGGGAGAAGGTGGCCCGCAGGGCCGGATGAGGGGGCCACCTGGCTTCACACCCTCAGGCTCGCCATACGCTTCTCGTTGCGCGAAATGCGTGGCGGCCTGTCCGGCTTCATGATCTTCCTCGCCTGCATCGCGCTCGGCGTCGCGGCCATCGGCGGCGTCAATTCGGTGGCGCAGGCGATCACCGCCGGCGTCGCCAACCAGGGCCAGACGCTGCTCGGCGGCGACCTGCGCTTCCAGATCAACCAGCGCGGYGCCTCGGAGGCRGAGCTTRCTTTCCTCAACAGCCTTGGCRCKGTGTCCTTGAACTCCGGCAYGCGTTCCATGGCACGGCTCGAGGACGGTTCCGACCAGGCGCTGGTCGARGCCAAGGCGGTCGACGATGCCTAYCCGCTCTAYGGCGCCCTCGAAACCGACCCGCCTCTSCCGARGMAKGAKCTGTTCGGCGAAAGATCCGGCGTCTTYGGYGCGGCCGCGCCCGACCTTCTGTTCGACCGGCTCAATCTCCAYCTCGGCAGCCGRCTKAAGCTCGGCGGCGCCACCTTCGAACTGCGGGCGCGGCTGACCGGCGAGCCCGACGCGGTGTCCGATGGTTTTGGCTTCGCTCCCCGGCTGATGATCTCAAGCGATGGGCTCTTGGCATCCGGCCTAGTCCAGCCGGGCAGCCTTGTCGAGAACGCCTACAAGGTGCGGCTTGCCAATGGTACCGGAGAGGCCCGCATCAGGGAGATTCAGGATCAGGCGGCAAAGGATTTCCCGCAGGCCGGCTGGTCAATCCGCACGCGCAGCAATGCAGCGCCGGCGCTTTCGTCCAACATCGAGCGCTTCTCACAATTCCTGACGCTGGTCGGGCTGACGGCGCTGGTTGTCGGCGGCGTCGGCGTGGCGAACGCGGTGCGGGCCTATCTCGACGGCAAGCGCGGCGTCATCGCCACGTTCAAGAGCCTCGGTGCTTCCGGCGGTTTCGTCTTCACCGTCTATCTCGTGCAGATCCTCTTGATTGCCGGCCTCGGCATCGTGCTCGGCCTGGTGCTGGGCGCCGCGATGCCGTTTGTGGCGAGCGCGCTCCTGCGATCGGTCATTCCGGTGCCGGCGCAGGGCGGCTTCTATCCGGGCGCGCTTGCCATGGCGGCGCTGTTCGGCGTGCTGGTGACGCTGGCCTTCGCGCTGCTACCGCTCGGCCGCGCCCGCGATGTGCCGGCCACCGCATTGTTCCGCGAGATGGGATTTGAGAGCAGTGGCCTGCCGCGCCTGCCTTATGCCGGCGCGGCGCTGGCGATCGTGCTCGTGCTGGCGGCGCTTGCCATCCTGTCCGCCGGTGACCGGCGCATCGCCTCGATCTTCGTCGGCGCCACGGTCCTTGCCTTCCTGGTGCTTCGCCTGGTGGCGGTGCTGGTGCAATGGGCCGCCCGGCGCAGCCCGCGCGTCCGCTCGGTCCCGCTCCGGCTCGCGCTCGGCAACATTCACCGGCCAGGCGCGCTGACCCCTTCGGTGGTTCTGTCGCTGGGGCTCGGCCTGACGCTCCTGGTGACGCTGGCGCTGATCGACGGGAATCTCAGGCGGCAGATTTCCGGCAGCTTGCCGGAGCGGGCGCCGAACTTCTTTTTCGTCGACATCCAGAGCAGCGATGTCGATGCCTTCGCCAGCCTGGTCGGCAAGCAAGCGCCGCAAGGCACGCTGGTSAAGGTGCCGATGCTGCGCGGGCGCATCATGGCGCTCAACGGMGTCGACGTCGCCAAGGTGAAAATTCCGGCGGAAGGCGCCTGGGTGCTGCGCGGCGATCGCGGCCTGACCTATGATGCGAAACTTCCCGCGAACGCCACGCTGACGCAAGGCACATGGTGGCCGGCGGACTATTCGGGCGAGCCGCTGGTGTCGTTCTCGGCCGAGGAAGGCAAGCAGATCGGGCTGAAGCTCGGCGACACCGTCACCGTCAATGTGCTCGGCCGCAACGTGACGGCGAAAATCGCCAATTTCCGGCAGGTCGAATGGGAGACCATGGGCATCAACTTCGTCATGGATTTCTCGCCCAACACATTCGCCGGCGCCCCGCATGGCTGGCTGGCGACGCTGACCGACAAAAACGCCACTACGGCCGACGACGCCCGCCTGCTCAACGCCGTCACGCGCGCCTTTCCGGCGGTGACGACGGTGCGTGTCAAGGACGCGCTCGACATCGTCAACCGGCTGGTCGAGCAGCTGGGCACGGCCATCCGCGCCGCCGCCGGGGTGGCGCTGATCGCCTCGGTGCTGGTGCTTTCCGGCGCGCTTGCCGCCGGCAACCGGGCGCGCATCCATGACGCCGTGGTGCTGAAGACGCTCGGCGCGACACGGAAAACGCTGATCGCGGCCTTTTCGCTGGAATATGCGCTGATCGGCCTTGCCACGGCGCTGTTCGCGCTCGCTGCAGGCGGTGTGGCGGGCTGGTTCGTCGTCGCCCATATCATGACGCTGCCGTCGCATTTCATGCCGGAAGTGGCCATGGCGACGATCCTGGTTTCGCTGGCGGTCACGGTCGGCATCGGGCTTGCCGGCACCTGGCGGGTGCTCGGCCACAAGGCGGCGCCGGTGCTGCGCGACCTCTGAGCTCGGCGGTCTCCTTGTTTCAGAGCCCCAGGGGTTAAATCTTCGTAAGAATCAGCCCGGAACGGCCGGAAACCGGTCCTTTTGCCTTCTCACGAAGCGTTACGCTCGGTTACCGTCTTGTTCTTGACGCCAAGAACCATCATATTTCGCGCAGGCATGCTGGAGCCCCGCCAGCGGCGCCTGGTCCCAAGAGCGCTTCCAGGGACCTGTCACCGGACGGGGCAGAAGCAACAGAGGATTTCCAATGGCTGATCCCATTCGCAACTACCAGACCGGCGCCGCCTCCGGCGCGCGTGTCGATATCGATCAGGGCCTCAGGGCCTATATGATCAAAGTCTACAACCTGATGGGGCTTGGCCTGCTCATCACCGGCCTTGCCGCATGGGGTGCTTTCCAGCTCGCCGTCACCGGTGACGGTCAGCTGACTGCCTTCGGCCAGCTCATCTATGCGAGCGCGTTCCGCTGGGTGGTCATCCTGGCGCCGCTGGCCGCCGTGATGTTCCTGTCGTTCAGGATCCAGTCGATGAGCGTGGCGGCGGCGCAGACCACGTTCTGGGTCTATGCCGGCCTTGTCGGCCTGTCGTTGTCGACGATCTTCCTCGTCTACACCGGCACCAGCATCACCCAGACCTTCTTCGCCACGGCCGCTGCCTTCGGCGCGCTGTCGCTCTACGGCTACACGACHAGGCGTGACCTCACCGCGTTCGGCTCGTTCCTGATCATGGGCGTGTTCGGGCTGTTCATCGCGATGCTGATCAACATCTTCCTGCAGTCGTCGGCGCTCGCCTTCGCCGTCTCGGCGATCGGCGTGCTGGTGTTCGCGGGCCTGACCGCCTACGACACGCAGAAGATCAAGGAGATGTATTTCGAGGGCGATATTGCCGATGTTGCCGGCCGCAAGGCGATCATGGGCGCGTTGAGGCTTTATCTCGACTTCATCAACCTGTTCATGTTCCTGCTGCAGTTCATGGGCGACCGCCGCTAGAGGCAGCCGTCCGGTCGCACTGGACCATAGACTTCCGAAAGGGCGGCCCAACGGCCGCCCTTTCCTTTTGCGGCCGGCTCTGCTGTGATTGAGGCAGGAAAACGAGTTGCACAAATTATGAGCAATACCACTATCAGACCTGCCGTTGCGGACGACCTTGCCCAGATCACGGGAATCTATGCCGACGCGGTGCGGAACGGCACGGCCAGCTACGAGCTGGAGCCACCGAGCCACGCGGAGATGACCAGCCGATTCGATGACCTGGCGTCCGGCGGCTTTCCGTACCTCGTGGCGGAGAGGGWCGGCGTCGTGCTGGGCTACGCCTATGCCGGTCCGTTCAGGACGCGTCCYGCCTATCGCTTCGTGGTCGAGGATTCCGTCTATGTCGCGCCGGAGGCCAAGGGCCGGGGCATCGGCCTTCTGCTGATGCGGGCGCTGATCGAGGCCGCCCGCACGGCAGGTTTTCGCCAGATCATCGCGGTGATCGGTGACGGCCACGCCGACAGCGCCTCGGTAAGGCTGCACGAGAAGCTCGGCTTTCGCCATTCCGGACGACTGGACGGGTCGGGCTATAAACACGGACGCTGGCTGGACACCGTGTTCATGCAGCTGCCGCTGAACGGCGGCGCCGAGCTGCCGCCCGATCCGGCTTCGCTGCCGGAGCGGAAATTTCGGGGTGAGGGGAAGAGGAACTGAGGAACTGAGGAACTGAGGAACTGAGGAACTGAGGAACTGAGGAAAAAGGGACTCAACGCCTGATGTAACAGCGCCGCCTTTTTTGTTCATCAGTTCTTCAATTCTTCAGTTCCTCAATTCCTACTTAGGCCTGAACCAGCTTCAACTTGGAGTCGAACACGCCGAGCACGCGACCAAGCTCCTGGCCGCGCTTCAGGATGCGTCCGCCGGCGGCGATCACGGCGAAGGCGCCTTGCCGGCGCGCCAGCTTCGGGTCCTTGACGATCTGGAACAGCGGCACTTCGCTGGCGCGGCGGAAAACCGAGAAGACGGCGCGGTCGGTGAGGTGGTCGATGGCGTAGTCGCGCCACTCATTGGCTGCAACCATGCGCCCGTAAAGCCTCAGTATCTGGTCCAGCTCGCGTCGGTCGAATCGGACCGGCTGGTCGAGGCGTTCACGCCGCGCCTCATGCAACGGGATCAGTATTGCGGATGCTTCCCCATCCTCCGTCCCGCCGCCGTGATCGGTCATGCCGCGATCCCTCGATTTGAGTCTGCGCTAGTCAAAGGTGACGCTTTCGCGGGGGAATTGCAAGGGTCGGCTAAGCAAGCCGCCGCCCCGCCGTTTCCCAAACGTCCAGTCACGTTTGCAAAACGCATGTTGGAATTGGTGATGCTCTGCCACATTGTCGCCGCAAATTATCCGCGCTCATGCCCCAATGTCCGACGAGTTTACCGGCGTTGCCTGAGACGGTTCGGTCCGGCACCGGCTCGTAAACCCCAAGCCCCCCGCCCACGGGTCAGCGTCGGATCGAACCAACCTCGGTTTTTCCTTGGAAAAATCAGGTGCGACGATCCCAAAACCTGAATGACCGGCGTCAGAAGCAAGCTGACGCCGGTTTTTTAATGCGCGGCTTTAGAGCATGATGCCGAAAAGTGCGAAGCGGTTTTCGGGCGACATCATGCTCTATCTCGTTGATTTAGAGCCGGATGATTTCGGATCGAGTCGATCCGAAATCATCCGGCTCTAGGGATGCTCAGGGCTTGCGGATAAAAGCCGCGCCTAGGATCGGTCCGGGCATGCCGTCCTTGCCGACGGACTGAAGCAGGACCGCGCAGCCGCCTTTCTTGGAGATCTCGGTCATCGGCAATTCGTAGCGTTGCGCCTTGCCGTGCCACATGCCGGCGATCTGGATGTCGGACACGGCATTCCAATAGGTCAGGCTGCGGCCACTGTTTTCACCTTGGCCGATCTTCACCATCTGCGGCGGATCGAAATAGACGATCACGACATGGGCATCGGTCGGGCCGCCGCCCGCGTCGCCCGCATCGATCGTGACGCGGTCGCTGGTACGGCTGACCTTGATGCGGACGCGCATGCCCTCGCCGGTCCGGTCGAGACGGGAGAGCGCTCCGTCGACTTCCATGCGGCTGGCGCCGTTGACATGGCTGCGGCCGTTGATGACGGCCTGCGGCGTGTAAACCGAACGGCTGCCGAAGGCACGCATATAGTCATACTGCCGCTCGGTGTTCTCCTTGGTGCTCAACGTGTCCTGCCAGCCGAGATAGTCCCAGTAGTTGACGTGGTAGGCGAGCGCGACAATGTCGTCCTTGGTGGCCAACTCGGCGAACAATTCGTCGGCCGGCGGGCAGGAACTGCAGCCCTGGCTGGTAAAAAGCTCGACCACGCCCAGGGGCTTGTCGACCGTGGTTTTCCCGGGTTGGGGTTCAGTCTCGACCGCCGCGGCACCGGCGGATGCCGACAGGACCAGCGCAAGTGCCGCAAGCCGCAATGGTCCTCGAAACGCCATGACTTTTCCAATTCGCGCCGGTGACGCCGGCATTGTTCTGATTGCTAAAATATGAGCAGAAGCGCCTGTCAACGGGAAGTCACGTTGCGGTGAAAATTTTGTCGTTGCAACCACAGGTAAGGCCGCAATAGGAGAAGCCGCTGCATTTCATGGCGCAGTTCGATTCGGGAGGCGGTATCATCACCATGTGGCAAACTCTCCTGACGCCCATCGATCTCTATTGCGAGCGGACCGGACCTGGACTGTGGGCCGAGCCGGCCAATGCTTTGACCAACCTCGCCTTCATTGCYGCCGGGCTGTGGGGTGTCCGAGAGGTGCGGCGACGTAAAGCCGGGACCTTCGCTGAGGTGCTGTCCTGGTGGGTGGTGGCGATCGGCATCGGCTCGACGCTGTTCCACACTTTCGCGACCAGGCTGACGATCTGGGCCGATGTCCTGCCGATCGCGGGCTTCACGCTGGCCTATGCCCTATTCAACCTGCGTCGTTTCCTCGGCATGGAATGGGGCAAGGCAATTGCCGTCCTCATCGTTTTCTACGCGGTCGCGGGCGCCATCGCCTTCGCCGTCCCCGATTGGCTGCGCCAGGCCTCCAACGGGACGACCGGCTACCTGCCGCCGTTCCTGGCTCTTGCCTTTTTCGGGATCTGGGCCGCGGCGAGCGGCAATCAGGCCGGATGGTACAATCTGACCGGATCGGCGATCTTCGTCGTCTCGGTCGTCTGCCGCATGATCGATCCGCTCGTCTGCGCCAGCTTCCCGCTAGGCACGCATTTCCTCTGGCACGCTTTCAACGCGCTGATGCTGGCCGTGCTGCTGGCTGCGGCGGCGCGGTTCGGAAAGGCCAAGGGAGTARGGCAGTAGGGGAGTAGGGAAAAGAGAATCGAGCAGCGGGGCGACCTTCCCTACTGCCCTATTCCCTTACTCCCCTACTCCCTGGCCGCTACGCGGCCAGATCGCGCAGCACGTACTGCAGGATGCCGCCGTTCTTGAAGTAGTCGAGCTCATCCAGCGTATCGATGCGGCAGATGATCGGCACGTTCTTCACCGTGCCGTCGCCATAGGTGACCTTGGCGACCATCTTCTGGCGCGGCTTGATCTGATCCAGCCCGTCGATCTCGACCAGCTCGTCGCCCTTGAGGTTGAGCGAGGCCCATGAGGTGCCGTCCTCGAAGACGAAGGGGATGACGCCCATGCCGACCAGGTTSGAGCGGTGGATGCGCTCGAAGGACTGGGCGATGACCGCGCGGACGCCGAGCAGGTTGGTGCCCTTGGCCGCCCAGTCGCGCGAGGAGCCGTTGCCGTATTCGACGCCGGCGAAGATGACCAGCGGCACGCCTTCCTTCTTGTACTCCATCGCCGCGTCGTAGATCGACATCTCCTCCTTCGAGGGGTAGTGGATCGTGTAGCCGCCCTCGCGGCCGTTCTCGCCAAGCATGTGGTTGCGGATGCGGATGTTGGCGAAGGTGCCGCGCATCATCACCTCATGATTGCCGCGCCGCGTGCCGTACTGGTTGAAGTCCGCGACGCCGACGCCATTCTCGGTAAGATACTTGCCGGCCGGCGAGGCCGCCTTGATCGAGCCCGCCGGCGAGATGTGGTCGGTGGTGATCTTGTCGCCGAAGAGACCGAGCACGCGCGCGCCCTTGATGTCGCCGACCTTGCCGAAGCTGCGGCCCATGCCGGCGAAATAGGGCGGGTTCTGCACATAGGTCGAGTGGTCGTCCCAGGCATAGGTCTGGCCTTCCGGCGCCTTGACCTTCTGCCAGTACTCGTCGCCCTTGAAGACGTCGGCATATTTGCGGGCGAACAGCTCGCGCGTCACGTTCTTCTCGATGAACTCCTGGATCTCGGCCGAGCTCGGCCAGATGTCCTTGAGATAGACCGGCTTGCCGTCGCGGCCTTCGCCGAGCGGCTCGGTGGTGAGATCCTTGGTGACCGTGCCGGCTAGCGCGTGCGCGACCACCAGCGGCGGCGAGGCGAGATAGTTGGCCTGCACGTCGGGCGAGACGCGGCCCTCGAAGTTGCGGTTGCCGGACAAGACCGCGGCGGCGATCAAACCTTTGTCGTTGATGGTCTTGGAGATCGGCGCCGGCAGCGGGCCGGAATTGCCGATGCAGGTGGTGCAGCCGAAGCCGACCAGGTTGAAGCCGATCTGGTCGAGCTCCTTCTGCAGGCCGGATTTTTCGAGATACTCGGCGACCACCTGGCTTCCCGGCGCCAGCGAGGTCTTCACCCACGGCTTCTGCTTGAGGCCGACGCGGTTGGCGTTGCGAGCCAAGAGGCCGGCGCCRATCAGCACGCTSGGGTTCGAGGTGTTGGTGCACGACGTGATGGCGGCGATGACGACGTCGCCATGGCCGAGATCGTGGGAGGTGCCYTCGACGGCRTAGCGCTTCGAGATTTCGGCGGCCTTCTTGTATTCGGTCTCCATCGCCTTGGCGAAGCCGGCCGGGATGCCTTCCAGCGGGACGCGGCCCTCGGGACGCTTCGGACCGGCCATCGACGGYACSACGTCGCCGAGATCGAGCTCGAGCAGGTCGGTGAAGACAGGATCGGYCGAGCCGGCGTCGCGCCACATGCCTTGCGCCTTCGAATAGGCCTCGACCAGCGCRATGCGGCTTTCCTCACGGCCGGACATCGTCAGATAGCGCACGGTCTCGCTGTCGACCGGGAAGAAGCCGCAGGTCGCGCCATATTCCGGCGCCATGTTGCCGATGGTGGCGCGGTCGGCCAGCGTCATGTTGGAAAGGCCGGGGCCGAAGAACTCGACGAACTTGCCGACGACRCCCTTCTTGCGCAGCATCTGGGTGACGGTGAGCACGAGATCGGTGGCGGTGACGCCTTCCTTCAGCCTGCCGGTGAGGCGGAAGCCGATCACCTCGGGCAGGAGCATGGAGACAGGCTGGCCGAGCATGGCCGCCTCGGCCTCGATGCCGCCGACGCCCCAGCCSAGMACGCCAAGSCCGTTGATCATGGTGGTGTGCGAATCGGTGCCGACGCAGGTGTCSGGATAGGCGACCGTCTCGYCGTCYTCYGCGTTGGTCCACACCACCTGGCCCAGATATTCGAGATTGACCTGGTGGCAGATRCCGGTGCCGGGCGGYACGACGCGGAAGTTGCGGAAGGCCTGCTGGCCCCATTTCAGGAACTTGTAGCGCTCCTCGTTGCGCTCATATTCGAGCTCGACATTGCGGGCGAAGGCCAYCGGCGTGCCGAAYTCGTCGACGATGACGGAATGGTCGATGACGAGGTCGACCGGCACCAGCGGATTGATCTTTTCCGGATCGCCGCCCAGCGCCTTGATGCCGTCGCGCATGGCGGCGAGGTCGACCACGGCCGGGACGCCGGTGAAGTCCTGCATCAGCACGCGCGCCGGGCGATAGGCGATCTCGACGCCGGCGGTGCCCTTGTCGGTCAGCCAGGCGGCGACCGCCTGGATGCTGTCCTTGGTGACCGAGCGGCCGTCTTCGTTGCGAAGCAGGTTCTCCAGCAGCACCTTCATCGAATAGGGCAGCTTGGCGATACCGGTGAGGCCGTTCTTCTCGGCCTCGACGAGGTCGAAATAAACATAGTCCGCGCCACCCACGGTCAGGGTGCGGCGGCAGTTGAAACTATCGAGGGATTTCGTCACGGCGATCCGTCCTTGTCTGTTCAGCCTGAAAGGGAACGGACGCCGTTGGCATGCAATCACGCGCAAAGGTGCGGGTACGGCCATTTCCGCTGTCCGTTCCCAAGCAACCCGAGCCGTTCAAGGCGGCGCGTGCGCTGGTTCGGCGCTAATTAGATTCCCGCGCCGACCGCTGGCACGGATGCACCGCATATAGAGAATTTCCTGGAATAGTTCTAGACAGTCGAAAGACGAATTTGCGTGAGGCGGCGACGGCCGCGAAACGGTGCATTTGGGACGGGCGGGAATGCGGCTGATCGCCGAAAATCTGGGCGGCGAGCGCGGCGGCGAGACGGTCTTTTCCGGCATCGGATTCGCGCTCGAAAAGGGCGAGGCGCTCGTCGTCACCGGGCCGAACGGCGCCGGCAAGTCGACGCTGCTAAGGGTGGTCGCCGGACTGCTGCCGGTGGCGGAAGGAAAGATACAGGTCGAGGGCGGCGGTGAAGCGTTTCCGACCGTCGCTTCGGCCTCGCATTATCTCGGGCACCTCAATGCGATGAAGACGGCGCTCAGCGTCGAGGAGAATCTCGGCTTCTGGCGCGCCTTTCAGGGCGAGCTGGGGCTGGCCGTGGACGAGGCGCTGGAAACCTTGGGACTTGGCGGGCTGGGGCACTTGCCGTTCGGGTATTTGTCGACCGGACAAAGACGGCGGGCATCGATCGCCAAGCTGCTGGTCAGCCGGAGGCCGGTGTGGTTGCTCGACGAGCCGACGGCGGGATTGGACAAGGCGTCGGAGGGGCGGTTYGCGAGACTGATGCGGGGGCATCTGGACGATGGAGGGATCGTGGTGGCGGCSACGCAYCTGCCGCTCGGGCTGGAGGGGGYGAAGGMRTTGAGGATGGGAGAGACTATTTGATGCCGGCGCCAGGCACCCCCCTCTGGCCTGCCGGCCATCTCCCCCTCAAGGGGGGAGATCRGCAGTTCGGRCGCCCCGCGAACCTTTCAACGTTGAAGATTGGCGAAGGCCAGGGTGACATCCAATCTCCCCCCTTGAGGGRGAGATGGCCGGCAGGCCAGAGGGGGGTGCCTGGGCGAAGGCATCTCAAACCATGCTAGCCCTCTTCCTGCGCGACATYCGCCTCTCGATCCGCGCCGGCGGCGGGGCGTTGGTCGGCGTCATCTTCTTCCTKGCCGTCATCGCCACCATCCCCTTCGGCGTYGGRCCCGACCTCAACCTTTTGTCGCGGATCGGCCCGGCGATCCTGTGGATCGCGGCGCTGCTCGCCTGCCTGCTCGGGCTCGACCGGCTRTTTCAGGCCGACCGCGAGGACGGCTCKCTCGACCTYCTGGTGCTGAACAACGACCGCCACATGCTGGCGCTGACGGTGCTGACGAAGTGCCTGGCGCACTGGACCGGCAGCGTGCTGCCGCTGGTGGTCGCCGCACCCCTGCTCGGCCTGTTCATGAACATGGATCCGCTCGGCATCGGCGCCACGGCGCTCACCCTTCTCGTCGGCACGCCGGCGATCACCTTCATCGGCGCGGCGGGGGCGGCCGTGGCGGTGGCGCTGCCGCGCGGCGGGCTGCTCATCTCGGTGCTGGTGCTGCCTTTGACCATCCCGGTGCTGATCTTCGGCGTTTCGGCCAGCTATGGCGCGGTGGCAAACCCGGCGCCGTTCCTGCAGCCTTTCCTCATTCTTGCCGCGCTGACGCTGTTTCTTGCCGTGCTCGGGCCACTCGCGGCGGCGCTGGCGCTGCGCCACGGGACGGATTGATGCTGGCGGAGCGTTTTCTGTTGCGGCGCGGCGGCTGATTGCGCGGTCGGCAGCGCATGTTTAAGGGAAGGTATGATCGAGCGAACCGGCACGAGATCCGCTGAAGGCGGCATGGAGCGAGGATGAGCGCACATGCCCTCTTCGTCACCGCCGCCTATGCCATCACGGCGATCGTCCTCGCCGGGCTGATCGGCTGGATCCTGCTCGACCAGCGGGCGCGCAAGCGGGAGCTGGCGGCGCTTGAGGCGGCAGGCGTGCGGCGCCGCTCCGACAAAGCCGGGACGACGAAGCCGTGAGCATGGAAACCGAAACGCCGGCCCCGCGCCGCCGCCTGTTCGTCCTGTTGCCGCTGCTTGTCTTCCTCGGGCTGGCGGGGTTGTTCCTGTCGCAGCTCCTGTCCGGCCGCGACGTCTCGGAAATTCCCTCGGCCCTGATCGGCCTGCCGGCGCCGCCGACCAACCTGCCGCCGCTCGAAGGAACCAGTCTGCCGGGGCTCGATTCGAAAGCGTTCGCCGGCAAAGTGACGCTGGTCAATGTTTTCGCGTCATGGTGCGCGCCGTGCCGTGAAGAGCATCCGGTGCTGCTGGCGCTGTCGCAGGACAAGCGTTTTGCGATGGCGGGATTGAACTACAAGGACCAGCCGGAAAACGCCCGCCGCTTCCTTGGCGATCTCGGCAATCCGTATCAGGCGATCGGCGTCGACCCGGCCGGGCGCACGGCGATCGACTGGGGCGTCTACGGCGTGCCGGAAACCTTCGTCATCGGCAAGGACGGCAAGATCGCCTACAAGCATGTCGGGCCGCTGACGCCCGAATCGGCCAAGGCGCTGTTGTTGCCGCAGATCGAGAAGGCGCTGATGGCGCCGGGTTGACGCGGCGGTGCCCCCTCATCCGGCCGCTTCGCGGCCACCTTCTCCCCGAGGGGAGAAGAGGACGGCGGAGGCGCCGGCGACCTCCTCTCCCCTTGGGGAGAGGTCGGATTGCCCCGAATTGCTCTTAGCAATTCGGCTGGCAATCCGGGTGAGGGCCTGACGCTCAGCCGTAGATCTGCTTGTGGACCTGGTAGAGCATTTCGGAACGGTCGGCGCGCAGATCGGCGAGATCGCGGCTCGACAGGTTCTCGATTTCGGCGACGAGACGGTTGTAGTGGCGGCGCTTGGCCATGCTGGTGCGCGCGCGGGCGACGAGATTGTCGAGGATCATGACGAGGTTCCTTTCTGCCGCATCGGCGGCGGGGTTGTTCCTCCCTCATCGATTGCCAGCATGACATAGGAATGGTGCATTGCAAAAGAAAGATGTTGCAATGCACCATTGCAATGGGCGCATGGCCGGTTAATGCCGGGCTAACGAGCCATGCATCGTGACGGCGCCAGAAGTCCGCGAATCGGTCTCAACTGCTCTGTCTCGCAATTGCCGACCGGCCGACTTGCCAGATCGGTCCGGCACTGGCTTGATCCACCCGTCACATGGTGCCGGGAGGAAAAACATGGCGGCGGCAGACTATTACGAAGTTCTCGATCCGCGCTTCGCGCGCCTGTTCAACGGCAGCGCGCAGGTGGAGAAGCTGTTCACCGGATGCCGGTGGGCGGAAGGTCCAGCCTGGTTCGCCGCCGGCCGCTATGTCGTGTGGTCGGATATCCCCAACAACCGCATGCTGCGCTACGACGAGACAGACGGCAGCGTCAGCGTCTTCCGCCAGCCGTCCGGCAATGCCAACGGCAACACCGTGGACCGGCAAGGCCGGCTGGTGACCTGCGAGCATTCCGGCCGTCGTGTCAGCCGCACCGAGCATGACGGCTCCATCACCACCATAGCCGACAAATGGAAAGGCAAGCGGTTGAACTCGCCCAACGATGTGGTGGTCAGGTCCGACGGCTCGATCTGGTTCACCGATCCGAGCTACGGCATCGACACCGACTATGAGGGCGACAAGGCCGAGAGCGAGATCGGCGCCTGTTATGTCTATCGCGTCGATCCCGGCACCGGCGAGATAGAGGCTGTCATTACCGATATGGTCAGGCCGAACGGGCTCGCCTTCTCGCTCGACGAAGACCTGCTCTATGTCGTCGACACCGGCCGCACGCATGGCGAGAAGAACCCGGCGCATATGCGGGTGTTCAATGTCGGCAAGCACGGCAAGAAGGTTTCCGGCGGCAAGGTCTTCGCCGACTGCACGGCCGGCCTGTTCGACGGTTTCCGGCTCGACGATGCCGGCCGCATCTGGACGAGCGCCGCCGACGGCATCCATTGCTACGATCCCGACGGCACGCTGATCGGCAAGGTCAAGGTGCCGGAGGTGACCGCCAACTGCGTGTTCGGCGGCAACAAGCTCAACTGCCTCTACATCGCCGGCACCACTTCGCTCTACATGGTCCGGCTGATGGTAAACGGCGCAAAGACTTATTGAGTGTGACCATCGCCCACGCTGCCATCAGCGCTGGAACTGTCGATCTCCCCCCTTGTGGGGGAGATGCCCGGCAGGGCAGAGGGGGCGCGAAGGATCGCAAGCGATGCAGGTCAGCGTTCACCGCGAACGAATAAACCCCACATAACCCCGCACCGCTCCACGCGTCGCCTCCCGATTCACGTCCTCGTTCAGTATCGTTTCCATTTCCGCCGGCGTCTTCCCCAACAGCGCGATCTCCAGCGTTTCGTCGTACATCGCAAACGACATAGTCCGCATGATCTCGGCAAGTGCCGCACGCGCATAGAGCGAGCGCGGCGAGGCGTGGACCAGCATCGCCGGCTTGCCGACCGCGGCATCGCGCGACACCAGCCAATCGAGCGCGTTCTTCATGCCGCCCGGCACGCCATGGGCATATTCGGGACAGGAGACGATGACGCCGTCGGCCCGGGCGACGGCATCGATCAGGCGCGCGGCTTCGGGCGGCGTCCGTTCGCCCTCGTCGTCCGGGTTGAAGATCGGCAGCCGGCCAAGGCCGTCATAGATGGCGACGCGGCAGTCCGCCGCCGCGTTGGCGGCGAGCGCTCGGATCAGGGCCGAGTTGGTCGAGGCGGCGCGCAGGCTGCCGGAAATGGCGAGGATTTCGATCAAGGGGATTGGACGGAACGGGTGAGTCGTCCCGCGATGCTACCACAAGCTCTTCCGGTAATCCTTGTCCAGTGCGGGGCGGTCTGGCAGGGGCGTGTCGCTAGATGTCGTCCGAAAACCGCTTCACACTTTTCGGCATCATGCTCTATTCGCCGGCGTTCTCTTCCTTTGCCTTTTCCTCCAGCGAGTGGCGCAGGATCAGCGGCATCTGGCTGAAGGTGAAGAGAAGCGTGATCGGCATGATGCCCCAGACCTTGAAGGTGACCCAGGCATCGGTTGAGAAATTTCGCCAGACCACTTCGTTGACGAGGGCCAGGAACAGGAAGAACAGGCCCCAGCGAAAGGTGAGTTTCCTCCAGCCTTCGGCGTCGAGGCTGAAGGCTGAGTCGAAGACATAGCCGAGCAGCGACTTGCGAAACATAAGGCCGCCGAGCAGCGCGCCGCCGAACAGCGTGTTGACGATGGTCGGCTTCATCTTGATGAAGATGTCGTCCTGCAGATAGAGCGTCAGCGCGCCGAAGATGAAGACGACGACGCCCGACACCAGCGGCATGATCGGCAAGGTGCGGATAAGGGCCCAGGATGCGATCAGCGCCAGCGCGGTGGCAGCCATGAACAGGCCGGTGGCGACGAAGATCGGGCCGCCGAGCTCGCCCAGCACCGGRAATTTCTGCACGAGCCATTCGCCGCGCGCATTGGCGAAGAAGAACACCAACAACGGGCCGAGCTCGAGCACGAGCTTGAGCAGCGGGTTGACGCCTTCCTTCTTGTGTTTTTGCGGATCGGACGGGTCGCGTTCGAGGATGTTCATAGGGATCCTTGTTGGCCCAAAAGTCGGCGCTTTTGGGATCGTTCAAGCCACGCCGGCGATTGCCCTGGCGAATTCGCTGGCGGAAAAAGGTTCGAGGTCGTCGACCTGCTCGCCGACGCCGATGAAATAGACCGGCAGCCTGTGCTTGGCAGCGATCGCCACCAGAATACCGCCGCGCGCCGTTCCGTCCAGCTTGGTCATCACCAGGCCGTTGACGCCGGCGACGTTGCGGAAGATCTCAACCTGGCTGAGAGCATTCTGGCCGGTGGTGGCATCGACCGTCTGCAGCACCGTGTGCGGCGCTTCCGGATCGAGCTTGCCCAGCACGCGCACGATCTTCTCCAGCTCCGCCATCAGCTCGGTCTTGTTCTGCAGGCGGCCCGCCGTATCGATGATCAGCACGTCGGAGCCGGCCTCCTTCGCCTTCTCGAAGGCGTCGTAGGCGAGGCCCGCCGCATCGGCGCCGAGCTTGGTGGCGACGACCGGAGACTTCGTGCGCTCGCCCCAGATCTTCAGCTGCTCGATCGCGGCGGCGCGGAACGTGTCGCCGGCCGCCAGCATCACCTTGAGGCCGCCGTCGGTCAGCTTGGCCGCAAGCTTGCCGATGGTCGTGGTCTTGCCGGTGCCGTTGACGCCGACGACCAGGATGACATGCGGCTTGTGGTTGAGGTCGAGCTCGAGCGGCTTGGCGACCGGGGTCAGCACCTTCTCCACCTCCGCCGCCATGACCGAGCGGACTTCCGCGTCGGAGACATCCTTGCCGTAACGGCTGGAGGCGAGCGAATCGGTGACGCGCAGCGCCGTCTCGACGCCAAGGTCGGCGCGGATCAGCACGTCTTCCAAATCCTGCAGCGTGTCCTCGTCCAGCTTGCGCTTGGTGAAGACGCCGGCAATGTTGCCGGTGAGCTCGCGCGAGGAGCGCGCCAGCCCGTCCCGCATGCGCTGGAACCAGGAGCGCCGCGGCGCCGGCTCCGGCGCTTTTACCGGTTCGGCCCGCTGCTCGACCTTCTTGGCGACCGTGACCTTGCCGGCGGAGGGTGCCGCTTTCGGCGGCGACCCTACCTCCCCCTCGATGGGAGCGCTCCCGAGCGCAGCTCGGGAGAGGTGGCTGGCACTGGCGTCGGTGCTGTCATCCCGCCCCGCCCCTGCCGGGCGACCCTCCACATCGAGGTTACGGTGGGGCGCCGGCTCGATGGAAGCCGATGCCGATGGCGGCACTTCGATCGGCGCGGGTGTCTCGGCGGGCACTTCGATCGGCGAAGTGGGCACCTCGATCGGTTCCGGTACCGGCAGCGGTTCAGGGCGCGGTGGCTCAATCTCCGGTTCGGTCGGCGCAGGCTGCGGCACCTCCCGCGGCGCGGGTTCGGGCGCGGGCTCCGGCTGCGCGGGTTCGGGTTCCGGCCGCGCCGGCGGCACTTCCTCGGGCGCCGGAGGCTCGGGCCGTTCAGGGGCTGGCCGCGGTTCCTGTTCCGGCTCGGGCTGCGGCAGCGGCTCGGGCTCGGCCGGTACGACCGGTTCGGGAGCCGGCGGTACGGTCGGCGCGGGCTCTGGCGTTGGCACTTCCTGAGCAAGCTGAGGCGCAGGTGTGGCCCCGACCCCTGAAGGCGAAGCTGTATCGGCTTCTGCCCGCTCGGCCTCCGGCCTCAGCGAGTCCAGCGCATCCCATTTGATTGGCGGCAGGGGGGCGGTCTCGTCGATACGCTCCTCGACGACCTCCTTCTTGCCGAACGAAAAAATCTTCTTGAAGAAACCAGCCATACGTCTCGCAGTCTCAGGCGGCTTGGGCGGCAAACGGCGCCGCGATCAGGCGGGCGCCGTCATGGCCGGTGACAACGGCACCGACAATCTCGCCCGGCTGACCCGCGGCAATCGCGGCCAGCGTAAAACCCTCGGTGCGGCCGATCCCGTCGCGCTCGACCAGGATCGATTGGCGCGTGCCGGCGAGCGCCGCCAGATGCCGGCGATAGGCGGCGTCACCGGCGGCGCGCAGCCTTGCGGCGCGCTGCTTGACCACCTCGCGGTGCACCTGCGGCATGCGCGCGGCGGGCGTGCCCTCGCGCGGCGAGAACGGGAAGACATGGAGATGCGTCAGGCCGCATTCCTCGACTATTTTCTCCGAATTCCCGAACATCGCTTCGGACTCGGTCGGGAAGCCGGCGATGATGTCGGCGCCGAAGACGATGCCGGGACGCAGCTTGCGCACGTCCTCGCAAAACCGGATCGACTGGTCGCGCAAATGACGGCGCTTCATGCGCTTCAGGATCATGTCGTCGCCTGACTGCAGCGACAGGTGCAGATGCGGCATCAGGCGGGGCTCGGTGGCAATTGCATCGAGCAGATCGTCGTCGGCTTCGATCGAGTCGATCGAGGAGAGCCGCAGCCGCTTCACGTCGGGCACCTGTTTGAGGATCGTCTTCACCAGCTTGCCGAGCTTGGGGCTGCCCGGCAGGTCGGCGCCAAAGCTCGTCATGTCGACGCCGGTCAGCACAATCTCGGCATAGCCGTTGCCGGCGAGGCGCTTGACCTGCTCGACCACGGCGCCCATCGGCACCGAGCGTGAATTGCCGCGGCCATAAGGGATAATGCAGAAGGTGCAGCGATGATCGCAGCCGTTCTGCACCTGCACGAAGGCGCGGGCCCTACCCTCGATGGCGTCGACCATGTGGCTTGCCGTCTCGCGCACCGAGAAGATGTCGTTGACACGCGCCTTCTCGGTGTCGTTGACGCCGAAATCGGGCAGCGCGCGGTAGGAGTTCGCCTTGAGCTTCTCCTCATTGCCGAGCACGAGGTCGACCTCGTCCATGGCGGCGAAGTTCTGCGGTTCGGTCTGCGCCGCGCAGCCGGTGACGATGATGCGCGCCTCAGGGTTCTCGCGGCGGGCCTTGCGGATCGCCTGCTTGGCCTGGCGAACCGCCTCGGCGGTGACGGCACAGGTGTTGAAGATGACGGCGCCGCCTGCCAGCGCGCCGAGGCCGGCGCTTTCGGCCTCGCGGCGCATCACTTCCGATTCATAGGTGTTGAGGCGGCAGCCGAACGTGACGACGTCGATGCCTTTGGCGCTGGGCCCTTCGGGCGCCGGACCTTTTTGAAGGGCGGACATCAGGCGGCGCTTTCGGTGTCGCGGGCCCAGGCGCCKGTCGARGGRTCGAAGCTGCCGGAAAACTCCCACTCGGCCGGKCCGGTCAGGATGACGTGGTCGTCGTCGCGCCACTCGACATGAAGCTCGCCGCCGCCGGGCGTGATCAGCGAGACGCTGCGGCCGGTGCGCTTGGTGCGGGCGGCCGCCACCACCGCGGCACAGGCCGCCGAGCCGCAGGCCTTGGTCAGGCCGGCGCCGCGTTCCCAGGTGCGGATGACCATGGTTTGCGGCGAGGTCACCTGGGCGATGGTGATGTTGGCGCGCTCAGGGAAGATCGGATGGTTTTCGAGCAATGGCCCGAAGCGGTCGAGCTCATAGGACCATACGTCGCGGTCGACCCAGAAGATGGCGTGCGGGTTGCCCATCGACACGACCGAAGGCGAATGCAGCACCGGCGCATCGATCGGGCCGATCTGCAACTCGATCATGCGGGTATCGCGAAACTCCTCGGCGAGCGGGATTTCCTGCCAGCCGAAGCGCGGCTTGCCCATATCGACGGAGATCGAGCCGTCGGCATGCTCCTCGGCGTTGAGGATGCCGGCGCGGGTCTCGAAGGTGAAGGTCTTCAGGCCGGTTTCGGAAGCCAGCGCCTGCACGACACAGCGCATGCCGTTGCCGCAAGCCTGCGCTCCGGAGCCGTCGGAATTCAGGATGTCGACGTAATAGGCGGTGCCTGCCGTCCTCGCGTCATGGATCGCCATGATCTGGTCGAACTTCGTCGCGGCATCGGCGTTCAGCGCGATCGCCGCCGCCGGGGTCACCCTGTCGGCACGGCCGCGCATATCGGCAACGATGATCTCGTTGCCGATGCCGTTCATCTTGGCGAAGGGGGCGGTGCCTGCCATCTAACCGGTCATTTCGTATCCGTTTGGCGCTATATGGCGGAAACGGGCGGGAATTACCAGTGCGGCGCGGCTGGCCACTACGTCTTCGTGCCGAGCGCGCGGCTATAAGCTTTGAATATCAGTATATTAGCCAGTTGGAAGACCAGCGTGTCCTGGCGACGTCCACCCTTGCGATAAATTTGCAACAGCGGCTTCGAAAACCCTATTTTAACCATATCAGGTTGAAATTCTGCCACCTTCGCCATCTTGGTGAAGCGAACATTACGCGGAGGGCTTCCCCCCGGCCCGCTCCGACGGAGGTTTGGAATGAATTTTTCGAAGACCGGCCTTTTGGCCGTATCGCTGGCCGCACTCGTTGTGAGCGGCTGCTCGACATCGCGCTTCTCGTCGATGGACGACCAGCAGCCCGCGCCGCTCACGCCGGCACCCTCGGGCACCGTCACGCAGAACCAGCTGCCGCCACCCGCCGCTCCCGGCACCACTGACCCGTCGCAGTTTCCGACCGCGCCGAAGAACACCCAGGTTGCATCACTGCCGCCGGATGGTTCGGCCCCCGCCGGCGCCGCCGACCTCACCGCCGCCAGCGTCGCGGGCGTCTGGAACGTCAATGTCGGTGGCCAGAGCTGCAAGGTGGCCACGCCGCAGACCAAGTTCGGCTCCGGCTACCGCGCCGGCCCGCTGCATTGCCCGGCCCCCATCGACGGCATCAAGTCGTGGAGCGTCTCCGGCAAGCAGCTGACGCTTTATGACCAGAATGGCGGCACGCTGGCCCGGCTTTATTCCTCGGGCGGCGAAAAGTTCGACGGCCAGACTTCCAGCGGCCAGGCGATCTCGTTTACAAGGTAAAGCAACCGCACTTGGAGCGGCCGGCGTTCGACGAAATTGCCGAAGCCGCTCGAAACATTGTTTTACGCAAGTCCGAACGGAAAACCGCTTTTCCTGGAATTGCCTTTTCCTGGAATTGCCTTGGAACGTGACCGATGCATCTGCGTGACGGCCTCCAGACCCATGTGACCGTCAGGCAGCGCTACGACCACCTGGTGGAAATCGGCGCCGTCGGGCGCGACCCGGCGCAGGAGCGCATTGTTTCAGCGCTCGACCGGCTGACCGACGAGATCTCGGCAAAAAGGCTGGCGCAGAAATCGAGCGCGCTCGGCTGGCTGTTCGCACGCAAGCGGCAGCCGCGCGAGGCGATCAAGGGCCTCTACATCTACGGCGGCGTCGGGCGTGGCAAGACCATGCTGATGGACATATTCTGCGAGCTGTTGCCGGTTCGGCGCAAGCGCCGCGTCCATTTCAACGACTTCATGGCCGATGTGCAGGACCGCATCCAGAAGCATCGACAGGCGCGCAAGGAAGGCACGGTCAAGGAGGACGATCCGATCCCGCCGGTGGCGCGCGCGCTGGCCGATGAAGCCTGGGTGCTATGCTTCGACGAGTTCTCGGTCACCGACATCGCCGACGCGATGATCCTGTCGCGCCTGTTCTCCGCCCTGTTCGCCAATGGCGTGGTGCTTGTCGCCACCTCCAATGTGGCGCCTCGGGATCTGTATCGCGATGGYCTGAACCGCCAGTTGTTCCTGCCCTTCATCTCCCTGCTCGAACGCAATGCGGACGTGATGACGCTGGACACGGAAAAGGACTACCGGCAGGAMAAGCTCAGCCGCCTGCCGGTCTATGTCACGCCGGCCGACGAAGCGGCCGACCGGGCGCTGGATGGGACCTGGGAAGCGATGACGCATGGCAGGCCGACAGCCGTCGCGACCCTGACSCTGAAGGGGCGCCAGCTCATCGTGCCGCGCGCCGCCGGCGATGCGGCGCGCTTTTCCTTTGCCGATCTCTGCGAAAAGCCGCTCGGCGCGCGCGACTACCTGGCGATCGCCGAGCGTTTCTCGACCGTCTTCATCGACCATGTGCCGATCCTCGGCGAAGGCAAACGCAATGAGGCGAAGCGTTTCATCCTTTTGATCGACACGCTCTACGACCATCGCATGCGGCTGGTGATGAGCGCCGCTGCGCAGCCCTCCGAACTCTACACCGCCAGGCGCGGGACCGAAGTGTTCGAGTTCGAGCGCACTGCCTCGCGGCTCGTCGAAATGCAGAGCCGCGACTGGCTGGAAGGCTGGGCGGACCGGCGGAAAGGCGAGGCGTCGCCTTTGGAAGCGCGGCAGGCGCAGGCCTGACGCTGTCCCCCTGACGCTGTTCCTAGAGCATGATGCCGAAAAGTGTGAAGCGGTTTTCGGGCGACATCATGCTCTATCTCATTGATTTAGAGCCGGATTCGGATCGACCAGATCCGAAATSATCCGGCTCTATGCCGTCAGAAATCCTGACCCGTCACAACCGGCASRMATASGTCACGAAGWCATCTCAGTTGGAGTCGATCTCTTCCGCGATGCGGGCGATCGCCTGTTGGTAGACGCTCGCGGAATTCCAGCCGGCGATTGCGCCCATGTTGGCTTGGTAGCTCGCACCGGCCTGCCAGCCATGGCCTTTGAGGAAGTTCGCGGTGGAAGCCAGCGCGGTATTGCGGTCGCGCAGGTTGCCGCTGCCCACGCCATACTTCAGCACGTTTCCGGGCAGGAACTGCGTGTGGCCGATCTCGCCGTGCATGGCACCGACCGACGAAGAGCTCAAAGCTCCACGGTCGACCAGCTTCAGCGCCGCGATGGCGTGCGGGTAGAAATATTCCGGACGGCGGCAATCATAGGCGAGCGTCAGGATGGCGGAGACCGTGTTCTGGTTGCCCATGGAGGCGCCGAAGCCGGTCTCCATGCCCCATATGGCAAGCAGCACGCCCGGCGGCACGCCATAGGTCCGTTCAATCTGGTCGAACATCGCCGCGTTCTGCTTCTTCAGCGCACGGCCCTTGGAAATGATGGCGGACGCGCCACGGCGTTTCATGAAGTCTTCCACCGAACCGCTGAACGCCTTGTGGATGGCGCGGTCGGCCGAGATCGTCCTTGTCGCGTAGGTCGCGCCGGCCAGCGCGGACAGGCCCTTCTGGCCGACCCCTTCAGACCTCGCCTGCTCGGCGAACACCTGCTTCCAGGCATCGAAGCCGGCACCGTTCTTGCCGCAGCTGCCCGCTGCCTGAGCGCCTGTCGCCAGCGCAAGCGCCGCCACCAAGGTGGCCGCCGCAAACATTTTTCCCTTGGCAAAGAATGCCATGCTTGTCTCTCCTGATTGCCTGAATCACGTCCCGGTTGCGAATTTGCCAGTGAAACACTGGATTGTCACCGTCTCCGGCTTAAGCCGGCGAATGCGGGGGTAATCGCCTGCAATCAAGAAATTATTGCGGCAAAGGCCGCCAAAACCTGATTGTTTTGCCCTGTCGCGGCGCGGATCGGCGCCAAGGCCGGAAGATTAACCGGCTTGAAAACGTCCGCTTCAGTCTCCGCATCTCATAATCAGGGCAAACCCGCTGCCGCTCCCCGGCCAGCAGGCTCACGATCTTTTGACCGATCTGCCGAAAGACCGTGGAACAATTCGTGAGCGGCGGGAAATCATTTCGGCCGGAACGCATAGGCCTTTGTCTCGTTTTCGACCCCGAGGGAGCGTTGAAAACGGAGAGAAATCATGAACCGCGTATTGTTTCCGGCGCTTGCCGGCGCGTTGGTCGCCATGACGGGCGCCGCCCTTGCCGACACCCCTGTGTCGGCGCTGACGGATTTGAACGTCCGCGCCGGCCCTAGTCCGCAATATCCGGTCATCGGCACGCTCGCGGCCGGCCAGTCGGCCACGCTCAACGGCTGCATCGAAGGCAGCAAATGGTGCACCATCGCCGGGGCCGGCGGCAAAGGCTGGATTTACTCCGACTATGTGACCGGCGATTTCAGCGGCAGCCGGGTCATCGTGACGCGCCGGCCAGCCGATGCCGGCATCGCTGTCGTGGCACCGCCGACCGACGATCTCTATTCGGACAGCTACACCGGCGCCATCGTGACGAGCGATCCGGTTGAACCGATCGCCAGGCCGCCGGTCGAGGTCGGCACCTATGTCACCACCCACCGCGTCGACCCCGTCTATCTCGATGGCGAGGTCGTGACCGGCGCGGTGCTGCCCGACTCGGTCGATCTGCGCGAGATCCCCGATTACCGGTACCGCTATATCTATGTGAACAATCAGCCGGCGCTGGTCGATCCGGGCACGCGGCGCATCGTCTATGTCATGCGCTAACCAAACGCCGATCGAAAAAGCGGCCGCCGGCCTGCTTGTGGCCGCTTTTTCATTGGGTGCTGACGGCTGTTCAACGCTGCATCATTACATATGTTCGAGATTGGCCGAAGCCTTCCAACTTCGTCATTCCAGAGCGGAGCAGGAGCGAAGCTCCGTCGCGAAGACCCTGGAATCCATTCCGTTGCCTCAGCCGAAGAAAGCAGCGGAGCAGAATTTTCTGCGCCCGTTAGCATCGCTCAGATGTAACGGGACCTATGGTCTGCGCCGCGTCGCTGCGCTCCTTGCTTCGCCATAGGATTGACGATCGCAACAGGCGTTCTGACAAGTCCGACCGTTCAGTTTGCTCCATACTGTTCCGTGGAGGATACGGGTAGTCGCGTTGTCTTACGCGGTAAACTGGGTGATCGCCACCCATGACGATTGCGCGGAAAACGTCGATCTCATAGATCATGCGGCCTAAAGACGTTCGGCAGGGGATCCGCGTGACCATCGACAGCCAGGCCTTCGAGCGTTACCGGCGCTCGCCGAACGAAAGAACCACTCTTTTGCGGCTTCTTTTCGGAACGGCCATCGTCGTCGCCTTCTGGATGGCCACGACCGCCCTCGTGCTCTTCGCCGGAACCTATRCCTATATCGTCTGGCGTCTTCCCGGTCCGTCGACCGGGCGGTATATGCAGGACTTCCTCGCCTCGCCGGTCGGCATCCTCACCGCGCTGACTTCCTTCGCCGGCATCTGGATCGGGCTGTGGGTGGCGATGCGTTTTGTGCATGGCGAGCCGCTTAGCGTGCTGATCGGCGCCAGCCGCCGCATCTCGCGCGGCGGCTTTCTGAAGGGCCTGATCGCCGTGCTGATCACCTCGCTGTTCTCCGAGGTTCTGCTCTATTGGCTGCAGCCGGAGATCGCGCGCGGATCGATTGCGTTCTCGTCCTGGCTGCTCTTCCTGGTACCCATCGCGCTGCTCGCCTTCCTGCAGACCTCGTCGGAGGAAGCGCTGTTTCGCGGCTACCTGCTGCGCGGTCTTGCCAGCCGGTTCGAGAGCCCGCTTGTCTGGGCGGCGCTGCCTGCTCTGCTGTTCACCTCGCTGCACTGGAGTTCGGCCTCGACGCTTCCCATCAATGCCTGCGTGCTGGTCTCCATTGCCACTTTCGCGCTGCTGCTCACATTGCTGGTCTATGTCACCGGCAACCTCGGCGCTTCGTTCGGTGCGCATCTCGGCAACAACCTGACCGGCTTCCTGCTGATCTCGCACCAGGAAGGCTACAATTCCTTCGCCCTGTTCACCGCCAAGCCGCTCGAAGGCCCGGGCTGGACCAATTGGGACGCCGTGCTGATCGCCGCGATCGGCATCGCCAGCACGCTGCTGACGATGCTGCTGCTCCTGCATCCGCGCTCGCCGCTCAAGGTGGCGCCGGAGGATTGAAGCCTCGAACGCCTGCCCCGAGCGGCCGCGAACGCGGCGTTTTGGCCACTTTTCCGGCCTCAGCCTTGACTCGGCGGCAGATTTCCTGTCTACACCCCGCAAATTCCGCGACGAGTATCTCTCCGCGAAAGCCGACCAGGACGCCAAAGCCTCTTCGAGGCAAGAGCTGTAAACCGATCCTGGAGGCCAACACCCGGCAGCGCGATGCGCCCCCGGGTGCTTTTTGGCTTTGGACTTTCGCTTGGCTACCTGGCGCGAACGCACTACCTCTCGGGCATCGTCCAGATGCCAGGGAAAAGGAAACCGAATGTTTGAATCCCTCCAGGAGCGCCTTGGCTCCATCCTGAACGGCCTGACCGGCCGCGGCGCGCTGTCCGAGGCGGATGTCTCGGCGGCGTTGCGCGAGGTGCGCCGCGCGCTGCTGGAAGCCGACGTGGCGCTGGAGGTTGTGCGCTCCTTCACCGACAAGGTGCGCGAGAAGGCGGTCGGCGCCGCGGTGCTGAAGTCGATCAAGCCCGGACAGATGGTCGTCAAGATCGTCCATGACGAGTTGGTCGACATGCTGGGCGCCGAAGGCGTCGCCATCGATCTCAACGCGCCCGCGCCCGTCGTCGTCATGATGGTCGGCCTGCAGGGTTCCGGCAAGACGACGACCACAGCCAAGATCGCCAAGCGCCTGACCGAGCGCCAGAACAAGAAGGTTCTGATGGCCTCGCTCGACACGCGGCGTCCCGCCGCGCAGGAGCAGTTGCGCCAGCTCGGCGAGCAGACCAAGGTGGCGACGCTGCCGATCATCGCCGGCCAAAGCCCGGTCGACATCGCCAAGCGCGCCGTGCAGGCGGCCAAGCTCGGCGGCCATGACGTCGTCATCCTCGACACCGCCGGCCGCACCCATATCGACGAGCCGCTGATGGTCGAGATGGCCGACATCAAGAAGGTGTCGTCGCCGCACGAGATTCTGCTCGTCGCCGACTCGCTGACCGGCCAGGACGCGGTCAACCTTGCCAAGAGCTTCGACGAACGCGTCGGCATCACTGGCCTTGTGCTGACCCGCATGGACGGTGACGGCCGTGGCGGCGCCGCCCTTTCCATGCGCGCCGTGACCGGCAAGCCGATCAAGCTGATCGGCACCGGCGAAAAGATGGACGGGCTGGAGGAATTCCACCCCAAGCGCATCGCCGACCGCATCCTCGGCATGGGCGACATCGTCTCGCTCGTCGAGAAGGCCGCCGAAACCATCGACGCCGAGCAGGCGGCGGCGATGGCCAAGAAGATGCAGTCGGGCAAGTTCGACCTGAACGACCTCGCCGCGCAGCTTCAGCAGATGTCGAAGATGGGCGGCATGGGCGGCATCATGGGCATGATGCCCGGCATGGGCAAGATGAAGGACCAGCTTGCCGCCGCCGGCTTCGACGACAAGATGTTCCGCCGCCAGCTCGCCATCATCTCCTCGATGACCAAGGCCGAGCGCGCCAACCCCGACCTGCTCAAGCATTCGCGCAAGAAGCGCATCGCGGCCGGCTCGGGCACAGACGCGGCGGAGATCAACAAGCTGCTCAAGATGCATCGCGGCATGGCCGACATGATGAAGGCGATGGGCGGCAAGGGCAAAGGCGGCGGCCTCATGCGCGGCATGATGGGCGGCTTGGCTTCCAAGATGGGCCTTGGCGGCATGATGCCGGGCGGCCCCGGGGGCATGATGGGCGGCATGCCCGATCTTTCCAAGATGGACCCCAAGCAGCTCGAGGCTTTGCAGAAGCAGGCGCAGGCCGCAGGCCTCGGCAAGGGTCTTCCGGGCGGTCTGCCCGGCGGACTTCCCGGTGGCGGCGGGTTGCCGGGCCTGCCTGGCGGCATGAATCTGCCGGGTCTTCCCGGCCTGGGCGGTGGCTTGCCCGGTTTGGGAAAGAAGAAGTGAGGGGGCGATGAACGAGGAGAAGGACATGGCCGACGCACGCGCCATTCTGGCGGGCTACCGCGCTTCGATCGACAACATCGACGCAGCCCTCATCCATATGCTGGCCGAGCGCTTCCGCTGCACCAAGGCGGTCGGCGTGCTGAAGGCCGAGCATGGCCTGCCGCCGGCCGATCCGGCGCGCGAGCAGCAGCAGATCGCCCGCCTGCGCCAATTGGCGAAGGATGCGCATCTCGACCCGGATTTCGCGGAGAAGTTCCTGAACTTCGTCGTCCGCGAAGTGATCCGTCATCACGAACAGATCGCCGCTGCCAACGGCGCTGCAAAAACCGGCTGACCTTTGCATGTCGCCCAAAAGTGCTTCGCGGTTTTGGGGTAACGACATGCACAGGAACTCGGCCACGACCGCAATCAAACGAAATCAGAGCTTTTAGGAGAAAAGAATGGCACTGAAGATCAGACTGTCCCGCGCGGGCTCGAAGAAGCGCCCCTACTATCACGTCGTCGTCGCCGACGCCCGCTCGCCGCGCGACGGCCGTTTCATCGAGTCGCTCGGCTCGTGGAATCCGCTGCTGCCGAAGGACGGCGAGCGCGTCAAGGTCGACGCCGAGCGCGTCAAGCATTGGCTGTCGCACGGCGCCCAGCCGACCGACCGCGTGCTGCGCTTCCTCGACGAGGCCGGCCTTGCCCAGCGCGAGGCCCGCTCCAATCCGAAGAAGGCAGAGCCGGGCAAGAAGGCGCAGGAACGCGCCGCCCTGCTGAAGAAGGCACAGGAAGACGCCGCTGCAGCCGTTGCCGCGGCGACCGCCGCGCCGGAAGCCGCTACCGCCGAGTAATCCCGGCTTCTGTTTTGCTTAAAGCCACGGCGGGCATTTGCCCGCCGTGGCTTTTTGGACTTAGCGCATGTCGTGCCGTATCTGCGGAGACCCGATATGCGGAAACAAAGCAAGCCGGCTCAATAGCCTCGCGGACAGCGGGCGATGTAGACGCGCCCGTGACGGTTGCGATAGCGGCATTCACCAGGCTCGTTGGCACGGCCGATCAGCGCGCCGGCAATTGCGCCGACCGCACCACCGACCACTGCTCCCTGCACGGGATTGTTGGCAACCGCGGCGCCGACGGCCGCACCGCCCAAACCGCCGATCGCGGCTCCTTTTTCCGTCTGCGAGCAGGCGCCGAGCGCTGTCGCCAACACCAGAATGACTAATGCTCTCATCATTGGGGGTTCCTCTCTCATGCGGAGCGCCGTCCTCGCCGCCCCATATTTAACTCGCAGACGGCTAATTTGATCCCGAGGACAATGAAGATTGGTGTTCCAGGCGCCGGCGCCAAAAGCGCTCGATCGCTGCGATCCTGTTGAGACTGCTAATGATTTACCGTTCCACGAGATGCTTCAGATCGGCGAGATCGGCCTCGAAATCTTGGCGGTGAACGGCCCGACGCCTCGCGTCGCCCACGTGGCGAACGACTTTCTTTTCTTCGTCTACCGGGCGAACGGGATCAACGCACGCACCCTTGGGTCGCGCAGATAGAGCCCGCCCCACAGCATTACGCCGAGATAGACGCCGAACAGTGTGTGCGAGAACAACGGATTGCCGATCCGCACATGCGTGGATATGGCGCCGCCCATATAGCCGGTGAGCAGGATGGCGCCGAGCACGGAGGTGCGCGGCACGGCATAGAGCGCGGTGGAGATCAGCCCGATGATGCCGAGCAGGCGCGCGATGTTTGCGTCGGCCGGCCAGCCGAGCTGCGTCATCGTATCCGTCACGATCGCGAGCGGCGGCAGCTTGATGACGCCGTCGAAGATCATGAACAGGACCACGATGGCGCTGAGAACGCGCCCGGTCCATAGGGCGCCCTTTGAAGCGGGCGTGGCTTCGGAAATGGTCATTGGTGTTTCCTCCCGATGTTCGAGACCTGGCCGTTCGCCGGTTCGAACCAAGGACGGGCCATGGCTCGGCGATCCTACAGGGGTCGGCCGCGGTTTTTTCCGGCACCAACTCAGGAGAGATAGAACTTGTCGGCAGGGAGCATCTTCGGCGGCGTTTCATCCAGCGCCTCGAACACCGAGATTTCGCAAACCCGGCAGAGCCCGTCGAGGGCCAGGTCGTTGGCTTCGATGCCGAATGGATCCTCGAGCTCTTCGGACAGCGCGTCGAGGCCGAAGAAGGTATAGGCGATCAGCGCGGTGAACAGTGGGGTCGCCCAGCCCGTGGTGGAAATCAGTCCGATCGGCAGCAGCAGGCACACGACATAGGCCGTGCGATGCACCAGAAGCGTATAGGCGAAGGGCAAGGGCGTGCCGGCGATCCGTTCGCAGCCGGCCTGGATGGCGGTGATCGACGCCAGCCTTTCGTCGAGGATGCGAAAGCCGATCGGGTCGAGCGTGCCCGCCTCGCGGCGCGCATTGGCGCGCCTGCCCATGCGGCGGACCATGTCGTCGGCAGGATTGGTGCGCTTGCCGACTTCCTCGGCGTCGTCACCGATAAAGGTGCGGGCGTCCTGCCTCGTGTCGATCCGGCGCAATTGCCCGCGCAGGAAATGACAGAAGCCAAGCGCCTCCATCAGCAACGCCCGCTGCTCGGTCCGGTCGCCGATCAGGCTCGTGGTGGCGCGCGCCAGGTTGCGGATTTCGAAGACCAGCGCGCCCCAGAGCTTGCGGGCTTCCCACCAGCGATCGTAGGCGGCGTTGTTGCGGAACGACAGGTAAATCGACAGCGTCACCCCGACGAGCCCGAAAGGCGCGATGCTGAAGGCGCTGAGATCGAGATGGAACTGCCGCGCCAGCAGCAGGATCGCCGCCGAATAGATCGCAAAGCCTATGATCTGCGGCAGGATGCGCGGCACCACCGAACCACGCATGATGAAGAACAGTTGCAGGAATGTTGGGCGTGGACGAACGATCATTGAGTGAACCTTTGCGAGCCGTTATGTCTGTACGGAGATAACGAGCCTGCGGCCCAGCCGCCAGCGACATCTCTATGTCGTCCACGCGGCTGCAGGCCAAGCTGTTGACGTTTCAGGCGAGACTGCGGAGAAGGTCGCCCAGAGCAATTCCGGGAAGAGCGTGGCGGTTCAGGTTCGGCGAACTTCGCCGTAGCCACCCGTCCGGAATTGCGTCAGAACAAGAGAAACGGCGCCACGCGCGTTCCGGGGAAGGAAATATGAGCGGCGAGACAGACCTGCAAAAGCTGCTGGCATCGATGACGCCGCGGCTTTACCCGGAAGTCTATGTCTTCGCGACCTTGCCGCCCGGCGCACCCTTGCCGGAAGGCCCGGAGCCGGTCATGCGCTTCATCGAGCACGAGGGCACGACGCTGATCCTGGCCGAAAGCCAGGCGAAAGCCGCCGGCCTCGCCGGCACGTTCCGCTGCCGGATGATCACGCTCGACATCCATTCCTCGCTGGAGGCGGTCGGCTTCCTTGCCGCCATCACCGCGCGGCTGGCGGCAGCCGGCATGGGCGTCAATCCGGTCTCGGCCTTCTATCACGACCATCTGTTCGTGCCGGCGGAGCGGGCGGAGGAGGCGCTGTCAATTCTGCAGCGACTGGCAGCGGAAAGTGGCGCCTGACCTCAGCGGCGCAAGACGTAGAGAATACCCGGCCGAAGGCCGAGCCCGCGACTGCGGGCCGCCGGTCGTCCGGCGCCCCCGCGGAGGGCCCRCCGCGCCAGCGGCGATAAGGCCCGTGAGCGAAACCGAACAGCCGTCAGGCCGCCTGCTTCTTCGGCTGGATCAAGCCGCGCTCGACCAGCAGTTCGGCGATCTGCACGGCGTTCAGCGCCGCGCCCTTGCGCAGATTGTCGGAGACCACCCACATCGCCAGGCCGTTGTCGACGGTCGAGTCCTCGCGGATGCGCGAGATGAAGGTGGCGTCCTCGCCGGCCGATTCGAGCGGCGTGATGTAGCCGCCGTTCTCGCGCTTATCGAGCACCTGGCAGCCCGGCGCCTCGCGCAGGATCTCGCGCGCCTCGTCGGCGGTGATCGGCTTCTCGAACTCGATGTTGACCGCTTCGGAATGGCCGATGAACACCGGCACGCGCACGCAGGTCGCCGTCAGCTTGATCTTGGGATCGAGCATCTTCTTGGTCTCGGCCACCATCTTCCACTCTTCCTTGGTGAAGCCGTCGTCGAGGAAGACGTCGATATGCGGGATGACGTTGAAGGCGATGCGCTTGGTGAACTTCTTGACGTCGACCTGGTCGGCGACGAAGACCGCGCGGGTCTGGGTAAAGAGCTCGTCCATGCCTTCCTTGCCGGCGCCCGACACCGACTGGTAGGTCGCGACGACGACGCGCTTGATGGTGGCGACATCGTGCAGCGGCTTCAGCGCCACGACCAGCTGCGCGGTCGAGCAGTTCGGGTTGGCGATGATGTTCTTGCGCGAGAACAGCTCGATCGCGTCCGGGTTCACCTCCGGCACGATCAGCGGCACATCCGGATCGTAGCGGAAGGCGGACGAGTTATCGATGACGACGCAGCCCTGCTTGCCGATCTTGGGCGACCATTCCTTGGAGACGTTGCCGCCGGCCGACATGACACAAAGGTCGGTGTCGGAAAAATCATAGGTGTCGAGCGCCTTCACCTTCAGCGTGCGGTCGCCGAAGGACACTTCCGTGCCCTGGCTGCGCCGCGAGGCCAGCGCCACGACCTCGCTCACCGGGAAGCCGCGCTCGTCCAGAATGTTGAGCATTTCGCGGCCCACATTGCCCGTGGCGCCGACAACCGCAACCTTGAAACTCATAAAGATCTCCTGTCCCTCTCCGCTTGGTTGTTGGAGAAAACCCGCCGGCCTCATGCGGGTTCCGTCCCCCGGGCCGAACCCGGGAGAGGGTGGTTAGGCCAAGGGAATCACACCGTTTTGGTGGTGGTTTTTTTGCCGGGTTTCTTGGCCAGAAATGGGGTTTTGCGGGAACGAGCGGACGCGTCTAAACGCCCGGCCCAACGCTGCGCATTGTAGCCGGGGGCATCGAATGCAAGAAGAGCCATCAAGAGGCCGCGCATCGAAAGACGATCCCGTTCGCTGCCGGCTTTTACGCGGTTTGGTAAAAGAGTCAATTGCGATGCTCGGCCGCGAACGCCTGTACATTGGCCGCCGCTCGCGGTAACCACGGCTCACGATTGCCCGGCTGGCACGGCGCCAGCTTGCAGCAGCGTTCCCGATAGGGCGGACGCTTATCCGAATTCCGAAAGAAGAAGATGATCAAGATCGATGGCATTGTCCCGGCGCTGGCGCAGGCGCTGGAAAAACGCGGCTTTGCCGCGCTGACGCCGGTGCAGCAGGCGGTGCTGGCTCCGGAGCTTGGCCAGGCCGACGCGCTGGTCTCGGCGCAGACCGGCTCGGGCAAGACGGTGGCCTTCGGCCTGGCCATGGCGCCGACGCTGCTAGGCGGCGCCGAACGCTTCGCCGAGGCCGCGGCACCCCTGGCGCTCGCCGTGGCGCCGACGCGCGAGCTGGCGCTGCAGGTGCGGCGCGAGCTGGAATGGCTCTACGAACTCACCGGCGCCACGGTGGCGTCCTGCGTCGGCGGCATGGACATGCGCGGCGAACGGCGCGCGCTGGAACGCGGCGCCCACATCGTCGTCGGCACGCCCGGCCGACTGCGCGACCACATCACGCGCCAGTCGCTCGATATGTCGGCGCTCAAGGCCGTGGTGCTGGACGAGGCCGACGAGATGCTCGACCTCGGTTTCCGCGAGGATCTCGAATTCATCCTGGAAGCCGCGCCCGCCGATCGCCGCACGCTGATGTTTTCCGCCACCGTGCCGCGTTCGATCGCCACGCTGGCGAAAAGCTATCAGCGCGACGCCGTGCGCATCTCGGCCGCAGGCGAGGAGAAGCAGCATCTCGACATCGAATACCGGGTGCTGAGCGTCGCCCAGGCAGATCGGGAGAACGCCATCATCAACGTGCTGCGCTATTACGAGGCGAAAAACGCGCTCGTGTTCTGCAACACGCGCGCCGCCGTCAATCATCTGACGGCGCGCTTCAACAACCGCAACTTTTCGGTCGTGGCGCTGTCGGGCGAGCTCAGCCAGAACGAGCGCAGCCACGCGCTGCAGGCGATGCGCGACGGCCGGGCCAGGGTCTGCATCGCCACCGACGTCGCGGCGCGCGGCATCGACCTGCCCAATCTCGAACTGGTCGTCCATGCCGACCTGCCGACCAATCCCGAAACGCTGCTGCATCGCAGCGGCCGCACAGGTCGGGCGGGGCGCAAGGGCGTCAGCGCGCTTATCGTACCGAACAATGCCCGCCGGCGCACCGAGCGGCTTTTGCAAAACGCCAAGCTGACAGCGACCTGGGCGAGCCCGCCCTCGGCCGACGAGGTGCTGCGCCGCGACGACGAGCGCATCCTCGCTGATTCAAGCTTCGACGAGCCCGTGAGACACGAGGAGCGCGGCTTCATCGCCACGCTTCTGGAGAAACACGGCGCCGAGCACGTGGCCGCCGCCTTCGTGCGGCTCTGCCGCTCGAGCCGCTCGGCGCCGGAGGACCTTGTCGAGACCGCGCCGTTCACGCCATCGGGCGAGAAGTTCACGCCCCGGGACGAAGCGCCCGCCCGCCGCGACGATTTCGGCGACAGCATCTGGTTCTCGCTGTCGGTCGGCCGCCGGCAGAATGCCGAGCCGCGCTGGCTGATCCCGATGCTGTGCCGCACCGGCGGCATGTCGAAGCGCGAGATCGGCGCCATCAAGATGCAGCCGGAAGAGACTTTCGTGCAGATCGCGGCCGACTGGGCCGACCGTTTCATGGCCGCGATCGGCCCCGACCGTAAATTGCAGAACAACATCGCGGTAAAGCGGATCGACGGCACACCCGACCTGTCGCGGGCCGGCTACCAGCCGCCCAAGGCGCAGAAGAAGCCGCATCGCGGCAAAGGGCCGTTCGACCACGGCGCGCCAAAGCGCAAATTCGAAAAACGCGTCGATGCTTCCACCGACCAGCGCCCTGACATGTCGGGCGCAAAGCCCTGGGCGAAGAAGCCCGGCAAGCCCAAGGTCGAAAACCCGGTCGCGCGAAAACCCAAGAAAGCTAAGAAGCGCCCGGCTTGATCGCTTCGGCCTTATCGCCAGCGCGAAGCGATTTGCCGCTTCTTATCCAGATTGACGGAGGGGAAAACCGACCGGGGCCATTGCAGTAACGGAAAACGTGCATATTGCGTCAATATACAATCCTAGGTAGATAATCGGAGAGTGCGACTCGAGGGGGAGACAATGCGCGGTGCAATATTTCATTACGATCAGGATCAGGACTACGGTTATGTCAACGGCGTTGACGGCAAGCGCTACATCTTCAGCCGCAGCGACCTGACCCAGGACATGGCGCTCGCCAGAGGCACGCTGGTCGAGTTCACCCCGGACGACGGCGCGGCGCACGATATCGTGGCCGTAAGATCAGCCGAACCGTCGGCAAATGGGAATCCACCGCAGCGCGGGCGCACCGCCCAAACCCGTTCCGCCAAGTCGATGGGGCTATGGGCATATTTCCTGCGTGCGCTGGGCGACGACTACCGCAATTTCACCGGCCGGGCCAGCCGCAAGGAGTTTTGGGCGTTCCATCTCTGGCTCTACGTCGTGCTCGCCGCGCTGTCCGGTTTCGGCATTCTGCTCAACCTGGCGATAAGCGGCTTCGATGACGGTCCAAGGACCTCGATCGGGTACATCCCTGCCGTGCTCTTCGTGCTGGTAGCAATCCTGCCGTCGATCGCGCTCGTCGTGCGGCGTCTGCACGACATCGGGCAGACCGGCTGGCTTGTCTTGCTTCGCTACACTCCTATAGGGGCCGTGGCCTTTCTCATCTTCGGGCTCCTTCCCTCGCAATTTGGGGAGAACCGGTGGGGACCGATGCCGGCCGGCGTCAAGATTTAGCGACTGCCTTCAGCGCTTCGCCCGGCAACCGCAGAAAAACCTTCTGGCCGTGGCGCTCGGCGCCGAGCCGGGCGTAGAAGCGCAAGGCGCCTTCGCTCCAATCCTCGGTCGTGAAGTCGATGCGGCCGATGCCCTTGTCGAGGCACTGGCCGGCGAGGAAGCCGATCAGGGCGCGGCCGACACCCTGATTGCGCGCGCTGTCGCGCACGAACAGATCCTTCAGGAACATCAGCCGCTGCAGGTCGACGCCGGGATGCGCGATCGCCACCGATGCCAGGCCGGCAACCGCGCCGCCTGCAAAGGCGAGCGCGAAATGCGGATAGGCCGGGCTTTCGTCGCTGAGCCACTGMAGCGCCGTTGCCGTYGCATGGCCGTGGTCGAGCGGCGCCTGGCGGTAATGCGCCGCCATCTCGCACAGCACGCTGGCGAGCGCGCCGGCATCATCGGTCGTCGCCCAGCGGACGTCGACCGCCCTCGTCAGCCCGGGAATTTGGGTCAGCCCAGGAACTTGGCGATGATGGCGTCGCCCATCTGCACGGTGCCTACCTCGGTCATGCCCTCGGACATGATGTCCTTGGTGCGCAGTCCGTCGTCGAGCACCGCGGCGATCGCCGCTTCCAGCTTGTCGGCTCCGGCCACCATGCCGAAGGAATAGCGCAGGCACATGGCGAAGGACGCAATCATCGCGATCGGGTTGGCGATCCCCTTGCCGGCGATGTCAGGCGCCGAGCCGTGCACCGGCTCGTAGAGCGCCTTGCGCTTCTTGGTCTTCACATAGGGCGCGCCGAGCGAGGCCGAAGGCAGCATGCCGATCGAGCCGGTGAGCATGGCGGCGATGTCCGACAGCATGTCGCCGAACAGATTGTCGGTCACGATGACGTCGAACTGCTTCGGCCAGCGCACCAGCTGCATGCCGCCGGCATCGGCCAGCATGTGGTCGAGCTTGACGTCGGAATACTTCGCGTCGTGGGTCTGGCTGACCACCTCGTTCCACAGCACGCCCGACTTCATGACGTTGCGCTTTTCCATCGAGGTGACGTGGTTCTTGCGGGCGCGCGCCAGCTCGAAGGCGACGCCCGAGATGCGCTCGATCTCGAACGTGTCGTAGACCTGCGTGTCGATGCCGCGCTTCTGGCCGTTGCCGAGGTCGATGATCTGCTTCGGTTCGCCGAAATAGACGCCGCCGGTGAGCTCGCGCACGATCAGGATATCGAGACCCTCGACCACTTCCTGCTTGAGCGAGGAGGACGCCGCGAGCGCCGGATAGCAGATCGCCGGACGAAGATTGGCGAACAGCTCCATGTCCTTGCGCAGGCGCAGCAGGCCTGCCTCGGGGCGCACCTCGTAAGGCACCTTGTCCCATTTCGGCCCACCGACGGCGCCGAACAGCACGGCGTCCGCCGCCATCGCCTTTTCCATGTCGGCGTCGGAGATCGCCGCGCCATGCGCATCGTAGGCGCAGCCGCCGACCAGTCCCTCGTCGGTGACAAAGCCGCTGCCGAGCTTCGAATTCATGGCCGCAATCAGCTTCTTCACCTCGGCCATCGCCTCGGGGCCGATGCCGTCGCCGGCGAGGAGGAAGAGATTTTTCGAAGCCATGGAGAACCGTCCCGAGAGAGAAATTGAACCGCGGCCTTGCTAAACGGCAAGCGCTTGCCGCGCAAGGGGACGAGCGCTGCGAAACGCCGATCGCCGTGATCCTTCGCGCCCCCCTCTGTCCTGCCGGACATCTCCCCCACAAGGGGGGAGATTGGCAGCTTCGGCGCCCCGCTTATCCTGCAACGTTGGAGATTGGCGAAAGCCGGCGTGACATCTGATCTCCCCCCTTGTGGGGGAGATGCCCGGCAGGGCAGAGGGGGGCGCTGTCCCGCAAGCGTCTCGCAAGAGTGTGGGCCCGCCTACCGATGCGACAGAATATTGACCAGCCGGCCGAACGGGTCGCGCACATAGAAGCGCCGCACACCCCAAGGCTCGTCGGCCGGACCGTATTCGATGGCAAAGCCGGCCTCGCGCATGCCGGCGAGCGTCGCCTCGACATCGTCGACCTCGATGGARAGGTCCGGCACCGGCGTGCCCGAWCCGCCCTCGGCGGCGAAGCTCACCTGCACGGCCGTCTSCCGGTCCGAGCCGTAGGTGGCGATCCAGCCATGGTCCATCASCAGGTCGAGGCCGAGCACGTCATGRTAGAAGCGCTTGGCGGCGGCAATGTCGYGCGTCTCGATGTTGGCGATGATGCGCCGGACCACYATGGCAAGTCCTTCCTAYGCATGTTGCCCAARGCCGSCTCGTGCYTTGGGCGAYGCATTCAGGCCGAGCGCCTGAGCGCGGTRACCTCGATCTCGATCTTCATCTCSGGCTTGTTGAGCTGGCAGACGATCATCGTCGCCGCCGGACGGATGTYGCCGAAGGCCTCGCCGAGGATCGGGAACACCGCGTCCACATAGGCCTGGTCGGTGATGTAGTAATGCGCGCGCACCACRTCGGCCATCTCGAAGCCGCCRTCGGCAAGRGCCTTGGCGATKGTKGCCAGGCAATTGCGCGTCTGCGCCYCGAYCGTCTCCGGCATCGTCATGGTGGCATAGTCGTAGCCGGTCGTTCCGGAYACGAAACACCAGTCGCCCTGCACCACCGCGCGCGAATAGCCGGCGGTTTTTTCGAAAGGCGAACCGGTGGAGATCAGCTTGCGCATGGGAGCCTCGCAGTTGTTTCGGCCATTCTGAAGCGGACGAGCGATCCAGTCGTGAGCCAGGGAGCCCAGATTGGCAGTGCAACTTTTTATGCCGGCGGGACAGCGCCCCCCTCTGGCCTGCCGGCCATCTCCCCCACTTGGGGGGAGATCAGCCGTCATCTCAGCTTTCGCTAATCTCCAACGTCGTAAAAAAGAGCGAGGCGCCGGAACTGCCAATCTCCCCCCAAGTGGGGGAGATGTCCGGCAGGACAGAGGGGGGCGCGAAGGATCGCGGCGAGGGCCTTTGGAACCTCGGTGAAAAACTAATTCCCCGACCCCTGCGCGTCGTCAAACGCCTTCTTGATATCCGCCGGCCAGTCCTTCACCGGCGGCCAGGCTTGCGGCTCGCCATTGTCGCCGCGGCGGGCGAAATAGACCTTGTGCTGGGCCGGGTCGACCGCCATGAAGCCGTCGCTGCCGCCGCAATCATGCGGCACGCAACCGGTGGCATAGAAGGCCCCGGACGCCGTCTTCTGCGTGCCGCCGCCGACCAGCAGGCTGGTCGCCATGTCGGGCATGTCCTTGCCGAGCAGCGCCTGGCCGGCCTTGTAGACGGCCTCGTTGTGGAAGGCGTCGATGATGTTGTCGTATTTCGACGGGTCGATATCCTTCCAGCCGCTGCCGGGCTCTGGCGTATAGGTCAGCTCGCCCGAAGTCGTCAGCCCGCCGGTCGGCGACCATTGCAGCGCCGGCCTCGATTCGCCGGGCAGGAGATAGGGGACATAGTAGATGGCGCTGTCGGAAACCGCTGTGGGCGGCGCGCCGCACTCGTCCTGCTCGACCGTCGTGGTCTGGATCGCGCCGCCCTCGGGCTTCCAGACGATCAGGCTGGCCGGGCCGCACTGGTTGCCGCCATTGCCGACATCGAACAGCGCCACCTTGACCCCGCCGATCTCGACGATCCTTTCGAAGAAGACTTCGTAGTTGCTGGCGAGCTGCTTGCCGTCATAGGCCAGCACCTTCTCGCCATCTTGCTCCGGCTGGGTGATGGTGAACTGACCGCCCTGGAAGGCGATCGGACCCTGCTTTTCCTCGTCCGAAGCGCCCTGGTCGCTGCCGGAACCCTGATCGGTGGCAGGTTGGTCCGACGCCGCGGGCGCTTGCTGCGTGGCGGGGGCATTGGTCTGCGCATTGGCGCCGGCCACGGCCAGAAGGATTGCCGCGGAAACGCAAGTGCCGGCCAGAAGCGAGCGCGTCATGACTCTCCCTCCATTCAGCCGCCCGACCCGGCCTGAATGGCCGGGCTATCCAACCAAATCCGAGCCGTTCAGGCCCAGGGGCGCAGCTCGGCGTTCTTCTTCTCGAACGAAGCGATGGCGCCGGCCTTTTCCATGGTGAGCCCGATATCGTCGAGGCCGTTCAGGAGGCAGTGGCGCTTGAAGTCGTCGAGGTCGAACTTGACCACGCCGCCATCCGGGCCGCGGATTTCCTTGGCCTCGAGATCGACCGAGATCGTGGCGTTCGAACCGCGCGAGGCATCGTCCATCAGTTTGTCCAGGTCTTCCGGGCTGACGGTAATCGGCAGGATGCCGTTCTTGAAGCAGTTGTTGTAGAAAATATCGGCGAACGAGGTCGAGATCACGCAGCGGATGCCGAAATCGAGCAGCGCCCAGGGCGCATGCTCGCGGCTCGAGCCGCA
>BFBZ01000007.1_pt515:5000-77587 | contig 77587 bp, 70 predicted proteins | sample 1888401 | NCBI WGS metagenome assembly BFBZ01 (sample SAMD00112614, study PRJDB3348) | symbiont metagenome | host: Chara braunii
CGTCGATGGTTCCGAAGCCGCCGTGATCGATCGCCGTCGCGTGTCGGTGCAGTGGTTCAGTGGTACGATTCTCACCGGTCTGTGCGGCGCGGCTCTCATTGGCGGCGCCGTTTTCACATCGCTCGACGGCGAAATGACATTCGCGAAAGTGCCCGAGCGCGTCGAAGGCGCGCTGCGCGGCGCGTTCGGCGCCAACGACAAGATGACCGCCGCGCGCAAGAGCGACCGCCTGCCGCCACCAAGTGAATCCGCCGCCAACCGCCAGGTTGTGCGCGTCTCCCAGGTCATGCGGGTCGGCAATCGCGACGTAATGCGGGTGCGCCCATTCGTCCGCATCGCCGGCAACCTGTCGCTGACCACAAGCGATCTCAGCGCGAAGGTCCCGGCTTTCAACGCACAGCGCATGCTCACCGACGTGGGCTCGCCGACGCCGACCGCCGCCGATGACGCACAGAACGCCGATGCGGCCGAGCCGGACGCCGAGGTCTCGTTCGTCACCCGCGATCTCGGCACGGTGCTGCCGAAAGCCAAGATTGCCGCCAGCATCGCCATCGACGAAGTGCTGTTGCGGGTTCGCGACGCCTCGAACTGGAAGGGCAACGGCACGCCGGCCGGCGTCCGCTATGCGGTCGCGAGCGCTCCGTCCGATATCAAGATGGCCTATGCCGCGGAAGGCGGCGTCGATCCCTATGCGGGTTTCCAGACCCGCGTCGTGCCGGAAAACGTCACGCTGCTGCCCAAGACCAAGGAGCAGGCGACCGGCGGCAACCAGACCGGCGAGCGCGTCCATGTCGTCAAGAAGGGGGACAGCGTCGTTTCTATCCTGCGCGACCAGGGCGCGACGCCCGAGGAAGCCAAATCGATTGCCGCCACCCTCGGCCCCCGCGGCAAGGACGGCGGCCTCAAGGAAGGCCAGAAGCTGCGCATCCTGATGGCGCCGTCAGCGCCGGGGCAGCGCCTGCAGCCCTACCGGGTGATTGTCGCCAACGAAAGCACCGTGGAAGCCGTCGCCGCGCTGTCGGACATGGGCAAATACGTCGCCGTGGACGTCCAGAGCCTCAACAGCACGACCGAAACCGCCGACAACAGCGACGACAGCGACGATGACGATGATGGCACCGGCGTCCGGCTCTACCAGAGCATCTACGAGACGGCGATGCGCAACAAAGTGCCGACATCCGTCATCGACGACATGATCCGGATCTACTCCTACGACGTCGATTTCCAGCGCAAAGTGCAGGCCGGCGACTCGTTCGAGGTGTTCTTTGCCGGCGAAGACGAAACTCCGAACAACACCGACAAGAACGACGTGCTGTTCGCCTCTCTCACCGTCGGCGGCGAAACCAAAAAATACTACCGTTTCCAGACCCCCGACGACGGCGTCGTCGATTTCTATGACGAGACCGGCAAGAGCGCGAAGAAATTCCTGGTCCGCAAACCGGTCAACAACGCCATCATGCGCTCGCCGTTCGGCGGCCGCCGCCATCCGATCCTCGGCTACACCAAAATGCACACTGGCGTTGACTGGGCCACGGCCTATGGCACGCCGATCTTCGCGTCCGGCAACGGCGTGATCGAAAAGGCGGAATGGTCCGGCGGTTACGGCAAGTACATCAAGATCAAGCACCCCAACGGCTATGAAACCGCGTACGGCCACATGAGCGCCTATGCCAAGGGCATGGAGCCCGGCAAGCGCGTGCGGCAAGGCCAGGTGATCGGTTTCGTGGGATCGACGGGTCTTTCGACCGGCGCCCACGTCCACTACGAAATCCTGGTCAACGGCCGCTTCGTCGACCCGATGCGCGTGAAACTGCCGCGCGGGCGATCGCTGGATGGCTCCCTGCTCGCCGGCTTCGAGCAGGAACGCGACCGCCTCGACGGCATGATGAACAATCGCGGCAGTTCCGCCCGCGTCGCGCAAAACCAGCCCCCACAGCCGATCAAGAGCACCGGCGGCAAAGGCCAGGGATTTGCCCAGGGACAATCCCAGGCCTACAGCTTCTCGAACCAGGATGCCCTGGACCAGATTGCTCCGGGACAGACCAGCACCCGCTGAGCCTCCCTTTTCGCGATTCCCCCTCGACGATGCAGCGCTGATATCGCCCGCGACACGGGCCGTAGACCTGCGACTGCCGCGTGCAGCGTGACACACGCGGGATCTGTTCAGACAACCGGGCGATCAGCCCGATGGAGCCGTCAGGCCGGAATGCGCGCGAGAACCAAGCCCCAAAGTTCGGTGTCGCGAGAAAAGCCCGATCAGTGCGCGATGGCCGTCCAGTCAAGCCATCGCGCACCACGCTTTACGGGCGCGGGATGGCCAGGGTCTGGCGCTTGCCGGCGGCGATCGTGAACGGCTTTTCGATCGTCTGGCCGTCCGCGTAGGTCGCCACTGCGACATACTCACCAGTGTTCAATGCGGTGTTTCCGTTCGCATCGTAAATCACCGAGACGTGCTTGCGCTCGTCGTTGAGATCGCGCTCGGCGCCGTAGATGTCGATCCGCTCGGCGCCTTCGGTCTTGATCCCGACCACGCCGGCATCGAGGTTCACATTGACCCGGGTCGGCGCACCGGACTTCACCTCCGCACGCACCGTGCGCTTGGCTTCGCCGACGAACGCCGTCACGTCGTAGCTGCCGCTCGGGAGATCGAATTGCGACTGGGCATCGTATTCCTGGGCAACCTTTTCGCCTTCCTCGCCATCCATCTTCGGCGGCAGCCGGACTTCGACCACGATATCCTTTTCGACCTTGGGACCACCCTCCGCATAGGTGCTGGTCACGATCAGCTTGCCGGCATCGAGGGTGAGCGACACGTTGATAGAATCGCCGGCGGCAACTGAAAACGGCTTGCTGGTCTTCGACTGGCCCTTGGTGAGGGTCAGCACGTAGCTGCCTGCAGCAAGCACGAAACGCGGCACGGCATCGTATTCCTGGGCGACCAGGGTGCCGCCCTTGTCGGCGACCTGCCAGACCACATTGTCGACCTTGCTCGGGCCGCCGGCGATGGAACCTTCGCTGGTGACGTAGCCCGCATCGAGCACGACATCGAGCGTCGCCGGCTTGCCCTTCTCCACCTTGAGCGCGAACTGGCGCTTCAATTGCCGATAGTTGACCTCGACGAGATAGTCGCCGGGCGCGATGTTGTCGGCGAACGGCGCACCGTAGAAGGTGGTCACCGCCTCGCCCTTGTCATCACCGGCGCGCTTATAGAAGCCCCAGTTGATATCCCCATCGCTGATCGGATCGAGACCTTCGGCGAGCCGCGCCACGCCACGGACGTTCTTGCCGGCGTAGACATCCGCCACCGCCACCGGTTTTGCCGGCGCCTCGCTCGCGACCTTGGTGCCGCGCGTTGCGTCGACCGCCTTGGTCAGCGCCCCTTCGAGGCCCGACGCATTGCGTGCATCGAGATAGACGCCGCCGGTCGCGCGCGCGATGCATTGCAGCTGATTCTTCGCCAGCGGATCGGCCACGTCCAGGCCGATGACATGAGCGGTGAAGTCGACACCGGACTTCTTCAGTTCAGCCGCGACCGCACACGGATCCGGCGCGCAGGTTTCGATGCCGTCCGACACCAGGATGACGGTCGCCTTGTTCTCGGTCGAACGCAGGGCCGCGGCCGCTGCACGCAGTGAATCCGCAATCGGCGTCTTGCCTTTCGGATTGAGGGCATCCACTGCCGTCTTGATTTTCGCGGGATCGAACGTGCTCACCGGCACCAACAACTCGATGTCCTTGCAATCACCCTTGGAGCGATGGCCGTAGGCGATCAAGCCGAGCCGATCCTCCGGACGCCATTTCGACAAGATCGAATTCACGGCCTGCCGCGCGGCCGAAATCTTGGTCTGCCCATCGACGACGCCCCACATCGAACCGGACGCGTCGAGCACCAGGATGGTGTCCGTGCCTTTGTCCGTACTCTGCGCGTGTACAGGCGAGCCGGAGGCGAAGCCCATGAAGGCAGCGCCCACCGACAACAGGCCGGCGATGAAAGAGAAGCGGAAAACGTTTGTCACGGAATGACCTCGATACATGACAGGGAAATGAAATCGCGAAGTGAAAGAGCTCAACACCACCGCATTGCACGCACTGGAAACATCAGCACAACGCGGATCGAACCGAACATCCCTTCCTTCCGGATTTTGTTTTTTGTTTGCCAAGCCGGCAGCGGCGACGAATACTTAAATCATAACAAAACAGCGGGAGGACCTACCAAATGGGAGATGACGTCATGACCAGACGGCTTTCATTGCGCGTGGCGGCGGCGAGCCTGTTCGTGATCGCAAGCAGTGTCGGAGCGATCGCGGACACTTACGACGTCACCAGGCTGGTACCCGGGTCCGCCTTCCACGGCGTGCATGGTCTTGGCATCGACAAGAGCGGGCGGCTGTTCGCCGGCAGCGTCGCCGGTGCCGCGCTTTATGAAGTGGACCGCAGCAACGGCACCGCGAAAATCGTAGTGCCCACGCCGGAAGGCATGGCCGACGACATCGCCTTCGCGCCCGATGGCACCATGGCGTGGACCGCTTTCATCTCCGGCGATCTCTATGCCCGCAAAGGCGACGGCCCGATCAGAAAACTCGCCTCCGGTCTTCCCGGCATCAACTCACTTGCCTTCCGCAAGGACGGGCGCCTCTACGCAACGCAGGTATTTCTCGGCGACGCACTCTACGAGATCGACATCGCGGGCACGAAGCCGCCGCGCAAGATCATGGAGAAAATGGGCGGCCTGAACGGCTTCGAGTTCGGCCCCGACGACAAACTGTATGGCCCGCTGTGGTTCAAGGGCCAGATCGCCAGCGTCGATGTCGACAAGGGCGAACTGAGCGTCGTTGCCGACGGCTTCAAGACACCGGCCGCGGTAAACTTCGATTCCAAGGGCAATCTCTGGGTGGTCGACGCGGCGACCGGTCAGCTGACGCGCGTCGATCCCAAGACCGGCGCAAAGAAGATGATCGCGCAACTGAAACCTTCGCTCGACAATCTGGCTATTGACGACAAAGACCGCATCTTCGTCTCCAACATGGCCGACAACGGCATCCAGGAGATCGATCCCGACACCGGCACGGCCAAGCAGATCATCATCGGCAAGCTCGCGCTGCCCGGCGGCATCGGTGTCGTCTCCGACGACGGCAAGGATACGGTTTACGTCGCCGACGTGTTCGCCTATCGCACGGTCGACGGCGCGACCGGCGATGTCAGCGAAGTCAGCCGCATGCACGCCGACGGCGTCACGCTGGAATATCCGATGAGCGCGACCGCCAGGGGTGACCATGTGGTGCTGTCGAGCTGGTTCACCGGGACCGTGCAGGTGATCGATCGCAAGAGCGGCAAGACGCTCGAGATGATGCACGACTTCAAGGCCCCGCACGACGCGGTCCGGCTTGGCGACGGCAGCCTGCTGGTCAACGAGCTGGGCACGAAGTCGCTGATCCGGGTCAGCGACCATGGCAAGGCGCGCAAGACCATCGCCGGCGATCTCGCCGGCCCGGTCGGGCTGGTCGAAGGCCCCGACGGCACGGTCTATCTGACGGAAGCCTTTGGCGGACAATTGCTGAAGGTCGACCTGGCGAGCGGCGCCAAGACCGTCATCGCCAAGGACCTGAAAATGCCCGAGGGCCTGGCGCTGACGCCAGCCGGCAAGCTGGTGGTGGCGGAGGTCGGCGCCAAACGACTGATCGAAGTCGACCCGCAGACCGGTGCGGTCGGCGAGATCGCAGGCAACCTGCCGATCGGCCTGCCCGCCTCGCCCGGCGTGCTGCCGACCGACATCCCGACCGGTGTCGCGGTCGGCGCGTCCGGCACCATCTATCTGTCCTCCGACATCGAGAACGCGATCTACAAGATTACCAAGAAGTAGATTTCAAACAAAAAAATGGCCGGGGAGGAGCCCCGGCCATGGTGATGATGTCAGCGATCGCACTCAATGCGTCGTGTGCGGGCCGTCCTCGCGTCGCACCGACTTCCCGGTGCTGCTGCGCGCCTCGAAGGCGTCGTCGTCGAAGCCATCGACCGCCTTGCCGTTGAAGGTCAGGCCCTTCTTGCCGGCCGCGATCTTGACGGTGTCGCCATCGCGCACCTGACCGCCGAGGATCAGTTCAGCGAGCGGATCCTGCACGCTGCGCTGGATCACCCGCTTCAGGGGGCGTGCCCCGTAGGCAGGATCCCAGCCCTTGTCAGCGAGCCAGTCGCGCGCGGACGCCTCGAGCTTGAGGACGATCTTGCGCTCATCCAGCAGCTTCTGCAGCCGCCCGAACTGGATCTCGACAATGCGGCCCATCTCGTTCCTCTGCAGCCGGTGGAACAGGATGATCTCGTCGACACGGTTGAGGAATTCCGGACGGAAGTTCGCCCGCACCGTCGTCATCACCAGATCCCGCACGGCGCTGGTGTCCTCGCCTTCCGGCTGGTTGACCAGGAACTCGGCGCCGAGATTCGACGTCATGATGATCAGCGTGTTGCGGAAATCCACCGTGCGGCCCTGGCCGTCGGTGAGACGGCCGTCGTCGAGCACCTGCAGCAGCACGTTGAACACATCCGGATGCGCCTTCTCGATCTCGTCGAACAGCACGACCTGATAAGGCCGCCGTCGCACCGCTTCGGTGAGCGCACCGCCCTCGTCATAACCGACATAGCCCGGAGGCGCGCCGATCAGACGCGCCACCGAATGCTTTTCCATGTACTCGGACATGTCCATGCGCACGAGCGCCGTCTCGTCGTCGAACAGGTACTCGGCCAACGCCTTGGTCAGCTCGGTCTTGCCGACGCCGGTGGGGCCCAGGAACATGAACGAACCGATCGGCCGGTGCGGATCCTGCAGTCCGGCCCGCGCGCGGCGCACGGCGGTTGCCACGGCACGCACGGCCTCAGCCTGCCCGATGACGCGCCTGGCGAGGCTCTCCTCCATCTTGAGCAGCTTCTCCTTCTCGCCTTCGAGCATTTTGTCGACCGGCACACCGGTCCAGCGCGACACCACCTGGGCCACGTGGTCGGCGGTCACGGCCTCCTCGACCATGGCGCCATTGCCCTCGCTGGCCTCGATCGCGGCCAGCCGCTTCTCAAGGTCCGGAATCCGGCCATAGGCCAGTTCGCCGGCGCGCTGGAATTCGCCGCGGCGCTGCGCGTCGGCGAGTTCGACACGGTACTGGTCGAGCTCGCTCTTCAGCTTCTGGGCGTCCGACAGCTTGCCTTTTTCGGCACTCCAGCGCGACGTGAGGTCGGCCGAGCGCTTTTCCAGGTCCGCAAGGTCGACCTCCAGCGTCTGCAGGCGGCTCCTGGAGCCCGCATCGCTTTCCTTCTTCAGCGCTTCCTGCTCGATCTTCAGCCGAATGATCTCGCGATCGATGGTATCGAGCTCTTCCGGCTTGGAATCGACCTGCATTTTCAGCCGCGCCGCCGCCTCGTCGACAAGGTCGATGGCCTTGTCGGGCAGGAAGCGGTCGGTGATGTAGCGGTTCGACAGCGTTGCCGCCGCGACCAGCGCGCTATCGGTGATCCGAACGCCGTGATGCAGCTCGTACTTCTCCTTCAAGCCGCGCAGGATCGAGATGGTATCCTCGACGCTCGGTTCGGACACGAACACCGGCTGGAATCGCCGTGCCAGCGCCGCATCCTTCTCGACATGCTTGCGGTACTCATCGAGCGTGGTGGCGCCGATGCAATGCAGCTCGCCCCGCGCCAGCGCCGGCTTGAGCAGGTTCGACGCATCCATCGCGCCATCCGCCTTGCCCGCCCCGATCAGGGTGTGCATTTCGTCGATGAACAGGATGATGCCGCCTTCGGCCGACGTCACCTCCTGCAGCACGGCCTTCAGCCGCTCCTCGAACTCGCCGCGGTATTTCGCACCGGCGATCAGAGCACCAAGATCCAGCGACAGCAGCTTCTTGTCCTTCAGGCTCTCCGGCACGTCGCCGTTGAGGATGCGCAGCGCCAGGCCTTCGACGATGGCGGTCTTGCCGACGCCGGGCTCGCCGATCAGCACCGGGTTGTTCTTGGTCCGGCGCGACAGCACCTGGATGGTGCGGCGAATTTCCTCGTCGCGGCCGATCACCGGGTCGAGTTTGCCGTCCCGCGCCGCCTGGGTCAGGTCGCGGGCGTATTTCTTCAGCGCATCATAGGCGTTTTCCGCCGACGCGCTGTCGGCGGTGCGGCCCTTGCGGAGCGCATTGATCGCGGCGTTGAGGTTTTGCGGGGTGACGCCGCCCCGCTTCAGCAGCGCGCCGGCATCGCTGTCCTTGTCCAGCGCGAGTGCCAGCAGCAGCCGTTCCACGGTGACGAAGCTGTCGCCGGCTTTCTCGGCCGCCTGTTCGGCGGTATCGAACAACCGCGCGGTTGCCGGAGCGAGGTAGATCTGCCCCGCACCACTGCCCGAGACCTTGGGCATTTTCGCCAGTGCGGCCTCGGTCGCGCTCAGGATAGCGCGGGAATTGCCGCCTGAGCGGTCGATCAAGCCGCCGGCCAGTCCTTCATTGTCGTCCAGCAGGACTTTCAGCAGATGCAGCGGGGTAAACTGCTGATGCCCCTCGCGCAGCGCCAGTGATTGAGCAGACTGGATGAAGCCGCGCGCTCGTTCGGTGTACTTCTCAATATTCATAAGGGGTCCTTCCCTCGGCCTGCCGCGAACGCCCCGTAGGCACATTCCCGGCATCGTCATTGGGTTTCCCCGGGCGTCGTTGATGTCCGTCAACACGCCCGTGGTCGTCAGGTCGGTCTGGTATTGCCCCGATCCTGCCCTGATGTGGGAGCGGATACCAGCAAACGGAAGGGGTTAGCCGGCATTTTCGGCGAATTTCGGCGCCGGTTCTGGCGCTTCGAATCGGGAAGGATTAGAGAACGGGCATGACGGAAACTGGCACCCTCGATAAAATTTACCGCTATCCAGTGAAGGGCCTCTCCCCGGAACCGATGGCCCGCACCCTGTTGCAGGCCGGCCAGACCCTGCCGGCAGACCGGCGTTATGCCATCGAAAACGGCCCCAGCGGGTTCGATCCCGCGGCCCCGCAATACTTTCCCAAGATCAAATTCCTGATGCTGATGCGGAACGAGCGGCTGGCGGCGCTGGAAACCCGCTATGACGAGGCCAGCCACGTCCTGACCATCTGCCATCACAGGGAGGAGGTCGCCCGCGGTAATCTGGAGACCGAAAACGGCCGCGCCGCCATGGAGAAATTCTTCGCCACCACTTTCGCCAAGGACCTGCGGGGCCCGCCGAGGGTGCTGTTCTCACCCGGTCACAGCTTTTCGGACGTCTCCCGCAAGGTGGTGTCGATCATCAACCTCGCAAGCGTGGCCGACCTCGAAACCATCGTCGGCCAGCCGGTGCATCCGTTGCGGTTCCGGGGCAATCTCTATGTCGCCGGGTGGCCGGCCTGGCACGAGTTCACGCTGCTGGGGCAGACGCTCGCGATCGGCGATGCACGGCTGAAGGTGCACAAGCGGATCGTGCGATGCGCGGCGGTGAATGTCGACCCGCTGACGGGGCTGCGCGACCTCAACCTGCCGCACGATATGATGCGCCATTACGGTCACGATGATTGCGGCGTCTATGCCGATGTGATCGCCGATGGCGAGATTGCCGCCGGCGATCAGATCTCGATGGTCAGGTCCGACGCGTCAGCTTGACGGCAGGACGTAGGCGTAGATGCGGCCGCGCGGATAGACCGACTCGGCGACGCGACGGCTGTGATTGCCTGACACCACGATCGGGTTGCCCTTGGCATCGATGCCGCTGACGATACCGACGTGACCGCCACCGCGGCGGCTCATCACGGCGATGGCGCCGACCTGCGGCCCGGAAATACGCTGGCCATAGCTCGCGAACGAGCGCGCCATGTCGGAGCCGGTGCCCTTATGGCCCGAGCGCTGCAACACCATGTTCATGAATCGCGCGCACCAGAGGCTGCTGCGGCCGGTGGGATTGCCACCGATGTAGCGGCGCGCCTCGGCAACGACATCCGATCCGCCGAAGCCCGGAGCCGGACCTGCGAATGCCGGATTCTCCCACGGGGAGGCTGAGGCTTCGGACTGCGGAGCGCGCAGACGCGTGTATAAGAGACAGGGACTGCGGAGCGCGCAGACGCCGCGCGTGCCGGTAATGCCGCGCCGTGTGGTGATGCCGAACATGATGGGAATGGGCATGAGCGTGACGGCCTGCGCCGTGCGAGGGCCTCGCCGAGGCCGGTGTCGCGAGAGCGACGATTGCCACCGAACACAACGCAAGTGCGACGTGCCGCAGCGGCAGGCGAAACGTACCAACTTCAGTCATTCATAATCCTCAGTGACACCCCTTCCCCCGACGGCCCGAAAAAGGGCCGCCATCCGCGCGCGAAAGACGAATGTGGTGTGACCTCAGCAAGGCGCGATATGGCCGTGAGGGACCCATTTCGTGGAGATGTCGCGATGATAATGTGACGTTGAGGTGATGCGGATTGCCGCGCAATCGCCGGAAAACCTAAGCAATTCTTAACGCGCGCACTGATCGACAAGATCGGAAATCATCGACGCAAGGAAATGCCTCCCTGCGCCGATTTTCTTTTGCGATGTTTCGCTTAAGCTCCGCGGCGGCTAAGTAGAAATACGCCCTGCTCGCCGAACATATTCCAGAACCACCACGGCGCATTCAGGCGAAGCGGACGCCCGTATGGGTTGAGCGCGACGGCACGTTCCATCTTGACGTTGATCTCGTCACAGAGCTGGACGAAATCCTTGATGGTGCAGAAGTGGATATTGGGCGTGTCGTACCATGTCGCGGGAAGATTCTCGGTGCGCGGCATCTGGCCCTTGACCAGCAATTGCAGCCGCATCTTCCAGTGCCCGAAGTTCGGGAACGAAACGATCGCGCGTCGCCCGATCCGCAGCATGTGTTCGAGCACGACACGCGGCTGCCGCGTTGCCTGCAGTGTCTGCGAGAGGATCACATAATCGAAGGAATCATCCGGATAGTCGACGAGATCGGTGTCGGCATCGCCCTGAATCACGGCAAGGCCTTTGGCGACGCAGCGGTTGACGCCCTCGCGCGACAGTTCGATGCCGCGGCCATCGACGCCGCGGCTTTCCAGCAGGCGCAGAAGATCGCCCTCGCCGCAGCCGACATCGAGCACGCGCGATCCCTGCTCGACCATCTGCGCCACCAGCAGGTGATCGCCGCGATAATTGTCTGCGCCTTGCTGCGGAGCCGCCGAGAGCGACCACGCATGATCGTGCGTCGTCATGCGCCCGCCTCCGTCTTGCGCAAGCCGCGCGTCACCGCGGCCGAGTCCAGGAATGCACGAACGATGTCGGTGAACTCCGGCACGTCCAGCAGAAACGCATCGTGGCCCTTGTCGGTTTCGATCTCCGCGAACGACACCCGCGCACCGCCGGCATTGAGCGCATGCACGACGTCGCGCGATTCCGAAGTCGGATACAGCCAGTCGCTGGTGAACGAGATCACGCAGAACCGCGTGCTCGTCCCCTTGTACGCCGCGGCCAGCGCGCCGCCGTGATCGGCGGCGATGTCGAAATAGTCGCAGGCCCGCGTGATGTAGAGATAGCTGTTGGCATCGAACCGCTCGACGAAGGTCGAGCCCTGATGCCGCAGATAACTCTCCACTTCGAAATCCGCATCGAACGAGAAAGTCGGCATCTGCCGGTCCTGCAGTCGCCGGCCGAACTTGCGATGCAGGGCCGCGTCAGACAGATAGGTGATATGCGCGGCCATCCGCGCGACGCCGAGCCCGCGATGCGGACGCACACCATGCTCGAAATAACGCCCGTCGCACCAGTCCGGATCGGCCATCACCGCCTGGCGCCCGACCTCGTGGAACGCATCGGCCATCACCGCCTGGCGCCCGACCTCGTGGAACGCGATGTTCTGCGCCGAGTGACGCGTCGCGCAGGCGATCGGCATCGCCGAGAACACCCGCTGCGGATACGCCGCCGCCCATTGCAGCGCCTGCATGCCGCCCATCGAGCCGCCGACGACCGCAAACAGTGTATCGATGCCGAGAGAATCGATCAGCATCGCCTGCGCACGGACCATGTCCGGAATGGTGATGACCGGAAAATCCAGTCCCCAGGGCTTGCCGGTTGCGGGATTGGTCGACGCCGGACCCGTGCTGCCGAGGCAGCCGCCCAACACATTCGAGCTGATGACGAAGTAGTTGTCGGTGTCGATCGGCTTGCCCGGGCCGATCATGATCTCCCACCATCCCGGCTTGCCGGTGATCGGGTTCACGTTTGCGGCATGCTGATCGCCGGTCAGCGCATGGCAGATCAGGATGGCGTTGGAGCGATCCGCGTTGAGCCGGCCGTAGGCCTGGTAGGCGATCTGGAACGGCGCGAGATCGACGCCGCAATCGAGGCGGAGCGGCTTGTCGGTGCCGAGCACGGCAACCAGCGAGGTCGGGTGATCCGCCTCACGCGTGTGCTCCTGCGGCTTCACCGTTTGCCCAGGAAACGCTTGCACATTAACCATTCGAGTACCCGGCCTCCTCGCGAGGTTCACCGCGTGGCGGGGGACAGGCGGCATTCGCAAACTCGGACATCGTGTCTCCCAGACCAACAACCAAGGTCGGGTCATAAAAAAACCGGCCTGAACAATCGTTCGGCCGGGATCACTTGTGTCCCCGGCCTGTTTAGCGAGTTGTTTAACGTGGCTGCAAGCCGGCCGGCTCAAATGACCACGGAATAGGCTACGGTCTTAGTCCCGTGCGGGCTTTTCGTCAAGACGAGCGCCGGACCGGCCCTGCCCGCGGCGGCTACCCCCTGCCGAAACCATCGATGTTTTCTTTGCTTTCGCGCACCGTCTTACCTATCAATGCCCCATCCAGCCTTGCAGATTTGACCGATCCGGGCTGCCTGGCAGGGCCATCGAGGCCGCTGCGTGTTAGGGTTTTGAAGATGTCCAAATCGCCCCCCGCGCCGCCGATGCTCCAGGAGTTGCGCCGCGAAATCGACAGCATCGACGAGCAGGTGCACACCCTGTTGATGCAGCGCGGCGACATCATCGACCGGCTGATCTCGGTGAAGCAGACCCAGGAGGTCGGCTCGGCGTTTCGCCCGGCTCGCGAGGCGGACATGATGAAGCGGCTGGTGCAGCGCCATCGCGGCATCCTGCCGCTCGACACCGTCGAGAGCATCTGGCGCGTGATCATCTCCACTTTCACCTACGTCCAGGCGCCGTTCTCGGTGCATGCCGATCTGTCGCCAGGCGATTCCGCGATGCGCGATTCCGCCCGGTTCCATTTCGGCTTCACGGTGCCGTTCGTCTCGCACTTCAGCGCCGATGCGGCGGTGGAGGCGGTGGCAAAATCCAAGGGCGACCTGGCGCTGGTGTCGGCCACCTCCAGCCGCGCGCCGTGGTGGCTGCAACTGGAGGCCGCCGGTGTGCCCAAGATCATCGCGCGCCTTCCCTTCGTCGAGCGCGCCGACCATCCGGCGGCTCTGCCGGTGTTCGTGATCTCGCGGGTTGCCGACGATGCCATGGTCACCGATGTGGGGATGTGGAGCATCCGCGTCTCCGGCTGGAACGCGGAAGTGGCCCGCGCGCTGTCGCCGCTGGCGGAGGTCGTGGCGGTGCCGGACGGCACCTTCGACGGCGCCGCCCTGCTGGCCTCGGTGACCGGCCAGAACACCATCGACAAGCTCAGGGCGACGCTGATCGCAGCCGGTGCATCGGTGCGCTCGGCCGCCCTCGTCGGCAGCCACGCAACGCGCTATACGGTGACCCCGAATGGTGCGGCTTCGCCAGGCTGAACGTAACAGCTGAAATCCGCAGACCGCCGAAAATCAAAGAGTTTTTCTGGAGTCCGATCCGATGTCCCGTCCCGTGCCGAAGCCCGGCATCCTCGATATTGCGCCCTATGTCGCCGGCAAGAGCGGCGCGGGCCTGAGCGGCCGCGTGTTCAAGCTGTCGGCCAACGAGACACCGTTCGGGCCATCACCCAAGGCGATCGAGGCCTACAAGGCCGCCGCGACCCATCTCGAGGATTATCCGGAAGGCTCCTCGCGGGTGCTGCGCGAGGCGATCGGCCGCAGGTTCGGGCTCGATCCCGATCGCATCATCTGCGGCGCCGGCTCCGACGAAATCCTGAATTTCCTCGCCCACGTCTATCTCGGCCCCGGCGACGAGGCGATCCACACCGCGCACGGCTTCCTGGTCTATCCGATCGCGACCATGAGCAACGGCGCGACCAACGTCATCGTGCCCGAGACCGACTTCACGGCCAATGTTGACGACATCCTCAAGGCGGTGACGCCGCGCACCAAGCTCGTGTGGCTCGCCAACCCGAACAACCCGACCGGCACGTATCTCCCGTTCGACGAGGTCAAGCGCCTGCGCAAGGGCCTGCCCTCGAACGTGCTGCTGGTGCTGGACGCCGCCTACAGCGACTACGTCTCGCGCAACGACTATGAGTGCGGGATCGAGCTCGTCGCCACCACCGACAATACGGTGATGACGCAGACGTTCTCCAAGATCTACGGCCTCGCTTCGCTGCGGATCGGCTGGATGTACGGGCCCGAGCATATCGTCGACGCTGTCAACCGCATCCGCGGCCCCTTCAATGTCGGCACGCCGGCCATGCTGGCCGGTGTCGCCGCGATCGCGGATACCGAACACTACGAAATGTCGCGCGCCCACAATGAACGCTGGCTTGCGCTGCTCACCGAAGAGATCGGCAAGCTCGGCCTGAAGGTGACGCCGAGCGTCGGCAATTTCGTCCTGATTCACTTCCCGCTCGACAAGGGCAAGACCGCCGACGAAGCCGACGTGTTCCTCACCCAGCGCGGCCTGATCCTGCGCGCCCTGAAGAACTACAAGCTGCCGCACTCGCTGCGGATGACCATCGGCACCGAGGAAGCCAACCGCCTGGTGATCGAAGCGCTCAAAGAATTCATGGGGCGCTGAGGTGAACACAACACCTCAGTTTCCACGCATCGCGCTGATCGGCCTCGGCCTGATCGGGTCGTCGATCGCGCACGGCGTGCGCCAGCTCGGCCTGGCCGGCGAACTGGTCGCCACCGATGCCTCGGCCGAGGTTCGCGCCCGTGCAACCGAATTGAAGCTTGGGGATCGGATCGCGGTGTCCAACGCGGACGCCGTCCAAGACGCCGACCTGGTGATCGCCAGCGTGCCGGTCGGCGTGTGCGCCGATGTCGCGCAGGAGATAGCGCCGCACCTCAAACCCGGCGCGATCGTCTCCGATGTCGGATCGGTCAAGGGCTCGGTGCTGCGCGCGATGGCGCCGCACCTGCCCGATACGGTTCATTTCATTCCGGCGCATCCGGTGGCAGGCACGGAAAACTCCGGTCCCGATGCCGGCTTCGCCGAGCTGTTCATCAACCGCTGGTGCATCCTCACGCCGCCCGAGGGGACCGATCCCGCAGCGGTCGACAAGCTTGCCACGTTCTGGCGAACGCTCGGCGCCAATGTCGAGGTGATGACCGCCGATCACCATGACCTGGTGCTGGCCGTGACCAGCCACCTGCCGCATTTGATCGCCTACACCATCGTCGGCACCGCGGATGAACTGGAAGACGTGACCCGCTCCGAAGTGCTGAAATTCTCCGCCGGCGGGTTTCGCGATTTCACCCGCATCGCCGCGTCCGATCCGACCATGTGGCGGGACGTATTCCTGACCAACAAGGATGCGGTGCTGGAAATGCTGGGGGCATTCCAGGAGGATCTGTCGAAATTGACCCGCGCGATCCGCCGCGGCGATGGCGACGCGCTGTTCGAGCACTTCACCCGCACCCGCGCCATCCGGCGCGGCATTGTCAGCCTGGGCCAGGAGACCGCGAGCCCCGACTTCGGCCGTCCGCATGGTCCGCTGCCGAAAGCTAACGATAAGCCCTGAGATAACTGCAAAGACAAGGCCGGACGCGCCCGAAGGAGAGAACGCGTCCGGCCGTGGCGTTCGTTGCGCTCAGCCGATCGGCAGCGCGACGAACTTGGTCGTCTCGGCGGTTTTCACCCGCATCAGCACGTCATGCTTGCCGGCGGACTTCGCCTCGGTGAGCGCCTTGCGCACATCACTCACATTGCCGACGGACTTGCCGCCGACATCGAGAATGACATCGCCGGACTGGAAACCGTGCTCGGCGGCCGGACCATCCGGCTCGACCGCGGTGACCACGACGCCCTTGCCGCCTGCACCGGCGACATCGCTGGCGGGCGCGAGGGCAAGCCCGAGATGGGGTGCGTTGCCGGTCTGGGCATTATCCTGGCTGCCGGCATTGGCCTGACGCTGGTTCGGCATCTCGGCCAGCACCACGTTCACTGACTTCGCTTCGCCTTTGCGCAGCACGTCGAGCTTGATCGAGCTGCCGGGCGCCATGGTCGCGATCTTGCGGGCGAGATCCCGCGAGTCCTTCACCGGCGTTCCGTTCAACGCGGTGATGATGTCGCCGGAGGCGATATCCGCCTTGGCCGCTGGGCTGCCGGGCTGCGGTTCGTCGACCATCGCACCTTCGGCCTGCTTCATACCTAGGCTGTCGGCAATGCCGCGGGTCACAGGCTGCACCTGAACGCCGAGCCATCCGCGGGTCACGACGCCTTTGTCCTTCAACTGGGCAACGACCATCTTGGCGGTGGTCGCGGGAATGTCGAAGCCGATGCCGACCGAACCACCCGACGGCGAATAGATCGCAGTGTTCACGCCGATCACATTGCCGCTGAGGTCGAAGGCCGGGCCGCCGGAATTGCCCTTGTTGATCGGCGCATCGATCTGGATGTAGTCGTCATAGGGACCGGAGCCGATGTCGCGGCCACGCGCGGACACGATGCCGGCGGTGACAGTGCCGCCAAGGCCGAACGGATTGCCAACGGCCACGACCCAGTCGCCAATGCGCGGCTTCGACGACGCGAAGCGCACGAACGGGAAGTCGGAAGATCCCTCGACTTTCAGGAGGGCGATGTCCGTTTTCGGGTCGGTGCCGGCCACTTTGGCGGGATAGCGTTTTCCATCCTCCATTGCGACCTCAACGCTCTTGGCGTGGTCGACGACGTGATTGTTCGTAATCAAATAGCCGTCCGCGGAAATGAAGAAGCCCGAGCCGACACCGGTGATCATCTGGTGACGTTGCGGCCGGCCGCGCTGCGCATCATCGAAACCATACTGGTGGAAGAACTGTTCGAACGGCGAATCTTGCATGAACGGCGGCTGACCTTGCTCGTCGGAGTTCGAGCTCAGTTCCGCGGGATTCGCTGTTTCGTCCATCTGCACACGCACCGAAATCACCGCGGGCTTCACCTTGGCGACCAGATCGGCGAAGCCCGGCGCTTGCGGCTGGCTATCGGCGGCCAGCGCGCTCGACGTCCAGCTCGGCAGCGTCAGCGGGCCATAGGTCGCGCCACCTGCGACCACGGCAGCGCCGAGGCAGGCAACGGACGCCAGTAGGGCAAGGCGCCGCGGTGAACGGGTTTTCCGGGTATTCGAGAGATTGTTGTTGTCGTCAGTCATCGTTGTCGCTCCAGGACAAAAGGCCGCCCCCGTTGTCCTGAAGTGTAAGCATGCGACGTTACGACGTCCTGTCGGGGACGTTAATTCGCGGAAAGTGTTCGCATCTCGATGGCGTGCCGGCCGCGCTCACACTGGTGTGAGGCGCAGCCGTTGCGATCAACGGGCCGTCATCAATACAAGGGCGGCGTCTGCGCGACCTGCAGCGGCCCCAGGAAGATCGCGCCATCGACGAACTTGAGCGGCACCGCGATCGCCTTGCGGCCCTCCAGCGTGGTCGGCTGTCCCAGCATATTGATCCCTGCGGCGATGCCGGCATTGGCGTTCTTGCGCGCGAGATTGCCGAGGCCTGGGATCATCTTGTCCAGCGCACCGATCACATTGTTGACGTCGCTGGCCTTGACGCCCGGCGCCATCTTGTCGATCGCCGATTGCGACACGCCCTGATCGAGCAGACGGTCGAGCCCGAGCGCGGGAATGATCTTCTCGAGCCCGGCAACCGTCATCTCAAGCTGGCCATCGAGCTTGCCGTTGGCATTGATGCTGAGCGAGCCGGCCGCGAGCGACAGCAGGTCGCCCTGCTCGACGCGGGACTGGGTGATGTCGATCCGCCCGCCGGCCGCCTGGATCTCGCGGAAGCGGACCGGCCATGGTTTCGGCGAGAGATCCTTGAGGCCGCGAATCTGGCCGCGAATATCGGCATTGAACGGATCCTGCAGCACGGCGTGCACGCCCTGGACGCTGGCACCGTTGAGTTGCAGCACCGTCTCGATCACCGGGTTGTCCGCCACTGAGCCTTCCGCAAGGCGGGCGTGGAATTCCATGTGGTTGGCGCGAATCAGCGGCACCTGCTGGTCGCCGCTCATCCGGTCGAGCGCCGGATTGTCGAAGTCAAATGAGGTGCGCTGTGGCGAAAACGGCAGGCCGACCACGCTGGCGCGGCCCTTGCTCCAGTTGGCGACAAACGACGGCTGCTGGCCGATGTCGGTGAATGTCACGGGCCCGGTGAATTCGGCGATGATCAGGCTCGGGTCATAGATCTGCGCGATCACGAAAATGTCAGCAAGCCGCGCGGTGATCGGCGTCCGCGACGCGGCCTGTTCGGCGGTCTGCGACACCAGCGAGACGCTGGCGCCGTTGCAATGCACTTCCAGGCGGAACGGAAAGCCTCCGACCGAACGGTTGGTGCAATCATAGATCCGGCCGGATTTGGCCTCGCGGGCGCGCCAGCCGTCGAGCGCATCGTCGATCTTCGAGGCCGCATAGAACCAGAATCCGCTCCATCCCGCGGCCAGGACAAGCACCAGGATCGGCATGGCATAGAGCCCCCAGCGGGAGCGGCGGCGGCGCGGCGGCTGTTCGATATCGGACATCGAGGACCTTGATCACGACATTGGGAGCATTTTCGGGCAGGCGAAGCCGCCCGTATCGGGGGATACCCTTATCGGGAAACAGCTGCCAGCTAAATGGCATTGAACTCCAGATCCCCCCATGACACAGAAGATCAAGGGCGTGTGGACTGGAGCTATTTCCGCCCCCATTTGGAACGGAATAGCTCCAGCATTTCATTTTGACGCGTTTTCTTGACGCGAACCGGTCTCCACTTCGCTGGAAAACGCTTTGAATGACGGCAAAAACCCTCTCCGACTCCGATTTTAGCGAAGGCGATCTGTGGGTCTTCGGGTACGGCTCGCTGATCTGGAAACCGGGCTTCGACTTCCTTGAGCAGGTTCCGGCGCGGCTGATCGGAGAACATCGGGCACTCTGTATCTACTCGCTGGTGCACCGTGGCACGCCGGAAAAGCCGGGCCTGGTGCTCGGGCTCGACCGCGGCGGCGCCTGCCAGGGCATCGCCTTCCGCGTGGCCGGCGCACAACGCAAGGCCACCGTCGCCTACCTGCGCGAGCGCGAGCAGGTGACCAGTGTTTATCGCGAGGTGATGCGATCGGTCTGGCTGAAGAATCATGCCCAGCAGAGAGTCAGCGCGCTGGCTTACGTGTCCGACCGCGGCCACGACCAGTACGCCGGACGCCTCAGCCTGGAGCAGCAGCTCCATCATGTGCGTCAGGGGCATGGCGCCTACGGAGCGAACATCGAGTATGTGCTGGCGACGGTGAAGGCACTGGAAAGCCATGGCATCCACGACGCGCCGCTGCACCAGCTGGCGCTGCGGCTGCGCGGCGACGCCGGCATCCACCGCGGCGAATGAGCGCAGCCGCTGGGATCAGGCAGCGCGCCGATCAGACCGAGGACGGTTGTTTCTCCGCCGGCATCGGCCGGCCGAAAAGCCTGGCCTGCTCCTCGCGGGTTTCCTTCACGATCCGGTCGGTCGCGGTTTCGATCACCGTGGAGACCTGCTTGAGGAATTCATCGCGCGGCAATCCCGGTGGCAGCACGTCGAGAAACTCGACAATGATGGTGCCGGGATAACGCATGAAGGTGCGGCGCGGCCAGCACAGGCCGGAATTGAGCGCCACCGGCAGGCACGGCACTTCGCAATCCACGTAGATCTGGCCGACACCGAATTTATAGCGCGGTTCGGCGCCGACCTGGCGGCGCGTGCCTTCCGGAAAAATAATCAGCTGGCGCCCGCGCTGCACTTCGTCGTGCGCGGCTTTCGCCATCTCCAGCAGCGCCCGGCCACCGGCGCTGCGATTGACCCCGATCATGTCGGCCTTGCTGAGATACCAGCCGAAGAACGGAAGCCATTTCAGTTCGCGCTTGAGGATATAGAGCGGCTGATCGAAAAACTGCAGCAACGCGAAGGTTTCCCAGATCGACTGATGCTTCGCGGCAACCAGCAGCGGCCCCTGCGGGATCTTCTCGACGCCGCGGTATTCGACCTTGGTGTTGCAGATCACCCGCATCAGCCAGATGCTGGTGAGGCCCCAGTTCTTCGCGATCCAGAGGATGCCCCAGCGCGGCATCAGATAGGTGGGAATGCCGATCAGCACCCACACCACCAGCAGGATGTAGAACAGGATGTTGAAAACCAGAGATCGCAGGAAAATCGAAACCATCGGCATTCCACTCAATTAACCGATGCCGCCGACCTGCGCGCCAGTTCGCGAGCCTGCGATGCGTCGTCGGACGCAACCATCGTTCCCAGTCCCAGTTTATCCAGCCTCACCCGCACCTCGGCGAAGACGTATTTGGCATACTCCAATAGCAAGAGCCGCATCGCGGCGCCACTTGTCCACCATGGCTCGTCGTTCCATTTGTCGCCGACCACCGGGAACGGAATCAGCGCAACATCCGGCATGGCGTGCGACAGTTCCACGATCGCGCGCGGCATGTGGTAATTCGACGTCACCACGATCAACGAGCGGAAACCACGCTGCCGCACCCAGCGCCGGGTTTCCACCGCATTGCTGCGCGTGTTGACGGCAGAGCGGTCGAGATCGACACAGCAGCCGAGCAGCGGCTGGCTGTCCGGAAGCGAGCGCTGGATGTCGGAGGCGCCGATGGTGGGATGCACGCCGGAAATCAGCAGCCGTTTGCCGTAGCCGACCGACAGCAGCTCCATTGCGTCGGACACCCGCGAGGAGCCGCCGGTCAGCACCACGATGCCGTCGGCATCGCGCGACGGCTTGACCTCGGTGACCGGGAGCTTCGCCAGAAACACCAGAAAGCCGACCACGCAGGCCGCAATCCCCGCAAGCGCCATCGCCAGCACAAGCCGCAGCGGCCGCCGTCGGACCGGCGTGGGCGATGGTGAAGAATGTTCGGCACTCAGTGTCATGATAAGATTCGTTCGGCCCCCCAGCCTCATTTCCGCCCCTGCCCACCGGCCTGCTCGAGGCCCGACGTCAGAGCTGGCATCCCCTGCCAATTCCCTCGCTCGTATCCCAATTCTCCAGTGGCTCGATCCGGGGTGTCCAGTCCCGGCGTCGAGGCTGTCTCCCGGCCTCCTGGCGAGCCGTCCCCGAGTCTCGCCCCGCCCGTTCGAGCCGGTTCCAAGTCTAGCGCAAATTCCGGCTTTGCTGCGACGAAAGATGCGCCTCGCGAGAAGGGCTCAATCGATGTCTTCCAACGTCGCAAACAGCGTGCGGCGAGAGGCCCAGCCGGTGATGACGGCAATCAGCGCCGCTTGCGCCAGCAGGATCAGATATCCCGACGGGCGGAGGGAAAACGTCCCCAGCAACGCCGCGAACTGGTCACCCACCGGCGTGCCGGAGAACCAGGCGCCGATGGACTCCGAGAAGCCGAACAGCAGCATGGCCGCCACCACGCCGATCAAGCCGCCTTCGCAGCCGAGCAGCAGGAAATGCCGCAGGAAGCGGTTGGCGATGTAGCGATCTCCGGCGCCGACGAAATGCAGCACTTCGACAATCGGGCGGTTCGCCGCCATCGCCCCGCGGGTGGCAAACGAAACCGAAATGATGGTCGCAACGATGACGAGCAGGAGGATGCCGATGCCCGCCAGCACCGTCGCCCCCGTGGTCGAGCGCATGCGCTCGATCCAGGCGCGATGATCATCGACACTCGCCGAGGGGACCACCTGCGTCACCCTGCCGCGCAGGGCGGCGAGGTCGAGCCCTCCGTCCGGCGCCACCCGCGCGATGATTACCCGCGGCACCGGCAGATCATTGAGCGACAGCCCGGTGCCGAGCCACGGCTCGAGCAGCTTCGCCGATTCGTCGCTGGTGAACGGCCGCACGCTCACGATGCCCGGCTGCGATTGCACGGCATCCACCACGGCACGCGTATCTTTCTCGAGATCGCGGCCCTGCACCGGCCGCAACTGGATGGTGATTTCGCTGGCCACGTCGGATTGCCATTCGGCGGCGGACGCCCGCACCAGCAGCACTGCACCCGTGGTCAGCGATGCCAGGAACGTCATGATGGCCACCACCGCCACCAGCGCGCGCCCGGAGATCGATGCGCGCGGCACGATGGGCGACGCATTGCGCGCCTTCGCCGGCAAGCGCGGGCGCTCGTCGGACCCCATATCCATCATGCTGTGGCGATCGCCGCCGGTCCTACTCATAGATATGCAGCCGTCCCTCGTGCAGCACCATTCGCCGCGCGTCGTACTGGTCCATCAGCCCGATATCGTGGGTAGCGATCACGACGGCGGTGCCGGATCTGTTGAGCTCGATGAACAGCCGCAGCAGCCGCCGGCCCAGCGTCGGGTCGACGTTGCCGGTCGGCTCGTCCGCCAGCAGCAGCAGCGGGCGTGCGATCACCGCGCGCGCGATCGCGGCGCGCTGCTTCTCGCCGCCGGACAGGATCGGCGGCAGCGCGTCCATGCGCTCGCCAAGCCCGACCCAGCGCAAGAGATCGATGACCTCCTTGCGGTAGCTCGATTCGGACCGGCCCATGACCCGGAACGGCAGCGCCACGTTCTCATAGGTCGTCATGTGATCGAGCAGCCGGAAGTCCTGCAGCACGATGCCGATGCGCTTGCGCAGATCGGCGATGGCATCCTTGCCGAGCAGGGAGACGTCGTTGCCGAACAGGTTGACGAGGCCGCGGGTGGGCCGCAGCGACAGGAACAAGAGCCGCAGCAATGAGGTTTTCCCCGCCCCCGACGGACCGGTCAGGAACTGGAAGGAATGCGCGGGGATCTGAAAATTGAGGTCGCGCAGAACCTCTGGGCCGAGCCCATAGCGCAAACCGACATTTTCGAACCGGACCAAGGTCAGCTCCGTTCGACATCAGCTCTTCGACAGCAGAACATGGTTCACTCCGCTGTAAAAAGCCTTTGAACTCAAAACTTTGCGCGCCCTTCCAGGGTGTCCCGAACGGCGCGGCAGACCCCGTTTTCTGACGGCGCCTGCAAGAGGTTGTGCGACCGTTATGGTTTCCGATTCGTTAACGGACCGATGCTAACGTTTCAACGCCATCCTTGCGGTGCCAGGTTCCATGCAGATCGTTTGCCCCCATTGTACGACATCCTACGCAGTCGACCCCGCCACATTCGGGACGGCCGGACGCACCGTTCGCTGCGCACGCTGCAAGGAAACCTGGGTCGCCTATCCCGAGGAGGTCGCCCCCGCCTATGCACTGGACACCGCATCCGATGACGGCGCGGGAGATTGGGGCGAAGCCCTGGAATCGTCCGCCGGCCACGCCGAGCCGCAGCATGACATGCCAGTCGTTGAAAGCCCGTCGATTTCCAGCGATTTGCCGGACGATACCGATCGGGCCTCGGATCGGATGCCGGCGGAAGACGCGGAATGGACCACGCTAGCGCGGGAGGACCACGCCCCCACCGAGCGTCCGGAGCGGCAATCCCTGCTGTCCCGTCTCGGCTTGCCAGCGCTGTCGCTCGGCCCGCTGGCGCGCCGCCGCCTGCCGTTCGGCCTCCCTATCGCCTGCGGCGCCATGGGCGCGCTGGCGCTCGGTCTCGTGATCTGGCGCGCCGACATCGTGCGGCTGCTGCCGCAAACCGCGACGTTCTTCAAGGTGGTCGGCCTGGGCGTCAATCTGCGCGGGCTGGCGTTCGAGGACGTCAAGATTTCCACCGAACTCGTCGACAACAAGCCGGTGCTGATCATCGAGGGCAATATCGTCGGCATCACCAAAAAACCGGTCGAAATCCCTCGATTGCGTTTTCTGGTCCGCGACGCCAGCGGCACCGAGATCTATGCCTGGAATGCGGTGCTCGAGCAGCCGGCGCTGAAACCCGGCGAAAAGGCCTGGTTCAAATCACGTCTCGCCTCGCCGCCACCGGAAGGCCGCGAAATCGCTGTACGCTTCTTCAACAAGCGCGATATCGCGACCGGCGGCGCCTAGCTTCGTTCCGGGCGGCATGCCGACCGGCGGCGCCCGTTCAGTTTGCGGAATCTAAAGCATGCAGAATTTGGATCATTCTCCGATGTCCCGTGTCCTGATCGCCGATGACGAAGATTCAATGCGCTCCCTGGTCGCGCGCGCCATCGCCATGGACGGCCACGAGATCGTCACCGCCGAGGACGGCGCCGAGGCGCTGGAAATCCTGAGCCGCGAAAACGGCGGCTTCGATCTGCTGCTGTCCGACATCAAGATGCCGATCATGGACGGCATCGCGCTGGCACTGACCGCGGCGCGCGATTTTCCCGACGTGACCATTCTGCTGATGACCGGTTTTGCCGACCAGCGCGAGCGCGCCTCCGGCCTCGATGCCATCGTGCACGACGTGGTGACGAAGCCGTTTTCGGTGGCCGATATTCGCGGCGCGGTGGCCAGGGCCTTGGCGTCACGCAAGCCGGGGCATTAACAAGCGGCGTCTCCGAGCCCCACGGGGGCGGTGATTGCGGCCTTCAGCTCAGCCAGACGCGCCCTGATCAGCCGCTCGTAGTCGTTGAGCGATATGGTTCGATCCTCGGCACGCAGGAGGCCGCGGGAGACCGGGACCAGAAGATCGCCCCTGTTGGCGCCCCGCAGCGCATCGAGCGCTGCGGGATCTCCCCCTTGCGGTCCGAGCCCCGGCGCAAGGATGATGGCGTTGGGCAGCAACTGACGAAGCCGCTGCCCTTCATGTGGAAAGGTCGCTCCGATGACGGCGCCCACCGGCGTGAGCCCGGGGCCCGTCGTGCACACGCCGCCAATCGACGTGATCAGGTCGGCAAGCCGCTCCGACATCGAGCGATTGCCTGACATGCGATCCTGCAACCAGCCGGCGCCGGGATTGGATGTCCGGCACAGCACCAGAAGGCCCTTGCCGTATCTGCGAACACAATCGACGAACGGCTCCAGGGTATCGGGGCCGAGCATGGGATTGACGGTCAGGCAATCGGCCTCGAAGTCACCGCTGCCTCCGGCATGATCCGGGGTCAGATACGCGCGCGCATAGGCCGCCGCCGTCGAACCGATGTCGCCACGCTTGGCATCGAGAATGACGCCCATGCCGGCGGAGCGCGCTCGTTTCATGGCGGACGACAACGCATTCATGCCAGCGAGTCCGTAGGCCTCGAAAAACGCCGATTGAAATTTGACGAAGCCGACCTCGCCGATGATCACGTCGAGGACGAAATCGAGATAGCGGGGCAGCCAGCCCGTTCCATCAGCACCGGATTCGAAGGCCGCCGGCACGTCCGCCAGCCAGGGATCGATCCCGGCGACGATTTCCCCATGGTCTCCGACATTGGCATCGACGATTTCGGTCCAGGCCCTGTGGGTCTCAGTCTTGGGGACTGCCATGCCGAATCGCCCACTCCCGAGGAGATGTGGGAGAGCTATATATCATTTTTTGGAATTGTCTAACTTTTAAGATTAACCAGGAAGAACGGCGCCACGTCAAGACGCGATGCCGCGCTCAGTAATCTTTGAGCAGGCGCTCGATATAATCGAGTTCGATTTGCGGCCGCTGCGGATCGGCGAGACGGCGGCGCAATTCTTCGAGAATCCGGCGCACGCGCTGAACATCGATCTCACCGGGAATTTTCACCGAATAATCGTCCGCATGCTCGCGCCCGCGCAGCGGCCGCCCCAGCGGATCGCTGTCGCGCCCGCCGCCTTCCTGGCGACCGACGCGATTACCGGGACCGTCACCCTGGCCATCGCCGTCACCCTGCTGCTGCTGCATCTCCTGGGCGAGCTTTTCGGCCCCCTTGCGCAAGGCATCCAGCGCCCGTCCCTGGGAATCAACGGCGCCATCGGCATTGCCTTCGCCGAGACGGCCGTCGGCGTCGCCCATGGCGGAATCGGCCTCGTCCAGGCCGGGTTCGTCACCCTGGCCCTGTTGTCCCTGGCCTTGCTGACCCTTGTCGCCCTTCTGACCCTGGCCCATGCCCTGCTTGTTCAGGTCGTCGAGCAGTTTCTTCAAGCGATTGCGCAGACCCTGCTGATCCTGGCGCAGGTCGTTCATCGCATTCTGGTCGCCCTGCTGGCCGCGCATGCGGTCACGCCGGGAGTCCTGGCCCTGCTTGAAGGTCTTGTCGCGCAACTGCTGCTGCTTGCGGATGACGTCGCTGAGCTCATTCATCGACTGCTGCATGTCGCCGTCGCCCTGGCCGGGCTGCGCCATTTGCAGGTTTTCCAGCATCTGCTGCAGCTGATCCAGCAATTGCTTGGCCGCATCCTTGTCGCCGGAACGGGACAGCCGTTCCATGCGATCGATCATGGATTGGAGATCCTGCTGCCGCATCACCTTGGTGTTGGGGTCGAGCGGCCGTGCCAGTTGCTGCGGGTTGTTCTTCAACTGCTCGGCAAGCTGGCGCAGATAATTGTTGAGCGCCGCCTGCAACTGATCGGTCAGCTTCTTGATTTCCTCATCGCTGGCGCCGCGTTCCAGCGCCTGCTTGAGCGCATCCTGCGCCGCACGCAGCGCTTTTTCGACATCGCTGATATTGCCGTCCTCGATGGTCACGGCCAGCGCCCACAGGCTGGCGACCACTTCGCGCAACGCATCATCGGTTCGCGCCGCGTCGAGCTGCGCCAGCACGCTGCGCAGGCCGAGATATTGACCGAGTTCGGGCGTGAACAGTTCGGGCGCGATCAGCAGTCCCTCGAGCGCGGAATAGACCTGCCCATTCTGATTGGCGTCGAGCGCSAGCATGCGGCGCAGCTCGATCAGCGCGCGCGGCAGCGGCTTGGCGAACACCCGCTCCGGCAGCCGCATGTTGAACGGCTCGCTGGCGCCTTCGTTACCGGCTTCATCGCGCGCAGTCAGCGTCAGCGTGACGTCGGCGCCGGCATAGGGATGCTCGCTGAGATCCTTGACGGTCTGGCCGACACCGTTGCGGGTGCGCGCGTTCGGCAGCACCAGCGCGAACTGCGGCAGATCGAACAGCGGACGCGCGGTGGTCGACGGCGCATCCGGGGTCTTGGGGGCATCCTTGGCAGCATCGCTGGCGCTGTCGTTGTTCGCAGTATCCTTGTTTGCAGTATCCTTGGACGCATCGCCGCGCACCGCGAACCGCGCGTGCGCTTCGGTGACGCCGTAATCGTCCTCGATCTTGTAGGCGAGCAGCAGCGAGCCCCGCGCCTGGCGTTCTGGATCCTTCGCCAGCGCGATGGTCGGCGCGCGATCCGGCACGGTCTTGAACGTCCATGTCGGATGCCCGGACGGCGTGCGGACGCGCGCGGTGCCATCGCCCGAGATGGTGAAACGCTGCTCTGTGGCCCCCTTCGGGGCATCCTCGGAGGCTGGCGCCTCAGTGACGCCACCGGTCACGGCGACATCGAGCTTGCTGCCGCTGGTCCGCACGATCAACGTGCTTCCCGCAGGGACAGACAGCGAAGACGCCTCAGGTGCGGGTGCCGCGTCCTTGTTGTTGCCCACCGCCGAGAGGATCACCGGCGGCCGCGCCGTGTAGGTCGGCGGCGTGATCCAGGCATCGACACGGACGTTCGGCGCCGCCAGCATACCATTCCAGTCGAACGCGGCGGCGACGCGCGCAGTTCGTTCGCCGTCCGCGGCGAAGAACGTCGCGGCCATCAGCACGACGACAAGCGCACGCAGCGCCCACGGATCATGGATGGCGAGACGCGGTGACGGCAGACCGGCGCGGATGCGCTTGAGCGAGGCCAGCGTGCGCTCGCGCTGCGCCTGCCACAGCGCCAGCGCGACCGGATCGGTGGACTGCAACGTGTCGGTGAGGGCAGTGGCCGGGCGATGCCGAATGCCGGTTCCATGATCGAGCCGGCGCAGTGCGTCGTCGCGCGTCGGCCAGCGAAACCGCACCATCGGCAGCAGCGAGACCACCGCGAGCAGAATAAAGAGACCAGTTCCCACCAGCCGGCCGGTAAATGGCAGCAGAAGCCAGGCGCCAGCCCATGACGCCGCCAGGAACAGGCCGATCACCGTGAGGAGGCGCGCCAGATGGGGCCAGAGCCGCTCCCACGCAATCGCCCACCATGCACGCCGCAGGGCTTGTGCAAGGCGGAGCCGCGCGACATCGGGGGCTTCAGATGGCAATGGGCTCAAACCGGTCTCCTGGATTCCGTCGATGTCAGTCTAGCACAGCGGCGGCAATGAGGCACGGACCAAGGGGCCGGCCACAGCCACTACCCACATCACAAACATTCCAACCGAAATCCTGTTTTTCGATGCCAGTTCCGTGCCAATTCGAGCGAATTCTGCCGGGCGGCAGCCATTCTCAAACAATGCGTAAAACGGACGCTCCGGCGCTCACGAAGGCGTGACGGGATTTCATCACGCACGTAACCTGCCAAGCGTGACGCATATTTAAGACGCATGGGAAGGACGCCTGATGGCCAAAACCAACAATGAAATCTATGCCGTTCGCTACGCCCGCCACGACGGTCGCACCGCCGCCAACAACTTCATCGACGGCGATCCGCACGAGGCCTCAGGCGCCCTCGAGTTCTATGTGTGGGCGATCAGGACCGGACACAGTGTGGTGCTGGTCGACACCGGTTTTGACGAAACCATGGCCGCGCGGCGCAGCCGCACCGTGCTGCGGCCGATCGCCGAGGGCCTGCGTTCGATCGGTATCGCCCCCGACGACGTCAGCGACGTCATCGTCAGCCATCTGCATTACGACCATGCCGGCAATTACGACGTCTTTCCCCGCGCGCGGTATCATCTGCAGGACTGCGAGATGGAGTTCGCCACCGGGCGCTGCATGTGCAACGCGACCATGCGCGTCGCCTTCGAGGCCGACGACGTCACGGCCATGGTGCGCAAGGTGTTCGCCGATCGCGTCACCTTCCATGATGGCGACGGCACCATTGCGCCGGGCATCACCGTCCATCGCATCGGTGGCCACTCCAAGGGCTTGCAGAGCGTGCGGGTGGAAACCGAACGCGGTCCGGTGGTGCTGGCCTCCGATGCCAGCCACCTTTATGCACATCTCGAACAACGCAAGGTGTTTCCGATCGTCTACAACGCCGACGACGTCGTGAGCGGATACGACAAGCTGAAAGCGCTGGCGGCATCGGACCGCCACATCATCCCGGGGCACGACCCCGACGTGCTGAAGCGCTATCCGGCGCCATCAACGGCGCTGCAAGGCTGGGTGGCGCGGCTGGATGTCGAGCCGCGCGCGTGAAGTCGGATCTCCGCAAGAGCGGACGAGCCAACGTATCAGCGCAGAGCGCGGCCCGAAAACAGGCTCCGCGTCATCCGCCATCGCACGCAACCGCATGTGCATCACGGCGGATGACGCCGGAGCCTTTACCTCTTCGCTGAATATCTCACGCACGACGACCTCGACATCATTGAGCCCGGTTCCACGGACCGCATGTTGTGTTGGACGATTGTCAAAGAAAAAGACCAGCAGATCGCCACGGCCCGCGAGAGTATGGGCCATCTGCAACACTCAGCGACAAACGTCGTTGACGAGCGGGAACTCGCCGAGTTCCAGGCAGACACGACTCTCATTCCGCGCAAGGATGAAGATGTCGAGAGATTGCTGGTCCTGGTTGCAAGGAGACCGCGCCGGAGATTGCGGAACTGGTTTGCCAGTTGTGCGCCCGTGACGCGGAGACATGGGAAGACGGCGTGACCCCGCCGGGAACGATGCCGGGCGCGTCAGGCAAGCGGGTGCATCCATGCGGTTCAACGTGCAATTTGACTTGCGATGTGACTCGCGGTTCGACGCGAGAGCGTCACTCCGGCGACGCGCGGTCCGGCCGACCTCGGCGAGCCTTCTCACCACAAGCCTGTTCACCAGAAGCCTGTTGACCACAAGGTTCCTGATCCCGATGGCGCGGCCCCGTGGCCTGCGCGCGCGGCTGCTGGCGTCGGTGGCGCTTGCCGCGCCGCTGCTGCTGGCGCTGCCCGGCGTGGCGCCGGCGCAGGTGGTGATCGGCGCCGCCGGCGGGGCGGGCGGCACCGGCGATGACGGCAATGGCGGCGCCGGCGGCGCGAGCGGCACTGGCGGCGCGACCGGATTGAGCGGATCCGCCGGCAGCGGTCCTGGTGCAGGAGCGGGCGGAGCCGGCGGATCGCCCGATGGCGGGAGCGGCAGCAACGGCATCAGAGGCGGCGGCGGCGGCGGTGGTTCGAGCAACATCGTGCCCGGCGACATCACGGCAGCCACCAACGGCGGCAACGGCGGGACTGGTAGCGTCTCTTCACCCGGTGGCGGCGGTGGCGGCGGCGGCGGCGGTGACGGCGCAGACATCTCCGCGACCGTGCCGGTCACCGTGAATGCCGCCGTCAGCGGCGGCAACGGCGGCAACGGCGGGACTGGTGGGGCCGTCGGTCCCAATAACGGCGGCGCTGGTGGCGGCGGCGGCGCGGGCGTGGTCTTGCAAGGCGGCGGCGGCCTGACGGTGAATGCCGCGGTCACCGGCGGCAACGGTGGCGCCGCCGGTCAGGGTACCGATCTCGGTCGCCGCGGCGGCGGCGGCGGCGGCGGCGCCGGTGTGATCCTGCAGAACGGCGGCAGCCTCAACGTCAATGCCCGGATCATCGGCGGCAACGGAGGCGCCCTTGTGGCGGGGGGCGACGGCGGCACGGCGGTGGTGCTGGGGGCGACGGGCACCGTGACCATTGCGGTCGGCGCCACCGTCAATGGCGGCAACGCCACCGGTATCGGTACCGGCAGCGGCGGCGCCGGCGTGGCGCTGCTCGCCGGCGGCACCGTGGTCAATGCCGGCGCCATCAGTGGTGGCACCGGCGGCGGCGACGCGAGCACCCTCGTCGTGTCTACGGGCGGCACCGGCAGCGGCGGCGCGGCAGGCGGTGCGAGTGGGCCCAGGGTCGGAATAAACGGCGCAGGCATCACCGGCGCCGGCGTCACGGTGATCAACAGCGGCAGCATCGGAGGCACGCAGGCCATCACCTTCACCGGCGGCGTCAACCGGCTGGAGCTGTGGGCGGGCTCGACCATCACCGGCATTGTCGATGCGACGGCGGGGACCAGCAGCACGCTGGCGCTCGGCGGCGTCACCAACAGCACCTTCGATGTGTCGCAGATCGGCGCGCAGTATCGCGGCTTTCAGACTTTCGAGAAGACCGGCGCCAGCACCTGGACACTGACCGGCACCAGCACGTTTGCGGGTCCCGTCAATGTCAACGCCGGCACGCTCAGCGTGAACGGCGATCTGTCCTCGGCATCGAGCCTCACCGTGAATGCCGGCGGCACGCTCGGCGGCAACGGCATTGTCGGCGCCACGCAGATCAATGCCGGCGGCGCGCTGGCGCCGGGCAATTCGATCGGCCTGCTCACGGTGCAGGGCAATCTCGCGTTCATGCCGGGGTCGAACTATCTGGTCGAAGTCTCACCGGTCAATGCCGACCGCACCAATGTCATCGGCACCGCGACCCTCGGCGGCGCCGCGGTGAACGCAAGCTTCGCGCCGGGCAGTTATGTGGCGAAACAGTACACCATCCTGAACGCGACCAGCGTCAGCGGCACCTTCAACGGCCTGGTCAGCACCAACCTGCCGTCCGGCTTCACCGCGAGTCTCAGCTACGATCCCAACAACGCGTTCCTCGAACTGGCACTGTTTGTGCCGCCGGCCGGCCCCGGACAATATAGTGGACTCAACGTCAACCAGCAGAACGTCGCCACTGCGCTGACCAACTTCTTCAACAGCACCGGTGGCATTCCGCTGGCGTTCGGCGCGCTGACGCCGGCCGGGCTGACCCAGGTGTCCGGCGAGGTCGCCACCGGCGCGCAGCAGACCACCTTCGACGCCATGAACCTGTTCCTGGGCCTGCTGACCGATCCGTTCGTGGCCGGGCGCGGGGCGCCGGTCGGCGGCGCGGGTGCGCCCGCGTTCGCCGACGACGCGGACGACACCGCGCGCGCTTATGCCGGGCGCAGGCCGCGCACCGCCTCCGAGCGCGATGCCTATGCCGCGCTCTATCGCAAGGCGCCGCTGGCACCGGTCGACGAGCGGCGCTGGAGCGTATGGGCCGCGGGCTTCGGCGGCACGCAAACCACCGACGGCAACGCCACGCTCGGCTCCAACACCGCGACCAACCGCATCGCCCAGGCCGCGGTCGGCGCGGACTACTGGTTTTCACCCCATACTGTGGCGGGCTTCGCACTCGCCGGCGGCGGCACCAACTTCAGCGTCGCCAACTCCGGCACAGGCCGCTCCGACCTGTTCCAGGCCGGTGCCTTCGTGCGGCATAATGTGGGCCCTGCCTATGTCACCGCCGCGCTGGCCTATGGCTGGCAGGACCTCACCACCGATCGCAACATCGGCGCCGATCATCTGCAGGCCCGCTTCAACGCCAACAGTTATTCCGGCCGCATCGAGAGCGGCTATCGTTTTGTCGCCGGCGGCATCGGGCTCACGCCTTATGCCGCTGCTCAGTTCACCACCATCGACCTGCCGGCCTATGCCGAGCAGGCGATATCCGGCACGAACACCTTCGCGCTGAATTACGCGTCGAAGAGCGTCACCGCCACCCGCAGCGAGCTTGGCCTGCGCGCCGACAAGTCGTTCGCGCTGGCTGACTCCATTCTCACCCTGCGCGGCCGCGCGGCGTGGGCGCACAATTTCGATCCCGACCGCAGCATTGCCGCGACCTTCCAGGCGCTGCCCGGCGCGAGCTTCGTGGTCAACGGCGCGGCGCAGGCCCATGACGCCGCGCTGACCACGGTCTCCGCGGAGATGACATACGCAAACGGTGTCTCGCTCGCCGCCACCTTCGAAGGCGAGTTCTCAGGCGTCACCGACAGCTACGCCGGAAAGGGCATCGTCCGTTATGCGTGGTGACGATGTGGATAGCCGTAGGGCAGATGAGCGAAAGCGTAATCCACTACTCTGTCGCGGCTTAAATATACGGAGTTCGTGGCGGCTCCCCCTCACCCGCCGCGCAAGTGCGCGGCGACCTCTCCCCGCAAGCGGGGCGAGGTGAAGCGTAGCGCGCGTCGATGTCAGCGGCTCACAACCACGGGGCCGGCTTGTCCATCGCGATCAGTTCTTCGACTTCGACGCGCGGACGCACCACGGCGTACTGGTCGCCCTTGACCAGCACCTCGGGCACCAGCGCGCGGGTGTTGTAGGTGCCGGCCTGCACCGCGCCATAGGCGCCGGCGGTCATGATGGCGATCAGGTCGCCGGCCTTGGGTTCCGGCAGCGTGCGGTCGAGCGCGAGATAGTCGCCGGTCTCGCAGACCGGACCGACCACGTCGGCGACGATGGTGGGCGCGCCGGGGGCGGCCTGCCGCACCGGCAGGATGTCGTGATGCGCTTCATACAGCGTCGGGCGGATCAGGTCGTTCATCGCGGCATCGATGATGACGAAATTCTTGGCCTCGCCCGGCTTCACATAGATGACGCGCGTGACAAGGATGCCGGCATTGCCGACAATCATCCGGCCCGGCTCGAACATCAGCGTGCAGCCGAGATTGTGCGTCACCCGCTTGACCATCGCGGCATAGGCCGAAGGCAGCGGCGGCGCTTCCCGGTCCATGTGATAGGGAATGCCGAGCCCGCCGCCGAAATCGATATGCGAGATGGTGTGGCCATCGGCGCGCAGCGTCTGCACGAATTCGGACAGAATCCGGAACGCGGTTTCCATCTTGGACAAATCGGTGATCTGGCTGCCGATATGCATGTCGGTGCCGGTCACTTCGATTCCCGGCAGCTTCGCCGCGCGGGCATAGACCGCGCGGGCGCGCGTGATCGGAATGCCGAACTTGTTCTCGGACTTGCCGGTGGCGATTTTCGCGTGGGTGCCGGCATCGACATCGGGATTGACGCGCAGCGAAATCCGCGCGGTCTTGCCGGTCTCGACGGCGAGCTTCGACAGCAGTTCGAGCTCCGGCTCGGACTCGACGTTGATGCAGAGAATATCGTGGGACAGTGCCGCGCGCAGCTCGGCTTCGGTCTTGCCGACGCCGGAGAACAGGATCTTGTTCGGCGGAATTCCCGCCGCCAGCGCCCGCTGCAGCTCGCCACCGGACACCACGTCTGCGCCGGCTCCCAGCTTCGCCAGCGTGCGCAGCACCGACTGGTTGGAATTCGCCTTCATGGCGTAGCAGACCAGCGTCTTCTCGCCGGCAAAGGCTTCAGTGAAGACCCTGTAGTGCCGTTCCAGCGTGGCGGTCGAATAGCAATAGAACGGCGTGCCGACGCTCTCGGCGAGCGCGGCCAAGTCAACRTCTTCGGCGTGGAGCACGCCGTTGCGATAGTCAAAATGGTGCATGGCGGCTTTAGTCCAGGATCGGATCGATGATAATGCGTTTCTTCTCGCCGCGCGGCGCGTATTTCGTCCGGTCGGACGGATTGGCGGCGGAATCGAACACATTCTTGCCCGCCGCTGCGGCGCCGTTGCCCTGCGCCGGCGCGTCCGGATCGGTCACCGAGCCATTGGCCCCCGGCCCGGCCGATGCGCTCGGCGGCAGGTCGAGGCCCGCCTTGCGCCCGCAGGCGCCGAGCGCCAGCGTCATGGCGGCCAGCAGCACCAGCGCCAACCTTCCCGGGACAGGTCTTGCAGAAACCACGTTAGAACCACGAGTCACGATCGAAATCCCCGAATGCGGCGCCACCCTACAAAGATCGCCCGGTTTTGGCGAGCCCCGCGCACCATCGATTTTTTACCGGATCAGCCTGAATTTTGCTCTTTTTCCAAGCGCTTGAGCCAGCTCTTGGCCTGCGCGCGAACATTCTTCGGGGCCGTCCCGCCATAACTCACCCGGCTTTTCACCGAACTCTCGACCGACAGCACGTCCAGAACGTCTTTTGTGATGCGCGGCTCGATTGCCTGCATCGCCTTGAGCGGCAAATCATGCAGCGCCACCCCGTCCGCGGACGCCTGTGCGACGATTCGTCCGGTGACGTGATGGGCGTCGCGGAACGGCATTTTCAGCGTTCGCACCAGCCAGTCGGCGAGATCGGTCGCGGTGGCATAACCCTCGCCCGCGGCGGCTTTCATCCGCGCCTGGTCCGGCACCAGATCGCGCACCATCCCGGTCATTGCCCGGACCGCCAGCGACAGCGCCGCGAACGCCTCCATGGCGCCCTGCTTGTCCTCCTGCATGTCCTTTTGATAGGCCAGCGGCAATCCCTTCATCACGATCAGCAAGCCGTTGAGCGCGCCGATGACACGGCCGGTCTTGGCGCGCACSAGYTCGGCGGCGTCSGGATTGCGCTTYTGCGGCATGATCGAGGAGCCGGTGGTGAATTTGTCCGACAGCCGCACSAGGCCGACCAGCGGCGAGGTCCAGATCACGATCTCCTCGGCAAACCGCGACAGRTGCATGGACGCGATCGCCGCCGCCGACAGCACCTCGAGCACGAAGTCGCGATCGGAGACGGCATCGAGCGAGTTCGCCATCGGGCGGTCGAARCCRAGCGYTTTCGCCGTGGCCATGCGGTCGATCGGGAACGAGGTTCCAGCCAGCGCCGCMGCSCCRAGCGGGCTCTCGTTCAGCCGCTTGCGCGCGTCCTGGAAGCGGCCRCGATCGCGCGACGCCATTTCCACATAGGCCAGCAGATGATGRCCGAASGTCACCGGYTGCGCGGTCTGCAGATGGGTGAAGCCCGGCATCACCGTGTCGGCATGTTCCAGCGCCCGCTCGACCAGCGCRTGCTGGAAGGCGGCCAGCGCCGCATCGGTTTCGTCGATGACRTCGCGGACATARAGGCGGAAATCGGTYGCCACCTGATCGTTGCGCGARCGGGCGGTATGCAGCCGKCCGGARGCCGGGCCGATCAATTCGCCAAGMCGGCTCTCGACATTCATGTGAATGTCCTCRAGCGCRCGCTTGAACGTGAAGGCGCCCTTGCCGATTTCTGACAAAATCGTGTCTAGACCCTTGGCGATGTTTTTTGCATCGTTTGCCGTAATGATGCCCTGAGTGGCGAGCATGGCGGCGTGCGCCTTTGACGCGGCGATGTCCTGTGCGTAAAGGTGCCGATCRACGTCGATGGAGACGTTGATTTCTTCCATGATCGCATCGGGACTTTCGCCAAAGCGGCCGCCCCACATCTTGTTGCTCATCGACTCTCGCTTTTTGGCTTGCTGCTTACCGGAAACCACTCATCGCTTTCGCCGTATCTGTCACACCATCAATTCCGCCTCGCGCGAAACCAGAGCCCATGACCGACAAGACACCTGACGACAAGACACCCGACACCGACCGGCCCGCCCCGAAGGCCACGAAGCGCGTACCGATGGTGCTCGGCGCCGTTGTTATCGGCGCCGCGATCGGGTTTGCGGGGGTATACGGGATCGGCGGGCTCAAGCGCAATGGATCGGGCGATGTCGCCTGCGCGCCGGCGGTCAATCTGTCGCGGAAAATAGCGCCCCTGGCCCACGGCGAAGTGGCGGCGCTGACCATGGCGTCCCAGCCGCTGAAAATTCCCGATCTGACGTTCGAGGACGGCACGGGAGGCCAGAAGAAGCTCTCGGACTGGCGCGGCAAGACCGTGCTGGTCAACCTCTGGGCCACCTGGTGCGTGCCCTGCCGCAAGGAAATGCCCGCGCTGGACAACCTCCAGGCGAAGCTGGGCGGCAAGGATTTCGAGGTGGTGGCGATCAATATCGACACCCGCGACCCGGAAAAGCCGAAGGCATTTCTCCGGGATGCCGGCCTGACTCGCCTTGGCGTGTTTTCTGATCAAAAAGCAAAAGTATTTCAGGATCTTAAGGCCGTCGGTCGGGCCCTGGGCATGCCGACCTCGGTGTTGGTCGATGGCGCCGGCTGCGAGATCGCGACCATTGCCGGCCCCGCCGAATGGGCCAGCGATGATGCCGTCAAGCTGATCCAGGCCGCACTGCAGCCGCTGTAGGAGCCAGCGTCACCTCGCCCCGCTTGCGGCTCTACGAGATTCACACGTCTCCGCGCTCAGATTGATCGCAAGCCTTCAGCGACTTTGCTTCTGCGCGTCGATTAGGTTGTTCCCTCCCCCCTTGTGGGGGAGGGTTAGGGAGGGGGGTAGCGGCAAACCCGCAGCGCGCCAGATCGGATGTCGTTACACCACCACGTCTGAATGCTGGGTACCCCCCCCTCCCCAGCCCTCCCCCACAAGGGGGGAGGGAGCCGCAAAACAACATCGTCCCGTTCGTGGAACGGCCGCTTCGCTGAGTTCTTCTCCCAAATCATCTGCCCGTCAGGATCCCCCTTGACGGGCTGATTTATGCGCCTATACTTAACCATATGGTTTACTATTCATCCAACCCACTCGATCGCACCTTCGCCGCGCTGTCGGACCCGACGCGGCGCGCCCTGCTGGCGCGGCTGGAGGGAGTTGAAAGCCTGTCTGTCACCGAACTCGCCCAGCCGTTTCCGGTGTCGCTGCCCGCGATCATGAAGCATCTCGATGTCCTGTCGGACGCCGGGCTGATTTCGCGATCGAAGACCGGACGCACGGTGCGGTGCGAGCTCAACGCCGCACCGATGGAGCAAGCGATGGAATGGCTCGCCCGCTACCAGCGTTTCTGGACCGCCGCACTCGATCGCCTGACCGCCTTTGTTGAGGAGGATGCATGCTCACCCAGCCAAGCCTTACCCTCGCCCGACGACTCAACGCCTCACCCGCAAAAGTCTTCGCCGCGTGGACGGACCCCGAAAAAATAATCCACTGGTTCGGCCCCGCCGAGACCGTGCCGGGTTCGGTGAAGGCCGACATGGACGTGCGTGTCGGCGGCGGTTTCCGCATCAGCTTCAACACCGCGGACGGTGAATATCACCAGGTCGGCGGCAAATACCGCGAGGTGGTGCCGGAGCAGCGGCTGGTGTTCAGCTGGGCCTGGCATTCGACGCCGGAACGCGAATCCGTGGTCACCGTCACGATCAAGCCCGACGGCAACGGCAGCCTGCTGACCCTCAATCATGGCCAGTTCTTCGACCAGGCCGCGCGCGACGGACATCAGCGCGGATGGACCGGCACCCTCGACAAGCTCGAAAAAATGTTCGCCTGACCCCACGGAAGGAGATCGCCATGAAGCTTTTCTATGCAGAGACCTTCAACCCGCGAAAGGCCTGCGCGGTCGCGAAGTACCTCAATTCGCCGGTTACGTTCGTGAACGTCGACCTGACAAAGGGCGAGCATCGCAAGCCCGACTTTCTCGCCATCAATCCCAACGGCCGCGTGCCGGCGCTGATCGACGGCGACATCAAATTGTGGGAGTCCGACGCCATCATGTGTCACCTGGCGCGCGTGGCCGGTTCCGACCTGTGGCCGAACGACGGCCGGCAGATCGAGGTGATGCGCTGGCTGAGCTGGAACTCGCAGCATTTCTCCCGCCACACCGGCACGCTGTACTTCGAATATCTGATCAAGCCGCACATCGGCATGGGCGCTCCCAGCCCGGCGGTCACCGAAGAAGCCACCGGATTTTTCCGGCGCAGCGGCAGTGTTCTGAACGACCATCTGCAGGGCCGCGACTATCTCGTGGGCGACGCATTGACGGTCGCCGACTTCGCAATGGCGATTGGCCTCGCGTGGGCCGCCGGCGCCCACATCCCGCTCGACGAATTTCCGCACATCCAGCGCTGGTATGCACGCCTCGACGAATTGCCCGCATGGCGCGAGCCGTATCCGGCTCCGGAACCGATTGCGGCCTGATCGGAGATCCAGGCGAACCCGCCTGATGCCTGAACGATCCTGACGACTCCAATCCCGTGATGACGAACGGAGACTGAAGCCATGTCGAAAATCACCACGTCCCTTTGGTTCGATGGCAATGCCGAGGAAGCCGCCCGCTTCTACACCTCGATCTTCAAGGAGTCGAAGATCACCAGTATCTCGTATTATGGCGACGCCGGTCCCGGCCCGAAGGGCTCCGTCATGGTGGTGGGCTTTGAACTGAATGGCCAGTCCTTCATCGGMATCAACGGCGGCCCTCAGTTCAAATTCAGTCCGGCAATCTCGCTCGTCGTCAATTGCGAGACGCAAGCCGAGATCGATTATTATTGGGATCATCTGGTCGCCGGCGGCGCACCGAACCAGTGCGGATGGTTGACCGACAAGTACGGCCTGTCGTGGCAAATCGTCCCGGCGAGATTGAGCGAACTGATGAAGGATGACCAGAAGGCCAACCGCGTCATGGCCGCGGTGCTGAAGATGGTGAAGCTCGATCTCGCGGAACTGCAGCGCGCCGCGGCGTGACAATACGGCGCGCTGCGACACACACCCGCAGAGCGCCGGCAGACGCAAGCCAATAGAAATTGCAGCGCTGTTACACATCAATCATGGAGGAATGCTCRCATGTATGTCGACGGATTTATCGTACCGGTGCCGAAGAAGAACATCGCCGCCTACCGCACCATGTCGCGCAAGGCCGGCAAGGTCTGGCGCGAACACGGTGCGCTCGATTATCACGAGTGTGTCGCCGACGACGTCAAGGTGGGCAAGCTCACCTCGTTTCCACGCAGCGTCAAACTAAAGCCGAACGAGACCGTGGTGTTTTCCTGGATCGTCTACAAATCCCGGAAAGACCGCGATCGCGTCAACGCCAAGGTCATGAAGGACCCGCGACTCGCCAAGATGATGAGCCCGGAAGGCATGCCATTCGACGGCAAGCGCATGATCTACGGCGGCTTCAAGGCGATCGTCAGTGTTTGAAGCCGGATGATTTGAAGTTCGATCAACGTTGATCCGTCACCCTGAGGTGCATAGCAACTCGGCAAAGCCGAGTTGCGTTCTCTCCTAAAGACGCAAGTCGGGTAAACCCGACTTGCGCTCCGCAGGATGGCCCTCGAAGGGCGACGGCCAATACTTGAGAAGAATTGGCGCCGGCACCGGGCCGTCCATCCTTCGAGGCTCGCCCAGCGACGCAATTGCGTCGCAAGGCTCGCACCTCAGGATGACGGTACGTAGGCAGCAGCAATCGGGGGCATCACAAGGAGAACCAACCATGCTAACCACAAGCAAAGCCTTCAGCGGCTTCTCCGCCGACGACATCGGCAAGGCCCGCGACTTCTACGGCAAGATTCTCGGATTGAACGTGTCCGAGGCTCACGGCATGCTCAATCTGCACCTCGGCGGCGGCACCGACGTGCTGATCTATCCGAAACCGAACCACACCCCGGCGAGCTTCACCGTTCTCAACTTCCCGGTCGCCGATGTCGACAAGACGGTCGAGGATCTCACGCAGCGTGGCGTACGTTTCGAGGTCTACGATTTTCCCGGCCTCAAGACCGATGCCAGGGGCATTGCGCGCGGCAATGGCCCGACCATCGCATGGTTCAAGGATCCCGCCGGCAACATCCTTTCCGTGCTGGACGAGAACGGCACGATGTAGCTCACGAACGACGACAGGCCCAGCCGCCCCGGACGACGCGGCGGCTGCGGGGGAATTTGACGACAACCGATGATTCCGCTCCAGGAGTGGTCCCATGACCCAGCCATCGACAGCGGCCCTTGAGGCCCCGCGTTTTGAAACGAGTCCGGCAAAACTGATCGCCGGCTTTCGCGAAAGCTACGCGTTTTCCACGCCGGATTTCAAACAGGGCATCCCTGCGCAATGGCAACGGCTCGGCCCGATGATCGGCCGCGTGCCCGGACAGATCGATGCTGTTGCCTATGGCGTGTGTTTCGACATGTTCGGCGACCAGGCAAGCTTCGACTATGTCGCCGGCGTGCAGGTGGCGAGCACGACAGCGCTTCCCAAGGGCTTCAGCCACCTGCAGATCCCGGCGCTGACCTGGGCCGTGTTTCCACACCGGCTGCACGCCTCGCGCTTCAATGAAACGATGGGCGCGATCATGCGCGACTGGCTGCCGCGATCGGGCTGCGAGATTGCGCACGGCCCCGGCGCACCGGATCTGCTGGAGCGCTATGGCGAGGACTTCGATCCGCAAAGCGGCATGGGCGGCATGGAGCTCTGGCTGCCGGTCAGGCGAACCTGACGTTACACGGATCTCATCCACAACACCCCGACGACCTGCACAAGGAAGAACAAGATGCGACGCGTGATTGCTGCTGTTTTCGTCAGCCTGGACGGCGTGATGCAGGCTCCCGGCGGCCCGGAAGAAGATCCGACCGGCGGCTTCACCCACGGCGGATGGACCTTCCATTACTGGGACGAGATGATGGGACAGGCCATGGGCGGAATCCTCACGAGCCCGTTCGACCTGCTGCTGGGGCGCAAGACCTACGACATCTTTGCCGGCCACTGGCCCTACATGAAAGGCGATCCGATTGCCGCGACATTCAATGCGGTGACCAAATACGTCGCGACCTCATCGACCGCGCCGCTGACCTGGGCGAACTCCGTGGCGCTTCACAACCCGGCCGCCGACGTGGCGCGGCTGAAACAGCAGGACGGACCGGACCTGCTGCTGCAGGGCAGCAGCCAATTGATCCAGACGCTGCTGGCACACGGCCTGATCGACCGCTTCAATCTGCTGGTGTTCCCACTGGTGCTTGGAAAGGGCAAACGGCTGTTCGGCGACGGCACGGTGCCCGCCGGCCTCAAGCTCGTCGACACCAAGGCGTCCACCACCGGTGTGATCCTGAGCACGTACGTCCCCGCAGGGACGATCCAGCCTGGATCGTTCGGATTGGAGACGCCGAGCGACGCGGAACTGGCGCGGCGCGAGAGAATGAAGCGGGAGGGTTAGAGCGGGATGAGCCGGGCATCGCCCGTGTCACCTCTCCCCGTTGGGGAGAGGTCGGCGCAACGCGCCGGGCGAGGGGGCGTTGCCACAAGCAAGATGCGTCTTGTGACAAAGCGGGTTGCGACCACACCTTCTCAATGCGAGCATCAAAACGTGCTGTGAGTTGATCTGCGGAGAGTCCCCCTCACCCGGATTGCTTTGCAATCCGACCTCTCCCCAACGGGGAGAGGTGAAGCAAACGCCAGCGTCGATTCAATTCAAACCCATCCCGCTCTGGGAAGCGGATCAGGCCGATCTGTCGACCACACCACCGACGCCGGAGGCGACATTGGCCTGTGAAGAAGCGCCGGCCTGTGCGCCAAGCAGCACCTGGGCGGCTTCGGCCTGAGAGTCCAAATTCATCTTCATGACGCGGGTCGCGACATTGGCCTGCAGATTGCCCTGCTGCATCGTCATCGCCGCCATCACCAGGCTCATATCCATCACGCAACTCCACTCCGCAGGGGAGCGCGACAGCCACATCCGCTCCACTGGCTGCCGGCAGGCTAATCGGCGATAGTTAAGAAATGTTGCTGAAGATGTCCGGCTTTCTGCGGCGGAACGTCACGACGGATCGGGCTCATAGCGCAGGAGATCGCCGGGCTGGCAGTCGAGGTAGACGCAGATGCGCTCCAGCGTCTCGAAGCGGACGCCCTTCACCTTGCCTTGCTTCAACAACGAGAGGTTGGCTTCGGTGATGCCGACATGCTCGGCGAGGTCCTTCGACTTCACATTGCGTTCCGCCAGCATCACATTCAGTCGCACCTTGATCGGCATGGCTAACTGCCCTCAAACAAACTGCGCGTTTTCGTCGGCAAGACCGCGCGCCTCCGCCATCATCCAGGTGATCACCACCACCATGCCGGAGAACAGCAGCGACAGCAGCATGTCCGAGCCAACGCTGATCACCAGCGCCCGCTTGCCGGGACCGGCGCCCCAGCTCAGAAGCACGGAGAGGGCCGCGCCCACGATCGGCTGCAGCAATGCGGAGGCAAACAGGGCGATTGCGAAGCCGCGCAACCCGTGGACGGCCTGGGTCGCGAAGAAGTGCCCGTCCGCGAAGGCATTGAAGCAGCGGCGCGCCTGAAGCAGACCCCAGGCCAGGCATCCCAGCGGGATCGCCGACAGTACAAGTGCCACGAGACGCTGCATCCAGCCGATCTCCTGTCCCGCCGCCTGCAATCGCGCATCGCGCAGCAGCTCCTCCGCCGGCATCATCAGCCAGTAGGCCAAAAGGCCAACCGGCAGTGCGATGGCGGCCGAAAGACACAGGATCGCCATGCCGCGGCTCAGGCGGCGCGCCCGACGCAGCGGATCAGCCGCGATGGAATTATTCAGATGCAACGTACTCATGTGACCTCCAGCATCAGCCCTTCCCGGAATTTATACTTGATTTATTTCTGTAAAACAATAATTTTTATTTGCTGATCAATATTTTTGGAGTTTACCCATGCGTTTCCGTCCAAACCCGCGCACCATCACGCTGCTGTGCGCTGTGATTTCCTTCCACCCGGCTTTTGCCATCTCGGCCTCCACGTCCCGCGGCCAGATCTCGGTCGCGCAGGCCCGCGCCATGCTGGACCAGGCCGCCAGCAATCCGACGGCACGGCAGGTGCTGACCGCCTACCTTGCCGGGATCGGGGAGACGGCCGGGACAATGATGGATGCGGCGGGTCAACAGGCCTGCCAAAGGCGCCTCAGCCTCGACGACAAGATCGCGTTGCAGGCGCTCGAACGCGCGGCGCCCAATGCAAATTTGTGGGCGGAGACGGCCGCAACGCCCCTAATCCTGCGTGACATGCTGAAGCGAGCGAATTGCCGGGTCGCGGATTAGAGTCGGATGAATTTATGCTGATCAACACCGTCATCCTGAGGATGACGGCTAACTGATCAAATTACCGGGTGGGAACCGGCTTCTCGCCGCGATAATCGTAGAAGCCGCGCTGCGACTTGCGGCCCAGCCATCCGGCTTCAACGTACTTCACCAGCAGCGGGCACGGCCGGTATTTGGAATCGGCCAGCCCCTCGTGCAGCACCTGCATGATGGACAGACAGGTATCCAGGCCGATGAAATCGGCCAGCTCCAGCGGGCCCATCGGATGGTGGGCGCCGAGCTTCATCGCCGCATCGATGGCCTCGACGTTGCCGACGCCTTCATACAGCGTGTAGATCGCCTCGTTGATCATCGGCAGCAGAATACGATTGACGATGAAAGCCGGGAAATCTTCCGAGACGGCAATCTGCTTGCCGAGCTTGGTGACGAACTCCTTCGACGCTTCGAAGGTGGCATCATCCGTGGCGATACCGCGGATCAGCTCCACCAGCTCCATCAGCGGAACCGGATTCATGAAGTGAATGCCGATGAACCGCTCGGGACGGTCGGTCGACGCGGCCAGCCGGGTGATCGAGATCGACGAGGTGTTGGAGGCGACGATGGCGGAAGGCTTCAGGCCGACGCACAGATCATGGAAGAGCTTGCGCTTGATCTCTTCCTTCTCGACCGCGGTCTCGATCACCAGGTCGCAATCGGACAGGTCTTCCAGATTCTCGGAGGATGTGATCCGGTCCAGCGCCTGCTTGCGAACGTCATCGGTGATCACCTTCTTGGCGACCTGACGCGACAGGTTGCCATTGATGGTGGCCAGCGCCGACTTGACGCGATCGGCGGCGACGTCGTTGAGGACCACGTCGAAACCGGCCAGGGCCGACACATGTGCGATTCCGTTGCCCATCTGGCCCGAACCGATCACACCGACTTTCTTGATAGTCACCGCCATTTCGCCTTCTCGTCCCGGCATCCCGCCACGCACATCGTGGCGAACGCGCAATCTTACATAGAACACCTGCGGAGAACACCCCGCCCAGGCCGGTGGCGCGCCCGGTTTTTTGCTCTTGTTTTTGGTTTTGGCGCGTATTTCACAAAAACGGGCCCCGGTTTTCGACCGGAGACCCGCTGTCTCAAGAGTTACGCAGTCTTGTTAACGCCCGGTTTCATCGCACCGGGCGCCGCTTCAGCGGCCCAGTTTGCCCAGTTCGTCGGTGAGTTCGGGCACCGCCTGGTACAAATCCGCCACCAGGCCATAGTCGGCGACCTGGAAGATCGGGGCTTCCTCGTCCTTGTTGATCGCCACAATGACCTTGGAATCCTTCATGCCAGCCAGATGCTGGATGGCGCCCGAAATGCCGATGGCGATGTACAGTTCCGGTGCCACCACCTTGCCGGTCTGGCCGACCTGCCAGTCGTTCGGGGCGTAGCCGGCATCCACCGCGGCGCGCGAGGCACCGACGCCGGCGCCGAGCTTGTCGGCCAGCGGCTCGATGTACTTGGCGAAGTTCTCGCGGCTCTGCATGGCGCGGCCACCGGAGACGATGATCTTGGCCGAGGTCAGTTCCGGACGATCGCTCTTGGCGACTTCCTCGCCGACGAAGCTCGACAGGCCGGGATCGCTGGCCGCAGCCGCGGTCTCCACCGCCGCGCTGCCGCCATCGCCGGCAGCGGCGAAGGTCGAGGTGCGCACGGTGATGACCTTCTTGGCGTCCTTGCTCTTCACCGTCTGGATCGCGTTGCCGGCATAGATCGGCCGCTCGAAGGTATCGGGCGCTACCACCTTGGTGATCTCCGAGACCTGCATGACATCGAGCAGGGCCGCAACGCGCGGCATCACGTTCTTGTAGCGCGAGGTCGCGGGGGCGACGAACGCGTCATAGGACCCGCCGAGGGAGACGATCAGTGCGGCCAGCGGCTCGGCCAGATCGTGCGCATAGGCGGCATTGTCGGCCAGCAGCACCTTGCTGACGCCTGCGAGCTTGGCGGCGGCCTCCGCCGCACCCTTGGCGTTTTCACCGGCAACCAGCACGTGGACGTCGGCGCCCAGCGCCGCAGCCGCCGTCAGGGCCTTGTTGGTCGCGTCCTTGACCGAGGCATTGTCATGTTCGGCAATCAAAAGAGTGGTCATCACAGAACCCCGGCTTCGGTCTTGAGTTTCGACACCAGTTCGGCCACCGAGGCGACCTTGACGCCGGCCTTGCGGCCCGCGGGTTCGGTTGTCTTGACGATTTCGAGGCGCGGCGTCAGATCGACCGCATAGTCGGCCGCCGTCTTGTCGGCGATCGGCTTCTTCTTCGCCTTCATGATATTGGGCAGGCTGGCGTAGCGCGGCTCATTGAGACGCAGGTCGGTGGTGACGATCGCCGGCCCCTTGACCTTGACGGTCTGCAGACCGCCGTCGACTTCGCGGGTCACCTTGAAGTCGGATCCGTCGACTTCGAGCTTGGACGCGAAGGTTGCCTGCGACCAGTTCAGCAGCGCCGCCAGCATCTGGCCGGTCTGGTTTGAGTCGTCGTCGATCGCCTGCTTGCCGAGAATGATCAGGCCCGGCTTTTCTTCCTCGGCAATCGCCTTGAGGATCTTGGCCACCGCGAGCGGCTCCACGATGCCGTCGGCCTTGACCAGGATGCCGCGGTCGGCCCCCATCGCCAAACCGGTGCGGATGGTTTCCGATGCCTGYGCCGGCCCGATCGACACCACCACCACCTCGGTCGCCTTGCCGGCCTCTTTCAGGCGCAGGGCTTCCTCGACGGCGATTTCGTCGAACGGGTTCATGGACATCTTGACGTTGGCGAGCTCGACGCCCGTTCCGTCGCTCTTGACGCGGATCTTGACGTTGTAATCAACGACCCGCTTTACCGGCACCAAAACCTTCATCGGTCCCCTTTCAGAGTATCTAATGGCGGCGGAACCTAATGGTCCCGCCAACCCCGGTCAACGCGCGAGACCCCGAAAGGGCCTCGATTTTAGCGGTTCTGGCCGGGAACCCAGAGCACGTCCCCAGCGCCATTGTCGTTCACCGCGCGGCTGGCCACAAACAAAAAGTCCGATAGCCTGTTCAAGTACTTGATGGCCGCGTCGCTGACCGGCTCGTCCGGCTTGGCCGCGAGTTCGACCACCATGCGTTCCGCTCTGCGGCAAATGGTGCGCGCGAGATGCAGGTATGCGGCGGCGGCCGTTCCGCCTGGCAAAATGAACGAACTCAACGGCGCAAGGCCGGCATTGAGGCTGTCGATGTCCCGCTCCAGCCGGTCCACCTGGGTGGACAGCACGCGCAACCGCTCCGCCTTGCCCTCGCGCTGGGGCACGGCGAGATCGGCGCCGAGATCGAACAGATCGTTCTGGATCAGGCCGAGCATGGCATCGAGCGCAGGCGCCGCGGCGAGATGCAGACGAACCACGCCGATCGCGGCGTTGGTTTCATCGACGGTTCCATAGGCTGCGACCCGCAGATCGTATTTCGGCCGGCGTTCGCCACTGCCCAGCGCCGTCGTACCATCGTCGCCGGTGCGGGTGTAGATCCGGTTCAGGACGACCATGTGCAACCTCGCTGGAGTTGAAACGTCGTTATTCCGATGCCCTCAGCCTCTCATCGCCCAGACCGCCAGCATGGCGATGACGATCGCGACGAACTGCAGCAGCACCCGCAGCCGCATCAGCCGCTGGGAGGTATTGGGCGATCCGCCGCGCATCATATTCAGCAGGCCGAGCAACAGCACGATGGCCACGGCCCCGGCGGCGACGGGAAGAAGAATGGTACTTAGAAAAGACGACATTGCCGGTTCTTACCACCACACGGACGCCGGCGCCAACAGCCCGGCCGCCTTGACCACCCACCCTTGCCTTCATCCGCGCAATCGCTCATGTCTGGTCAACACAATGCAGGGTGCACGGTGAGGCAGCTTCGGTACGTTTTCGATGTCGGGCTGGACGCATTCTATACGTTCCTCGCCGATGATGGCTGGGCGATCGCGAGCCACATCGCGCTGTCGGCGCTGATGGCGCTGTTTCCCTTCCTGATCGTCATCACCTCGCTCGCCGGATTCCTCGGCTCCAAGGACCTGGCCGACCAGGCCGTGAGCCTGATGCTGGAAACCTGGCCAACCCAGGTGGCCGATGCGCTGTCCGGCGAAATCCACAATGTGCTGACCACCACGCGCGGCGACGCACTGACCATCGGCCTGGTGCTTGCGATCTACTTCGCCTCCAACGGCGTGGAGAGCCTTCGCGTCGGGCTCAACCGTGCCTATGACGTGGTCGAACCGCGACGCTGGTACTGGCTGCGCCTGGAATCGATCGGCTACACCCTGATCGCCGCCGTGGTGTCGCTGGCGCTGTCATTCCTGATCGTGCTGGGACCGCTGATCATCGCCACCGCGCGGCACTACTTCCCGGTGAGGGTGGCCTCCAGCGAAAACCTTCTGAATGTCGCGCGCTACGGCATCGCCATTGCGGCGCTGGTGGTGGCGCTGTTCATCCTGCACGTCTGGCTGCCGGCAGGCCGGCGCACGCTGCGGGACATCCTGCCGGGCATCGTCTTCACCATCACGGCATCCCTGATCTCGGGCATCGTGTTCGGGCAATATCTCGCACGTTTCGCCAGCAATTACGTCACCACCTATGCGGGGCTGGCGTCGGTCGTCATTGCCCTGGTGTTCCTGTATTTCATCGCCGCCATTTTCGTCTATGGCGGCGAACTGAATGCGTCGATCATCAAGTTCCGCTCACGGGTGCCGCAGCCGAAGGCCGCCAGCGACGCCAGCACGGCCACACCTCTCTCCGCAATGCGGGGAGAGCTCGGATCGCGCAGCGATCCCGGTGAGGGGCGCTCTCGGCAAGCACAGCCTTGAGATAATCTCCGAGCACGAGCCTGCCCTGCATTGCGACAATTGCGACAATAGAGATCAARCAAGCCCGACGGCGGTGGCACACCCTGGCGCCTGCCGAACCAGCGGCGCGAAACCCTGCCTTGTCGCAATCGGTGAGTTCTACCGGCCGCGACGCGCGGTAGCGTCAGATGGCGGCTGCATCGGCGGGTACGCGCTCGACTGACGTGTCTCGCGCAATGGTCTGCAGGATTTCTCCAATTGCGGCCTCAGCCCATCGATGAAGCTCCGCCGTCGTCCTGTTCTGGAGCGGGTGAGGCACATAGACCGAGGCAGCATCCAGGCCGATCGCGCCTTTCTGAGACTCGAAAGCCTGCCGGAACTCAGTGGTCAATACGCTCACGCCGGCGAGCCCCTTCTTGTCGAGATCGTTCAGGTCATGAGTGGAACACGACGTGCACGACCCGCAATCCGAAAGCGCAATGATCACGGCATCGCAAGTCTCGGCGATGTCCTTGATCATCTCGCGAGGAGCCACCCGCGTGTTCGTTGGTTTCTTGTACCTGCGTGTCTTGATRCCGCGTTCGGCACAAAGCTGTTCGAGACGATCGATGAATTCATCGCCGCGCATCTTTCCGATGTCCATGAGCGCGATCGTCTTACCGGAAACCGACTCAAGCGGCGGYGCCCGWTCRCGTAACTCYGAGGTGGTCTCCGCGGTGGGATCCCGAAAGCTGATTCCGTATTTCATGCCCTGATCTCCCTGGTAACTGGCTTTGACTCGTTGCGGAACCGGCCACCGGTCCAACCTGCACAGATCGCCGAGAACAGGCCCGCCTGGCCACCCGCTTGAACAATAAGGAGGCCTTCCGGCCAGAACTTGTTGATCATCTCGTCAGCCCGGCGTTTATCGACGCCTTCGCCGACGCCTTGAGCCCCCTGGATGACATCCTTGCCGGGACGCACCAGCGCCTTGTGAAGCTCTTCGGTGATGCGTGCGCGGTCCCATCCGGCTTCTCGGAAGATGGCGTAGTGTTCCGGAACCAAGACCAGCATGGCGTTCGTGAACTCGCATAGCTTGTAGTGGCCGACGGCCAACAACGACATGGCCAGCGACTTCGTGAGTTCTTCGGGAGTCCGCGAGCGCTGATCGATGAACCCTTGAATGCCGTCACCCTGGAAGAGAGTCACCGCATTCTTGCCGCGCTCGATTCCTCGAGCTGCCGAAAGAGGCATCCAGGTGGGATCCGACTCATCCTCCGCAAAGCAGAACGTGTACTTGCCGGGACCGCCGAGGACGGCGCGGTCGAGTTCGCCYGGGCGACCGCCGCCCACGTTGCGAATGATCAGTTGAAGGGCTCGGCCAATGGTCGCATTGGCGCGGTTGCCCTGGCCGAGGCAGTTGATGCCGCAGTTCATGCCGATCTCGCGCGCGATAGGCCCATTCACGACAATGATCGGGCTCGAGAAGCACGTGGTGCAGAGCAGGCCATGCATCGTGAACAGCGGATCGAGCGCAGCCTCCAGTGCCGCCAGAACCACCGGCATGTACTCCGGACGGCAGCCGGCCATCACGGCGTTGATCGCAATCTTCTCGACGGTGACCGGCGAGAGATTGGGAGGCACGTCACCGATAACTTCGTCGGACTTGCGCGTGGTCCCCTCAAGCATGCGGAGGATGCGCACATCTGTCGGCGGCACGACCGGAAGTCCGTCACTCCATTCTCGGTCATAACAAGCCTCGATCTCATCGTCCCACTCGCCAAGCCGGATCTGTCGGGATTTGAAGTCGAGTTTGCCATACCTGGCCCGCAAAGCGTCGTGGACCCCCGGCTCCCGTGAYTTCGAACCACATCCCGGTCGCACCTCGGGCAATCCCTTGCCAAGGCCATCGAGACCGGTGAGCTTCTCCCAATCCGCGCGATTCCAGCCGAAGGTGCGCGCGACCTCCTTGCCGTCCTTCATGCGGACGACCGTAGGCACGGCCTCCACGTCGAACGCAAACGACGATTCGAGCGAGGAATCGTCGAACGCCGATACGRTCGAGGGAAAGGTGGGATCGTCCTGCGTGTAGACAACGGTCGGTATCTTGCCGGCGATCTCACCRATCACCTGCTCCACCATCTGACACGTTTCGCATTCGCGTTTGGCGAAGATCARGACGCCGTCCTGCGGTTTGACACTCATATTCACGATCATTGCCTCCATTTTTCTGCGCGCGCCGCCACGCCCCGATTCGACGGAGACTCGGCGCTTTCAGTTGCTCGTTCCGCCACAATCTTCCATCAGTCCGGCTGCGGCTCGGGCGACATGATTGCCCCCGTCGCAACCGGGCTGCGATCGGCCGACACGGTCACCRGCTTCAAGTTGAATTTYACGCCGGCMCCGAAACGCTCCGCGTAGGCCGCATCCGCCTGGACAGGATCGAACTCCGCGCTCATCTTCGAGATCACRACCGTCGCGACGCCGTTTCCRATGATGTTGGTCACTGAGCGCGCCTCCGACATGAAGCGGTCGATCCCGATCAGCAGGGCCAGGCCTTCGACCGGAAGGACGTGCGTGGCCGAGAGCGTGGCGGCAAGAACAACGAAGCCGGATCCCGCGACCGAGCCGGAGCCCTTCGAGGTGATGAGCAGCAGCAAAAGGAGCCCGACCTGGTGGGCCAACGACATCTCGATTCCGTACGCTTGCGCGATAAAGAGTGCTGCCATCGACAAATAGATCGCGGTGCCATCTGCGTTGAAGGAGTAGCCAATGGGCAGGACAAGGCCGACGCTCGAGCGTGAGCATCCCAGGTGCGCGAGCTTGTCCATGAGGCGCGGGAGGACGCTTTCGGAAGAACAGGTTCCGAGCACAATCAGCGCCTCGTCGGCCATGTAGCGGAGAAAGCGCGTGAAGCTGAAACCGTTCAACCGCGCAATCGCCCCGAGAACGATGAACATGAAGACGATGCAGGTGACGTAAACGGCAGCGAGCATATGGCCGAGGACGAGAATCGATCCAATGCCGTACCGACCGACCGTGAACGCCATCGCACCGAACGCCCCCAGCGGCGCCAGGCGCATGATCATCCCTACAATCTTGAACAGGATATCGTTCGCCGACTGGGCCAATGCGACAAAGGGCCTCGCACGCTCGCCGACCAGCACTGCGGCGCAGCCAAACAGTACCCCGAAGAAGACTATCTGCAGAAGATCGCCTTTTGCGAACGCAGCGACCGCGTTGTCCGGGACGATGCCGGACAGGAAGTCGAACAGATACGATCCTACCGGCGCCGCTTTGTACTTCGAGATGTCGATGGCCTGACTGCCTACGGCGGTCCTGTCGAAGCCCGCACCGGGCTTCAGCACGTTCATTATGATCAGGCCGACGATAAGAGCGATCGTCGAAACCACTTCGAAGTAGATGAACGCTTGCCCGCCGACTCGGCCCAAGCGACGCAGGTCGCGAACCTCGGCGATGCCGATGACGATCGTCAGAAATGCGATCGGCGGGATGACCATCTTGATGAGTTTGATGAAAATGTCGCTCAGCATCTGCATCGAGACGCCGACGTCGGGCCACTGCGCCCCCACCGTCACACCCAGCAGGAGCGCCAAGGCGACCTGCGCCGTGAGATTGTTCGAGAACTTACGAAGCAAAGTCGTCAAGTACACCTCCCAAAACTGCCTATGCCCGAAGCAAACAGGAATTTCAGTCCGGCCAGTCGCGGCGGAACACCAGAGTAGGTCGAAGATTTATGCGACGGGTTCTTGGACCCGTGCCGATGCCGCGGCCGACTGCGGCGACGCCCCCCGTTCGGCAAGGTACTTTTCTGCTTCAAGGGCGGCCATGCAGCCCATTCCTGCGGCGATCACCGCCTGCTTGTATCGATCGTCGCTCACGTCGCCCGCCGACCAGACGTTTTTTCGCGAGGTAGCTGTCGACCACGGAGCGATCTTGATGTAGCCGGCCTCCGTCATGTCGAGTTGCCCTCGAAAGAGCGCTGTAGCYGGGTCATGGCCGATCGCAACGAACGCGCCATCRGCCGACACGGTGTTCTCCTTTCCCGTGTTCCGATCGCGCAGCCGCAAGCCAGTCAAATGAGGGGACGGYTCGCTTTGGCCGAGAAACGCCACGACCTCRGCATTCCAAACRACTTCGATCTTGGGGTGASCRAAGAAGCGRTCCTGCAGAATCTGCTCGGCGCGAAGCTTGTCCCGCCTGTGTATCARCGTGACCTTGGACGCATGGTTGGTGAGGTAGAGAGCCTCCTCGACCGCAGTATTGCCACCACCGACGACGACGACTTCCTTTCCGCGGTAGAAGAAGCCGTCGCAAACCGCGCAGGCCGAAATGCCGTAGCCCGCAAACTTTGCCTCTCCGGAACTTCCAAGCCATTTCGCCTGGGCGCCGGTGGCGATAATCAGGGTATCTCCAAGATAGATGTCGCCGGAGTCACCCCGGACGAGGATCGGATCCTGCGAGAGGTCGGCCGATGTGATCGTGTCGTAGACGATACTTGCACCGACGTGCTCTGCCTGCGCCCGCATCTGCTCCATCAGTTCGGGACCTTGAACGGCCTGCGCGAATCCCGGGAAGTTCTCGACGTCCGTCGTCGTCGCGAGTTGGCCGCCCGGCTGAAGCCCCGTGACCAGGACCGGCGTCAGATTCGCGCGCGCCGCATAGATCGCCGCAGTGTAGCCTGCGGGTCCGGCACCKATGATGAGGACACGGGTCTTGACCTCGGCCATATTCGCYTCTCCCWAACTGGAATTCCAGTTAAGACAATAAGGCWCATTATTGTCAACTGGAATTCCAGTTTGRCTCTGTCGAATTTGGCTACTTTTTTGMGCGACGGCCTTGGGCGGCTYCGCCYTGTTCGCTCCCAACGATCTGTATGGCGAGGTGTTGGACAATCTTCATGTGCGAGACGAGTTCTGCATTTGCYTCGTCTATTCGGCCCGTAACGGTCAAATCCACAATTCGGCGGTGCTGCTCCACTGCTCGACGCATCCGTTCCAGGTCCGCCGGCAGACGATGGCGGATCGCRTTCAGCTTGTKYGTGATGACCTGATAGGCTTGGCTCAAAAGCGGGTTTTCCGCAGCGTGAACCATTGCCTGATGGAATTCCGAATCCATTTGTTCGGCCTTTTCGACGTCRTGGGCTTCGACTGCAAGTGCACCGGCCGCKATCTGTTTGGACACGGCGGCCGCGAGCCTTTCCGGACGATCCGATAGAAGACGGAGAGCTCCCAGCTCCAGAACGGTGCGCATCTCACACAAGGTCCGCACCGACGCTTCGTCCAGCACCATGACGAAGGTGCCGCTTTGAGGCCGGATCACGACAAGGCCCTCACGAGCGAGGCTTGCAAAAGCTTCACGCACGGGTGTTCTGCTGATCCCCAAGGAAGCAGCGAGCGCGCGATCCGACAATTTTTCGCCGAACTTGAAATCGCCTCGAATGATTCCTTCGCGGATCGTTCTTTCGGCTTGAGCACTCAGGTCTGTGTATTGATCCATTCAACTGGAATACCAGATTCCCGATGTGCGATCAAATACGCTCGATAATGCCCGCCTGGCTGCGATGAGCGGGCTCGCAGAAACGCTCAGGCCGCAGCGTCAACCGCAACGGAGCGATTGAGCAAGCGGGGCGAGGTGAAGTTAGCGGCGGGTCGCGTCAAGCAGCGCTGTCGCCAACGCGCGAGGAGACGCCGGCTTGAGCAGGAAGCCGTCGGCACCGGCCCGACGCGCAGCCGCTTCATCCTCGCCGCGGCCGGACACGCCGATGATCGCGATACGTCCCAGCGGCTTCGGCTGGGTTCGGATCCGCCGGATCACCTCGACACCGTTGATGCCCGGCAACACCATGTCCATCAGCACCGCATCGAAGCCGCCCTCGGCAAGCCGCCCGAGCACCGCCTCGCCCTCGCCGACGAATTCGGCGTGGTGACCAAGTTCGGTGAGGATGGCATTGAGCACGACGCGGCCGAATGGATTGTCCTCGACACTGAGGATGCGCAGGGCCGGATTGGCCTGGACCGATCGGCCGATACCATCCGGGGCGGCCCCATCGGCAACCGGATCGGTGGCCCGCACCAGCGTGACGGTCAGGGTGAAGGTCGTACCCCCACCAGACCGCTGCGATACCGCGATATCACCGTCCATGGCGCGGGCGATCTGCCGCGCCGAAGCCAGGCCGAGGCCGGCGCCGCCGAACCGCGAGGCAATGCCCACATTGGCCTGCGAGAACGGCCGAAACAGCCGCTTCACCTCCGCAAGCGACAGCCCGATACCGCTGTCGGACACCGCAAAGGTTACGCTCACCTTGTCGGATGACCGGCGCAGGACGCCGACCTTCAGATCCACGCGGCCCCGGTCGGTAAACTTCACCGCGTTGTCGATCAGATTTTCCAGCGCGGCCCGCAACCGGACCGGATCGCCGGTCACGAAGGCCGGCAGCTTGTCCGAGATCCGGATGGACGACCGCAATCCCTTGGCCGCCGCGCGGCCCAGCAGCGAATCCGCAGCGGCCCGCGCCAGTGCGCGCAGATCGAAGAAATCGCGGCGCAGATCGAGACCGGCCTTGCCGCTGCGCGCCGCGTCCACGAACAGCGTCGCCAGCGCCGACAAATGATCCGCACTGGCGCGGATGGTCTCCACCCAGCGGCGTTCGCGCTCATCGAGATCCGACGTTACCAGCAGGTCGCTGACGGCGAGAATCCCGGTCAGCGGCGTGCGCACCTCATGGGCAAAGGCCGCCAGGGCCTCTTCCACGACACGCGGCGGCGCAACGCCGGACTTCGCCGCGGATTTGCGCTTCGCGATCTTGCGCACCAGCGGCTTCGCGCCACGCTTCTTCTTCGGCGGCGCCTTGTTCACCAAGGAAGTCTTGTTCGCCAAAGAAGTCTTTTTCGCCAAGGAAGTCTTGTTCGCTAAGGAAGTCTTGCGCGTCCGGCTGCGTGATGAACGCGACGTTGTGGCCACCATCCAGAAAACCCCTGCCCCGAATCCATTTTGGCATGGCTGATGACGGCGAGTCACGCCCGGGACCGGTCCATTAGGCGTAGGGTAAACCGACGCGGCGGCGGATGTCCTCGGCTGTCTCCCCGGACGCCCGCAACTGCCGGAGCGCCGTGGCGCCGGTCGATTTGGCGAGCTTCTCGCCGGCATCGTCCAGGATCAGGCCGTGATGGGCGTAGCGCGGCGCAGGCAACCCGAGCAGGTCCTGCAGCAGCCGATGCACGCTGGTGGACCAGAACAGGTCGCGGCCGCGCACCACGTCGGTGACCTCCTGCAAGGCGTCATCGATCACAACGGAGAGATGGTAGCTGGTCGGGATCTCCTTGCGTGCCAGGATGACGTCGCCCCAGGCCTCGGGGCGCGCGATCACGCGGCCGGTTTCTCCAGCCGGCCCGGCGCCATCCTCGGTCCAGAACGGCCGCCACGACACCTCCTCGCCCTGTCGGCGCGCCGCGTCCATGTCCAGCCGCAGCGCGTAGGGCGCGTCGGTGTGCATTTTATAATCGCGCACATGCTGGGCTTCATCGGCTGCGTTGCGAGGATAGAGCGGCGCTCCATCCGGATCGCGCGGCCAGGGCCCGATCGCATCACGCGCGGCGATCAATCGCGCGATTTCGGAGCGGCTCTCGAACGCGGGATACACCAGGTCGTCCCGGATCAGGCGCTCGACGGCGGCGCGATACACCTCGAGATGTTCCGATTGTCGCCGCACCGGCTGCTGCCATCGGATTCCAAGCCAGGCCAGGTCTTCGTAAATCGCGTCCTCGAATTCCGGCCGGCAGCGGGTGGCGTCGATATCCTCGATGCGCAGCAGGAACGTGCCGCCGCTTTGCCGCGCCATGTCGAAATTCAGCAGCGCCGAATAGGCGTGGCCGAGATGCAGATAGCCGTTGGGACTCGGCGCGAAGCGGAAAACGGGTGGCGTCATGATCCCGACTATGATGAAGGCGCGTGAATCACGGCAAAAGTCATACAACGGCGAATCAGGTGGCGTCTCGGCTTCAACCTCCCACAGGCCCAACGATATGGGGATGCGCCAATTTGCGCCATGGCGAGAATCCCGCCATCCTGTGGGGCTCATGACACCCCATTTCCACACCCAGGACGATCTCGAGCGCGCACTCGCCGAATTGCTCGCGCGTGACCCGCGTCTCACCCCTCTGCTCGCGCAAACCGGCATGCCGGCGCTGCGCCGCCGCGCCGCCGGGTTTCCCGGTCTCGCCGCGGTGATCTGCGGCCAGCAATTGTCGACCAAGGCTGCGGCCGCGATCTGGGCGCGGGTCACGGCGGCATTCGATCCGTTTCATCACGACGCGATCCGCCGTGCGCGCGCCGACCGGCTGGGGCGGCTGGGGTTGTCGGCGGCGAAGATCAAGACGCTGAAGTTCATCGCCGGCGAGCTCGCCAAGAGCCGGCTCGATCTTTTGGCCTTGTCGGAGATGCCCGCCGACGATGCCCACAAGGCGCTAACCGCGTTGCATGGCATCGGCCCGTGGACCGCCGACGTCTATCTGCTGTTCTGCCTCGGTCATGGCGACGCCTGGCCGGCCGGCGACCTGGCGATCCAGGAGGCCATCAAGCTGGCGTTCGGCCTGACCACCCGGCCGACGGTGAAGCAGATGGCTGACATCGGCGAAGCCTGGCGGCCGTGGCGCGGCGCGGCCGCGCATCTGTTCTGGGCGTATTACAAGGTCGCCAAGGCGCCGGGCTTCGAAGCGGTGCTGCCGCCTGACGCGGCGACAACGACCAAGGCCCCGGCCAAACCGCCTCGAAAAACAGCCGCCGCGACGGTCAGCCGGCTGAAGCGCCCGGCCCCGGCGTCGGATGGCGGGTCGCCGCCCAGAACAGCAGCGCGACGGCGCTGATGGTGGCGCCGAGACCGCAGACGCCCAGCCAGCCCGCCCAGGCATAGATCATGGTCGAGGCGATCGAGCCGCAGGCGCTGCCGATCGAATAGAACACCATGTAGCCGCCAACCAGCCGGCTGCGCGCCTCCGGCCGCACCGCGAAAATCAGGCTCTGGTTGGTGACGTGAACCGCCTGCAGCGAAAAATCCAGCACCACGATGCCGACCATCAGGATCCACAACGACACGCCCATCAACGCGACCGGAATCCAGGCCAGCAGCATCAGCGTCAGCGCAATGCCCGTGGTCCATTGCGCGAGACCGCGATCGGCCAGACGGCCGGCCCGCCCGGCCGCAAGCGCTCCCGCCGCGCCGGCAAGACCGAACAGGCCGACCTGGGTATGCGACAGCGAGAACGGCGGCGCACTCAGCGGCAGGACCATTGCGGTCCACAGCGCGCTGAAGGCTGCGAAGATCAGCAACGCCAGGGTTGCGCGGACACGCAGGATCGGCTCGTCGCGAAACAGGCCGACCATGGACCGCAGCAATTGCGGATAGGACGGCGCGGCGACGGCTGCGACATGGCGCGGCAGCACGCGCAACAGACACCCCGCCATCACCAGCGTCAGCAGCGCTGATGCCAGATACACCGAACGCCAGCCGGCGAGATCCGCCACGGTGCCCGAGACGAAACGTGCCAGCAGAATGCCGATCACGACGCCGCTCGTCACCCGGCCGACCACGCTGCCGCGTTCCTCCGGCGCCGCCAGCGTCGCGGCGAAGGCAACCAGCACCTGCACCACGACGGCAAGCAGGCCGACCGCCATCATCGCAGCCAGCAGCGTGATCGCCGTGGGCGCCCATCCGACGGCGATCAGGGCCAGCGCCGACAGCGCGGCCTGGCCGACGATCAGGCGCCGCCGATCCAAGAGATCGCCGAGCGGAACGATGAAGATCAGGCCCAGCGCATAGCCGATCTGCGTCATGGTCACCACGATGCCGATCGATGCGGGGGCGACCGCGAAGTCGCGCGCCATGGCGTCGAGCAGCGGCTGGGCATAATAGATGTTGGCGACGCTCAGCCCGCACGCCACCGCGAACAGCAGCACCACGCGGGCCGGCAATTGGCCTGCCGACGGCACGGGTTCCATCGCAGCCCCGGTGTGATCCGCGGGTTCCGACCCTGCCCCCTTGTCGCCGATCCGCACCGGCACCTGTCCGAATTCCATGGCTCAACTCCACCTTCAATCTGGTCCTATAATAAGACCGATTGCGGGACGCCTGTCTAGTCCTATGTTAGAACTAGGAGGGTGAGTGCCAGGAGGGCTTCAAAAGGGAGGAACGCCATGGTGAAACGGGTCAGTCTGACGACGGCGAGCTGTCCGGTGGCGCGCTCGCTCGACGCGATCGGCGACTGGTGGTCGCTGCTGATCGTGCGCGATGCGCTCGATGGCCTGCGCCGCTTCAGTGAATTCCAGAAAAGCCTCGGCATCGCCAAGGGCATCCTGACCACCCGCCTGCGCAACCTGGTGGATCTCGGCATTCTGGAAACCGCGCCGGCCTCCGACGGCAGCGCCTATCAGGAATACGTGCTGACGAAAAAAGGCCGCGAACTTTTTCTTGTCGTGGTCAGCCTGCGGCAATGGGGCGAAGACAACTGTTTTAAACGCGACGAGGCCTATTCCGTTCTGGTAGACAATGCGAGCGGTCGCCCGGTTGGTCGATTGGAACTGCGCGCGCGGGATGGACGCGTTCTGACATCGACCGACGCGACGGTGAAAAAGATCGAGCCGCCGCGAAAGCGCGGCGCGAAGCCGGTGCAGGCAAAGGCCTCGTGACGATTGTCACAAGCGCGTTGTCATCCCGGTCAAAGATCAATCGGGATCATGGCGGGACCAGCGAATGAAAACGGCCGAATTGATTGTCAGGCGTGATGACCTTGCCAACTGCCAATTCATCGAGACATCGCTGCCGGAAGGCAACGAGCTGCCGGATGACTGGCTGCTGCTGAAGGTCGATCGCTTCGCCTTCACCGCCAACAACATCACCTACGCGGTGATCGGTGAACAATTGAAATACTGGTCGCTGTTTCCGGCGCCCTCGGGCTATGGCCAGATTCCGGTGTGGGGCTTTGCCGAGGTGCTGCAATCGCAGCATGCGGACATTGCCGTGGGCGAGCGATTGTTCGGTTATCTGCCGATGGCCACGCACCTGGTGATCGAGGCTGCGGGCGTCACCCCGAAGGGCCTGCGCGACGGCGCGGCGCATCGCCAGGAGGTCTCGCCGGTCTACAACACCTATACGCGCGTGAGCGGCGATCCGGCGTTTGCCGGGCGCAAGGGCGACGAGCAGGCGCTGATGCGGCCGTTGTTCATGCTGTCGTTCCTGGTCGACGATTATCTCGCGGAGAACGAATTCTTCGGGGCCCGCAGCGTGATCCTGTCCAGCGCATCGAGCAAGACCGCGTTTGGCCTCGCGCATCTGCTGCACACCCAGCGCAAGCCGATCAAGGTGATCGGCCTGACCTCGAAGGGCAACGTCCCGTTCGTCCAATCGCTCGGGTGTTATGACGAAGTCGTGACCTATGACGACGTGCCGTCGATGCCGAACGAGGGGACTGCCGCCTATGTCGACATGGCCGGCAGCGCGGCGGTGCGTGCCGCAATTCATCACCGTTTCGGCGACAGGCTGGTCTACAGCGGACGCATCGGGCTGACCCATCAGGATGCCGCGCCGGAGCCGGACAGCCTGCCGGGCGCCAAGCCATTGTGGTTCTTCGCCCCCGACCAGATCCGCAAACGGGTCAAGGAATGGGGTTCCGGCGGCCTTGAACAGCGAATCAGTGCGGTCTGGCCGGGCGTCACGGCGCTGCTGGAGCAGTCCCTGACCATCGTGGAAAGCCGCGGAAAAGCCGCAGTCGAACAGGTCTATCTCGACACCCTGAACGGCCGCGCAAGCCCGGAACAAGGGCATATCCTGTCGGTTTGGGACTGACCGGCACGAATGCCGGGACCGCGGCAAACGCTCTTCACAATGCCGTCACGCTGCATGTAGTATGTCAGCGCTACACTGCTTCGCAGCCGTTGGATTGGGGATACGAGGAGCGCTATTTGAACGCGCACGTTCCACAAGGCGGGTGGCCGGCACTGGTGTTGAATGCGGACTTCCGGCCGCTCAGTTACTACCCGCTCTCGCTTTGGTCGTGGCAAGACGCGATCAAGGCGGTGTTCCTCGACCGCGTCAACATCGTCGCCAATTACGACCACGCGGTGCACAGCCCGTCGTTCGAGATGCAGCTGCCGAGCGTGGTGTCGCTCAAGTCGTTCGTCAAACCGTCGACCCACCCGGCCTTCACCCGATTCAATGTGTTCCTGCGCGACAAGTTCTCCTGCCAGTACTGTCACGCCAGCGACGACCTGACCTTCGACCACATCATCCCGCGCTCGAAGGGCGGCCAGACCACGTGGGAGAATGTCGTCGCCGCATGCTCCCCCTGCAATCTGCGCAAGGGCAACCTGACGCCGCAGCAGGCCCACATGTTTCCGCGGCAGACCCCTTACGCGCCGACCGTGCATCAACTGCACCGCAACGGCCGGCTRTTCCCGCCGAACTATCTGCACGACAGCTGGCTCGACTATCTCTACTGGGACACCGAGCTGGACCCGTAGAGCGGCATAGCGTTTTGTGCCGGGCCTCACGGGGGTGTCCTGTTTCGAACAAGAGAGCAATCGAACGCCGTGCGCATGTCGCGTGGTGATTTGTCTCGATGATCGTCGACAATGGGCAGCAAGGACCGGGACCAGACATGGGTGAACAGGCAGACGGCGCGGCCAAACCAAAGATGATCATGGCGACGCTGTTTCTCGAGCAAGAGGCGCCCATCGACTATAACGCCATGGTCGCGCGGGTCGGCAACACGCTCGGTCTCGACGCAACCAAGCTGGACCATCAGAAACCCAACGCCCCAATGGTGCTCCCCGTGGATGGCGACGTCGTCTTCGGACTGCGAATGAATTTTCCCTACCCCGAGACGCTGCAGCAACAGGCGCAGTTTGCCTATTGGTGGCCAAACGCTCTGAACGATCTCGCTCGTCAGAAGGCGCATATGATGGTCAGCTGCGCGTGGACGAAACATTCAAGACTGGACGCTCACACGCGCCATCTGGTGCTGGTGCGGGAGCTGGTCGAACAACTGCCGGTGATCGGCGTGCTATGGGGCAGCAGCCTGATCCAGACGGATGTGTTCAAGGGCGAGTTCGCAAGTGCCCTCAAGGGAGGGGTGCCGTTTTCGCTCTGGGTCCTGATCCAGTTCTCCAAGCAACCCAACGGCAATATCCTGATATCAACTTTGGGAATGCGCGACTTCGGAAAGATGGAGATCGAAACCGAGAGCAGCCTGCCTCTCGACCAGACGTTCGACCTGGTCCGTAAATTCGGCAGTTACATCCTGGCAAAGGACGCGGAGGTCAAGGATGGCGATACGTTCGGACTGTCCGAGCAGCAACACATCAAGGTCCGGCATACCCGCTCGTTCCGGCCGGATGTCAACGCGCCTGTCTACTGGATCGAACTCACCGAGCAGCCGACCGTGCGCAAGCCCAAGGGCTTTTTCAGCAGCTTGTTCGGCTCGACCAGCAAGCAATGACGTTCATGCCCAGGCAAGACCTTGAATGACGACATAGTCGTCGTCCTCTTTCTTCAGTCGACCGGACAACCGTTTTCGACGGGTCCCGCTGGCCGCACGGCGGTGACGAAAATCCAGCCGTTGCAGACCGACAACCATGCGACTCATGAGCTCGGCGGTACGCGCGAGCGCCCGCCTTGCGAGGAACAAGACGGTTGCGGCGCGGCTCAGGATACCCAGCAGGACGATCAGCGAAAAGATATCGAGATAAGCCAGCACGTCGCCGACCAGCATCAATTCAGGAGGAACTGGTATCCTGTGCATGTAAGCCAGGATCAGAATGACGACCGGTAGGAATGCGATGACCTTTCTCAGCGTCAGCCGGTCGAGAAAAGCCGCCAGTTGCACGACCAAAATCTCCCACAGCCAATCGCCAAGGGCTGCCGGCCGATCGATCGTCCAGGTCTTCCAGATCCGCTTCCACATCGGAGATGCCTGTATCCAACCTTCCACCTCCGTATTGTATCACTGCCACCCCGCGTTCGTCTCGATGAGGTTAGAGCGCGAGCTCGATTCGGCCCTCCCCCGGTCCCTCCTGCTCCGCGGGGACAGCGATGCATGGCAGTACCTCATCGTTCGCCAGCGCCACGGCGGGCGGCTTCAGATAGGTCACCGCACCTGACGACAATTTGGTCCGACAGGTTCCGCAGGTGCCGGCACGGCAACTGAACTCGGGACTCAATCCCCGCGATTCCGCCAGTTCGAGCAACGTCCCCGCCTCCGGGGTCCAGCGCGCCTCTTTCAGGGTGCTGGTGAAAACCACCGAAACCGGTTTGGTTGAAGCCGGCCGGCGCGGCGGCACAGCAGTGCTGGCGACGTCGGCCCTTCTCACCAGCGAGGAGGGGCCGAAGGCCTCGGCGTGAATCCTCGCGTCCGCGATGTTGTAGGCGCGCAATCCGCCATACAGCGCCTGGGTAAAGGACGGCGGCCCGCAGAGATAGACGTCGTAGTCGCCGAGCGGCAGCCAGCTGCGCAGCAGCGCCTTGGTCCTGTCTCTTATACACATCTAGATGTGTATAAGAGACAGCCGCCATACAGCGCCTGGGTAAAGGACGGCGGCCCGCAGAGATAGAAGTCGTAGTCGTTGAAGGGTAGGAAGCGGGACAGAAGCGCCATGTCGATTCGTCCTGCGGCCTCATAGTCGGCGCCTTCCTCGGCGCCATCGATGTCGCTGAGCACGCGCACGATCCGCACTGCGCCCTGCGCCGCATTCGCAAGCTCCGCCAACTCCGTGTCGAACGGACGCTCCCTCTTCGAACGCGCCGCGTGGAAAAAAACGGTCTGCCGAACGCTCCGGGTGCGCAGTCCTTCGTAGACCACGTGGCGCAGCATCGCGAGCATCGGCGTGATCCCGACACCGCCGCCCAACAGCACAACCGGGCGCTTCTGGCGCGGATCGATGGTGAAATCGCCAGCCGGCGCACGCGTTTCGATGATGTCGCCGACGCCGATGTTGTCATGCAGATGCTGCGATATCACGCCGTCGCGCTTGACACTGATCCGGTAGATCCCGTCCGAAGGCGCCACCGACAATGTGTAGGTGCGGATCACGGGCTTGTCCGTGCCGGGGACGGACAGGCGGATCGGCAGATGTTGTCCCGCGTCATGCGGGATCAGCCCGGCCCCATCGTTTGGCTGCAGATGGAACGAGCGGATCGACGAGCTTTCGTCGACAACTTTCGTCACCTTGAACGGCCGCCATCGCGTCGCAAGCTCGGCCGCCCGGATCCGATCGGCAGCCTGCATCCAGTCACCCGTCATCAGCGAATTGGGCGACCAGCCGCTGTCCCGAAAGGACCAGCGCAGGGGGAGCGCGCCAGGCCTGCGCACGACGCGGCGGGCGCGGAATTTCCAAAGACGTTCCGCCCCCTGGAATGCCGCGATCTCCGGCGAGTCCAAAATCACCTCGGCGTCACCGGTCATCTGGAGCATGTCGCCGGTCGCGAAATCGACGAACGCCAGCCCCGCTTTGCCGTTCAGCAGGATGTTGCCCAGCGTGGCGAAAAAAAGATTGCCGGCGAAATCCGGGATTGTCAGCGTGCCATCGTCGGCAACACGGACGAAGCCCGCCTTGCCGCCACGGTGCGACACGTCGACCTGGCGACGATTCTCGCGCTCGGCGTAGGACGCGACGAAGAAGGTGTCCGCTGCGCCGATCATGTCGCGCGCCTTCTGGTCGAGCCCGGAGGTCTCCTCGACATCTCCCGCGAACGGCTCGCGGGGATCGCGGACCAACGCGTAGTCCCGCAGCTGGATGTACTGCGGACAGTTCCCGAAACTTTGATCGACCTCGAAACGAAGTCCATCACCGTCGGATCCGCGGAGAATGCCGTTGACGCGATTGCGGCGCCGGGTGTGCAGCTCGATCCCGAGCAGCCCGATGGCGTTGCCGTCGCGCAGCCCTTCGCTTGCCGGATCGCTGGGCTCGCGCCGCACATCAATGTCGAGCGTGCGCGGTGTGGGAGAGGAGATGAAGCCCGGCTTGCCCGCCACCAGCGTGGCCCAGGCGTCGCCCTCGCGGTCGACGCTGCCGAGAACGATGAAGGGAATCTGGAAGTAGAACTCGCGATGCTGGTCCGGCATGAAATCCCGGATCACCCGCTGGCCGACGCCCTCCATTCGCTCAGCGACGCCGATTTTCTCCTGAATGGCCTTCTCACCGGCGTGCCAAACCGCCAGCTTCGCCGTCGTTCGCCGGTCGCTCATCTGTTAGCCCTCCGATTCAGCTTGGCCGGGCGCGCGCGGTGGCGCGCCCGATCTGCGCGTCACGCCGCGGCCGAAAGGCCGACGGGGGTCTCGACAAAGGGTGTGAAGCCCGGCAAGGCCTCGATCCGGCGCAGGAAGACGTTCACATGCGGATAATCCGACAGGTCGACATTGCCCTCGGGCGCACGCGCCAGATAACTGTAGATCGCGACGTCGGCGATCGTCGGCCGTTCGCCGGCCAGCCACGCGCGGTTGCTCAGGTGGGCGTTGACGGTCTTGAGCAGGCTGTGCGCCCGGCCGATCACTTCCTCGGGATTGTGCTTTGAACCGAACACGGTGACGAGCCGCGCCGCCGCCGGGCCATAGGCCACCTCCCCCGCCGCGACCGACAACCAGCGCTGGACGGCGGCGGCACCGCGCGGATCCTCGGGCAGCCAATCGGTCCGGCCGTGCTTCTTGGCGAGATAGACCAGGATCGCATTGGAATCCGCAACGATCGCCCCGTCGTCATCGAGCACCGGCAACTGCCCGAACAGATTGAGCGCCAGAAATTCCGGCGTCTTGTGAGCGCCCGACGCCAGGTCGACCTCGACGAGATCGTGCGGAAGTCCCAGCAGCGACACAAACAAACGAGCCCGATGGGAGTGGCCCGACAGAGGATGATAATAGAGCTTCATGGTTTCCGGTCCTGATTCCATGGATGGGGTCATTCCCGATCCGCCTCCAGAACATGGTGGAATCTGCCTCTTGTGAGAATTGTTGGTCCCGGCACTTCATTATTGCTGCAAACGCAATGATCCGGCGCCGGACCGGACGCCTTCGGCCATGGCATCGGTGCCCGATCGGCGCATTCGCCAACCAGATCAATCAAGGGCACACGGCCGCGACCGTTCGTTCGGACTGGAAGCTTTTTTCACGCGGACGTTGCCCTGGGCGCCGCCCGACGCCGCAATCTAGCCGGCCGTGGCCGGCGGCGGCTGGATCATCAGCGTAGGCACGCCCGAGGTTCGATTGCGCACGGTGAAGATGTGCGTCTTCGGCTTGCGGCCGGGCCGCACCTCCGAGACATCGAAGCCGGCGGCGGCAAGCCGGGCTTGCGTGGCCTGCGCATCCGAGACACGCCAGCTCAGCCCCATCAGCCGGTCGGCGGGCATGGCCGTCGCGTCATTGAGCCGCTGCGCGATCTCGACAATCAGGTCGCCGCAGCGGAAGAACATCAGATGCACGCCCCAGTCGGGCCGCGTCAGGTCGAGCCGCATGTCGAGACCGAGACGCGCGCCATAAAGCGCGGCCGCGCGCTCGCAATCCCCGGTCGAGATCACCAGGTGATCGAGGCCGGTCACAAGCGCCGGCCCCGTCGGCTGCGACGCCGGACGCTCGTCCCTGCGCTCCAGGAAAAACAGCTTGACCTCATGGGTCGCGGCGGGGGCCGCGCGTGTCCGCCGCCAGCGCAGCGTTGCGCCATCGATCAGGTTGACGCTGCCGGCCTCCGCCACCGGTTCGGGCTGCAGCTGCAACTGGGACAGCCGACGGGCCATGCGATCCACGTCGTTGACACGAAAGCAGACACTGGCGAGCCCCTCGCCCTGCGTATCGAGCACCGCGCGGACGCGTGCGCCGGCGGTGCCGTCGCCCACAGGCGCCATCAGTTCGATGGAGGTGTTGGCGAGGGTGAAGATCGCGGTCTCCGCGCCATCGCCTCGCGCACGCCAGGCCACGCCTTGGCCAAGCAGCGCCGTGTAATCGTCGACCGCACGGGCGATGTCGCGGGTCAGCACCGTCATGTGATCGAGGCCAGTCATCGGTGTGGTCATTGATGGCCTCGCGGCATGTCCGGGAGCCGGCATGTTTCGATGGGCGGGCGGCTTCCGTCAAGCAAGGGACGTGTCATGGGTGCCATACCCAGCCACGCGCGGGTTGAGCCGCGGCAGCATGACATCACAGCGGCTGTGGCGTTGCGTATCCATCAAGACCGAAATTCTGGCGGGCTTCCGCCATCAGCGGCACCAGGGCATTGGGATGAATGAAGTCGTCCCTGAAGCACGGGTACAGTTTCGGATCGAAAATTCGCCGGAGCCAGTCGACAACGATCTTGTGGCGTTCGGAATTCTTGAATTCCTTGTGATAGGTCAGCCACAAGTCCATGTGATAATTGACCCCGAGATCGACGGCGACCAGCGGCGCACCGAGCGCGACCGCGGACGTCGGCAGGAATCCGATTCCCGCGCCGCGTTCGACCGCATAGAGAACCGCCACGCTCGAATTGGTGGAGATACCGACGATTCCCTCCAGGGATTGCAGCCCCAGAATTCGGGCATAACCCGTCTCGTCCAGCTGGACACCGTGCTGCCTGATGATCCGGTGGTTCTTCAGATCCGCCAGCGACGTCGGCACGCCATAGGCATTGCGGTACTGCTCCGAGACGAACGCGTAGATGTGCAGCCTGCCGAGCTTGGTGACGATCAAATCAGGATTGGGCGGCTGCTCGAACTGAATGGCGATATCGGCTTCGAGGCGAGCGACATCCGCCTGCGCCATCGCGCAGCGCAGATCGACGGTGATCTTGCGGTAGGTCTTCTGGAAATCGATCAGTCGCGGCATCACCCAGAAATTTCCGGGACCTTCGGTCACCGCTACGCGCACCATGCCGCCGGTCTCGGCCTTGGCCGTGGCGCGGCGAAAGATGTTGAAGCTGAGCCTCTCCATCTCCTGAACCTCGACCAGCAGGCCACGTCCCTCCTCGCTCAGCGACAAGCCGGACTGGTCGCGCAGGAACAGTTTGAAGCCCAGTTCCTCCTCGAGCCGGTCGATCTTGCGCATCAGCGTGGTCCCGGTCAGGCCGAGCGCATCCGCGGCATTGCGAAAACTCTGGTAACGGGCGCAGATCAGAAAGGCCCGCAGGTCCTCCCACGATGCATCGGGATGCTCGTCGAGTTTCTTGCGCTGCACTGGTGCAGCACCCCGCTGCAAACGTTGCTGCATACCTTCAACTCCCGATCAATATGATTGCACCGGCACCTTACGGGAAAAACATAGATGCAGAAAATCCTCATAGAAAGCGCGGATTTATCAACGCGCCATGCCCTGGACGGGCTTTCGCCGACGTCGGCGGTGGAGGTGCGGCTGGCGGCCTCCGGCCAGCTCGGCCAGTTGGCCGATATGGCCAACCGCGAGATTCCCGGCGTTGCGGTGACCGAAGCCGATCTGGTTCAATTCCTCCGAGACGACCCCGAAAGCATCTTCGTCTTCCAGCGCGGCGGGCGACTGCTGGGCGGCGTGGCCTTCCTCTACCTCAACGACCGGGGTTTTGATGCCCTGGTGCTCGACGACATCGACCTGACGGCGCCGCGGCGGGAGTTTCTGGCGCGCGCAGGCGAAGACGTCTCGGCCATCTATACCTGGGCGCTCGCTGGCCACGGACGCGCGGTGCTCGGCCTCGGCAATGTCGCGGCCTATTTGAGGAAGCCCCGATTCATCGCGGCCGACCACTACGCCCAACCATCGACTGCGGCAGGCCGCGACCTGCTGGTCGCGCTGGGGTTCAAGCCCACGCCAAGCTTTCAGCCGGATCTCTGGTGTTTCCAGCGATCGCGACATATCGACGCGAGGCCCCCGGCCATCAACACAGGATCAGGAGCTCTTCATCATGGTCGTTTCTGACATCGCCAGCCGCAACACCGCAGCATCACGAACCATATCGGTCCGCCTCGCCCGCGACGCCAACGACCTGATGCTGGTCACCGCAATTCCTGTCTCTTATACACATCTAGATGTGTATAAGAGACAGGGTGTTTCCAGCGATCGCGACATATCGACGCGAGGCCCCCGGCCATCAACACAGGATCAGGAGCTCTTCATCATGGTCGTTTCTGACATCGCCAGCCGCAACACCGCAGCATCACGAACCATATCGGTCCGCCTCGCCCGCGACGCCAACGACCTGATGCTGGTCACCGCAATTCGATCCGCTGTCTACCTCGCCGAGCAGGATTGCCCGATCGAGGAGGAGTTCGACGGCAATGATCTCGTCGCCGCGCATTTCATCGGCTTCATCGGCAACGAACCCGTGGCCTGCCTGCGCGTGCGCTTTTTCGGAGAGTTCGCCAAGGTCGAGCGCCTCGCCGTGCGGCATCAGTACCGGCGCTCGCGCGTCTCGTTCAAGCTGGTTCAGGCGAGCGTCGATTACGTCAGGCGCAAGGGCTTTCGCAAGATCTACGGCCAGGCGCAGGACCGGCTGGTGGACTTCTGGGCGCATTTCGGCGCCAAGCCGCTCGGTCACAACCGCAAGATCACGTTTTCCGACTTCTCCTATACCGAGATGGTGCTGGAGATCGAACCCGACGCGAACGCCATCACGCTCGACAGCGATCCCTATGTCATCATTCGCCCCGAGGGCGACTGGGACAGGCCCGGCGTGTTGGACATGTCGGCCGGACGTGACGCGACCAGCCCGCTTCGCAACATGTGAACGGCCATCAAGATGATGATGATCGCTGATGACCGCGCCGGAAATCCCGCGCACAATCCACCGGTGCTGATATGCGCCGACCTCCAGATGGAATACCTGATGGAAGGACGCCGCCACCTGCTGTCCGGCGCGGAAGCGATCGCCACGACCTGTCACGAAATCCTGACCTTCTGGCGCAGCAGCCTGTGCCCCATCGTGCACTTGAAACGCGTCGCGCAAGCGGCGTGGTTCAACCCCGCATCGAACCTGACCGACTGGATCCAGCAGCTCAAGCCGAAGCCGGGCGAACTCGCCTTCGAACATCCGCTCCCATCGGCCTACAGCTCGGCGCGCTTCGCCGAGTACATGACCAACATGAAGAACCTTCGCTGCATCCTGCTGGGATTTTCGCTCGACGAGACCATCCTGTCGACCGCGATCGATGGCTACCACCGCGGTCATCGTTACCAGATCATCAAGGACGCGGTCGCGTGCAAGAATCCAAGAGACGGCGATGCCACCGCATACCGGAACGCCGTCATGGAAGTCATGAGCAACTATGTCACGTTCTTGAAATTGTCGGATCTGCCGGCGATCAGCGCGGAGACCGGTGCATGACCGAATTGCCTCAGCCGGACCGGCGCAGCAGTTGTTCAGCCAGAACGATCACCGACTGCCGATCCGCGGCGCTTCTGATCCGCGAGAAGACACGGATCAATCGCAGGGCCTCGGCCGGATTGGTGTCGTCCGGAGGATCCAATGTGTGATCGACTTGAAACAGCATTCTCAAATTATTGCGGTTGCCGTCGGAATCGTCGGTGCTCACAACACGAACTCCAAAGCGAGTAAACGACCTTGACCCGCGAGCATGATCTCGATGAACTGGCGATCGACATCTCGTCGACGCTTGCAAAGGCCCGACACCTCAACCTTGACATGGTCCACTATATTTTGTCGATGGCCCTGATGGAGGTCCTGGAAGCCACCGAGACCACCTTGCGCGAGCGAAACAGCGAGCCGGAATAAGCACATAGCGCCCCCTACAGGGGACGCCGAGGCCATCGGCAGAACATCACGCCTCCCGCTGTACGCCGCGTGCACGGCACGCATCGGCCTCCCTGACCATCACCGCGCAAAATCCGTCACGGACCGCGTGCCGATCGATATCGGCACGATAAACAGCGCGGAAAGGGCTCCGGAATTTTCACGATAGAGCGGGATGACTTATCTTCGAATCGTCATCCCGCTCTATCTCTTTGTTTTGAGCATGATCTTTTCGGAAGACCGGTACCCACTTTTCCAGATCATGCTCTGGTGAAAGCGAGCGCAGGTTCTCGTTTCCCGGTCGATACGCGACGGCGCGCACTTTGACACGCCCGGTCGATATGCTCTTAATTGCGCGCCCGCCTCGACGGATCAAAACCAAGACGCTCAAAACCAAGAAATCCAAAACCAAGAAACCTGGGAGACCTGTAATGCTGATTCCGATTGCCGACGTGCCGCGCTGGTATGCCGAACGCAAACCGAGCGACACCATCGCGGTCCGGCACGGTGCTCAGGAACTCACCTGGGAACAGCTGGAACGCGGCGCCAATCGCCGGGCTCGCGCATTTGCCGCACGCGGTGTCAACGCCGGAGATTTTGTCGCCATCGGCCTGCCCAACAGCAATGCATTCTACGAGACGAGCTTTGCGATCTGGAAACTGGGTGCGACGCCGACCTCGCTCTCGCACCGGCTGCCGCGCGGCGAAGCCGCGGCCATTCTTGATATCCTGAAGCCGGCTCTGGTGGTCGGCGGCGAGCCGGACTGGAACGCGCCAAATTCCGTGCCGCAGGATTTCGTCCCCGAAGGCGTCTCCGACGAGCCGCTCGATCGTCCCGTGGCGCGCTACTGGAAGGCAATGACCAGTGGCGGCTCGACCGGCCGCCCGAAAGTTATCCTCGACCATCAACCGGCGGTGACCGATACCACGGCCGCCCCGCCGCTGCAGATGCAGATCGGCGCCGCCCTGCTCAATCCCGGCCCGCTCTATCACAACGCGCCGTTCATCGTGTCGCACTTCGCGCTGTTCGCCGGCGGCAGCGTCACCGGCATGACCAAGTTCGACGCCGAGGAAGCGCTGCGCCTGATCGATCGCCACCGGCTGGAGTGGATCAACTTCGTTCCGACCATGATGCACCGGATCTGGTCGCTGCCGGAGGACGTGCGCAGCCGCTATGACGTCTCCAGCCTCAAGACCGTGTTCCACATGGCCGCGCCGATGCCGGCCTGGCTGAAAGAAAAGTGGATCGAGTGGCTGGGGCCGGAAAAGATCTACGAGCTCTATGGCGGCACCGAGCGCCAGGGCCGCACCGTGATTTCCGGCACCGAGTGGCTGGCCCACAAGGGATCGGTCGGCAAGGTCGATCCCACCGCGTGCGGACTGCGCATCATCGGTGAGGACGGCAACGAGGTGCCGCAGGGCGAAACCGGCGAGGTCTATTTCATGCCCCTCGACGGTGTCGGCACCACTTATCACTACCTCGGCGCGGCGCCGAAGCGGCGCACCGACGGCTGGGAATCGATCGGCGACGTCGGCCGGCTCGATGCGGACGGCTACCTCTATCTCGGTGACCGGCTCACCGACATGATCCTGCGCGGCGGCGCCAATATCTATCCGGCGGAGGTGGAAGCCGCCGTCGTGGCGCATCCGGACGTGTTTTCCAGCATCGTGGTGGGATTGCCTGATCCTGAACTCGGCAACCGCATTCACGCCATCATCGAGATCAATCCGGGCGCCGACCCGCAGGCTGTCGTCAACAGCATGCCGGCGCTGCTCACGGATCTGCTCAGCCGCAACAAGCATCCGGAGAGCTACGAGATCTCGACCGTCACGCTGCGCGACGATTCCGGCAAGACCCGCCGCACCCTGCTGCGCGACGAGCGGCTGGGGTGGCTGAAGGATGGCCGCGAATTCCGCTTGCGCGCGGCGAAGGCCAAGTCCTCGGATTGAGCTGCAGCCTCACATCTCCACCTTCGCAGTCTCTGACGTTTAACCGATGCGAACTGTTCCCTCCCCCTTGTGGAGGAGGGTTAGGGAGGGGGGTGCATTCCAAAGCACGGCTCATCAGAGATTTTCACACGACCATCACAATCGCAGAATGCTGGATGCCCCCCTCCCCGCCCTCCCCCACAAGGGGGGAGGGAGCCGAAAGATCACCGTCTCCGCAAGATGAGGCAGGCACCCGCTGTGTGATGTTGGGGATGCTGCAATGCGCTCCACGTGCCTCGACATCACGCCGGTGGTGCGGATAATCTCACGACTATGAGCGATCATGATCATCATCACGACCATTCGGAATTGTCGGACACCGAGCTGCGGGTGCGCGCGCTCGAAACCGTGCTCACCGAAAAAGGCTA
>BFBZ01000020.1_pt97 | contig 77436 bp, 65 predicted proteins | sample 1888401 | NCBI WGS metagenome assembly BFBZ01 (sample SAMD00112614, study PRJDB3348) | symbiont metagenome | host: Chara braunii
AGCTCCGACGAGACGAGCGCTACCAGCAAAGCCCGCCGCACGAAGGGGTCAAAATTGGACGCCGATGAGGGGTCAAATTTGCAGGCCGATTGACAGTCAAACCGGGCACCGAGACACTCTTGGGCTTCCTGCGCGATGTCCTTATCCTTCGTCACGGCCGTACTGCTCCAGTTGCGCAACGGCGTCGATGGCTTGACGAATGCCTCGCAGAATCGCGGCATGAGCGCCGCATCGGCACAAATGGCGCGCAAGCGCCTGCTTGACGGCCTCTGTCGATGGCCTCTGCTTTCCTGCAATGAGCTCGTGCGCGGTGACGAATATTCCACTCAGGCAATAGCCGCATTGGCCTGCGCTAACGCTGACAAATTCTCGGCGAAGAATGTCCGCGATGGGTCCCGTGATGCCTTCGACCGTTCGAACGTCCTTGCCGGCCGCGTCGGAGACCAGGTACGTGCATGAACATTGCCGCTTCGAGTCCACGATAATCAGGCAGGCGCTGCAATCTTCCCCGCCGCAGCCATAGCGGGTGCCTCTCAAGCCGAGTTCGTTTCTCAGGGCGTAGATGAGCGGGGCGGTGGCATCTGTTGCCACGTCCACTGGCTGGCCATTTACTGTGATTGCAGTCGTCATGGTTTCCCGAACACCTGGCTGTGTCTCGGCCTCTCGCTGGTCCGCCCGTCGGAGCTCACGATCACGTCACGGCTGCGCTGCCGTCGGCACCGCTCGCTCGAGATAGGAGAGGTCGAGGTATTTCATTGGGTCGACGAGGTTGCGGTGAGGTTGCCCGTAGCGCGAGCGCAACTCGAGGACGCGGCGAATGCCCGGCAGATCGGGCCTGGCTCCGCGCAAGAAGCCGCCCGTTGGTGATAGCACGACGTCATAGGTCTTCGCCGCGAGAGCAGGAGACATGCCAGGAATGTTCGCTATCAGAAGCGCTTCGGCGATTGGGCGATTCTCCGGCCGGTAGACCCAGTCGATTCCGCGGATGAGGGCGCGCGTGTAGCCGACGATGTCGCGATCGTGATCCACAGCCCAGGAACGCCTCGTCGTTGCTACAAAGCCCTGATAGGGCCCAATTGTGTCGTTCACCCTGAGCAGGATGTTGAGGCCGCCACGCATTTCGCCAATGAATTCGAACGGCGTCCCTTGAATCGTTCCGGCCTGGTCCGGGTTGGCCAACATGCCCTGCAAGCGCTCTGGCGTCCCACCCGCGCGTTTAAATATAACGTCCTCTTCCTTGACATGGTGTCGGTCGAGGATATCCCGCAAGACGAACGCAAAGCCGGTCGTCATGGCATCGACAGTCACAACGCGGCCGCGCAAGCTTTCGACGGTCTTCAGCGGTGCCTGGCTGACCAGCGTGAGAAACGAGTTATCAATGCCTGCGAAGACAAACAGGTCAGGATTTGGGCCTATCGGTGCTTCATTCTGACCCTCCTGGTAGGCAACGACATTGTCCATCGCCGTCATCGCGATATCGTAGTTGCCGGCCAGGATCTGCGTCATCTGGTAGACGGAATTCGGAGTAAAGGTAATCCGAACCTCCAACCCTTCCTGGGCAAGGAAACCTTCTCGCTGCGCTGCCCAGATCGGCAGGTTTGACGCACCACCGAATGTAATCAATCTGACTTCGTGTAACGGTCGCGGATGCTGGACCGGCGCAGGAGTCTGTGCGGCGCTCGTCGTCAGCGAGACGGCAAGCAGCGCGGTCACAGTCCACAATTGTTGAAGCCTGATCGAAGCGCGCATTGGTTACTCCGATTTCCTTCGGATGCCCGAGCGCCGGTGTCATTTGCCTAGGGCTTGACCTTCATGTACAATCGATTGCAGAGAATATCAACCGGAAGCGTCAAGGGGACCTGTTGTGGGCGAGAGCGTTGAACGGGCGATGAAATCGGCCGAGAGTCAGTCGGGTCCGGCTCATGTGAGGGTGATCGCCTTCGCTGGCGCATCAAACTGGCCGCTATGGGCTGGTCAACAATTGGGCCTCTTTGCCGCGGAGGGCATCGACCTTGCTCTCGACCTTACGCCGAGCTCGGTCCAAATGGCTCAGGCGCTTCATTCTGGGGCGGCGCAGATCGCACTGACATCTTTCGACAATGTGATCGCCTATGCCAATGGGCGCGGCGAAGTCCCGCTGGACGGTCCCACAGACTTCTTTGCATTCATGGGCGTCGACGACGGATTGCTGAGCGTCATGGCAAGGCCGTCGATTGCCACGATCGCCGAGCTTCGGGGGGGGACGCTGGCGGTGGACGCGCTGACCACAGGCTATGTCTTCGTGCTGAAGGAGATGCTCGATCAAAACGGCATTGCCGAGCAGGCGGTTTCCTATGTTGCAGTTGGAACAGGCGCAGAGCGTCTGGCGGCACTAAAGGCCGGGACCTGTAGTGCTACGCTGCTCAACGCTCCGCTATGCCTTGCGGCAGAGGCTGCCGGCAATAATCGCCTGCTTCGTGCCAAAGACGTTTTGGGCCGTTATCAAGGTATCGTTGGTGCCGCGAGACGCGACTGGGCTCGCGCCAATCGAGCGAAGGTCGGCGCGTTCATCCGGGCGTTCCATCGTAGCCTGCAGTGGCTCAGCGAGCCCGCGAATCAAGCCGAAGCCTACTCGATTCTGATCAAGCGGCTGCCGGTCCTCGCGGAGGTAACTCACCATGCGTACCGTGTCTTGGTTCTGGAGGGAGGGCTGGACCGAAATCTTACGATCGATCGGGACGGTGCCGCTCACGTGATCAAGCTGCGTGAGAAGTACGGAAAACAGCAAGATACTCTTGGAAGACCGGATCGCTATATCGACGATTCTTTCAGGCGCTCGGCGCTGACTGACCGTTAGATCAGCGTCGATCGGCTTTCCGAGACGCGGAGCTCTGGCGCCTGATTGCAGCGACGCGCGGAGGCGCTGTCGAGGCTCTCACAATCAGCTTTGGCGGAAGGACGACATTGCGGGCAAGATGATCGCCATCGTCCATGGTCTGTTGAAGCAGGTCAGCTGCCTGGACCCCCATCTCCCTGTGGCTGATCCGAATTGTCGTCAGGGCAGGGTGAACCATATCAACGAGCGGCATGTCGTTGTGTCCCACGATCGACATATCGCGCGGGCAAGCCAGGTGCTTCTCATTCAAAGCGTCGTAAGCGCCGAGCGCAAGCAGATCATTTGCCGCAACAATTGCAGTAATGTCCGATCGGGAGGCGATGAGGCGGCGTGCCGCCGCGGCGCCTTGTTCGCGCGTATATGTTCCCGCGAGCTCGCAGGGCGCCTTGAGCGGATCCAGGCCGCGGGCGGACAGCGCTTGATTGAAGCCCTGACGGCGCAGAAACCCGGTCGAATGCTCCGCAGGACCTGCAAGGTGGCCGATGTTCTTGTGACCAAGGTCGACCAGGTGATCTACGGCGAGCTGCATGCCCTGGATATCGTCAGACACAACGGCCGAAATCCGAGTGTCTTTCTCAGAGCGATTCACAAGAACGACGGGCAGTTTCTGGTCGATGCAGAAAGAAACCAGCGGATCGTGTCTGCTCGCCGTTGCCAGGATGAGGCCATCGACGCGGCGTGCGATCAATCCGCCGGCGACGTCCAATTGCTGTTCGACGTCACTGCCGACGTAGGCAACGAGAACAGAGTATCCTCGAGCCGAAAGGCGCTCGGTGGCTCCTGTAAGGATTGGCGTGAAGACACTTGTTGCGATGTCCGGCACCAGGATTCCGACCAGCTTTGATCGTCCTGTTCGCAGGCTCGCGGCTACGGGATCAAGCCGATAGCCGAGCGTCTGGGCGGCCTTCATCACCCGCGAAACTACCGAAGCATCCACCATCGGGCGCGTCTGCGGGCTCAACGCGCGCGAAACCGTTGATACGTGGACGCCGGCAAGTCCTGCGACTTGCTTCATCGTGACGGTCTGACGCCCGCCGTTCGATTGGGAATATCTTGCTTTCACGGGTCTATCGCTCTGTGAGACCCTGAAGAGACATAAAATCGGGCGCCATTGCAATAGTATACAATCGATTGCGCGCGCGTAATGCATTTCCGGCGCACTCGAAGGCCTGCCGCGGTCTGGCCAAGTTGCGGTGGAGGAGCCGTGCCGCTTCAAAACGGCGAGCTACGAATGGGCGGTGCTTCGTATAACGCACTTCAATTATTGGATAATTGCGGATTCCAACAGACCCGCCTAGCTTGCAGTAGCGCAAGGCGGACCGGTGTCGTCTGAGACCCCTGCGCAAAAATGCTGCGTCGCTGGGCGCTCGCAGTCACAAAAAGAGGCTTGACGGCGGCTCAATCTCTTGCAATCGATTGTACGAACATCTGCAGGAGAGGTGGTCCCATGAAGAGGTCATTCATTCGCGGCACGTGGCAGAAGACGCGGGCATTTTCCCCGGCCATCATAACGGAAGGCGGCAGGATCATCTGGATCGCCGGGCATACGGGGCAGAAGGACAGCGAAGGCAAGTCTCTGGCGGGCGACTTTGCAGCCCAGACCTATCAGACGTTTCGCAACATCGAGGAGACCCTGAAGGACGCGGGCGCGTCCCTCAAGGATATCGTCACCATGACGGTTTTCCTGACCGACGCTCGCAACACGACCCGGATGACCGAGATTCGGGCCGAGCTCTTCGGATCCGATTTTCCCGCAAGCGCAGCGATCACCGTCACCGGCTTTGCCGACCCGAACATGCTCATCGAAATCCAGGGTGTCGCAGTCGTCGAATAGACGGGTCAATCCAAGGCGGGGAGGTGCGCAGATGTCGTCAGCAAGCATAGGGGCAAGGCTGGACCGGCTGCCGATCACGCGGCTGCACCGCAAGGTGTTCGGGCTGGTCGCCGTTGGAATGTTCTTCGAAGGCTTCGATATCTACATCGCCGCGAGCGTGCTGGGAGCGGCGTACAAGTCAGGCTTCTCGACGCTTGCGGAGAACGGCCTGTTCATCTCTGCAACGTTCGTCGGCATGACGCTTGGTGCTCTGCTAACCGGGTTCTGGGGGGATCGCTACGGTCGCCGGGTGACCTATCAGGTAAATCTGATGCTGTTTGGCGCCGCGTCGCTTGCCTCGGCATTCGCGCCGAACATGACGACGCTGATTGCATTGCGCTTCCTGATGGGACTCGGTCTCGGTGCCGAGAACGTCGTCGGCTACTCCATCATGGCGGAGTTCTTCCCGGCCCGCGTGCGTGGCCGCTGGTCCGGTTTGATCTGCACGCTCGTCACTGCGGGGCTGCCAGCCTCCGCACTACTCGCGTGGTTGCTGGTGCCGCAATTCGGTTGGAGGGTGATGTTCGTGCTGGGCGCGGTGGGAGCCCTCGTTGCCTGGATTCTCCGTCGAAACCTACCAGAATCGCCGCGTTGGCTGGCGTCCGTCGGCCGTGATGCGGAGGCCGACGCGCTGGTGTCGAACTTCGAGCGCGAAGCTGCGATCAAGCTTCCACCTGTGGAGGCTCCTGCGTACTCGCCTCCGGCACCTCACGTGGGCGATCTTTTTCGCGCTCCCTATGTTGGCCGTCTCATCGTGGGGTGCGTCTCGCTGATGGTGGTCAATACCCTGATCTACGGCTTCATCACATGGCTGCCGACATTCTTCGTCGGTCAGGGCGAAACGATCGCCCGCAGTACCGGATATGCGCTTCTCATGGCCGTAGGAGGGCCAATCGGATCGGCTCTTGGCGCAATGTCTGCCGACGCGTTTGGCCGCAAGTCGACCATTATCGGTGCGGCAGCAATAACGATTGTCTTCAGCATCTTCTTCTCGCTGTCGACCAACTCGTCGATGACGGCGGTGCTCGGCCTCCTCTTGACGATCCCGATCTATGTGTTGGTCGCTGCGCTCTTCGCGGTCTACGTGCCGGAATTGTTTCCGACCGAATTTCGCCTGCGGGGGGTCGGTATCTGCAACGCCGCAGGCCGATCCGCCAGCATCATCGTTCCACTGTTCGTTGCGCCGATCTTCACGGAATTCGGTGTCGGAGGCGTCCTGACGATGATGGTGGTGGCGCTTTTCGTTATGATCATCGTCGTCGCTTCACTCGGGGAGGAGCCGGAGCGAAGGCCGGCTGAGGAAGCAACGGCCGCAGCGTAGCGCCGCGGCAGGAATTCAGGACAAGCGAACTTTCTAACACACCTTCGAGGATCACCCGCGAAGGCACAGTAGAGTTTTGTCTCATCATAGGGGGTTGAAATGTCATTTCGCGGTCGCTTGCTTGCAATTGCGCTTACGATCTCGATCGGCACTGGCGTCGCCTACGGCGCGGACGTTGATCCGCTGTTAAAGGCTGCAAAGCCAGATTCCATCTTTCCGGCGTTCTCCGTCAACGACAACCGAATCACATATTCGTACCTGCCGGACGGCACGGATCCCGGTGTGCCCGGCAAAACGGCCAAGCAGGTCTACTCTTTCACGCACTTTGATTCGTGGGCCTATGGCACCAATCTGATCAACCTGTCGTTGCTCAAGTCCGATCACAACGATCCGGCTCAGCCGTGCGCGGCCGGGCGGACGGGATGCTCCGGCGCAACTGAGTTCTACGGGACGATCCGAAGCACGTTCGGCTTCAATCAGATCTTTAATACCAACGCGTTCAGCGTGGGGCCGTTGCACAACGTATCGCTGGAGGTCGGTGCGGACGGCGAAGTTGAAAACAATGCACTATCGCCCGCCAAGCGGGTCGGTGTCGTTGGGCTGCAGTTCGCGTTCGATCTGCCCTACAAGGGTTTCTTCAACGTTGCGCCGATGTACTACAAGGAGCTCAATCATAGCGCGTTCATCCCAGCGCCATACGACAGCAATCAGAACTTCGACAGCACCTGGACGATCGAAACCAACTATTACATGGATCTCGGATTTCTGCCCGAGTACCTGCCACTTTCGGTGAGTGGCCGGGCGGCCTGGACTGGCCCGAAAGGAACTGGCACCAACATGCCGGGCACGCTTGCAAGAAAGCTTGAACTGAATAGCGAGCCGGTCCGGTTGACGCTCGATGCCAGCAAAGCCTTCATGGGCCCGCAATATACTCACCTCGTCGACGTCTGGGTCGCTTATCGTTACTGGCAGAACAAGTTCGGTCTCGATCACAATGTTGCACCCCAGTGCGTCGCGGCCAACAGCGGGGCATGCACTGAGTCTTCGGTGTACACGGGCGTCACTGTGAAGTTCTAAGACCGGCGAATTGCCGTCCTCGTCTCTCCCAGCTGGGCCGCCACCAAAGTGGCGGCCACATTTTTCTGTATGGCAAAGGCGACTGCACTCGAGGCGCTCGTGCAAACGACGATATCAGTTGCGGTTATTGCTGCGCGTCGACCCGGATCGGCGGGAGGGTGTCCACGAGGCCGAAGCGGCGTTCGCGCGGCGGTATCAGGTTGACGTGATAGCGGTTACGCGTAGAGCCCCGGGAAGATCAGTCGATCGCGCGGATGCGTGATCACAAGGGCTGGCGTTCATCAGCCGGAAGCGGCATTACTAGAAGAACGGACACTGGCGACGTTGTCTGATTGGTCAGGCGGCGGTCCTCGCCGGCGGCGATGCGGCAGGAATCCCATCGGTCGAGGACAACCTCGGTCTTGCCATTCGATACGTGGACGGTACCGTCAAGGACCACATACATCTTCTCCTGCGGTGACGAGGATAGCGTCGTCCCGCCGCCTGGGGCGATCGTCGAAACGCCGATCCAGAACTCGGAAGAGGGGCCGGCTTCCCTGCCTTGCAGGCGCACCATTGCCATCTCAAAGTGACCCGGTGCGTTGTAAGGCGGCGCTTCGGTGAAGCGTACGACATGCATGATCAGTCTCCCGGGCGCAGCACGATGCGGTCGCGCGAAGAGCCAATCACTGCGGTGTAGGCCGCCTTGGCGTCACGTAGCGGATAGATGGATGATGCGGTGATCTGGAACGGTCGAAGGAAGCCGCCGGCAAAGCCCGGCAGCACGCTGCGCAGGATTTCAGCGCTTTCAACCGATGAGAAGGCGAGGGTGTCTACCCCGACATAGGTGTGCCGCCCACGATAGAATTCCAGGATGTTGAACTGGACGATCTTATGGACCGCGGCGATCAGGATCTGCCGGCCGGCCTTGGCGAGCGAGCGATGGGCATCGTCGAAGTAGGGATCGCCGACGGTGTTGAACACGATATCTGCGCCATGGCCGTCGGTCAGTTCCCGCACTCCGTGCGCGAGGTCCGTCGTGGCGGAATTGATGATCTCGATCGGAGCGTTGGCATGGCCTTCGTACGGTTCGTCCTTTCGCACAACGCCGATCACCTTGGCGCCGTACCAGGTCGCGAGTTGGGCCGCAGCCTGGCCGACCTTGCCGTTCACGCCCATGATGAGAACGTGCTCGCCCGGCTTTGGCGTGCCCGTCCTTCGAAAGCCCTCGATGGCCGTCACGAAGGGCACGCCGATCCCTGCAGCCTCGTCCATCGAAATACTATCGGGCTTTTCGACCACGGCCTCGGCTTCGACGACGACATGGCTGGCATGGGTACCATCGCGGCGGATTCCGAGATCGCCCGATGTGCCGAACACAGCCTTGCCGCGCAGCTCACGAGGTCCATCGACCACTCGACCCGAAAAGTCACGGCCAGGGGTCCGCGGGAATACCGCATAGGGCATCAAGCCCGTCGCGGCCTTGACGTCCGACGGATTGACGCCGGCAGCCTCGATTGCAACCACGACCTCGTGCGGTTGCCGCGCGAGCGAGTGTTGCTCGATCGCAGGCGCGATCGCTGCCACATCGGCGGCCTTGGCATTGAGCCGCACGCAGGCCGCCTCGACGGCGACATCTGGTTCCGGTCTGGCATTCATGGCGTGCTCCTAAACCGCGACCTTCGTCGCAGGCGCGGGCAGGCCAACGATCTGCCGGGCGTCCGCGATCGTCGCGATCGCACCCCCAAGATCCTCGACGATGCGCCGTGCCTTGGCGACCATTTCGGCGTTCGAGGTCGCGAGCTGTCCGCGCGCGAGATAGGCTGAATCCTCGAGGCCAACGCGCACGTGACCGCCGGCAAGATAGGACTGCGCAACCGTCGTAAACGCGGCCTTGCCAATGCCAATTGCGGTGAACTCCGCATCCGATGGCAGCAGGTCGCGTGCGTACAGCACGGTTTCTGGACCAGGCTGGAAGCCGTAGCGGACGCCCATCACGAAGGAGCAGAGTATCGGCCCTTGCAGCGTGCCGTCGGCGTTGAGATCGCGCATCAGGGCGATGTCTCCGGAATCGAACAATTCGATCTCCGGTCTGACGCCAGCATCCACAATCACCTTCGCCATGCGACGAACGTTGGCCGGGGTGTTGATCACAACCTCGCGGCCCGAATTCATGGTGTTGAGATCGAGCGTGCAGATGTCGGGTCGCAGCGCGGCGATATGCTCGACCCGCTTCTCAGGCACCATCAGGGTCGTGCCCTCGGCGGCAACTTTCGGGTCGTCTTTAGACGGAACGAAGCGTCCGCCCGGTCCCGTTGTGATGTTGAGAATGAGTTCGGGATTGCGAGCGCGGATGCGTTCCACGACGTCGACATAGTGATCGAGCAGCATCGAGGGACGACCGGTCAGCGGGTCGCGGACGTGAATGTGCACGATCGCGGCGCCTGCGTCCGCCGCGCCTAGGCAGGCGTCAGCGATCTGCGCCGGAGTGATGGGAAGATGAGGCGTCTGCTCGGGCGTCGTCAGATTGCCGGTGACGGCGCAGGTGATGATCACCTTGTCGCGTGGGGATCGCATCGGACGTTCCTTCAGAGTGATCGGCCGCCGTCGACCACGAAGGTCGTTCCGGTGGCGAAGCTGAGTTGGGTAGCGCAAGCGACGATCGCGGAGGCGATGTCGTCCGCGGTCGCGATCCGCTTCAGCGGCGTCGTTGCCGCCGTCTTGGCGTTGAAATCGGTGCCACGGCCCGGAACGAAGCCGGTGTCGACCACGCCGGGCGCGACCGCGAGCACCCGCACCTCGGGCGCCAGCACGCGCGCCAGCGATTTGGTCATGACGTCGATGCCCGCCTTGGCCGCGCAGTAGGCGATCGAGGAGCCGATACCGTTGGTGCCTGCAATGGACGAGATCGAAACGATCAGGCCGTCTCCACAGGCTTTCAGCAGCGGTGCGAAGCTGCGGATCGCTGCGAATTGTCCGCGCCAGTTGACGGCAAACATGCGGTCGATCAGCTCGTCGTCCAATGCCTCGAGGTCGGCGTGTGGGACGGGCTTGGTGAAGCCGGCAGCATTGACCAGCACGTCCAGACGGCCAAAGCGTTGCTCGATCTCGACGCGCAACGTCGTCAGCGTATCCGTCCGTGCCACGTCGGCAGCCAGCGCAGCGTGGCCTTCCCCCGCTAGGGTGCGCAGCACAGCGGCTGCCGCAGCCGTTTCCTCCGGCACGTCGCGGTGGCTGAGCGCTACACGAGCGCCAAGCTCTGCGAAGCGCCTCGCGGAGACGGCGCCAATGCTGCCGGCGCCGCCGATAACGAGCACAACCTTGCCCTTCATGGATGGGTTCATCGTTCGACTCACTTGATTGGTGGTTTGGGAAGAATCGCTTCGCCGTTTTCCATGACAAGGCGGTGGTTCAGCGTGTACCAGGGCGCGCGAACGCCGGCGGCCAGCGGTTCGCCGTGATCGTGCCGGCGATAGTCGCCGACCAGCGCCCGGGTCACTCCGAACACGACGTCGGTGTGGAGATGCTCGTCGTCATCGACGAAGATTTGCGTGACGAGCGTCTTGTGGCCGGGCTTGAAGCCCAGGAAGTGGATGTGCGCCGGCCGGTAGGGGTGCCTGTGTTGGGCACGCAGCATATCGCCGACCGGGCCATCGGTCGGTACGGGATAGCCGGCCGGCTTGACTGATCGGAACGAGAACTGCCCGTTGGCATCCGTCGTGAACTTGCCGCGCAAGTTCATGTCGGCCTGCGTCTCGTCCTGGTTTTCGTAGAGCCCGACCGGCGAGGACTGCCATACGTCGACCTCGACATCGGCGAGAGGTTTGCCTGCGGTATCGACGATCTCGCACGCAACGAACAGCTCGGGGCCGGGAGTTGGAGAGCGGACGATGGATGCGCCGTTCTCTGTCCTTGGCGAGTTGGCCCGCCAGAATGGTCCGAGCAGCGCGGCTGCGGTTTCAGTAGCCCCGCCGTTTCCGTTGTTCAACAGACAGACCAGCGTCGAGAAGCCGATCGCGTCCGCGAACAAAATGCCCTCGTTGTGGCTGTCGTTTGTTGCCTGTCCGATCCGGTTCAGGAAATCGATGCCAAGATCATACTCGGCCTCGGTGAGCTTCACCTCGCAGGCAAAGGCATGGATGTGTCTGACGAAGGCCTCCATCACCGCCCGGAGTCGCGGATTGTCGGCTGCCGACATCGCGCGCACCACGGTCGGGGTAACGTCCTCAAGCCTCTCGATAATGCCATTCGACATCTCAAGTATCCTTCCTGCAATCGATTGTAATCAGTAATGCAAACGATTGCATATAGTCAATGGTCGCTGTATCATGAAATCGTGAATTCGCTAACCGCTAGGAATAACTGAGTGAATCGGGCTGTCCCGACAATCAAGCAGATCGCAGACGCCACCGGCGTCCATCCGTCGACGGTGTCGCGGGCTCTCGATCCGAAGAAACGGCATCTGGTGGCTGAAGATGTCGCCAAAAGGATTTCGGCTGAGGCCGAGGCGCTCGGCTATCAGCCCAATCGCCTGGCTGCGAATTTGCGGCTCGGCCGATCCGATCTGATCGGCGTGCTTCTGCCGGACATCGCCAATCCGGTGTTTGCGCCGATTCTCGGCGGCATAGCCGAGGCCCTTGCTGCGGAAGGTTATGCGCCGATCGTCGCGGATGCCGGTAACGCATCATCGCAACAGATCTCCTTTGTCGAGAGACTGCTTAGCCAGCGCGTCGACGGCCTGATCCTGGCGACGGTATCGCAGCAGGATGAGCTTGTGGGATTCTGCATGCGACGCGGTCTCCCAGTGATCCTGGTCAACCGATCCGAAGCGCGCGATCGCGTCTCGTCGGTTGTCTCCGATGACGGAGCGGGGATGCGTCTTGCCGTCGAACATCTCGTCAGCCTCGGACACAGGCGCATCGCACATGTCGCAGGCCCGCTGTCCACTTCAACTGGCGCGCTGCGGTACGACGGCTTCCACCTTGCGATGGCCGGGCACGGCTTGACGGGCGCCGTGCGCGAGGCGGCGGGCTATGCCCGCGAGGCCGGGGCGCAAGCCGCAGCGGATCTGCTTGCTGGGGCGCGCGATCTGACCGCAATCGTTGCCGCGAACGACTTGTTGGCCCTCGGTGTGCTTGATGTGCTGAAGGCGCGGCGCCTGCGGTGCCCGGAGGACATCTCGCTCGTCGGGCACAACGACATGCCGCTGATGGACGTTGTCTCGCCGCCGCTGACCACCGTGCGCATCGAACACAGGGAGATGGGACGTCGCGCCGCTCTAATGCTGATCGACACGATCAGGAACGGGTCGGCGACGGTACGACACGACGTACTTCGTCCTGAGCTCGTCGTAAGAGGCTCGACTCGTGTCGTTTGATCGTTCCGGTCGTTCGCGCAAAGGACTTCTCGTCGAGATTTCGATCTGTCGCGCAATGTGTGGGGCGCGCTCAGGGTCTGGATCGGCGACTGAACCCGAGCGGCCCACGTGCAGGGTGGGTGAGGCCGGCCTCGGCCGGCCTCGCGGCTGTTATTTTCGCTGAGCGCTGACGACCTGTCCGACCAGTGTGGCCCAGGGCATGTTCAGTGCGCCGTAGACGGCGCCGGCCTCTGGGCGGGCGTTGTCCTTGAGGATCTCGACCATCAGCGTGGCGTAGTCCGAGACGACCACACCGGCTTGCTGCATGCGGAGCAGCCCGGTCTGGTGCTTGGTGTTGCTGAACGTGCCGCATGCATCGACGGCCACGTAGGATTCGTATCCCTTGCCGATCGCGGTGATGGCTGGAAACGCGGCGCAGACCTCCAGCGAGACGCCCGCGAAGATCAGCTTCCGACGCCGGGTTGCCTCGATTGCTGCGGCGACCTTAGGATCGTCCCAGGCGTTGACCGACGAGCGGTCGATGATGGTCACGCCGGGCAGTGCGTCGACGAGCTCGGGAATGGTCGGTCCCCAGAGGCTGTCACGCGCGGTGGTGGTGACCACTAGCGGAAGCTTGAGCACCTGCGCGGCCTTGGCCAGCGCCACGACGTTGTGCTTCAGCTCGCCGATGGAGTAATCGCGGACGCCCGTCAGGAGCCCGACCTGGTGGTCGACCAGCACAAGCGCCGCATTATCGGACGTGAGGGGTGAATAAGCTTTGGTTTGATCGGTCATTGTAGTCTCCTTGTTTGCATTGGATTGAGCGACGGCAACCGGAGCGGCGGTCACGGCCGCGGCAGCCACCCCGAGGCCTGCACTGTGTAGAAATTGACGCCGTTCCATGTGTGAACTCCCGTGTGGATGCTCGCAGTTGCCCTCAGCGGCCCTGTCGGAGCGGTGGTGTCTGCTGACAGTGCCGAAATAGACCCTCGACGATCGGCAAGATAGCTGCCATTTTCAAACTTATCGTCCAAATGGTTGGATGATCGGAGGCGCCCATGCTCGATTTGAATGACTTCTACTACTTCGTGCAGATCGTCGATCGAGGAGGGTTCACATCTGCTGCACGAACTCTGGGGACACCGAAATCGACATTGAGCTACCGTATCCACCAGTTGGAGGAAGGACTCGGTGTGCGTCTTCTCAATCGGACCTCGCGCCGCTTCGGCATGACGGATGCGGGCGAGGAGTTTTATCGCCATGCGGTGGCGATGCTTCAGCAAGCCGAGCAGGCTGAAAACGTCATGCGGCTCCGCTTGTCCGAGCCGTCCGGCACGGTCCGCTTCACGGTCGGTGTCGCAGTAGCCCAGTTCGGGATGCGCGACATGATCATCGGGTTCATGGCGAAGTATCCCAAGGTGAATCTCGTCCAACATGCGACGGATCGAGCCGTCGATCTTGTTGGCGAGAACTTCGATGTGGCCATCCGAGCCCACTCGGCGCCGCTGCCGGACTCGGCATTGGTTCAGCGGACGCTCACGCCGGCGCCGTGGTTCTTGTTTGCCGGTACCAAGTACATCCAGGAACATGGCATGCCATCGAGGCCGCAGGATCTCGCCCAGCATCCCTCTCTCTTCATGATGAGAGGAGGCGTCTCGCCATCCTGGCGGCTTCGCAATCCCGGCAAGGGAAACAAGGAAGCCGTCGTCCTGCCGCTGGCACCACGGTTGCTGAGCGACGACATGGTCTCGCTGAAGCAGGCTGCGCGTGCCGGATTGGGGATTGTCGCGCTTCCGGGATATGTGTGCCGGGACGAAGTTCGATCAGGCAAGCTCACCCGGGTCCTTCCGGAATGGTTGGCTGACAGCTCCACCATCACCGCCCTTATTCCATATCGCCACGGGCTATTGCCGTCGGTTCGGGTTTTCGTAGACCATCTCGCGGTCGAGTTTCCGAAGGTTGTCCTCCTCTGATCACGGATCGTCCAATCAATTGAACGGTAAGTTATGAAAAGAGCAACTTCTGGATCGATCAGACTTTCAGTAGATCATCTCCAGCGACACGCCGTCGAAGGAGAGCCACATGTCACTAAGTCTGAACATTGCACAGCCGGAATCTCGGCCTCGCGCCGGCAGGTTGGGGCAGCCGGTCAAGGGCCACGCGCACAAGATCGGGACGGGCTTCAACGCGATCCACTTCAGTGAGGACATGTTCGACGGGCAAATGGATCCGCTGATCATGGTGGATCACTTCGTCATGACCGATCCCACCTTCGAGCCGCACCTGCATGCGGGAATTTCCGCGGTCACTTTCATCTTCGAGGATGCGGTGGGCGATTTCCTGAACCGCGACACGCTCGGCAACAACATCGCGCTGGCGCCAGGGGACCTGTACTGGCTGGCCGCTGCACGAGGCGCAGTTCACGACGAACGTCCCGATCCAAGGGGTGCACACACCCATGCCTTGCAGATATTCGTGAACCTGCCGGCGCGCCTGAAGACAGAACCGGCCCATTCCCTGCACGTCCGTGCCGCGGACATGCCCAGGTTGACGGGACCCGGCTACCAAGTTCGCGTCGCTCTCGGTGAAGCTGGTGAAGGACAGGGAGCGCACGTTGGGACACAGGACTTCACGCTGCTCGATGGTGTTCTCTCCCGAGGCGCAAACTTTCAGCACCGCCTTCCTGGCGGCCAGGCAGCTTGGATTTACGTGGCGTCGGGCGAGTTGCAGATAGAGGTAGACGCTGAACGCCGGGTGATTTCCGCCGGGTCCTCAATTGTCGCTGCCGCAGCTGTTGGCGATAGCGATCTGAACCTGAGCGGTGGTGATGCTCATTTTGTCTTGATGGCGAGCCCACCGTTGCGGGAGAACTTCGTCAAGCACGGTCCGCTGGTCATGAGCTCCAGTGCAGACGTCCGACGAACGCTGGCCGACTACGCCGCCGGCAAGTTCGGCAAGATCGCCGGCTAATCCCGCACATCCATCCCATCAACCGTTTCGGCTTGCCTCGCGCGGCCGGAGTTTCGCGCGCCGGTATTTCCTTGACTCCGAGAAGGTATCAACCATGTCGAACCCAAAGATTCTTATCGTCTTCTACTCGCGCAATAGCTCGACAGAAACCCTCGCGCTGGCGATCGCAGAGGGAGCACGGTCAAAGGGCGCCGAAGTGCGCCTGCGCCGGGCGCGCGAGCTGGTCGGTCCGGAAGTCATGGCATACGCGCCAGGCTGGGCGGAGAGTGCCGCCGCGATGAATGCCAAGTACGAAGCACCCACCGCGGATGATGCCGTTTGGGCCGATGCGATTGTCTTTGGCACCCCCACGCGGTTCGGCAACGTCTCATCGGAGCTGAAGGCCTACATCGACAGCCTCGGAGGCGTCTGGTTCCAAGGCAAGCTCAATGGAAAGGCCGGCGCGGTGTTCGGCGCCACATCGTCGAAGCATGGCGGCAACGAATCGACGCTGCTGTCCCTGTACAACGTGCTGGCACATCTCGGCCTCATCATCGTTCCGCTCGGATACTCGGATCCCTCACTGTTCAAGGCCGGCTCGCCCTATGGCGCGACCTTCTTCTCAAAGGGGGACACGGAGAAGCCGGGCGAGGATGAGCTTGCGGTCGCTCGCTATCAAGGTGAGCGTGTTGCGAGCGTTGCCAGCAGCCTTGCTCCGGCCGCTGCTTGAGTGCAACCGGGGCACACGAGTAAGCGTGTGCCCCAACTTTTTCACGAGCCGTAGCCTCCTATCTCATCTAGTGAGGTTGGACGTGAACAGAGCTTTCATCGAGCCGAAAAGATCGGCATTTCCGTCAACTGAAAGACATAGGGTACTTCCAGGGCCTCAAGCTCCGCACGCTGGATGTAGCCGCTGCGCACTGCCGAGGATTTTTTTGTGAGCACTGCAAGATCGTTCAATAGCGCTGCAGTCGCTCTGACGATCGTTGCTTCGGTGCGCCGCACTCTTGTTCGGCCAGATAGGGCTAACCTGATGAGGGAAATGCGAAGATGATGCTCAAACTACTTGCGGGAACGACAATGGCAGTTGCGGTGATTTCGGGGGCGGGAGCGGCTGAGTCCAAGGGGACGAATAGGGCGATCGTCCTCGTTCATGGCGGATTCGTCGATGGTTCGGGCTGGGAGGGCGTTTACAAGATCCTGAAGAAGGATGGTTACGACGTCACCATCGTCCAGAACCCGACGACATCGCTCAGTGCAGATGTCACGGCCACCAAGGCCGCGATACACGCGCAAACAAAGCCGGTTATTCTGGTTGGTCATTCCTATGGAGGGGCAGTTGTCACGGAGTCCGGCACCGACCCAAAGGTGGCCGGACTAGTGTATATCACGGCCTTTGCACCCGAGCAGGGCGAGTCCGTCGCAAAGCTTACGTCCAATCCCGCTCCAGGTGCACCGGTGCCACCGATCGTTCCTCCGCAGGATGGCTTCCTATTCCTCGACAAGGCGAAGTTCGTGGCTTCGTTCGCTGCGGACGTGAAGCCCGATCTGGCTGCCTTCATGGCCGATTCGCAGGTTCCATGGGGGCTTGATGCTTTGAATGGCACGATTACCGTGCCGGCCTGGAAGAGCAAGCCCAGTTGGTATCTCGTGGCGACCGACGACAAGATGATTCCGGTCGATGTCCAGCGGATGATGGCCAAGCGCGCTGGCGCAAAGACTGTCGATCACGCAGGCAGCCATGCCATCTATGTTTCGCAACCCGCCGCGGTCGCGAAACTGATCGAGACTGCCGCCTCCGAGGCAAAGTAGCGAGAAAGTTGGCGTTGGCGCTACTGAGACAGGCATCGCCTGTCCTCGAGCGCCGACGACAACCGGCAAGCTGTATTGCAGGCGTCAAGTTGACGATAGGACCGTCGTTGCCGTTGCTGCGACGGTCCGGTAAGCGTATGCGGAGGAGGGGTCTTCCGCATGACCATCAACGCCAATCTCAATATCGTCGACGTTGCAACGGTCCCCATCGGTCTACCGCGCAATACGGATCGCAAGCTTGCGGTCCGGGCGCTCGTACGTTCACAGCTCAGCTCGGCCGATATCAGCTATGGTTTCAAGCAGGCCGGTACCGCAGCGACGTTTCCGGTCTGGGAAGATGCTTATAGTATCGGCGTTCGCTTCAACGACGAGAGAAGCAACATCTTCGTCGACGGCAAGAGCTTCACGGGCCCTCATCGCAAAGGCGAGGCGCACATTCTCTACCTGTCCGGCGTCGAGCAGATCGACTTCTCGACGCCCCGCCATACCATGGAGGTTTTGCTGAGGCGCAGCTTCATGCGCGAGATCGCCGACGATCTGGAGGTAGCGCACGTCACGGATGTTGGCCGTGGCCTCTTCCATATTGTAGATGATCAGGTTCTCCTGAATTTGGCGTTGCGTATCCATCCCTATTTTGACGCACCCGAGACGCTCGACCCGCTGCTTGCCGATCATTTCATGTGGACGCTCGGCATATACATTTGTGCGCGTTACGGCGATCTCTCTACGCGACGCCCGGTGGTCGGGGGCTTGAGCACCTGGCAGGAGCGGCTGGCGAAAGACATCATCGAGTGGAGTATCGTCGATGGGGTCGGCCTGGCTGAGATTGCCGCGCTCTGCGGAATACGCACGAGCCAGTTCGCTCACGGCTTCAAGCGATCAACGGGCATGGCGCCCTTCCAATGGCTGCAGCACCGTCGCATTGCTCGTGCAAAGCGGCTTCTCGCGGCGGATCGAACCCCGCTCGCGGATGTCGCGCTCGCCTGCGGCTTTGCGGACCAGAGCCACCTGACGCGTTGCTTTGGAAGGCTCGTCGGCGCAACTCCTGGCGTATGGCGAGCGGCGGTGTCTTGAACGGTCGAAGTCGTACCTGTGCCTTGCCGGGTTGCAGTGGGCTCCATCGCTGTTGCACGTTCGCAAGCGAAGATCTCAATCCGCGTTTGGGCGTTGGCCGGCGATAGCATTGAAGCCGCCTTCCAAGAAAGTGCACAGGTTCCCGTACATCGTCAGGAGATCCTTGGATTTGAACTTTCCCCGCGACAGGGTCTCGATTCGCTTCGGCCTCGCGCACGCGGTTATCATCGCGCCAACCGCAAAGAAGAAAGCCTGGTGCAGGACCTCGCTGGGCACCTGCGGCAGGCTGCGCTGTAGCTCGCTCAGGTACTCTCGCGCCACCGCGTTGAAGTGCCGTTCCGTGAGCTCCGCCCACTCCGGACTGCCGCCCGCACTTCCGACGAGCTGGGTGTAGTTGCGCCATCCCGGTTCGTTTCTCGAAGCCCGAGCCATGATGGCTCCGACGAACCCCTCTACCAGAGTACGCACCGGAATCGGGGACCCCTTGCTGTGCGCGCGGGCCCGCTCGAGGAACGCCAGCCGCTCGGCATTCAGAACCTCCGAGCGTCGGCCCAGAACCTTGTCCATAAGGTCGTGCTTGGAGCCGAAATGGTATCCGACAAGTGCGAACTGATAGTCCGCGTCCGCGGCGATATCGCGGATCGAGGTGCCGTGAAATCCATGCCAGGCAAAGAGCTTCTCCGCACTGTCCAAAATGCGTTCCCTGGTTTGCTCACTGTCGGCTCGGGGCTGTGGTACGCGCTTTCGAGGCGCGCTTGGTCGTGAGGTTCTAGTCGTGGTGGCCATGGCTGCTGGTTTGAGATGATAGGGCATGACGCCGCCACCTACGGCGGCGTTTTAGTCCTGAAAGGCGACGTCAGCTTACCCATTTGTTTCAATCTTTGGAACGGGGATATCCGGTTCGATCGTCGTCGTCCATTCGCGCGCAACTACTAGTCCAACAAGCCCGGGAGTCAGTAGACACGCGGAAATTCTAATATTATACGTACGTATAATCAAAGTACGGCACTGGCGCCGGTGCTTCAGTTCGAAAAGCCTTGGAGGCAATATGATCACTAACCCTCTGCAGGGCTGGACGGTGGACCGGCGGCTCGTAACGCCCGTCGGCGTTGACCTGAAGCGCCCCGAATGCGTTCTGGCCGAACCCGGCGGCGATCTGTGGGTGGCCGATGCCCGCGGAGGGGTCATGCACATCCGGCCCGATGGATCGCAACGACTGGTCGTACAGCAGGCAGACTCGCATTTCGACAGCACTGGCGATTTGCAGAGCCGCTTCACGTCCGGGACCCTACCGAACGGACTGGCGTTCGATGCCGACGGAAATCTGCTAATTGCGAACTTTGGTACCGATCGACTGGAGCTGATGCGGCGTGACGATGGCCAAAGCAGGGTGCTACTCGACACAGTCGACGGCCAGCCTATAGGAAAGACGAACTTCGTCTTGCGCGACTCCCAAAATCGGCTGTGGATCACGGTGTCTACGCGCATCAACCCATGGACAGATGCGTTGAGGCCGGGCATCCGCGACGGATACATCATCCTTCTCGACGAACGCGGCGCGCGCATCGTCGCCGACGGATTCGCGTTCACCAACGAGGTGCGTTTGGACGCGAAGGAAGAGTGGCTTTATGTCGTGGAGAGCGCCGCGAAGCGGATCTCTCGTCTGCGGGTGGCGGCCGATGGCTCGTTGTCCGAGCGCGAAGTGTTCGGGTCGTCTTCCTTGGGCGCCGGTTCGCCGGACGGAATGGCCTTCGATGCCTTCGGTAACCTATGGATCACGATGATCATGTCCGACCGGCTGGTGGCAATCACGCCCGAGGGCGACGTGCTGGAGTTGCTGGACGACGGCAATCCCGAGGCCAATGCTGCTCTCGAAGCTCATTCCGCAGCCGGCACATTGACGATGGATGTGATGGCAAAAGCCCACGGCACGCTTGCGCCGTGGATGGCCAGCGTCACTTTCGGTGGCCCCGATCTGCAGACCGTTTACCTCGGCAGTCTGATGGGAAGCACGCTTGCCAGCTTCCGCTCGCCAGTTGCCGGGATGCCGTTGGCCCACTGGCGCTTGCCGCGCTAGACGACTAGTACGATTTTGCCGATATGCGCGCTGGTCTCCATCCGCCGGTGCGCGTCGGCAGCCCGTTCCAGCGGGAAGGTACCGTCCATCGGTGGCTTGACACGACCATCGCGCAACAACGGCATCACCTTGGCCTCGATGGCTGCGACCATCGCCGCCTTTTCCACAATGCTGCGGGGACGCAACGTCGAGCCGGTGTGGTGCAGCCGTTTCGACATCAGCTTGGCGAAATTGGCGGTAGCCTTCAGAGCTCCTGACATGAACGCGATCTGAACGATGCGGCCCTCGATCGCCGCAGCCTCATAGTTGCGGTCGACATAATCGCCACCGACCATGTCGAGGATGACATTGGCGCCGGCGCTGTCCGTGTACCTCTTCACAGCCTCGACAAAATCCTCGGTCTTGTAATTGACCGCATGATCGGCACCGAGCTTGAGACAGGCGTCTGCCTTGTCCTGCGCGCCGACAGTGACGATCACCTTGGCGCCGAATGCCTTGGCAAGCTGGATCGCCATCGTGCCGATGCCCGACGAGCCGCCATGGATCAGCAGCGTCTCGCCGGCCTTCAGCGCGCCGCGTTCGAACACATTGTGCCAGACCGTCATCAGCGTTTCCGGAATGGCGCCGGCTTCCTGCATCGACAGCGAAGGTGGCACGGTCATCGCCTGGCCGTCCTGTGCGATACAATATTGCGCGTAGCCGCCGCCGGCGACCAGCGACATCACCTTGTCGCCGATCCTGTGTCGCGCAGCGCCTTCGCCGAGCGCGACCACTTCGCCTGCGATCTCGAGGCCGGGCAGGTCGCTTGCGCCGGGCGGCGGCGGATAGGAACCGGAGCGCATCGAGACGTCGGGACGATTGACGCCGGCGACTTCAACTTTGACCAGGATCTCGCCTGGCTTCGGCACCGGCAACGGGCGGGTCTCCGGAACCAGCACCTCTGGGCCGCCGGGCCTGCTGATGGCGATGACGGTCATTTGCGCGGGCAGATTGGGCATGGTTCGTCCTTCGTCACTGAAGTACATCGAAGCGGAGTAAAGGTGATTTGAGGCCGAAGCAGCTAGGGCGGCAGTTACCCCGAGGATCCTGACGCTCAGGGTTGCGCTTGTGCGTCGATCAGCACGAATGCTACTCGCGCGATGTCGTCCGTGCGATTTGCCCACGCATGATTGGTACCTCGTTGCACCAGCACATCGCCCGCGCGCAGGACGGTTTCGCCTACTTCCATGATGGCGGTGATCTCTCCTCGAAGCACCAGCGCGTAGTCCACGGTCGATGTGATGTGCATTCCAGCGTGACGCGGATTGTCGGGTTGATGACGCGCGTCGCGAAACATGGTCTCGAAGACGACGGCATGCTGGCGGCGCAGCTCTTCCGGGTCGGACGGCGTCGGCGGGAAGTCGATCACACGCAAGACAGTGCCCCCCGCCGGAGGGAGAACGCCGTCGTGTTGGGTGATGTCGTCGGGGCTGACCTCACCGGCGATTCCGGGATGTGTACGCCAGAGATTCGCATTCTGGTAACCCGGCCGCGACTCCAGCGTGAGGATCGCGGGCGATGGACCATCCTCGGCGATGTAGGAGTGGCCGGCTTCGTTGGTGCCTGTGATGACCCGGCGCACGGGAGAGAGCTTTTGCATGATTGGATCTGTATTGAGTGAGAGGAGCGGAGGATAAGGTCAGCGCAAGACGCGCTGGTCGCTGAGGTCCTTGGCGCCATAGCTGCGGCTGAAGCTGGCGCCACGGCCTTCCAGGACGGGGAGTTCAGCCAGCGCGTTGATGATATGAAACATGGTTGGAACCTGCTCCCATGTGGAGCGGATGAAACGAACCTTGCCGTGGCCGCGTTGAAAGGTCTCGTAGGTCACATCAAAGCCGCCGGCCGGCGTTATCACTGCTTGCGATACGTCGTCGTCAGGATCCAATGCAGGCAAGTAACGCCAGTGCAGCGTACCCGTCGGAGGATTGTCGGCCGCAGCCGCGGCAGCGACCTGAGGCGGCCATGCATCGACCAGGTCGCTGAGCTCCATCTCGAGAAACGTATGACCTTCCCATGTTGCCTGGTGGCGCTGCACGCCCGCAAACGTGCGCGGCTCGGGCAGCTCCGCATAGAGCTTGGCAAATCCAAGTTCCTCGCGCCCCGTGATGATGGGCTCAGGGCGGTTCTCCCACAACACCGAGAGAAAGGGACCTGTTGCAACGTCGCGGCGTCCCTCAAACCGGCTGGCGAACTTGACGCCCAACATTCGATAGCCGCGTCCAGCCAGCCAAGGCAAGTCGGAGAGCGTCGTCGCCTCGAGCGTCACGACTGGATCGCCGTGCAGGCTGAAGCCGGGAGGCAGCAGTTGCGACAGATGAGATGCGTCTGTCAGGAAACTGACCGATGCCGTGCTGCGAGGCGCCCGGGACCAATCGAACGGACGCCCGTCGGGGCCTTGGCGCGGGCCGGGGCTGGGTCCGAAGACAGTTGGCATCCGATGGCGCGGGCGCGCGCTGACGCCTCCTGGGGACCTTCCCGAGAGGCTGTTGGTTGGATCCATTGAAATTCCATTCAGCATCAAAAGGCATGGGCTGTGATGTGCATCGGCGGATCTCTCCACCGATGCACATCACGAGCTGGATTGGCGCTCTCACGAGAGCAGGGCGATGCCGCAAGCGAGAAAGGGCTTCCTGCTCACGCCAATTCCTTCGGCGCCTTGAGCGTGCGGCCGATCCAGTGCGCCATGTAGCTGACCGTCAGCTCGCGGTTGTCGACACTGCAGTGCTCACTGCCGCCTTCTTCCACCGTGTGGATCCTCAGCTGCCTGTCGGCGCTGTTCACGGCCTCTTCGTAGGTACGGCGGGCGAATTCGACCGGAACCTGGCGGTCGTTTTCGCCGTGTACGATGAGGAATGGGCAGCGGATTCGGTCCAGGATGCCGTTCAGCGTCATCTTGTCGGCTCTTACTTGCACCTCCTCCATGCTGTCCAGGCCCATCACCCATTGGATGTGCTCGAAGAAGTGATGCACCGACTTCTGCCCGCCACCGCCGGCCAACCTTTTTCTGACGCCAATTCCGACGTCATACATCGCGCCCCATGCGACGCAGCATGCGAACCGAGGCTCGAACGCCGCAGCGCGCGGCGCGTAATAGCCGCCGAGGCTGAGGGCCATCATCCCGATGCGCGCGGGATCAATGTCGTCACGCTTGATGAGCCAATCGACGCAGGCCGACGCCGGCCGCTCGGTCTCCACGATGCTCTTCATGCCCCTGAAGCGCAGGGCTTCACCAACGCCGGGGTGATCCACGATCAGCGTCGAAATGCCGCGCTCGGCGAGTTCTTCGGCCATGCCGCCGATGTAGATGAACTCTTTGTTCACATCCAACCCGTCGAAGTGCACCATGCAGGGCTTTTTCGCCGCATCGCCCTTCCCACGCACATAGAGCGCTGGCAGCGTCGTTCCGTTCTCATAGGGAATCTCGACGCGCTCGCAATTCTCGCGCCCCAGGGTCACGAACTTGCCGAAAGCGGCGAGAAAGGCGCGGTACAGACGTTCACGATCGGGATCGTGGATCGAGGTCTGGCGCTCGGCAGCAAAATAGTAGTTCGCAGCGCGCGCGTATTTGCCGGCCGCAGCGCGGAAGTTTCCATTCTGCTCGTCGAGTTGCGCAGTCTTCTCCACCTTCTGTGCGGCAGTGCGCCAAGCGAGGCAGAACTTTTCGTTCGCAGCGTTGTCTGCATTGGCCGCGATCGCCTTAAGCGGTCGAAGAACGTCGTCAACCTCGGTGATCAGGCCACCGTTGTTCAACGTCATCAAGGTCGCGAGATTCCAAGGATAGTTGCCCTCGAAGTATTCAAACATTCCGTTCTCCCTAGCGTGTAGCAGTCTTCAGGTAACAAACATTGTACATACGTATAATCAAATTTATGTTGACAGGCAAGTGAAAAAGGAATCAACAGGCAAGAACGGTCGCGGAAAGTCGGCGCGTAGGGGAGGTCAAATGAGCGCGATGTTCTTCAATCAATCTGTTTCATTCGACGCAACAAGCGCCACGCTCGCTGAGCGGCGACGTGCAAAGGCGTTGCAGTGCATCCCGAGGAAATCGACATTGCTGTCGAGGGTTCTTTATCACCCGATGCTGGACGCGCCTTATGCGCTGCTCGGTAGATCTATCACGATGTCATAGCCAAAGGGCGGCGCTACGAAGGCGCTGACGGCGAAACGTCTCCATCACGTAACACGTCCTGCTGCGCTCCGTGACGGGCGCGGTGATCGCGGTCATGCGCCCGGCGGTCGGGCGCAACTCGGGGGAAAGAGCGTTGCGGATCTGTACCCGAGAAAAGGGGCAGAGCCGTTTTGAAGTAAGGCAACCTAGAGCAACTTGGGGGGATTAAATGACGACAGTTATAAAGAGTCTTATTCTTGGTTCGGCGGCGGTTCTTGTTGCGGTTGGCGGAGTTCATGCAGCCGATCTTCCTGTGAAGGCCAAGGCGGTCGAGTACGTGAAGGTTTGCTCCCTGTATGGCCCCGGGTTCTATTACATCCCGGGCACCGACACGTGCATCAAGCTTGGCGGCTATCTGCGCATGGATGTCCTGGCGAACACGAACGTCGACAATACCGGCAACACGTCAGGCGCCGGCGGCGCGAACAATCGCTTCACCAACGGCTACATGTGGCAGTCCCGTGAAAATTTGAACATCGATACGCGCACCGCGACTGAGTATGGCGCGGTTCGTACCTATGCAGACCTGAACTTCAGCTGGACGTCGGATACCTATGGAGCGGGCGCCACCGCAGGCTCAACCATCTACTCGCCGATCGGTACGGCCGCTGCTCCGGCCAACGCAACCAGCGGCGGCGTTGCTTACGGCGTGTTCGGCATCTACGCCGCGTTCATCCAATTCGCCGGATTCACTGCCGGTCGGGCGGTCTCGCAGTTCAGCGCTCCCTGGATCAACTATCCGGGCAACAACTTCGATGGTCTCGTCGGTGGCGGCGGCGCTGCAACTGGTGTGAATCAGTTCACCTACACAGCGCAGTTCGGCAATGGTACGTCGTTGTCCCTGTCTGCCCAGGATCAGACGGCGTACTATCAGGCTGGCGTGCAAAACCTCGGCGTGATCGGTACCGGTGCACTCGGCGCCTACGGCGCGAGGGACTACGCCGGCACGATTGCTCCGGATTTCGTTGGGATGCTGCGCGTCAATCAGGATTGGGGTCTATTCCAGGCCTCATTGGCCGCGCATGACAACCACGCAGCCTATTACGGCGGCACCGAGCTCACCGGTCATCCGGATGACAAATGGGGCTGGGCCGGTCAGTTGGCCTTGTCGATCAAGAACATCCCGACTGGGCCCGGTGACACCATCAACATCCAGGGTGTCTATACGAACGGTGCAACCCGTTACAACATCCAGGACCTTGCTGGTTCTGCTGGAGCGAACACCATCTTCGGTGGCACCAATCTGCCAGGCGCCTACCAGAGCATTGGCTTCGGCATTGCGCCCGACTCGGTATTCGTCACCGGCGGCTCACAACAGCTGATCACGACCTGGGGTATGAATGGCGCATTCATTCACAATTGGAACCCGTATTGGAACACCAGCATCTACGGTGCGTATGCCGGAATTCGCTACAACGATACGGCCAAGGCTCTGATCTGCGGCCCGACCGGTACCGGCGTGGGTGGTTCGTTCGGTGCTTCCTATGGCGCCGCTGGGCTGACCTCCTGCAACCCCGACTACAATATCGCGCAGCTTGGCACTCAGACGCAGTGGACCCCGGTCAAGAATCTGACCTTCACGGCTGACTTGACCTACACCCACCTGGATCAGAAGTACGCTGGCACGATCGCGTTCCCCGGCAGCGCCGCGATCGGCAAGCCGGCCGCGGTCTACGAGCTCAAGGACCAGAACACGCTCCTTCTGCTCCTCCGCGCCCGACGCAACTGGTAGGGCCCGATCGATACAACTCGCGACGTTCAGCCTCCAGGGAGGGCTCCGATATGCCCATCGGAGCCCTCCCAAAGGCGAGACTGAGAATACGGTTCGGCAATTGTCGCTCCGGCCCGAGCATCGCATCGTCCGCGAAAACACTGCAGACACATCTTGAACCATGAAACAGAGAGAAGCATGAAATGAGTGCAGTCGACGTGAAGGCGCTGGTGGAGCGCATCCAGGTGCTCGAAGACCGGCAAGAGATCACCCAGCTCCTGATGACGCACCCTCTCGCCATCGACGGAGGCGAGACTGAGTTCTGGCTCGAGAACTGGACGGATGAGGCCGTCGTGGACAGGCTTGTCGATCCCGAGCGTCACAGCGGCGACTACGGCGGCGTCTACGGCAAGGATGTCATGCGCCTGTCGGCAGACAGTCCGGAGCTCGAAGCGCTTCGCAAAGCCGGTGTCTGCCACTTCGTCACGCTGCCTGCGATTCGGCTCGATGGCGACACCGCGCACGCCACGAACTATTGCCAGCTGATCGGCCTGGAAGGGCAGTCGTATCGATTCCGTCGGATCCTCGTGAGCCGTTGGGAGCTTCGCCACGTTGGCGGAAAGTGGAAGATCACGAAGCGCACCATTCGGCCAATCGGCCACGAGGAAGCGCGACCGCTCGTCATCGCGTCCCTTCCGCTGCAGCGCAGTTGATTTCAAAGCAATCGATCAAGATAGAAAAGGAGACGAGCGATGCAAAGCCAATTGGCGCGGCGCGCCTTTCTGAAAGGTGCAGCGCTTGTTGCTCCGGCATTGATCCTGAGACCAGGTTGGGCCGCCACAGGCCCGATCAAATTCGCGACCGTCACTCCATTGACTGGTCCGGCGGCTCAGTACGGACAGATGGAGGTCATGGCCATGCGGTTCGCCGCGGACAAGGTGAATCATGCCGGAGGCCTGCTGGGACGCGAAGTGAAGGTCGTGCCGATGGACTTCGAGTACAAGAACGACCTTGGTGTGCGCCGGGTGCGTGAAGCGCTGCTCGATGAGAAGGCGGATGCCATCACAGCCTGGACCGGAGCGGTCGCGCTTGTGGCCGCGCAAGCCGCTGCCAAAGAAAAGAAGTTCTTCGCTTCGCCGTCGTCCGTTCCAAGTGAGATCACGGGCGAACAGTTTCAACGCACGACCTATGTTGGTGCCCTGAGCACCGCAAACTACGGCGCGGCGATGGCAAGCTTTGCCGCGAAGTCGAACTTGAAGAACATGTATCTCTTCAACCCCGACAATGCGAACGGGCATGCCCTTGCAGATGGCTTCAAGAAGCGCTTCGCCCAGGTGGCCCGGCCGGATCAGCGGATCGTCAGCGAAGAATACTTCCCCATTTTCGCAATCAGCGACTTCAGTCCGTACATCACCAAGCTCGATGCCAATGGCCCCGGCCTGGTCGTGACCATGGCCTACGGCGCAGATCTGCGCAACTTGATGCAGCAGGGGTATTCGCTGGGTTGGCGCCCAAAGGTGCTGGGTTGGGCCGTCAACGATCCCGGACTGTGCAACGCCGTTCGGGAGGCAGCGATAGGACACTACGCGGTGGCGAATGCGATGCTGACCTGTGACACGCCCTTGATGAACTCATTGATCAAGGAATGGACCACCAAATACGACAAGATCACCGATCCCCAATTGAGGTACCCCGAGGGCAGCGCCGCACGCACCGCCTATTGGTGGCTTTGGTTCATGGACGTGGTCAAACGTGCCGGTTCACTCGATGTTGATGCGGTGGCCGGAGCCTTCGAAGGGGTGACCTTCGACACGCCCTGGGGTCGGTCGACCATGCGTGCTTGCGACCACCAGATGGTCTCGCCAGCGTGGTGGGCGGAGGTCGTGAAACCCGACGCGATTCCCGAGCACCTGCGGTTCTATGGGGATATTCCCTACACAGGAAAGGGCACGGAGATCGCCAGCAACGAGATCGCGCCCGATCCGAGCGACAGCCCGAATCCGCGTTGCAGGGGACGTTGATCATGTCGAAAGAACGCGTTGCCCTCGTTACGGGGGCTGCCAGCGCGATCGGCACGGAGGTCGTTCGCGAGTTGGCAAAGACATGCCGCGTCGTGATTGGTCTCAATGGCAATGGCGCCGGCAGTCCCGACCTGAATGCCTGGTGCGTTGAGAACGGGACGCAGTACTTGCCCCGTCACGTTGATGTGACAAGCGAGGAGAGCGTGGCGCTGGCGTATCGGGCGACCGTTGAGCCGTTGGGCCGTCTTGATATCGTGGTCCATTGCGCGGAGATGACGCCATCCGCGGGTCGGTCGTATCCAACCGAGGAGATGTCGCTGGCGGATTGGAATTCAGTCCTCGACGCCAATATGACTGCAACGTTTCTGATCTGCCGCGAGGCCGTTCCTCACTTGGAGCGGAACGGGTGGGGCAGAATCATTACGATCGGGTCCCTGGCAGCCAGGGTTGCCTCTGTATCGTCGGGCTCTCACTACAGCGCATCGAAAGCCGGGGTGGCCGCATTCACGAAAGTCCTGGCGCTCGAACTCGCGCCGCTGGGTATCACGGTGAACTGCGTTGCTCCCGGTCCCGCCGAAACCAAGGTCGCAGAGGGCGTTGACTGGAGCGCTTACGCGAGAACGATCCCGCTGCGCCGTCTTGGCCGACCAACTGATATCGCAGGGGCGGTGGCGTTTTTCGCGTCGGACGCAGCGCGCTTCGTCACTGGCGTGACGCTCGACGTCAACGGCGGAAAGGTCACGCCATGAGTGTCGTCTGCGCGTTATCTGATCGGATGGTAGTCGTGACCGGCGTGGATGGGAGAGTTGGGTGGGAGATCGTCGCCCGCCGGCTCCATGGCTGGACAAAGGGCACATTATGATGAGAGAGCAGTCCGATATGAACATTCCAAACGAACGCGTGGCCCTCGTGACAGGCGCCGGCAGCGGTATTGGGGCGGCGACGGCGTGCGAACTTGCCAAGGTTTGTCGTTCCGTGATTGGCGTCGACATCGCAGGCACCGACAACGCAGAAGTGCGGGCACGGTGTGAGGCGCTCGGATCGTCATTCGTCAGTGTTGCGGCAGATATTTCCGACGAGCGAAGCGTGGCTGAAGCATTCCAGGCGGTTGACGAACTGGGTCGATTGGACATTCTGGTTAATTGCGCGGGAATTGCGCTGTCGGCCGGTCGTCCTCGCCTGGCGAAGCTGACGGTGCTGGAAGACTGGAACCGCGTCGTCGCCGTCAACCTCACAGGCACGTTTCTTGTTTGTCGCGCGGCGATCCCTCATCTCAAGCGCAACGGATGGGGGCGGATCGTCACGATCAGTTCGCAGACTGCGAGAGTTGCGACAACGAGTGCGAGCGCTCACTATGCGGCGTCGAAGGCAGGGGTGATCGCATTCACCCGCGTTCTCGCACTCGAACTCGCATCCCTGGGCATCACGGTGAACTGCGTGGCGCCCGGCTTGACGCAAACCCGCATGACAAGTGGCAGCTGGGACCTGGAGGCGTTCGGCAAGTCGGTGCCGCTAGGGCGAGTCGGGCAGGCGTTGGATATCGCGGAAGCCGTAGCCTTCATTACGTCGGACGCTGCCGAGTACGTCACAGGAACCACGCTCGATGTTAATGGCGGCTCCTTCATGGCGTAGCAGCTCAAACAGGGTAGGTGCGGCCCGCATATCCCGCGCGATGCGCGGTAGCCGGACATTTCGCGCCCGCCTGAGATGTGTTCTCTGCATCGAGCAAACGATGACGAAGCGAGAATGATCGGCCTCCTTCAACGTATTCAGGCAATGCACGGAAGCGCGGCCGTCACCCCTGGCAAAGCAGTGACAGAACAGACGACAGGACGGGAGACACTCATGCAGAACACGTTCATTGGCCAGATGCCAATCATCTTTCGCGCAAGGTCCGTCGCGTGATGAGTATCCAACTTCTCGGCATCCAGGCTCTGCATGGGGTCGTCTACGGGATGATCTTGTTCTTGATCACGGCTGGCCTTTCCGTGGTCATGGGTCTCATGCGAATCGCGAACGTGGCGCACGGCTCCTTCTATATGCTTGGCACGTACCTCACTGTAGCGGCGCTTGCTACCGGTGTTTCCTTCTGGTTGGCGCTCCTCGTGGTACCTTTGTTGCTGTTCGCATTGGGGGCCTCGACGGAGAGGCTATTGCTCAGACATGCCAAGTCGCACTTCCACGACTTGTTGTTGACCTTCAGCCTCTTCTTTCTGGTGAATGAAACCGTGCTTTGGGTGTGGGGAGCGCAGCCGCTGCCTGTGCCTGGGCCGGACCTCCTGTCTGGGTCGCTGGGTCTTCCCTTTGGGCGCTATCCGATCTATCGCCTGTTCGTTCTCGCGACCTCATCTGCGCTCGCAGTCCTTTTGCTCTTCCTGTTCCTCCGCACCCTCGCAGGTGTGACGGTGCGGGCAGTCGTGGCTGATCCGGGAATGGCAGAAGCGCTGGGTATCAACACTTCCAGGGTGCGCATGATCGTCTTCGGGGCCGGAACGGCGCTCGCCGGCTTGGCCGGGTGCCTGTCCGGCCCGATTTTTCAGGCCGATCCTTCGCTGGCCAGTACCAGTTTGATGAGCATGTTCATCGTTGTGGTACTCGGGGGCTTTGGCTCGGTTACCGGCGCGCTCGTCGCTTCGTTGGCGATGGGCCAGGTGCAGACCTGGAGCATCATGTTCCTTCCCGACATGGCGGCAGCGGGTCCACTGGTGCTGTTCATCGCCGTGCTTGCGTGGCGACCGCAGGGCTTGTTGGGAGAGCGCGCATGAAGACCGCTGGTATCGTTGTCTGTTGTCTCGTGGGTGCACTCCTGCCGTTGTGGCTGTCACCGTCTCAGACACGAATATTCACGGAGATGCTCTACTTGAGCCTGTTTGCGATCTCCTTTTGCTTCCTGTTCAGCTATCTGGGTCTGTTGTCGTTTGGACACAACCTATGCTTTGGGTTGAGCGCTTATGCTGTCGCGATCTACTTCAACTGGAATCCTGACGGGTCTTTGTGGATTGCTTTTCTAATTGCGATCGGGGTCGCGGTTGCGGCAAGCACGCTTTCCGGGCTGTTGCTCATGCGCCTTAGCGGCGGCTACTTCGCATTGATGACGATGGCGATCTGCCAACTTGCTTTCTTTGTGGCCAGCAAATGGCGCGCCGTGACCAGGGGCGAGGACGGCTTGATGATGTCCACCCCGCAGATCACGATACCGGGCGTCTCGAACGGTGCCGTTTCGCAAACGGTGCTGTTGTGCTGGGTTGCACTCGCTGTGTTGGTGTTCGGGGCAGGTCTGCTTGCTTGGTACCTACGTACCCCGCTGGGGCGAGCGACTATTCTCCTCCGTGAGAATGAATCGCGGGCTGCATTCCTTGGCTACGATACGCGTGTCGTTAAGCTTGCGGCCTTCAATGTCTCCGGAATTGCCGCCGGATTGGCGGGCGCATTGTACGCCATCTATCAGGGCTTCGTATCGCCGGTTGCGCTCGGGTTCGGACTGTCGGGGGACGTAATCATGATGACGCTGATTGGCGGAAGCGGCAGCTTCCTTGGCCCGGCTATCGGTGCCGCCGTCTACACTGGTCTCGAAGATGTTCTTCCGGGGTTTACCTCGCATCCGCGATTTGTCATCGCCGTGATCTTTGTTGCGCTCGTCCTCTTCGTGCCAGCGGGAATCAGCGGAGTTCTGAGCAGAATTCAACGCTGTCGGTATCGGCAAGCGCCGATCCAGGGTGAGGTTCCGGCATGACTCATCCTGCGTTGGAAGTACGGGACATTCACCGGTCGTTTGGTGCGCTCAAGGTCCTCAATGGCATTGATCTCGCCATCAGATCGGGTGAGCGCCACGCCATTATCGGTCCGAATGGAGCGGGCAAGTCCACATTCATGAATATCCTTTCCGGCACCTTGAAGCCAACTGGCGGCACCGTGCACTTCTCGGGGGAGGACGTGACCGGCCGCAGCCCAGCTGCGATTGCAAGACGTGGCATAGGCAGGGCGTTTCAGATCATCAATGTCTTTCCGGCGCTCACGGTCGAGGAGAATGTCGAAAGTGCGGTTGCATGCCAGCAGCGCGTAACCTGGCAAATCTGGCGCAGGCTCGATCGTATCGATTCGGTCAGATCGCGAACACGCGACATTCTGGAATTGCTCAAGCTTTGGTCGCGAAAGGACGTCCCTGCTGGAATGCTTGCCTACGGTGAGCAGCGCAGATTGGAGATCGCCTTGTGTCTTGGGATCTCTCCCTCCCTGCTGCTACTGGATGAGCCCTGTGCGGGATTGAACGCAGAGGATTCGAGTGCTGCGACTGAGTTGCTGCGCACCGTCTCGGAGAACAAGACGCTCATCATGGTGGAGCACGACATGGACGTGGTCTTCAACCTTGCGGATCGCGTGACGGTGCTCCACCAAGGAAAGGTGCTCATCACGGGGACGCCCGGGGAGGTTCGTTCCAGCACTGCGGTTCAGGCTGCGTACCTGGGGGGACATGAGTAATGCTCGAAGTCAAGGACCTGGACGTCTTCTACGATCAATCGCAAGTTTTGCGGGGCGTTTCGCTGCGCGTGGAGCCCGGTGAGATCGTGTGTCTGATCGGCCGCAATGGGGTTGGCAAGTCGACCACGATGAAAGCGATCGTGGGTCTTGTTCAGGCAAGGGGCGGGGTGATCTCCTTCAAGGGGCAGAACGTATTGGGATTGCCCGCATACAGGGTCGCGCGCGCGGGAGTTGGCTACGTGCCGGAAGACCGGCGCGTTTTCGGGGAACTGACCGTCCTGCAGAATCTGCGCGTCGCGATGCGCCCGTCCCGCTCGACACGTCCTTGGACGCTGTCCGACATCTACGAGATATTTCCTGTGCTGGAGCAACGACGAGGGCAGCTTGCCGGCAACCTGTCGGGTGGCGAGAAACAGATGCTGACCACCGCAAGAACCCTTCTGGGCAATCCGGATCTCGTGCTGATCGACGAGCCCAACGAGGGTTTGGCGCCGATGTACGTCCAGCGCGTGAATGCGATGATCCAGGAAGTGCACAATCGCGGAACGGCCGTGTTGCTCGTGGAGCAGTCGCTGGCATCGGTGAAGGCGTTGGCCCATCGAGCATACGTGATGTCCAAGGGCGAGATCGTCTACCAGGGCGGGGCTCGGGAGCTGCTGTCTGACCCGGCAGTGCGACAACGCTACCTTGAGCTATAGCGTTGGGGATGGAAAGCAGTTTCCCGCGCCGTCCTCACATCGGGCGTGCCGTAGGCATCGACAACGCCGCGGCGGCTGCTGGCGCGACTGAGTCTGGATTCTCGGCAGAAGCGGCGAACGATGATCTTGACTATGACGATTCGTGGAATGCACAATATATCGTTGGAGTGCATGAAGAAGCACAACGTAAAGTTTATGCGCAGCCACTGACTCTGGGAATTGTATGGCCAGCACGACAAAAACCTCACGTGCAAGCGTGCCTCGAAAGCGCATGCCGCAACCCAGAGCCGACAGCGAGCAAACCAGGGAGCGCATCCTGGACAGTGCCGAGAAGCTCTTTGCGTGGCACGGATATCACGGCACGTCGATCCGCGATATTGCTACAGATGCGGACTTTCAGTTCGCGCTTGTCGGATACCATTTCGGCTCCAAACTCGACCTGATGGACAGGGTACTGGGCCGACGTTCGGAGGTTCTGAATGCGGAGCGGCTCGCATTCCTCGAGCAGGCGCGAGTGCACAGCAAGGGATTTCCAATCCCGGTACGCATCCTCATGGAGGGCTATGTTGGAGCCATCATGGCGCGGCCTTCGAGGAACGAGACCGGTTGGCGCAACTACACCCAGCTTGTCGGGAGTGCGGTCGCCAGTGCGGAGTGGACCGAACTCACCGACCGACATTTCAACGCAGTGGCGCGAGAGTATTTGGGCGAACTGCAGCGTACTCTACCTAACGTGCCCAGCGAGGCACTGTATCAGGCGTTCTCCTTTGCCGTTGGAGCGATGATAACTGCGTGCGCGAGACCGAAGCGGATCGAGACCTTGTCCCAAGGGAAGTTCAAATCGAGGGATCTCGCGACGATGTACGAGACCTTGTGTGTTTTTCTGGAAGGCGGCTTCAAGGCTGTCGCCAGTCGCGGGCCAAAACCGGATTGAGAATCTGTCGACTGCACGAGACCAGGTAGCGTGCATCAACAGCAAGAGGCGATATAGATGAAACTTACGACGTTCAAATCCGGCGCCCAGGAAAAGATCGGTCTGGTTCACGGAAACGACTTGCAGGTGTTCGATCTGGCGAAGGCTGCAGATCGAGAAGGAAAGCGCTATCCGGCCTTCGCGTCGATGTTGTCTCTGATTGATGCCGGGCCATCAACGTTGGACTATGCCAGAACGCTGTTCGACAAGAGCGGTCAGGATGAGACGCTGTCCGAAGGCGTCGCCAGCGTCGAAATCCTTGCCCCGATTCCGGAGCCCCGGCAGATGCGTGACGGAATGTCGTTCCCGCTTCATATTCTGCAGGCCCCGCGCGGGCAGCTCAAGCTGGCGGCGCGCGCCAACAATGATATGGCCGAACTCGCGCGCCTCAACGCTGAGCCGTTGGGTGAATTGCCAGAAATCTATCGTAAGCAGCCGATCTACTACATCACGAACCGGTTCAGCGTTCGCGGCACCAACACAACGGTGAAGTGGCCGCGCTACAGCCAGGTGATGGACTATGAACTCGAATTTGGGATCATCACCAAAAACAAGGGCGCCAATATTTCGGCAGCGAAGGCCAAGGATCACATCTTTGGCTATACGATCTTCAACGACTTCTCCGCCCGCGACGCGCAGCGTATCGAAATGGAAGGTCGGCTGGGGCCCGCCAAGGGCAAGAGTTTCGATGGCGGGAACGTGATGGGGCCGTGGATCGTTACGCCGGACGAAATCGGCGATCCTTACAAGCTCAAGATGGAAGCACGAGTCAATGGCGCGATGAGATCGCAAAGCATGTCCGATGGAATGCTGTTCTCGTTCGAGGAAATCATCGCTCACGTCACCAAGGACGAGACCCTGATGCCCGGCGAATTCATCGGGTCCGGGACGGTCGGGAATGGCTGCGGACTGGAAATCGGGTGGTATCTCGAGCACGGCGATGTCGTCGAACTCGAAGTCGAAAAGATCGGTGTTCTGAAAAACAGGGTTGAACGGCAAAACGCTTAGCTCTCGCAACACTAAGAAGGAAAACCGTCATGGCACGCCAGTTGATCGACATCTCCGTTCCGCTCCAGAACGATGTGCCGGCCGATCCGCCCGGTGGTCATCCGGCTATTCAGTATATCGACCACCAGCAGGGACTGCCGCGCATGCTGGAGTTCTTCGATGGACTAAAGGCTGCCGATCTGCCGGACGGGCAGGGCTGGGCTGTCGAGCAGGTCTCGCTCTCGACCCACAACGGCACGCATCTCGATGCGCCCTGGCATTTCCATCCGACCATGAATCGCGGCGAGCGATCATGGACCATCGATGAGGTGCCGCTGGAATGGTGCTTCCAGCCCGGCGTGAAGCTCGACTTCCGGCATTTGCCTGATGGTTTCGTCGCGACCGCTGGGGATGTCGAAGCAGAGCTGAAGCGGATCGGGCACACGTTGTCGCCGCTGGAGATCGTCGTTGTCAACACCAGCGCCGGCGCCAAGTATGGCCGCCAGGATTACGTTACCTCGGGCTGCGGTATGGGCTATGAGGCGACGATGTATCTGCTCGAGCGAGGCGTGCGGCTGACCGGCATCGACGGCTGGAGCTGGGACGCGCCGTTTGTCTACACCGCGAAGAAATATGCAGAGACAAGGGACGCCCGCCTGATCTGGGAAGGACACAAGGCTGGACGGCAGATCGGCTACTGTCACATCGAGAAGCTGCACAATCTAGAGCAGCTGCCGTCGACCGGGTTCATGGTGTCGTGCTTCCCGGTGAAGATCGAGCGCGCGTCGGCGGGATGGACGAGAGCGGTCGCGATCATCGAGGGCTGAAGCGCTGGCTTGGGAGAAGGTCGGATCTCATTCTGACGATTGAGCCGGTCTAGTTGACGAGCGACCAGCTCGCTCGGCCAGAAGTTGGAATTTCGGCTGCCCGTATTGCTGTCTGCCGCGATGCATGGCCTGAGAGTTCTCAATTGACCCGATCGCCATCCGATATTATACATACGTATAATGAATCGGGCGCGGTTCTTGACGTTGGATCCATTGCGGGAAGTCCGGCGATCGCAGGCGCCTGAGCCCAGTGCTGGTTCCTGCGCATATTACCAAATTATCCGAGGTTCTGCCGATGATCACGGGCTGGCTTGAACGGACTCTCAGCGTATGACGGCCGGAGCACGCCGAACGCAGTGACCCGCTGCGGCATCTGTCGCCTTCTGCAGGTCATCCCGAAGTTCATGTCGGACGTACCTGGCCATGCTTCCTGCTGCTGCGGCAGCAGGACTGCCGATGGCGCACTGGAACGACACCGGCGCTATGACGCAAGATTGAGAAGGTTGGGAGTGGAAAGGTCAGGACAAGTTCGGGGCAAGGTCGCATTGGTGACCGGGGGCGCTTCAGGCATTGGCGCGGCAATCGTAGAATTATTGGCGCAAGAGGGTGCGACTGTTGTCGCAACCGATATTGACGAGCTGCGGGGGGCCGACCTGGCCGCGCGCCTTAGAAACGCCGGGCGCGAGGTGATCTTCCTGCAGCAGGACGTCACCAGCGAGGAGCGCTGGATCGAGGTCGCCGCAGAGGTCGGCAAGCGCTTCGGCCGCCTCGACACCTTGGTCTCGAATGCCGGAATCTGCATCGCCGTGCCATCGATCGTCGACATGACTTTGCAGGACTGGCGCCGCCAGATCGCGATCAATCTCGACGGTGTGTTCCTCTCTGTAAAGCACTCCCTGCCGCTGATGCGGAGGCATGGCGGCGGCTCCGTCATCATGATGTCGTCCGTGGCCGGCCTGCGCGGAGCGACAAGCCTCGCCGGCTACAGCCTTTCCGGGTACAGCGCGACCAAGGGCGCCGTTCGGCTGTTTGCCAAGTCGATCGCGATGGAATGTGCGCAAGTCGGCGATGGAATCCGTGTCAACTCGGTGCATCCCGGCATTATCGACACGCCGATTTGGGGCAAGAACTCGACTTGGGCGTCCGGTGCCGGTCAGAATGCGCCGAACGTTGCGGGGGAGCGCGCCAAATCTTCCACGCCGCTCGGCCGGGCCGGCCACGCATTCGATGTCGCGCAAGGTGTGCTGTATCTCGCCGCGGATGCGTCGCGCTATGTGACCGGCACCGAGCTTGCGATCGACGGTGGCATGAATACGGGCGGGGTCGTGCGGAGGGCACAGTCGCAATAACGACGAGCAGCGTTCCACTCGAGACGGCGGCAGGCTTGTTGTCTTCGCGACGTTTGACCCACGTTGCGGCTTTGGGACGCGGGCTTCCGGGAACGACCTTGGTTAACACGACGGGATGGCGATGTCTCGATCCGCCCGCGAAACAGTGGATCGTGGGTTTGCCAAAACCTTCTGCCCGCGTGTCACTCCGGCAATGATGTCTGCACCCTGTCGTCTTGATCACCAATGGTTTTGCGCAGATGCGTCTTGAGGCCGGAAATGAACAGCTTGCCGGCGAGCGTCAGCGATTGCTGCGAAGGATACAGCACATAGATCGTGACCGACGGGGGCGTTCAGTTCGGCAATGGCAGGATCAGTCGTCCATCACGCAACTCGGCTTCGCACATGATTTGAGGGAGCCGCGCAAGCCCAAAGCCATTGAGTGCAGCTTGCTTGAAAACATTCAGGTTGTTGGCATTGATCGCCAGGGCAACGTTGAGCTCGGCGGTTTTACCGGCTCGACTGACGAGCTTCCATCGAGAGGCGTAGCCGTCGGCTGCCAAGCCAATGCCGGGGCAGTGGTTGAGACCCCCAAGTGTCGGCAACTTTCCGAGCGAGCGCATCAGATCGGGCGCGGCGATGAGATAGTAGGGTGCGCCAACCAATCTTTGACGAACCAGTTCGGAGTTGGCCAAGGTCTCGCGCGCCGGCTGGATTGCAAGATCGTAGTGTTCGATCCTGGTCTCAAACGATCCCCCGGACACGTTGAGAGTGAGCAGAACGTCTGGATACCTTTTTGCAAAAGTCACGGCGAAATCGACGACAAGCACCTCAGCCAGAATGGCCGGGCAGGTAATCCGCAGGACGCCTGCCGGATGGTTGGTGCGCCTTTCTGCCAGCGCCTTAATCGCGCTGAGCTCGTCTTTGATTCTTTGCCCGCGTTCAAAGATCGATGAGCCAATCTCGGTCGCGGAGAAATTTCGGGGGCCGCGGTTAAGCAAATGGACGCCGAGTTCTTTCTCGAGATCGTCCATCCGTCGGCTCAGCGTGGATTTTGGTATGCCCGTCCTCCGGCTCGCAGCCGAGAGACTTCCGGCCTGAATAATCTCCGAGAGAAGAACCAGATCGTCGACCGTCCCCGTGATCCACCACCGCTCGTAGACGGTGTTCCAATATCGAAACGTCCCATTCCATCGACCCAATCTCGACACGCCACATCAAACTATTTCTAGTCCTGTCATCAAAGCGAAAATTTCACCCTAAGCCGGTGATCGCCATCGAGACAGCTGAAGAGGGGAAGGTCGTTGAGCCATGCAGTCGACGTACTTGTGCAGCTTGAGCAGGGCACGGTCCTTGGACGGCGCCATGATCTCGTTTCGACCTTCCACGCGATTCCATATGCAGCACCTCCCGTTGGAATTTTGCGTTTCGAGCCGCCGGCGCCGGCAACGCCGTGGGCTGGGTGGCGGGATTGAGCGTGCTCGTGACGTTGACGACACGTGCCCAGACCGCTGTCAGGCCTGCCATGTCGCCGCCGCCGACGTGTTCATCGGCATGGCCCCAGACGCCGTCGCCGGCGATCACGCCGTCGTAGTCGTTGCGGAATCGCGAGGCCGCGACCGAGGCGTTCTTGCCGCCGTTCGAACAACCGTCGAAATATCGATGGCCTGCCGGCTTGCCGTAATACGCCTGGATCAGGGCGCGGGCGACCGTATCGGTGTCGCCGATCGCGGTGTAGGCGTAGCCGAGAACGAGCTGCTGGTCGCCGGCGAAACTTGGGCCAGGAAACTGCGCTGCCCGGTGGCCGCCGTTCGAGGCGCCGATCGCATATCCTTCGGCAAGCAGGTTCACGTTGTACGACGCCGGCGCGTTCTTCGCGATCGTGCCGTCCAAGCCGCCGCCGCCGAGGTGCAGATAGCGGCCTTTCCATTTGTCCGGCAATTGCACCTGGATGTCGGTCTGCGGAGCGACAGTGGCGAGCACGTTGCAGTAGGCGGGCGCCGTGGCGGTCGCGGTGACGGTCGTGACGCTGGTGATTGTCGTGTTCGGGATCTGCAGCCACGCGAGACCGGTACAGGGAGTTGTCGCCAGCGCCTGGCTTGCGCCGAGGAAGGTCGTCGTCAGCAGTGCCCCGATGAAGGCCAGTCCGGTTGGCGCGAAATGACCTGAGTTCAAGCGCAGTCCGCATCTGCTCATTGATTACCTCCCCTGTTTTGGATTTGCCCCCCGCGGGAGGCTTCGCCTTTTGGCGGCATCAAAATTGACCGTCCGGTTAGTTAATGAAAGCGAATTTTCTATGTCAGTCCTGTGAAGGGCGGTGACTTCTTCCCGAAGAGATAAAGCCGATAGGTTCACCTCCGGGACCGGGCGGCGGTGCAAAGCTTGCGCGCCCTGGGTAAGCCGGCAGACCGATTCCAGGAATGCGCATGCGTCGATGCAGGTCGATCCTTCGCGTCGCCGAACCGCTGTCCGCCGACTCGACACGGTGTCAGTGCGTGCCGCTTCCCAAGGCTTGATAGAGGGGCAGGGGGCCATTCCAACTCCGCCCTGGCATTATCCGACCGGATGGCCAATAAATGGCGCTCGGACCGGTCGCGGACAGGGGCGGAATCGGAATAGGAAATTTGCCGTCATTGAATCGCGTCCCATGACGAGGGCCGAACGGCCGGCCGGTGGAATGGACAGGATATGGCCCGATCCCGCGCCAAGGACTACGACGACAAGCGCCTCTCAATTCTGCATCGCTCGGCCGAGCTGTTTGCGGCATCGGGATATGTCGGCACGTCGATGAACACGATCGCGGATGCGTGCCGTGTTTCGAAGGCGCTGCTCTATCACTACTATCCCGACAAGGAAGCCATCCTCTTCGACATTCTCTCGTCCCATCTCGAGAAGCTGGTTGCCGCGGTCCAGCAGGCAAGCGCCTGGGCCGGGGATCCGGTGCAGCGCCTTGGCGCGATCGTCACGACTCTGCTCGAACTTTACCGGCATGCCGATGCCGAGCATCAGGTCCAGATCGCAAGCCTCAAGCTGTTGCCGAAGGAGAAACAGCAACCGCTGCTCGTGAGCGAACGGGTCCTCGTCGCGATCATGTCGGATGCGCTGGCCGCGGCTGTACCGGCGGCGAAGCAGAAGCGGGTACTCAAGCCGCTGACGATGAGCGTCTTCGGCATGCTGAACTGGCACTACATGTGGTTCCGTGAGGGTGGGCTGATGAGCCGCGCCGACTATGCCGATTTCGTCGTACAGCTGGTGCTGGCCGGTGCGGCGGACGCGGCTGCCGCCGCCACCCGGCCGCGCAGCAAGGCGAAGTCCGCCGGCCGAAGCCGGCAGGCTGCGCTGCTCTGACGCGATGAGTTAGGTCCGCGTCGCATTCATCGTCAGCAACTCATAGGTCTCCGGCGCTGAGGGGGATTCCGGCGATCCGGACTGTTGAGGGGCAGGCGCGATCTCCGTTGGGGCCATCGCGGCACACGGTTGCTGACCCGGACTACCTCCCGTTGCGGTTTCCGATGACCGAAGGTCGCATGATCTGCGACTGAATCACTATTGACCAACCGGTTGGTCAATTATAGTTTCGACCCAACAAGATGGAATACGACGCGCCGGTGATTGGCGCGCGAGGAGGGGAGGTCTCACACCATGAGTAATCTTGCTCGATTGAACTGGCGGCAGGCCGTCGGCTTGCTGCTTGGCGTTTCGGCCGCCACCTTCGCCGTCTCCGCTCCGGCCTCCGCCCAGGGTACGATCAAGATCGGGACGGTGCTCTCGGTGACCGGACCAGCGTCGTTCCTCGGCGATCCCGAGGACAAGACGCTCAGGCTCTACGTCGACAAGATCAACGCAGCTGGCGGCGTCCAGGGCAAGAAGATCGAGCTCGTCATCTACGACGACGGCGGCGATGCCAACAAGGCACGCACCTTTGCCACGCGCCTGGTCGAGGACGACAAGGTCGCCGCGATGGTCGGCGGCACGACGACTGGAACCACGATGGCCATGGTCCCGGTGTTCGAGGAAGCCAAGGTGCCCTTCATATCGCTAGCCGGCGCGATCGAGGTGGTCGATCCCGTGCGCAAGTACATTTTCAAGACGCCGCACACCGACAAGATGGCGTGCGAGAAGATCTTTGAAAACCTCAAGCAGCGCAATCTGACCAGGATTGCGATGATCTCGGGCACCGACGGCTTCGGTGCGTCGATGCGGGCACAATGCGTGAAGGTCGCGCCGAACTACGGCATCCAGATCCTCGCCGAGGAAACCTACGGCCCGCGCGACACCGACATGACGGCGCAGCTCACCAAGATCAAGGGCGTGCAGGGCGTTCAAGCCGTGGTCAATCCCGGCTTCGGCCAGGGCCCCGCGATCGTCACGCGCAACTATGCGCAACTCGGCATGTCGGCGACGCCGCTGTACCAGAGCCATGGCGTTGCCTCGAAGAGCTTCATCGAGCTCGCCGGTCCGGCCGCCGACGGCGTCCGCCTGCCTGCTGCGGCGCTGCTGGTCGGCGACAAGCTGCCGGACAGCGATCCGCAGAAGAAGGTCGTGGTCGACTACAAGCAGGCCTACGAGGCCTCCGCGAAGCAACCGGTCTCGACCTTCGGCGGCCACGCCTATGACGGGCTTTTCATCCTGGTTGATGCGCTGAAGCGGGCGAATTCGGCCGAGCCCGACAAGATCCGCGACGCCATCGAGGCGACCAAGGGCTTTGTCGGCACCGGCGGAATCGTCACGATGTCGCCGACCGATCACCTTGGCCTCGATCTCAGTGCGTTCCGGATGCTCGAGATCAAGGGCGGGGACTGGACCTTGATTCCGCCCGGAACCTGAGAATCCGTGCGACATACTGCGCAACATAGGGCAACCGTGGGTGCCGCGACTGGTCGCGGTCCCACGGAGAGGGGGCCGCTCGTCGTTCATGTCCGAATTTCTTCAATTCCTTTTCTCCGGACTCACGGTCGGCGCGGTCTACGCGCTGGTCGCGCTTGGCTTCACGCTGATCTATAACGCGTCCGACGTCGTGAATTTCGCGCAGGGCGAGTTCGTGATGCTGGGCGGCATGGTCACGGTATTCGTGTCGGCCGCCGGCGTTCCTCTGCCGATCGCCGCGCTGATCGCGGTGATCGCATCGGTCGTGGTCGGGCTGCTGCTGTACTGGCTCGCCATCGCGCCGGCGCGCGATGCGTCGGCCGTGTCCCTCATCATCATCACAATCGGCGCGTCGATCCTGCTCAAGGGTCTTGCCCAGGTCGTGTTTGACAAGCAGTTCCACAAGCTGCCGGCATTCTCCGGCGACGCGCCGATCAACCTGCTGGGCGCGGCTATCCAGCCGCAGAGCCTGTGGGTCATCGGCGGCACCGCCGTCGCCGTCATCGTGCTCTATGTTTTTCTCGAGAAGACCCTGATCGGAAAGGCGGTGCTCGCGACCTCGGCGAGCCGGCTGGCGGCACGCCTTGTCGGCATCAATACGGCGACCATCATGGCGCTGTCGTTCGGCGGCTCGGCTGCGATCGGCGCGCTCGCCGGCATTCTGGTGACGCCGATCACGCTGACCAGCTATGACGTCGGCACCATGATGGCCTTGAAGGGATTCGCCGCCGCGATGCTGGGCGGGATGGGCAATCCGCTGGGTGCCGTCGTGGGTGGCCTGCTGCTCGGTCTGCTGGAAACGATGGGTGCCGGTTACCTCAGCTCCACCTACAAGGATGCGTTCGCCTTCATCATGATCCTGGTGGTGTTGTTCGTGATGCCGCAAGGCCTGCTCGGCCGCCGCACCGTGACCAGGGTCTGATCGATGCGCGCTGCTGCCAACAGCCGCTATGCGGTGATCCTCGGCCTCGCGATCATCATCGCCGTGCTGCCGATGACCTTCCCATCAAGCTATTATCTGCGGGTGGCGTCGCTGGTTTGGGTGTCGGCGTTCGCGGCGATCGGTCTCAATCTCCTGATGGGCAAGGCCGGGCAGGTCAGCCTCGGCCACGCCGCGTTCTTCGGCATCGGCGCCTATTCGGTGGCGATCGGGCCCGCGCATCTCGGGATTTCAGCTGGGGCGTCGTCGCTGATCGGCGCCTGCCTCGCGGGCATAGTGGCCTTTCTGGTTGGGCGTCCGATCCTGCGGCTCAAGGGCCATTACCTCGCGATCGCCACGCTTGGCTTCGGCGTGCTGGTCGCGCTCGTCATCACGACGGAGAACCGCTGGACCGGCGGACCCGACGGCATGCCGGTCGCCAGGCTCACGATGTTCGGGTGGCGCGTCAGCACGGCCTACGCGTGGTACTGGGTGTCGGGCGCATTCATGATCCTCGGGGCATGGATCGCGCTCAACCTCGACGATACGCCCACCGGCCGCGCGTTTCTCGCGCTGCATGACAGCGAGATCGCGGCGCGGGTCGCCGGCATCAACGTCGCGACCTTCAAGCTGCGGGCCTTCGTGCTCGCCGCCGTTTACGCATCGATCGCCGGCTCCTTGCTCGCCATGATGAACGGCTTTGTCTCGCCAGATCTCGCCGGTTTCCAGCATTCGGTCGAGCTGGTGACGATGGTGGTACTGGGCGGGCTCGGCTCGATCCTCGGCAGCATCGTCGGCGCGGCGGTACTGGTGGTGCTGCCCCAGATGCTGACGGTCTTCCAGGAATACGAGAACGTGATGCTCGGCCTGATCATCATCGCCTCGATGGTGTTCATGCGCGACGGCATCGTTCCAACCGCGCACAAAATACTCGTGAAGGCGATTGCACGGTGATACTTTCGGTGGGTGATATCGGGATCGCATTCGGCGCCGTGAAGGCGATCGATGGCGTCAGCTTCGCAGTCGACGAGGGCCAGATCTTTTCCGTGATCGGTCCGAACGGCGCCGGCAAGACCACACTGTTCAACGTGATCTCGGGCGTCTACGTCGCCGGCTCCGGCCGCGTCGAGCTCTCGGGCCAGGATGTCACGAAACTCGGGCCGGATGCGCTTGCGGCACGCGGCATGTCGCGCACCTTCCAGAATCTGCAGATCTTCCAGCACATGACGGTGGCGCAGAATGTTATGGTCGGCCGTCATCTGAAAGAGAAATGCAATCTGCTGGCCGACATGCTGCGGCTGCCGTCGGTTGCGCGCCAGAACCTCGCCACGCGCGAGGCGGCACTCACCTGTCTCGACGAGGTCGGTCTGCGCGACAAGGCCGACGTATTGGCGGGCGATCTCTCCTATGGCGGCTGCAAACGGCTGGAGATCGCCCGCGCGCTCGCGGCCGAGCCGCGGATCGTGCTGCTCGACGAGCCTGCTGCCGGCTGCAACGCGGTCGAGACCGAGGACATCGACCGTGTGATCAGCCGCCTCGCCGATAAGGGCATCGCCGTCCTGCTGGTTGAGCACGACATGAAGCTCGTGATGAAGATCTCGAACCGCATTCTCGTGCTCGACCGGGGCAGGGTACTGATCGAAGGCACGCCGCAAGAGGTGCGCGAAAGCAGCGCCGTTCACGACGCCTATCTCGGTACTCGCCGCGCCACGCCGGAGGCTCACCGTGCTTGATATCTCGGATCTGCACAGTGCCTACGGACGCATCGAGGTGCTCAAGGGGGTCTCGCTGCATGTTGCGGCCGGCGAGGTGGTCGCGCTGATCGGCTCGAACGGCTCCGGAAAAACCACGCTGATGCGTGCGCTGTCGGGCGTGCAGCCGATCACCGGCGGCTCCATCGTGTTCCTGGGCGAGCGCATCGACCGCTTGCCGTCGCATGTGCGGGTCAGGCGCGGCATCGTCCATTCACCGGAAGGACGCCACGTGTTCGCGCCGCTGAGCGTCGAGGACAATCTTAGCCTTGGCAGCTACCTGCGCCGCGACGGGGATGTCGAGAAGGATCGCGAGCGTGTCTACGCGATGTTCCCGGTGCTGCAGGAGAAGCGGCATCTGCTCGCGGGCGGTCTGTCCGGCGGACAGCAGCAGATGCTGGCGATCGGGCGTGCGTTGATGGGTAAGCCAAAGCTGCTGCTGCTCGATGAGCCGTCGCTCGGGCTGTCGCCGCGGCTGGTCGATCAGATTCTTGGGGCGATCGCGGCGATGAAGGACGCTGGCGTCACCATCCTGCTGGTGGAGCAGAACGCCTCCGCCGCGCTCGAGATTTCCGACCGTGGCTACATCATCGAGACCGGCCGCATCGCGTTCTCAGACGGTGCATCCGCCTTGCTGAGCGATCCGAGGGTCAAGAACGCCTATTTGGGTCTCGGCTGAGTGTCTCATACTCTCCTCGATGCACTTGACCGGCCAGCAGGCGATGCGCGCCACCGCGGCGATTGATTTCTCTACTAGAACACACGCCTCTTAATCAGCGGCTCTGTCGGAGCATCTTCAACCGATGGGTGGGCGACGACTACATTCACCGCGCCAAAGTCGGTCTTGCGCCATCGAGCGGATTTGCGGCGCACGAACGAAGAGAGCCCGTATCTGGTGCGGTTTCTGGTGCGGTCGTCGCGCGACGGGCAACGAGGATCAAGTAAGATCCTGATCTCATTGGTGGGCCGGGCAGGACTCGAACCTGCAACCAGACCGTTATGAGCGGTAGGGTCCAACTTGGCCTAGCATAGGGCCGTGCTCTTCTTCGGCGGTTCGGCCAAAAGACACTTTTTGTGGACGAAATGCACCAAAACTCGCATTCCGACTCTGTAACCCTTTGAAATCGCGCAAAATGCGAACGCCCTCCGAGCGCACCATAAACCCACGTTTAGTCTCGAGGTCGCCGGCCGCCGTACACGTCGCAGGTTCAAATCGCGTCCCCGCAACCATCTCAACGTCCGATCGGCCCGCCCTTTGGCTTTGAGCGATATTGCAAGCATTCCGGCCAGATCGCCACGAACGTCGATCTGAAGCTCTCCGTTCCCGGGCGTCAGGATGATTTCTTTCACTGGCGACCTGATAGCGTCAGCCGCAGCCATCCGCTTGGCCTCCGAGTCCTCCTGAAGTGCGGCATACAGTTCGTCGATCTGGACGCGATAGTGATGCGCCATGTTCGGGTGGAGGCGCAACTCGTCAACACGTCGCATGATCCGGGGTGTGAGAAGCTGGATCAGAAATTCCACGAGCTCCGGGAGGTGTTCGCCGTTGATGGCGAGCGCTCCGAATAATACTCCGCGAAATGCTCGTCCTACGGCTACTCCTCGATCACCTTATACAGATACACCATGCCATCCCGCCTGTACGCCCTAAGCCAATTGCTCGCAGCTTCATCGTTCGCAAATACCTTAAGCTGGTCCGGGCCAGCGACCTTCATGCTCGTGTCGGCGCAAATCCAAGGGCGTTCATTGTTGATATCCTCCGCGTAGCGTTGCCAACTCGCGCAGGATGCCAGCACATCCGGCGCCCGTTCTCTCGCCTCCCGAAGGAACATCCCCGGTACGGATAGCTCGCTCCCGCTCTGAAATGATTGCTCAACTCTCCGGGGCCATAACGAATAGATATGACCGGTAGCGCAATTCGATATTTCAGGCCTCGTCCGCCAATCGTCTAACGTTCCCAACGACAAAAGCTTTCAAAGGACTCCGCGCTCTTGACCGCGCGGAAATGTCCATGCGCGCATCCATCGGATGCGTGACAACAGTCGGAAGCGTGGGACGAAGCGACTAGTAGGTGAAGCTGAGATGCGTGGGGTCTTTCGCCACTTCAATCAGGAGAAAATCGTCTTTGCTTTGACGGTGCTGCTCTTGATCATATTTGCCCTGACTCTCCCGAACTTCCTTGCTCCCAACAATCTTTTGTCTTTGGTGCGAAGCGTCGCGGTCCTCGGTATCCTTGGCCTCGGCATGCTGGTCGTGGTCCTTGGGCGCGGTATCGATCTGTCCCTCGTCGCGACGATGGCGATCTCGGTAGCCTGGGGCCTTCAGCTCACCGCTAACGGAATGTCGGTCGCAGCAGGGATGACGTTTGGTCTGCTGTTCGCGCTTGCTATGAGTCTGATCACCGGGATCTTGATCGCCTACGCAGAGATTCCTTCGTTGTTCGCAACGCTGGCCATGGCGACTTTTATCTACGGTTTTGGCCGAGCTCATCTTATTACCGGGACGGACGTCGTTTATCTGCCGGCCAACATTGGCTGGATCGTGAACTTCGGGCAGGGAGCATTGTTCGGCATCCCGACCCCAATCGTAGTGGCCGCTGTTGTGGCGCTGATCGCGTTCCTCTTCCTTCGCTATACCAAGCCTGGCCGCTTCATTTACGCGATCGGAGACAATCTCGCGACGGCGCGTATCGGCGGAATTCCGGTCCGGCCGATCCTCGTCGCGCAGTACGTCATCGCAGGCGGCGTCGCTTTCATTGCGGGAATCGTCACCGCGACATCGGCGCAGGCGATGAACACCCGCGTGGTCAACTCGAACATGATCTACGACGTCATCCTGGTCGTGGTGCTCGGCGGAGTCGGGCTGTCGGGCGGTCGCGGCAATGTCCGCAACGTCATCGTCGGATCGCTGCTCATCGGCGTCTTGATGAACGGCATGACGATCATGGACATCCAGTACACGATCCAAAACGTCATCAAGAGCCTCATTCTGTTGCTCGCCATTGTGGTCGACAGCGTCCTGAACCCGAGGGACGAACAGACAGGGCAGCAGGGCGATATCTGAAGCATAGCGTGAACGAAACGCAATAGAGGAGACGACCCATGAAGACGATGCATCGCTTGGCCATAGCGGCCACGGCGCTTCTCAGCCTTGCCGCGAGCTCTATCGCCGCGCGGGCCGATGATATGAACGACCCGTACCGGCAGCCCGCACTTGATGCGCTGAAAGGGAAGTCGATCGTCTATCTGCCGATTTCGATCGGCTTCGACCTGGCGCAGGCCTGGGGCGGCGTCGTCAAGACCGAGGCCGAGCGCTATGGAATGAAGTTCAAGTCCCAGGACCCGAACTGGAACACCGGCGCGATGGCGCAAGGTCTGACCTCGCTGATTGCAGAGCATCCGGATGTGATCGTGACGCAGAATCCGGATCTGCAATCGCTGGCGCGCCTTCTCAAGCAGGCCAATGCGGCCGGCATCGTCGTCGTCCAGATGAACATGCAGGGCGCGGTGCAGACCGACGCTTTCGTCGGGCCCGACTTCATTTCGATGGGCGAACAGGCGGCGAAGATGATGGTGGCAAAGTGCGGCAAGGGGACAGAGACCTCGCACAAGGTATCGATCGTGCAGGGCGTTCTGACCGGCGGCGTCAGCTACTATCAGGTCCAGGGCATCAAGAAGGTTTTCGAAGAGAACCCGGACATCAAGGTTGTGTCGAGCCAGGCTGCCGACTGGGATGCGTCAAAGGCACGCGCAATCACCGAAACGGTTTTGCAGCAGAACCCTGATCTCTGCGGCGTGATCGACGTCTGGGACGGCCAGGGCGTCGGCACGGGCGCGGCAATCAAGCAGGCTGGCAAGTCGGATCAGGTATACTTCGTGACGTCCGGCGGCGGCGCGCAAAGCATGTGCGATCGGCTTGCGGACGGCACGTTCTCGGCTGCCATCAATTACGATGCACCCGGAATGGGCCGGGATGCTTTCACGGCGATCAGTGCGGTTCTTCAAGGCAAGCAAAAGGCTGGCACCCTCAAGTTTCAGCTCTATTCGCCAACCCGTGTCATGACCAAGGCCGACGTCAAGGCGGGGACCTGCTGGGATCCTGAACAGTACGCCAAGCTTCTGCGCTGACCGTCATTCCATCCAGGCGCGGCCGTCCCGGCGACGGCCGCGCCTTGTTCGCATTGACTTGAGCGACCGCGCCAAGAGGCTCCTTTGACGGCAACAAGCACCTATACGAAGCTGCGATATCGGTTCATTCCCGACCACGTTATCGGCGAGCTTCTGTCCAAGAAGTGGATTGATAACACGATACCGTTCCTGGTCCTCATCTGTGTTGTCGCGATCTTCGGCTCGCTCATTCCGAACTTCTTCTCCGGCGCGAACCTCGCAATCACGGCCCGCGAACTCGGTGAGTTCGGCCTGGTGTGCATGGCGATGATGGTGGTGATCATCGTCGGCGGCATCGATCTCAGCGTCGGATCGAACTTTGCGCTCGGAAATTTCATGACGCTCGCGCTGCTCAATCTGGCGGGGTGGCCGGTTGGGCTGGTGATTCCGACGGTGGTGTTGATCTGCGGCGCGGTCGGGCTGCTCAACGGCTATCTGATCGGCTTCTTGCGGCTGCGCGCCTTCCTGACCACGCTGGTGACCTTGATCATCGTCCGTGCCGTCGTCGATATGCTGCTCCTGAAGTATGCGCAGGCGATGTCGGTCAGCTTCTACCAGTCCGACGTGTGGGATCTGATCGGGCTGGGAGGTGTCGCCGGCGTTCCTTCCAGCTTCATCATCCTCGTGATCGTGGCGCTGATCGGCCACATCCTTCTCACTCGCAGTCGTCCGGGTTGGCGGATGATGGCGATCGGCGGCTCCCGACGCTCCGCGCACAATATCGGCTTGTCGGTGCGCGGCATGGTCTGCGGAGCCTATACGATCTCGGGCATGCTGTGTGGCCTCGCCGGCATGCTCTATGCGGCCCGGCTCAGCGGCGCCGGCACCGACACGGGAATGGGATTGGAGATCTCGGCGCTGACCGCGGCCGTGCTCGGCGGCAACAGCCTCGGGGGCGGCCGCGGCTCGGTCGCGAAAGCCCTGATCGGAGCGGTCATCGTCCAGGTCATGACCAACGGAGTACTCCGTATCGGACTGAATAGCGGCTCCGGACCGATGGTGCTCGGGCTGACGCTGCTGCTCGCGGTGTTCATCGACGTTCGGTGGCTCAAGAACCGCGACAAATTGCTGTCGAAGGTCTACGTGTCGCCAACTCACGTCGAACTCCCGCCGCCTCTTTCGACCTCGGTGGAGACGGGAGGCGCCTTCGCGTACAATGACCGGCTCGCTGCGGTCGAGATCATCGGACTCGGAGAGGTCGAGTCGCCGGAGGATGTCATCCTCGACGACAAGAACTATCTCTACTGTGGAACGCGCCATGGCGACATCGTCCGCTTCACGCCTCCCGACTACAAGACTTGGGAGGTCTACGCCCATATCGGCGGTTCGCCACTCGGCATGTCATTCGACCGTGCCGGCGATCTTCTCGTCTGCGTCGGGGGGATGGGCCTCTACAAGGTGGACCGCGAGCGCAACGTCATCAGGGTCAGCGACGAAACCAACCGCTCGACATTCTCGGTGGTCGACGATTCGAGGTTGCGGCTCGCTGACGACCTCGACATCGCGCCGGACGGCCGGATCTATTTCAGCGAAGCGACCATCCGCTATGAAATGCACGATTGGCCGGTCGATGCGCTGGAAAGCCGCGGCAATGGACGAATCGTCTGCCACGATCCCAAGAGCGGCAAGACGCACACGGCGCTGCGCAATCTGATCTTCCCGAATGGGGTCTGTCTCGCGCACGACGGGCAGTCGATACTCTTCGCCGAAAGCTGGGCCTGCCGCATCAGCCGCTTTTGGATCGACGGGCCGAAGGCCGGTCAGGTCGAGCGGGTGATCGATGCGTTGCCGGGTTACCCGGACAACATCAACCGCGCGTCTGATGGCACGTATTGGGCTGCGATCATGGGAATGCGCTCGCCGGTGCTCGATCTCGCTTTGCGCATGCCGGGCTTTCGGCGCCGAATGGCGCGCCGGATCGCGCCCGACCAATGGCTCTACCCCAATCTCAATATTGGATGTGTGATCCGTTTCAACGACAAGGGCGAGGTCGTCGAATCGATGTGGGATCAAGGTGCCAAGAACCATCCGATGATCACGTCGATGCGCGAACACCGAGGGTACCTTTATCTCGGCGGCATCACCAACAACCGGATCGGGCGGATCAAGCTCGATTGGGCTGACCCCAATTGGAGCGGCTATCGTAGCTATTGGGGGCAGCGCGCATGAACGCTCCGGTCGGAAGCTGGTTTGAGCGTCTGCTCGGCCGGGGACGGGCGTCTGTCACCGTGCCGCCGTTGGACGGAACGTTGAAGCCGAACCATCGGCTTGAGGCGGCGCCTGTGGGTATCGTATGCGCAGAGCCGGACAATCTGGTCGTTCTCGACGATGAGGCGGTTTGGTCGAGCGGCAGCACCCTGCTGCGCGGCGGAGGCGGGCGGACTGCCGTCCCCTTTGCAACGGTAGAGGGCGTTGTCTCGGCAATGGCGGTGTCACCGGGTGGCCGAATTGCGGTCGCTCGGGAAGGCAAGGGCATCGCGATCCTCGATGCGGATGGTGCTGAATCGAAATCCGGTTCTCGACCCGGTTGGCCGGAGCGCTGCGTCACGGCGCTGGCATTCGCTGACGAAACAAGCCTGATCGCCTGCGTTGGCTCCGAGGCCAATCCGCTCGACGCCTGGCAGCGCGATCTGCTTGAGCACCGTCGTGCCGGCTCGCTTTGGCGGCTGGACATTGCCAGCGGCGAGGCGGCGCGTCTGGTCGGCGGCCTTGCCTTTCCCAACGGGGTCGTTGCCGCGGATGACGGCACTTTCATCGTGAGTGAAGCGTGGGATGCCCGGCTCGTGAAACGCGACGCCAGCGGCAGAGAGATCGCTCTGCTCGCCGACGACCTGCCCGGATATCCCGGGCGCATCGCGCATTCGAATCGTGGCGGATATTGGCTCGCGGTTTTCGCGCCGCGCAGCCCGTTGATTGAATTTGTCTTACGCGAGAATGCCTATCGTCGGGCCATGCTCGCCGAGGTGTCGCAGCAGTATTGGATCGCGCCGGCGCTGCGCAGCGGCCTGTCATTCCATGAGCCCATGCAGGGCGGTGCTCTGAAACAGATGGGTATCCTGAAGCCATGGGCTCCAACCTTGTCTTACGGCCTCGTGATCGAGCTCGACCGCGCCTGCGTACCCCTGCAAAGCCTCCATAGTCGGGCAGGCGGAAAGCGCCACGGCGTCACGTCGGCGGTCGAGGCCGGCGGCCGGCTGTGGCTGACCTCCAAGGGGGGTGATGAAGTGGTTTCGATCGATCTTGCGGCGAGGGGGGGAAGTTGATGCAGCCGGTCGTCGAATTAAGGAACGTTGTCAAGGAATTCCACGGCATTCCGGCGCTCCGCAACATCTCGTTCGACCTCCGGCCCGGCGAGGTCCACGCGCTCCTTGGTGAGAACGGCGCTGGCAAGTCGACCCTGACCAAGATCATGGCCGGGGTCTATGAGGTGACGAGCGGCGAACTGCTCGTGAACGGCGGAAAAGTCTCGTTCAAGACCCCCGCCGAGGCGTTGAGCGCCGGGATCGCCATGGTGTTCCAGGAGACCAGCCTGGTGCCGTCGCTCACGGTGGCGCAGAACATCTATCTCGGCAACGAGAAGTTTCTGAACAGGCTGCGTGGCATCTACATCTCTGCCCAGCAGTTCCTGCAATCGCTCAATTTTGGTGTCGATCCGACGATGTACGTGTCTCAGTTGGGGGCCGCGCAGAAGCAGATGGTCGAAATCGCGCGCGCGGTGCACCACAAGGCGAAAGTAATCATCTTCGACGAGCCAACTGCCACGTTGACTCCGGAAGAGAAGCACCACTTCTTCTCTCTGGTGAAGCGCCTGAAGCGCGAAGGGGTCTCCGTCATCTTCATTTCGCACGCATTGGAGGAGGCGCTGACGATCTCCGATCGGATAACGATCATGCGCGACGGCCAGCACGTCGTGACCGACGATGCGAAGAGCTTCGACCGCGACAAGATCATTACGGCAATGGTTGGTCGGACCCTTTCCGGCGAGCTCTATGGCAAGGCCGGCGACCAGCATGCCTCCAGGCCGTATGGGCGCAAGATGCTCAGCGTGCAGAATCTGTCGATGGGCCGGATGGTCCGCAATACTTCCTTTTCGATCTATGGCGGGCAGATCACCGGCATCTTCGGCTTGATCGGTTCGGGGCGGACCGAGACTGCCAAAATCATCTCCGGCGTCGTCAAGCGGGACTTCTTCCACGGCGGCGAAGTCAAACTTGAGGGGCGCTCGGTGCGCTATCGCGTGCCGCGCAAGGCTGTGCGGGACGGTATCGTCTATGTCACCGAGGACCGCAAGATCGAGGGCTTCTTCGAAACCAAATCGATCGCAGAGAACATCTATCTGAACTTTCTCGCGGCCGACCTCAACAAGGGTGTCGTGGTCTCCTACGCCGAGATGACCGAGCTTGCGGCGAGCTGGACCAAGCGTCTGAACGTGCGCGCGATCGGGAATGCGGCGCGTGTCGTCGAGCTCTCCGGCGGCAATCAGCAGAAGGTGGTGATCGCACGTTCGCTGGTGCAAAAGCCCAAGCTGATCATCTTTGACGAGCCGACGCGGGGCGTCGACGTGGGTGCCATCGCCGAGTTGCATCACGTCATCAACGATCTTGCCGATTCCGGGCTCGCTGTCGTGGTGATCTCGTCCTACCTGCCGGAGATCATGAACCTGTCGGACCGGATTCTGGTCTGCCGGCAAGGCCGTATCGTCGAGGAGTTTTCGGCAGAAGAGGCGACCGAAGAAAAGATCATGTACGCCGCGGTGCATTAGGCGTCCCGGCGTTCGCCAGGAACGCCAGCGAAGATTTGCAAGGAAATCGCATCATGAAGATCAGGGCTGCCGTTCTGGAGACCATGGGCTTGCAAGCGCCCTATGCCGGCTCGCATCCCCTGAAGGTGCAGGACGTCGAGCTTGATGGACCTCGACAGGGCGAGGTGCTGGTGCGGATTGCCGCGGCGGGTCTGTGCCATTCCGACCTTTCGGTGATCAACGGCGATCGGCCGCGTCCGCTGCCAATGGTGCTTGGGCACGAGGCCTCCGCCGTGGTCGAGGAAGTCGGGCCCGGCGTCGACGACCTTGTCCGTGGTGATCATGTGGTTTGTGTGTTCGTCCCGAGCTGCGGCCATTGTGCGCCGTGTTCGCAGGGGCGTCCCGCTCTCTGCGAGCCTGGCGCCGAGCACAACGGAAGAGGCGACTTGCTGACGGGCGGATTTCGGCTGCATCGGGCAGAGACTGTCTCTTATACACATCTGCTCTCTGCGAGCCTGGCGCCGAGCACAACGGAAGAGGCGACTTGCTGACGGGCGGATTTCGGCTGCATCGGGCAGAGATGCGCGTCCATCACCATTGTGGAGTGTCGTGTTTCGCCGAATACGCCACGGTTTCGCGCCGCTCGGTCATCAAGGTGTCCCGCGACGTTCCGATGCATATTGCGGCGCTGATGGGGTGCGCGGTCTTGACCGGGACGGGTGCCGTGTTCAACAGCGATGACGTCGGTCCCGGTAGCAAGACAGCGATTTTCGGCCTTGGCGGGGTCGGCCTCGCCGCAGTGATGGGGGCTGTTGCCAAAGGCGCCGAGATTGTGATTGCCGTGGACATGTTGGAGCCGAAGCTCGGACTGGCGCGCGAGCTCGGCGCCACCCACGCCTTCAATGCCGCCGATCCCGATCTCGTGGAGAAAGTAAGAGAAGAGACGAAAGGTGGTGTCGATGTGGCATTGGAATTCGCAGGCTCGGTAAACGCCCTCGAACTCGGCTATGCCATCACCCGCAGGGGCGGGACCACGATTACCGCGGGCCTGCCGAGCCCGAGTGCAATACTTTCCCTGCCGGCCGTTTCCCTGGTTGCAGAAGAGCGCACCTTGCGTGGCAGCTATCTGGGCTCTGGCGTGCCGTCGCGCGACATTCCACGTTTCCTCGGGCTCTACCATCGCGGTAGGCTTCCGGTCGACCGGTTGCTGACACATCGGATTCGGCTCGACGACATCAATGCGGGATTCGATCGCCTCGCCGATGGCAGCGCAATCCGCCAGGTCGTCGAGTTCAATTGACATCGAAGGAGCACGCTATGACCCGGCTTGAGCGCCGCAGGCGCCATCAGTCTTTCATCGGTGGCCGCTGGTGCGAGCCGGTTTTCGGGGAATGCTCGGACGTCGACGCCGCAGTCACGGTTGCACGCAGGGCGTTGGTAGTCGGAGAATGGGCATCGGCCGGGAAAGCGGCCAGCAGGCGATCGACGAACATCTTGAGACAGAACGCGTCTGGATGTCATATGAAAGGGATGTGCCAACCCCGCTTGTGATGCGGTGAGAGACGCTGGGAATACCATACCATAAGAGAGCGATTGTCCCGATGGCTGCCGACCTTGACGGAATCCTCGTTGTTTCCATTGAGCAAGCCGTTGCTGCAGCTTACGCCTGCTGCAAGCTTGCGGACGCGGGCGCGCGCGTGATCAAGGTCGAGCGACCGGAGGGAGATTTTTCCCGCGACTACGATCATCTTGTCCACGGCGAAAGCGCCTATTTTGTTTGGCTGAACCGCGGCAAGGAATCCATCTGTCTCGATCTGACCAACGACGATGACAAAGCGATCCTCAGCTCGATGCTGGCGCAGGCCGATGTCTTTATCGAGAATCTGGCACCTGGTGCGATTGACCGGCTCGGTTTCCCTCTTCAACAACTGCGCGAGCAGCGGCCTCGACTGATCACCTGCGAGATCACAGGCTATGGTGACGAGGGCCCGTTACGCGACTCGAAGGCCTATGACCTGTTGGTTCAGGGAGAAAGCGGGCTCGCAAACATCACCGGCAACGAATTTGGTGCCGCACGGGTCGGCGTTTCGGTTTGCGACATCAACGCCGGGATGACGGCGACGCAGGCTATCTTCCAGGCACTCTATGCACGGGAACGGACCGGGCTTGGCCGCCATATCTCGGTGTCGCTATTCCATGCGACCGCGGACTGGATGAACGTCCCGTACCTGCAATACGCCTATGGCGGCGCTCCGATCGGTCGCGTTGGCCTGCATCATCCCACCATCGCACCCTATGGCAGTTATGCCTGTGGTGGCGGCGGCTCGATCCTTATCGCAATCCAGAACGAGCGGGATTGGATATCCCTTTGCAGGGACGTACTCCGCAAGCCGCAGCTTGCGAGCGACTCGCGCTTCATCAACAACGATGAACGCGTTCGAAATCGCGACGCACTCGACGCCGAGATCGGGCCGGTCCTTCTCGGATTCGATCAGAACCGTGCCATCGAGTTATTGAAGGCCGCTCGCCTGGCATTCGGTCGCCTCAGCACGCTCGCCGATCTGGCGACGCATCCGCAGTGCCGTTACATCGAAATCGAGACGCCGACCGGACCAGTCACCATGATGGCTCCGGGTGTCTTGATCGATGGCAAGGCGCCTAGTTTTGGCCCGGTTCCCGCACTCGGTGCGCATAGCGAAAAGCTTCGACGGGAATTCTCGTCCAAGGTACAGGGCTAGTTCGACAGACTGTTCGATCGGGTTCCTTCAAGGAGTATCGCTTGCCGATGAGTCTGGGCGAGGCCTCTGCCGAGGCATACTTGACATCGAAGTTGACACACTGCCCTATAACGTAAACTCGACGCGCTGACCGGTGGTCATACACGATTGCTATGGCGCGGACGGGGTAAGGACGTTTGGGGGAGGAATGGACCTTCGGCAGCTTCGCTACTTTATTGCGATCGTCGAACACGGGTCGTTTTCCAGAGCCGCTGAAGCGCTGAATGTTGCTCAGCCAGCGCTGAGCCTCCATGTTCGTAACATGGAGGAAGAGTTGGGATCAGCGCTGCTTTTCCGCAGCTCGCAAGGTGTCGTCGCGACGGAGGCCGGCCAGATTCTACTTCGACACGCTCGCAGCGTCACCGACCAACTCTCGGCCGCGCGCCACGAGATCAAGGGACGTGAGGCTGAGCCGGAGGGTGAGGTGCGCCTTGGCTTGCCGGGCACGATCAGCCAGACCCTGTCTGTCCCGCTCATCATCGAAGCGCGCAGACAATTCCCCAAGATCCGGTTGCGCATCGCGGAAGCGATGAGCGGGTTTGTAATGGAGTGGATCCGGGAAGGGCGGATTGATCTGGCGATCGTCTATATTCCGGTCGAAGACAAGGCGCTGAGTTCGTCGCCGGTTCTCAGCGAGGAACTCTGGCTTTTAGGCCCGATCAATTCCATTCCGGGCATCCAACCGCCGACTTCCGGTCCACTCCGCTACAGCGCGGTCGCGCAACTGCCGTTGATATTGCCGAGCGCCACTCATGGCCTACGTTCTTTGCTGGAGAATGAGGCGGCCGCTCTCTCGTTGAAACTGAATACAGTCATCGAGGTCGACTCGTACATCAACATCAAAGGACTGGTCGAGGAAGGTTTCGGATATTCCATTCTGCCCTTCAATTCCATTGCACGCGAGGTTCAAAGTGGCCGGCTGCTGGCTTGGCCAATCTGCGCCCCCAAAATCAAGCGGTCGGTGCATCTTGTCCATCCAGTCGATCGTCCCCTGAGCTATGCCGCCTCAACGATCGAGACCCTGTGTCGCGCGACGCTGCTGAAGCTGGCCTCCACAGGCAAATGGAATGGTGCGCGAGCTCTTTGATCGGCTGCTGTATTTCTGCCTGCTAACTCTTGCACCATGCGGTACGGCCCGCCATGCATCGCGCAATGGCTGCGGGTGCGGGCGGAGTTCCGTGGCTCCAGATGTCCGATCGTCGAATCCTGGTGTGAGGTTCATTGATCGTTTACGGTCAAGCGAGTTCGCTCGTCGCCGTCAAAGCATGCATAACCACTTGGTTTCGTGCATGTCGAGCGCACGAGCCGCGCCGGGTGTCAGATCAATCGTCACTCCGTGCGTAAACGGACCTCGATCATTGATCACTACAGTCACCGACTTTCCATTCTCGGGATTGACCAGCGTTACACGCGAGCCGAACGGCAGGGTGCGATGCGCAGCCGTGAGTCCACTCGGGTCGAATGCCTCACCATTTGCCGTGCGCCGTCCCGAGGAATAGAAGGTCGCGACGATATGTTGTCCCGAACATGCTCCGTGAGGCTTGGAACGTGCAAAAAACCAGGAGAAGCCCCGACCGTGGGCGGGTTCGGGCGCCACAATAAGCCATGCTGACATCAGTCCAAGAGCGCAAAGACGATAGGTAAAGTTGCCTAGCTGATCGCTCATGTCGAACTGTCTTTGTGAGGCCCAACCACAGCGGGGCGCGGTCCTGGCCGCGGATAGTCTGGAGTGGTCAGAACCGCGCTTGCCACCGCGCCGGCGACAAACCGTTATTCAGGGACGGAAGCTGTAGAAAGTGCCAAAAGTCATGGCGCAAGTGTGCGCGGAGACGGTACGATCCATCATCAGATCATTGACGGGGGCGCACCGTGACCAGAAATCGGCGGGTCGAGATAGCAGAAACATTTCGGCTGCTGCGAGCCTTCCGTTCGATCCAAGACCCGGCCGCGCGGCAACGTGTCATTGAAGAGGCCGAGGCTCGATCGTCGGAAGGCCAAGCGAAGCGTCCGGCGGGCAACGAATCTGTTGCCAGGGATACGAAGCGGGGGCCGTTATCTCGTGAGAGCGGCAGCTTCTGACGGACCCTAAATGGGGCGACTCGCGAGTTATACCGCTCTTCGATCAGAAAACAGGGCTTCCTCAATAGTGGGACTTGCGCCGGTGATCTTCTAAGAGTGCTGGCCTACGCAGACGTACGAGATCCTGGATGCTGCGACCACCTTTCTTGCGTCGTAGGGAGGAGACGAAACTCACGTTTGAGCGCCAAATGCACCCAGCTCCTTCACTCGTCCAGGTAAGTGCTTGAAATCACAGAAAATGCGAACACCCTCCGAGCGCACCATAAACCCACGTTTAGTCTCGAGGTCGCCGGCCGCTGTACCGTCGCAGGTTCAAATCGCGTCCCCGCAACCATCTCAACTTGCGATCGGCCCGCCCCTCCGGCGGGCCCTTTGCTTTTGAGCGAAATTGCGAGAATTCCGGCCAGATCGCCACGAACGTCGATCTGAAGCTCGCCATTCCCGGGCGTCAGGATGATCTCTTTCACAAGCGACCTGATAACGTCGGCCGCAGTCATTCGCTTGGCCTCCGAGTCCTCCTGAAGCGCGGCATACAGCTCGTCGACCTGGACGCGATAGTGAAGCGCCATGTTCGGGTGCAGGAGGGGAGGCGGCTCCTCTGCCTCCTGCAGGAACGTCTTCAGCTCCTTCTGGCGGCGTTCGAGCGTGACCATCTTTTCGTTGAGGCGGTCAGCAGCTCTGCCCTTCAGGATGAGGTTGAGAAGCGTATCCAGCTCGCGGTCGATCGTCTTGATCTCCGCCTCGGCCGCCTCGATCGACACTCGGCTCTCTATGCGGAGTCTGTTCATCTCGCGAGTAAACTCGTCGCGGAACTCCTTGTATAACGCCGGATCCATCAAGTGATGGCGCAACGCGTTTCCTACTACTCCTACCAGGGCGTCAACGTATCGTGCTGGAGGTGGACGGGAAGCATCACTTCTCGGAGAACGACCATCCGTCGCTGAAGCTCTATGCCCACATGGTGTCAGCTGATCGAGAGTTGCGCCTGGCCGGGTATGAGGTCTACAGGTTCGGAGCGAATGAGTTGGTCGGCGAGCACGCCGAATCGAGGATTGCCGATTTCCTCGAGAAGCTCTTTCGATTGCACCGAATCCGGCCTTGAATGACGCGCCGCGCCGTGTCAGTCGGGGTTCGATGGCCTCATGCTCTCTTGATCCTGTCTTTAAGCTGCTTGTCCAGCGCCCTTAAGGCCGGATCCCGGTGGACCACCTGAAACCAGCCGTCGCTTGGACTCCCGATCGGCTCGATCATCGCCTGACCCAGCACGCGTCGGCAGTGTCCATCGACGTAGAGCTCAGCTCGCAGCAGGCCGGTATCTGCTGCCATCTGTGCAAGCAATAAGGTTTGGCTCGTGCGCGCCGTGAGTCCCTCGGCGTTCTCGTCGATCTCGAGAATTTCAAGCATGCCGTGATCCAACGGGCCATGAACGACGAGATGTGTTCCTGCCGGCATGTGCGGACGTCGTGGGAGACCGCCTCCCATCTGTCCCAGAGACATGTGGGTGGTAACGGATCTGAGACCTGGCTCTTCTTTCAAAAACTTGCGCACGCCGTCGAAGTTATCGGCTTTTGAATAAAGGTAGCGCGTACTTTGCGTCATTTGTTGATGGTTGAGATAGGTGGCCGTATCGCCGTCGATGTCGATCGGGGCGCCAGACCTCAGACCGTCTCGATATCGGAGTATTCGTTCCTTTCGCTCGTCCATGAGTTGCACAGAATCGACTAGTCCATATCGTTTCTCGATTGTCGGGCAGTGCAGCGCGATCGAGAACTCCGGCGAAATCGGTAAGAAGGCAGGCCTTGGCATTGAATCAACGAAACGAACAAGCCCGCGCGGCCAGAGGTCTCGCTTTGCTGATGCGGGGCAGCGCCGCCGAAGGAATTGCGGACCTCAATGCAGCCCTCGAACGTGATCCCAACAATCAGATTGCACTCATTGGGCGTGGAATAGCTATGCTGACGTCGGGTCAACCGGACAGGGCCGTCATCGCGTTCAATCAGGTTATCGGAAAGATGCCCGACAACAGCGGCGCAAGGCTGCTTCGGGCAAGAGCATTGCTGGCGATGAAAGACCTGAAAGCTGCGATGGCAGATGTTGAGGCAGTATCAGCTATCCGTCCCGACGATCCAGATATCTTTGTGGTTCGAGGTCTTATCTCGCTTGAGATGCGCGACTTTCAAAAGGCGCGGGCCGATCTCGATCAGGCAATCGAAAGGCGGGAATCTGTCGAGGGCTACATTGCGCGAGGCAGAAGCTATGAGGCGAGCAACGATCCCGCGAAAGCCGCTTCCGACTTCAAACACGCCTTGGAGTTCCCGCCTAAGAACATTTTCGATATTACGGCGCAGGCACTCATCAAGCAAAAGGTCGAGCAGCTTTCCAAGCGTGTTCCTTGCGGTACGTCGGGCTCTGACGAGGCCGATTGCGACCGAGGGCAGGCTCGAGCGGTTCGTGGCCGCTAGCTGTCCCGGACGGCATGTCGGTCGAAGGCCGCCTTCGGCAGTAAATGCGATGAGAGAAATCAGCAACGGTAGCAGTCTGTGCGGCGACTGTTGCGGGTTCCCGCAGCCAACTCAATTTGCGATCGGGCCGCCTCTTTTGAACCGGTCGGCTGCTGCGCCCTTCAGGATGAGGTTGAGGAGCGTATCGAGTTGGCGGCCGATTTTATTGATCTCGACCCTGGCCGCCCGATCGCCGCTCGGCCTTACCTGCGGAGCAGGTTCATCCCACGGGTGAACTCATCGCAGAATTCTTTATTACGGTTCCCGTGTCTGTGCAGAGCCGACGAGGCGCTGCTGTCGGTGACTGTGCAATTTCCAGCGGAGAACTGAGTCATCTTAGACCTCTCATAAAATATTCCCGCGACTAGTTGCACCGAGGGGTTGCAAGTCGGCGCACATACGTGTTCTGTTGCGACAATAAGTCACGTTGCATGGTGTGCGTTTGATCCTGGGGAACTGGTTGTCCATGTCGAGGAACATTCAGCGGTAACTAGAGATGCCGCTTCGCTGACCGCTCACTGCCGAAGACAGGCAGCAAGAGCTTCCAACTCACTTTCCTATCTATGCGCCGGTTTGCTTGCTTATCGGCGAAGAGTTTTTTGCTGGCCTAAGCGTGGCGGAGGTGCTTCGCCGCGAGCGACCGTTTGCGCCTCCACCTGGGCGTCGCCGAGCGTGCAGGGCCTGTTTGTCGTTTGTGCGGGGTCTCAGTGCCGGAAGCGAAGAACGATACTTCGGGGTTGCAGTGTCTGCAGCTAATGCTGCGATTTCATCAAGTTGCGGTTGATCTCGGACAGATTCGCCATCGTTTCAGCGGTGTTGAGATCGGCATCACGGAGATGCTGCGCTGCGCAAAGGAGTTGAAGCTCAAGGCCCGCGTCGAAACGCTCCGCTGGGACAAGCTCGCTCGGATGCCCTTGCCGGCGATCGCTGAGCTGAAGGATGGCACCTTCCTGATCGTCGGCCGGGTCGCGGACGATGATCTTCTGGCTCAAGATCCTGCCGTTGGCAGCCCCCAGCGGATCGGGCGTGCCGAGTTTCTGGAGAAGTGGACGGGCCGTCTCGTTCTGATGGCACGCCGTGCTTCACTTAGCGATTTGGCGCGCCGCTTCGATATCACCTGGTTCCTGCAAGCGATGCACAAATACCGCCGATTGCTTGGAGAGGTCCTTTTTGCATCGTTCTTTCTTCAACTGTTTGCACTTGTCACGCCGCTATTTTTCCAGGTTGTGACTGACAAAGTGTTGACCCATCGAGGATTCACTACGCTTGATGTTCTTGTCATTGGACTTATCACCGTATCCATCTTCGAGACGATTCTTGGCGCGCTACGTACTTACGTCTTCTCGCACACCACAAACCGAATCGACGTCGAGCTCGGGTCGCGACTGTTCAAGCACCTGATTGCGCTTCCCATTGCATATTTCGAGGCGCGCCGCGCAGGCGACTCAGTTGCAAGGGTCCGGGAGCTTGAAAACATACGCAACTTCCTGACGAGCTCGGCCTTGACGCTCGTTGTCGACCTGGCGTTCACGGTCGTCTTCCTCGCGGTGATGTTCTATTATTCACCCCGATTGGCGTGGATCGTCGTCGGTTCCTTCCCTTTCTATGTCGCGGTTTCGGTGGGGGTAACGCCGATCTTTCGGCGGCGGCTCGAGCGTAAATTCGATCGCGGTGCTGAGAACCAAGCGTTCCTGGTCGAGAGTGTCAGCGCAATCCAGACGTTGAAAGCGATGGCGATCGAGCCGCAGATGCAGCGACGCTGGGAGGAACAGCTTGCGGGCTATGTCGGTGCCAGCTTTGACGTGCTGTCGCTCGGTAATTGGACCAGCCAGTTTGTCCAATTTATCAGCAAGATCGTTACCGCACTGACACTGTATTTTGGAGCTTATCTCGTCATCGAAGGGCAATTGACGGTCGGCGAGCTAATCGCGTTCAACATGCTGGCGGGCCGGGTCGCGCAACCAGTGTTGCGGCTCGCTCAGCTCTGGCAGGATTTCCATCAAGCTCGGGTATCGATCGCGCGCTTGGGTGACATTCTCAATACGACGGCGGAGCCTGCCTTCGATGCATCGCGTGCGGCTCTGCCGTCGATCCGCGGCGACGTTACTTTCGATCATATCGACTTTCGGTACCGGATCGATGGTTCCTTGGTGTTGCACGATATCTCGCTCAAGGTATTTGCAGGTCAGGTGGTCGGCATCGTCGGACCGTCGGGTTCCGGCAAATCGACACTCACCAAGCTGCTGCAACGCCTCTACGTTCCGGAGGCCGGGCGTGTCCTGATCGATGGCATCGATCTGACGGTTGCTGATGTTGCGTGGTTGCGCCGGCAGGTGGGCGCTGTCTTGCAGGAAAACGTGCTTTTCAATCGCTCGATCAGAGAAAACATTGCTTTGGCCGAGCCTGCTATGCCCATGGAGCGGGTCATAGCCGCCGCCGAGCTGGCTGGAGCCCACGAGTTTATCCTTGGTTTGCCGGATGGATACAACACCGTCGTTGGCGAGCGTGGTGCGAGCCTTTCCGGCGGCCAACGCCAACGGATCGCAATTGCGCGAGCGCTCGTCACGAATCCCCGGATACTGATCTTCGATGAAGCGACCAGTGCGCTCGACTATGAGAGTGAGAGCATCATCCAGCGCAATATGCGCAGGATTTCTGCCGGACGGACCGTCTTTATCATCGCCCACCGGCTCTCGGCAGTACGGCACGCGGATCGCATCATTACGATCGAAGGAGGCCGTCTTGTAGAGGATGGCACACATGAAGAGTTGATGATCAAAGCCGGCCGCTACGCGACGTTGCATCAGATCCAGGCAGGCCTCCATGTCGTCAGCTGAGACGTCCTCTCGAACTCAAGCCAAGGCCGATATCCTCCCGTTTCGTAGGCGAGGGACCGACACGGCGCGTCAGTTTCTGCCGGCCGCACTTGAGATTCTTGAAACGCCGGCGTCTCCGGTCGGACGCGCCGTAGCCGGCTCGATCATCCTGTTCTTTGCCGTGGCCATCGTTTGGGCAATGTTCGGATATGTCGATATTATCGCCACGGCCCCGGGCAAAATCGTGCCAACGGGGCGCACCAAGACGATCCAGCCACTCGATACAGGGATTGTATCCGCTATTCATGTTCAGGATGGCGATCATGTTGGAGCAGGGCAGATCCTGGTCGAACTCGATCGGACCGTGACCCAGGCCGAACGTCAGCACGTCCGGAAGGACTTGATCGCCAGCGAGCTCGACGTGGCTCGCCTCGAAGCCCTCCGCGACAGCTTCGAGTCGTTGGATGTTCCACGTGAACTTAGCGCGCCTGCGGCGGCATTAACGGTCGATGTCATCCGCGCTCGGTTGGCGGAGCATGCGCAGGCAGCCGAACAGTCAGCAAAGCTGACATCGATCACGCGCCAGATCGAACAGAAGGTCGCCGAGGCTCGATCCATTGATGCCGCCATTGATAAGATCGATGCATCGCTGCCGTTAGTCGAGGAAACCGCGACCGTCAGGCGCAAAGCGATGGAAATCCAGTATGGCAATCGCATCGCCTATCTCGACGCGCAGACCCGCCTGGTCGAACAGCAGAATGAACGGATCGTTCAGCAGCGGAAGCTTGTGGAGGTGACTGCTGCGAAGCAAGCGCTTGAGCAGCAGTTTGGTCAAACCAAGGCCGGTTATGAGCGTCAGGTGCTCAGTGATCTAGCGGACGCGCAGAGGAAAGTTGACGAGTTCGGACAGGATCTGGTCAAGGCCGAGCGCAAGATGGACGAGCAAATCCTGCGGTCGCCGATCGATGGAACGGTGCAGCAACTGATCCTTCACACCGTGGGTGGCGTCGTTACGCCTGCGCAACAGTTGATGCTGATCGTGCCGGCCGATAGCCGGCTCGAGGCCGAGGCGATGATTCCAAACCGCGATATCGGCTTTGTGAGCGTCGGTCAGCCCGCTGAGGTGAAGATCGATACATTCAATTTTACACGCTATGGCCTGTTGCATGGGAGAGTTACCAGCGTCTCGCAGGACGCAATAGTCCGCGACAAGCCGAGCGAGAAGACATGGATGGGGAAGGCGGGTGGGGCGCTGTCTGATTCGAGTGAGCCGGAAGGCCAAGAACTCGTCTACTCCGCGCGCGTTGCGCTCGATGGGACTCGAATGCAGATCGATGACAAGCTGGTCAATCTCTCGCCTGGCATGGCCGTCACGGTGGAAATCAAAACCGGTACGCGACGGATCATCGAGTATCTCATGTCGCCTGTGCTGCGCTATCGGCAAGAGAGTTTGAGAGAGCGTTAGGATGGTCTACCCTGAAAAGAGCGCAAGCCGGCTATGAGGATAGAAAATGAGCTGCTTCGGAAGGTTGTCATTCGCTAGCGCGATAGCGATCGTATGCGGAATTACCGCTGGGTTCGTTCAATTTTTGCTGTTCGAGAACGCTTGGAGAAGTATCGCGGTGTGTTGTTTGACGGTCGCTTTCGCTTACGTGTTTTCGAAACGGAAGCTTAGACGAATGAGTCTCCCTCCAGACTGTACGCTGGGGCAATTCTTAATTGAAACCAAAGGTCGCCGCTCTCGCCAATAGGGTTTGCGACTGGGGCGTTCGGGCCTTTGTCAGGATTCATTTGGAGGTTGATCAATGGGTAGCTTCGGCGAATGGGTCGCGGGCAAAATAGGTGGGACTATTGGCGACGAGATAGGCAAGGATCTTCAGCCGGTCTTGCCACCGAACGATACGGGCAACGTCGTCCACGACGGCCTGGTTAAGGATGGTGAACTGTTAGGTCCTGCGATTGGGGGGGCTTGGGCCGGAGCCGAGCTGGGTGCTGAACTCGGGAGCTTCGGCGGCCTACCAGGAACTATCGTTGGTACCGCAGCAGGAACAATTGGAGGTGGCCTCGCCGGGTTATTGGCGGGAGGTTGGGCTGGCGACCTTACCGCGAAAGGCATAGATGCTGCGGCCGGCGCATTGCAGGCTATCGAGGGCGCAGCTCAGAATCCTACTGATCCCACCTCAAGTTTCATCCTCAATGGAATTCCGGTTTCGGAACCTCCGCCGGCTGACAATGGGGGGACTGGGATTGCATCCCTCGTCAGCACATTGTCGAACCAGCTTGATGCAGCACAAAAGTTCGTCTCGCAACAGGACGCTGCAGAAGCACAGCAGGAAGCTGAAACGTACCAGGCTATAAATGATGGGATGAATGGTGCCATCGATTGGCTGTCCAATACTTTGAATGGATTGCTAAATTATAGTGCCCAGCAATCGATCAATACGACTATTAATTCCATTCAGCCTGTTACCGGTATCGGTCAGGCCTTTGGCGATGCACCGCCCACGAGCAATTTGCCGGATGTTATGTCACAACTCCCCGGAAGCGGGGGTGACGTCGGTGAATCGTCCGGCATTGATCGTTCCGATGCCGGATATTACGGCGCACTCTCCCCCGGCGATGCTGCGAACCTGACGGATTACACTGACGGCTCGATGGGTTTTCAAGCGCCGGTGCCGTATTTGAACGAATCGCAGCAATTTTCTTCGCTTTCCTCCAGCCAATCCGCTCAGTCGCAGTTCAACGATGCGCTTCAGCAGACGATCGATGGTATCGGATCAACGAATCAAACGATCGGCAATGCATGGCCGGACACGACTGGACCGACCAACGATACGACGTCCGGCCAGACTACATATCCACAGAACCCTGTGACAGTTGATCCGAGTGGTAAGCCCACGAATACCGACCCGGGGAATACTGGCTCCAACAATCCTGATCCCAACAACACGGGCAATCCAAACGACAATACCAACAATGCGGATAATAGCGGCGGCGGAGGCGATACCAGTGGCGACGGGCCGGTCGTTCTCGACCTCGCGGGCAACGGCATCAACGTTACCAAGCTGACCTCGTCGAATGTCTTCGTCGATTCGACCGGCGACGGCTTCAAGAACCGCACGGCCTGGGCGGGAGCCGGCAACGCGATGCTCTTCTTCGATCCCAACAACACCAATGCGATCACGCAGGCCAATCAGATCGCGTTCAAGGATTGGGACCCGACCGCCGCGACCGACATGCAGGCCCTGCTCGACGTGTTCGATACCAATCACGATGGCAAGCTGGACGCCGGCGACGCGGACTTTGCCGACTTCAAGCTGATGGTGACCAATGCCGACGGGACCCAGACGGTAGAGACCCTGGCGCAGGCCGGCATCACGTCGATCGACCTGTCGGCCAACAATGTCCATCAGTCGCTCTCGGACGGCTCCTCGATCGACGGTGAAACGACCTATACGACGACGTCGGGGACGACCGGAACTGCGGCAACAGTGACCTTTGCCTACGACTCGCACGGTTATGCCGTTCGTACGACCACGTCGACCGACGCCACGACCGGAGCCGTGACTGTCGACAACAAGGCGTTCAACAGCAATGGAAGCCTCGCAAACGAGACGATTTCCACGACGAGCGCCGATGGCACGACCAAGACCATCAAGTATGATCTGAACGGGGACGGCCAGATCGACGTTGTCCAGACCGACAATACCGTCACCAGCGGAGGCGTGACGACGGAGACGCTTACCGATGCGACGCTCGCGGGGGTCTTGATCGACCGGACCGTCACCGCGACCTCGATCGACCCGACCACGGGCGTCAAGACCGTGACGATCGACCGGGATTCGAATGGGGCTGTCGCCGGCGGCATCTACGTGACGTCCCAGCATGAGGTCGATACGACCAGCAATGGCCTCACCACGGTCCTGGTCCAGGACCTCAATCCGGACGGCTCGATCAAGGATCAGGTCATCACCACGCCGAGCGCTGCCGGCCTGACCAGCACCGTGCAGCAGGACCTCAATGGCGACGGCGTTTTCGATCTGACCACGGTCACGGCGACCGTCGTCGACGCAACGACGGGTGCGCGTACCACCACGGTCACCGACAAGAATGCCGACGGGTCCGAACGAGATCAGACCGTTACGGTCGCTTCCGCCGACGGTCAGTCCAAGACGGTCACGAGCGACCCCAACGGCGACGGCGTGGTCGACCTGACGACGACATCGAACATCGTTCAGGGAACGAGCTCGAGCCTTGTCGCAGGAACGACCGGTGCAACGACGACTATCGTCGAGACCGCCGCGAACGGCGGGCTGATCAACGAGGTCGTTCGCTTCGAGAGCAATGACAGCCTGGTCAAGGTGGTCCAATCCGATTCGACGGGGGCCGGCACAAGCTCGGCTCCGGTCTTCGACCGCACCACGACCGATGTGACCGCCGTGGATGCCACGACTGGCGTTCGCACGGAAACAGTCACTGATCGAAACGCCAACGGCTCCCTGCTTGACCAGAGCGCTACGATCATCGGCACCGATGGAATTTCGCGCACGACGGAAGCCGACACCACGGGCGCGGTCGATGGCTCAGGAAACGCTGTCTTCAACAAGATCGAAACGGTCGTGGTTGGCTCAGCCGGTTCCGTCGTCGACACCGCGTCGTCCTATGCGGCCAACGGCGCCCTGATCAGCCAGACCATCACCACGACGAGTGCGGATGGCCTGACCAAGACGGTGCAGTCGGATATCGACGGCAGCGGAGCCATTGATTGGACGACGACCACCGCGACGGCTGCGGTCGCCGGGGAAGGCACGACGGTCACCGTGACCGACGCCGCGGGCAACGGCACGGTCGTCGATACGACGGTCAAGACCACCTCGGCTGATGGCCTTGTTGTCACGACCCAGAGCGATGTGGGAGGAGATAACCTTACGACGACCGATGCGACGGCGGTCGACGCGACGACCGGCATCAAGACGGAGACGGTGTCGGTTTCCAGCGCCAACGGCACGCTCGAGAGCCAGGTGGTGACGGTCACGAGCGCCGACCGCAACAGCAAGACCATCAGCAGTGATTTCAACGGCGATGGGCATGTCGACCAGGTCGAGACCATCGTCAAGCAGAGCAACGGCTCGGTGATCGATACCGTCTCGAGCTACGCGGTCGACGGCAGTCTTGTCGGCCAAACGATATCGACCACCAGCGCCGACGGCCTGTCAAAGACCGTCACCAGCAATATTGACGGGAAGGTCGATACGGCAACGACGGACAACACCGTCCTGAACGCGGATGGCAGCCGCACCGAGACCGTCACCCGGTCAGCCAACGACGGCAGCCAGATCAGCCAGACCGTGACCACCGTCAGTGCGACCGACCTGTCCAGCTCGGTGACCAGGAACGTCGACGGCAAAATCGACGGCACGACGACGGACGTCACGGTTCTCAATCTGGACGGCAGCCGGACCGAAACCGTGTCCGTCTTCGATTCGACGGGAGCCAAGATCAGCTCGACCGCGACCATCACCTCAGCGACCGGTCTCTCGTCGACAACCCTGGTCGACGAGAATGGCGACGGCGTGACCGACGTCACGCGGACCGACAGCATCGTGATCGGGACCGATGGCAGCCGCATCGAAACCGTCACCAACACCAACGCCAACGGCACCCTCCGCAACCAGACCGTGACGACGACGTCGGCCAACGGTCTGAACATCACGGTGCAGGCCGACACGACGGGCGATGGCGCCGTCGATCGGATCGTCTCCGTGGCGACCCAGGCCGACGGCGATGTTGTCAGGACGACGGCGATCCATAATCAGGACGGGAGCCTGGTTGGATCGACCGTTACGACCACCTCGGCCAACGGCCTGTCGCAGACGACCCAGACCGATGTCAACGGCGATGGGGTCTTTGATGAGACCCGCACGGATGTGACGGTCCTCAATGCCGATGGGAGCCGGACCGAGACGGTCACCAATGTTGTGGGGACGACGACGGTAAGTGCTGTCGTGACGACGATCTCGGCGGATGGAACGTCGACCGTCTCGACAACCACTATCGACGGAGTCTTGCAGGAAACTGACAGCTCGGTGACCAGCTATGCGGCAGACGGAGGCGAAACCCGGACCGCAACTGTCAAGAGCGGCGACGGTGCGACGCAAAGCACGACGGTGACCTCGACCAGCGCCGATCGCAAGACGACCACGACCCGAAAGAATACCTACGGCACGACGCCAGCAAGCTCCGTCGAAACCAAAGCGACACAATCGGACGGATCGGTCGTTGATACCCTGAGCGACTATGATGTGCTGGGGGCGTTAGCCGCGCTGACCTTGACGACGACATCGGCCAACGGTCTCTCCGTTGTCACGGCCTTCGACGACAATGGTGATGGGTCCGTCGATGAGACCGAGAGCGATGTCAAGACCATCGCCGCGAATGGAAGCACCACCGAGGCGTTCTCGGACAGCAGCAATGCCTTGCATGCTATCACCGGCGGATACGCCGAGACCGCATCCGTCGTCACGGTGACGTCGGCTAACGGCCTCTCGAAGACTATCACGACGACGGGAACCAATGGTCAAGCCTCGCTCGACCATTCGGCTGTTGTGCAGACCGTGATCAATGCCGACGGCAGTCAGGTCACGACGGATACGGAGACGGTCGGGGCTGCGCACGATGTCGCCGTGACAAGCGTGAATCGCACCGGCCTGACGGTTACCAAGGAATGGTCGACGCTTGGCAACGACGTCTTCGACCATACCGACGTGACGGTCACGAACCTCGATGGAAGCACGACGGAAACGATCACGAACCTCAATGCGGATGGCAGCACGGGTGAGCTTAAGACCATCAATGTCAGCCTGGACGGCCGGACCAGGACGATCACCGATATGACCAACGAGGACGGCGTAATCAACACCGCCGTCACCAACATAACACCGAGCGCAAATGGCGCTACGGTCAGAGTGACGACCAATACAAATGGCTCGGGTACTCTGATCAGCGAGATCACCAGAACGAGCTCGGCGACGGGCCTCTCTAATACGATCACGCTCGACACCAACGGTGACGGTGCAACCGACGAGACCGAAACGAACACAACCGTTTTGAATGCGGACGGCAGCCGCACGGTAACGCTCGTGAACACGTTCCAGATCGTCGACACCGATCCGTCGACGTTGGTGACAGAGCGCCATGTTACGACGACGTCGGCAGACGGTTTGAGCGTAACAACGTCTATCTACGAAGGTGATATTCTCAACGAGCAGACGACAAGCGTAAAGACGAACAATAGCGACGGATCGACGACCGTTCGAACTACGCAAGAATCTCTGAACTCGGTATTAAACTGGGAGCTGATGAAAGTTGTCGGCTCGACCGTCACCACAACGAGTGCAGACGGCCGGACGGTCACGACAACATACGATCTCCATGGCGATGGAGTAACGGATGAGATCAAGACATCGCAAACCGCAGCGAACGGCGTCAATACGCTGACCGACAGCTACTACGATCTCTCCGGTAACTTGACGGGGCAGACGATCACGACGACGTCGGCGGATCAACGAGACGTCGCGATAGCGCGCAACAATGCACAAAAGCCGGCGTCGGATACCCTGGAAACCACGCTTGTGAGCGCCGACGGTTCGGGCAGCTACTCTTGGACCGAACAGAACAGCGTCGGCGCTTATATGGTTGTTGCCGATCACCTGGTCGACAGCAACGGTATCGACACCGTGAGCCTTACCCAGAACGGCTCCGAGACCACTTACAAGATCGCGCAATCACAGGAGGCCGCCGATCTGACCGAAATACAGCGGATCTATTGGGTTGCGCTCGGGCGGATGATGACGGCGGAGGAAGGACAGACTTGGTTGAAGTATATGACCCCATCCGGGCTCGATACCAGGCAGCTGGCCAACGATTTGCTCGCTTCGGTTGGGTTCGGTACGACGTCGGCAGGAGGCTCCGGGGAGTCTACGCCAATCTTCAGTTCAGCTTTCACGGGCGGGCTCGGTTCTGGGGTGCCGATGTCGGGCCTCGACTTCGGCGATACATACTTCGTCAATTCGATGTATCAGAATACGTTTGGTAGGCAGCCCGACGATGCTGAGCTGAACACGTGGGTCTCGCAACTTGAGGCGGGTAGCATCACTCGGGCCGACTTGGTCATCGATCTATCGAGGTTGCAGGGGCAAGTTGCCGCCAATGCTCTAGCATCCGACGGAGATATGTCCGTCGAATATCGGCCAGATGGCACCAAACACTACGTACGTCCGGACCATTGGTATACGTACAAGATTCACGTCGACTTCCCGGATGATCCGCCGCCCAATCCTCGGGATCCGCTGGTGATCAACTTCGGCAGCGGAGACTTCCAACTAACGTCCTTGGCGAGTTCGCAGGCCCACTACGACTTTACAGGCTCGGGCTTCGCCACCCAGACAGGCTGGATCGCCGCCAATGAGGGTATTTTGATCCTCGACAATGGCAAGGGAGGCAGCACAGTCACGCCTGATGAACTGTTAGGCGCACAGTCGGGAGACGGCTTCGAGGATCTCGCAGCCTTGGACAGCAATCATGATGGAGTGATTGACGCCAACGATGCCGCGTTCTCGCAGCTGAAGGTCTGGGTAGACCAGAATCTCAACGGGCAGCTTGATTCTGGTGAATTGAAGTCACTCAGCGACCTGGGGATCACGTCAATCTCGCTGTCGACGACTCCGACCAATCTAACGGTCAACGGCAACCAGGTGGTCGAGCAGGCGACGATCACGATCAATGGGGTGGCGCACACCATTTCGGAGGTCGAGTTTTCGACGAATACGAGCAACACGATCTATTCGCCGCCCGCGGGATTTGTTTACGCACGCGATGCGCTCAATCTGCCGGAACTTGCAGGCTACGGAACACTTCCAAGCCTGCAAGTCGCGATGTCCGAGAATTCGACGCTGCTTTCCGACGTCAAGAACTTCGTTCTCTATGCGGGGCAAATGAGCGGCTCGCAGTTCGATGCCGGGTTCCAGTCACTGCTGTACGAGTGGGCAGGCGCGTCGAACATCGATCCAGCCAGCCGCGGGCCATACGTCGATGCCCGACATCTGGCATTCGTCTACGCATATTACGGCATTGACCCGGCATCGCAGCCGGCCTACGCGCTTAATCCGAATGGACACACAGGTCCGCAATGGGAAAGCATCTACCAGTCGTTGGTCGACCAACTGGAAGTCCGGTTCGCGAGCCAGGTCATCGACAGCCTTTTCGCGAATGGAACGGACATCGCGTCACTCCAGTCAAACCCGTTCTTGGCGCTCTCTGACATCGATTATGACCCGTCAACGAACGCGATCGGTCTCGATCTTGACGAGCTTGTTTCATCGATTGTTGATCACGCTCCGTCTGGTCCGGCGGCCGCCGACAATTACTACGACCTGACATTTGGTGTCGTACGTGGGCTGAGAAAGGACCTTTTTGGAAGTGACACGTTGGCGTTGGCGAATAGCGTCATCGCAGACCTCGGTTATCTCGGCCAACGCAAGGACGTCCAGAAGATAGCCGCAACTGCGTTCGGCCTCAACGTGATCGACGAGGATGGCGCGACCGGGTCTATTTCTCTTAGCGCGACGAAGAGCGTCGTCTTTTTGGGCGCTGGCAACAAGACCGTCACCGGTGGATCGAGCAATCTCTATGTTTATTCATCCAGTAGTAGCAACGACGAGGTGACCGACACCGGAGATGGGACCCGCCTTGTCATGTCGGGTGTAGAGTCTTCAAACGTGATTCTGCAGGCCGATGCTTCCGGTGACCTTATCGTCAAGCGGCTCGATACCGGAGCGACCATCACCTTTGCAGGCGACCTCGGCAAGGATATTGCGAGCAGAACATTTTCTCATCTGAGTTCGATATCGTTTGGCAATGGAACGATATGGACCCTGCCTCAAGATTTGTCGTTCACCTGGGCCGGCACGCCGGCGAACACGATTTTGACCGGAACAAGCTATGGACCGAACGTCTTCGAGTTTGGTCCCGGGGGCGACGTCGTCAACGCCGCTACGCCCAACGATCTCTTCGTCTTCGGAAGAGATGACGGCCAGGCGACGGTGAACCTGGATGGAGGTGGCCGGTTGAAGCTGACCGCCGGTATCGCACCATCCGACGTGATCCTGCAATCCGATTCCAATGATGACCTGATCGTCAAGTTTGCTGACAGCAGCGACAGCATCACTCTGGTACAGGATCTTGGTAAAAACATCGGGAATGCGACATTCAGCCGTGTTGGTGAGATCGACTTCGCTGACGGAACAGCGTTGGATTTGACCAAGCCCCTGACCTTCTCGTACACGGGCACCGCGACCAACACGACTCTGGTCGGAACCACTTTCGGCACGAATATTTTCGATCTCGGGCCCGGCGGCGACACGGTCACGGCGGGGTCGGCCAATGATGTATTCGAGTTTGAAAAGGCAGACGGGCAAGCCTCGGTGACGCTCGCCGGTGGCGGAACTGTCGAAATGGCATCCGACATCGCGCGGTCCGATATTATTCTGCAAGCGAACGCGAATGGTGACCTTACGGTCAAGCTGCACGATACTGGCGACAGTCTAACGCTACAGGGCGATTTGTGGCACACGATCTCGAACGCGACGAACAGTGCTGTGAGTTCGATCAACTTCGCCGATGGATCGTCGATCGACCTCAACCAGCCGCTGACGTTCTCTTGGAACGGCACGCAGGCCAACACCGTTCTGACCGGCAGCACCTTTGGCTCGAACATCTTTAATCTCGGGCCGGGCGGTGATGCTGTGCAGGCCGGATCATCGACTGATGAATTCGACTTCGATAAGGGAGATGGCCAGGCGACGGTAACGCTCGCCGGCGGTGGAACCGTCAGGATGGCGGCGGACATCATTCGGTCGGATGTCGTCCTGCAGACCGACGTGGCGGGCGATCTTACCGTGCGACTGCTCGACACGGGTGACAGCATCACCCTGCGGCAGGATCTGTGGCACACGATCTCGAACGCGACCAACAGCGCGGTCGGCACGATCAGCTTTGCAGACGGCACGTCGATCGATCTCAATCAGCCGCTGACCTACAATTGGTATGGGACGGCAACTGATACGACCTTGGTCGGGAGCAATTTCGGCTCGAATGTTTTTGATCTCGGGCCTGGCGGCGACGCCGTGACGGCAGCCTCGGCAAGTGACGTTTTCGAGTTCGACAAGGGAGACGGACAGGCTTCGGTGAAGCTCGCGGGCGGCGGTACGGTGCAAATGGCGCCGGACGTGGTGCGATCGGATGTAGAGTTCCAGACAAATGCGAACGGCGATCTGATTGTCGGACTGCGTGGCACCGGCGACAGCATAACGTTGCTGGGTGATCTGTTCCACAATATCGCTAATCAGACCTATAGCGTCGCTAGCTCGATTACCTTCGCAGATGGTTCGTCGATCAATCTCAATCAACCGCTGACCTACAATTGGTATGGGACAGCGACCGATACGACCTTGGTCGGGAGCAATTTCGGATCGAACGTGTTCGATCTGGGAGTTGGTGGCGACACCATCACGGCCGGCTCGGCAAATGACGAGTTCGATTTCGACAAGGGCGACGGCCAGGCGACCGTCACGCTTGACGGGGGCGGTACGCTCAGGATGGCTGCTGGCATCATGTCGACTGACGTGATGTTGCAAGCCGATGCCGACGGCGACCTCACGATCAGGCTGCGGGATACCGGAGACAGCATCACGCTCTTGGGCGATCTGAAGCAGAATATCGCCAACCAGACCTATAGCGTCGTCAGCGCGGTTGAATTCGCCGATGGGTCCACCATCGACCTGAACCAGCCGTTGACGTTCACTTCGATCGGGACCGCCGGTCAGACCAATCTCGTAGGTAGCCGCTTCGGCTCGAACGTGTTCGATTTAGGGCCCGGCGGAGATACTGTCACTGCGACCACGGCCAGTGATGTCTTTGCCTTCGAAAAAGGAGATGGCCAAGCGACCGTCGCGCTTGCTGGCGGTGGAACGGTCAGTCTGGCGGCAGGGATAGCCCCATCGGATGTTGAACTTCTAGCCAATCTTGCCGGTGATCTGACGGTTAAGTTGCGTGATACCGGTGATAGCATCACGCTGCAGCGCGACTTGAATATCAATACGACGACGACGTCGCTTGCGACGATTACGTTCGCAGATGGTACGACGTGGGATAGCGCGACTATCGGCTCGAACCTCGAGATATTTGGTACGTCTGGTAATGACTCGATCACGATGCCGCAGGACGGAGCGACCGTCGATCCCGGTGCCGGCGACGACAGTCTCAGCGTCACCGGCAACGGGTCGGATAGGATTATTTTCGCGAAGGGAGATGGGCATGACACGCTCAACAACCCGTCATCCGGCTACAACCGCAACGACACGCTGATTCTGACCGATATTGACCCGAACGACGTTCAGCTCTCACGCAGCGGCAACGCAATGACGCTGACGGTGGTTTCGACGGGCGACACGTTTACGGCCAACGACCAATTCTGGGGAGACGGCAGCCAGATCCAGGGGCTCAGCTATATCCAGTTTGCGGATGGAACGATTTGGGATCGGGCCGCGATCACTGCGAGTGTCAGCCCAAGCCAAACCACAGTAACCTATAACGTGGGCGACGGGGCGCTCGATGTCTACCCGAGCGCAGAAGAGAACGTTATCGACTTCGGTAGCGGCATCTCGGCCGACGAATTGTCTTATCAGGATAACGACGGCACGGGTGACCTGAGGATCTTGTTTGCCGGCCACGGCAGCGACATGATCACGATCCACAACGACCTGAGCTACAGCGGCGGAGCGATCACCAGCGGCATCAGCGAGCTCTACTTCAGTGACGGTAGCTCGATCAATCTTAGCAATCCGCTGACCTACACTTGGAATGGAGGAAGAAATGACGCGTTAGGCGGAAGTGACTTTGGTTCCAACGTGTTCAATCCCTCAGGCGGAGGGGATGCGGTAACGTTCGGTAATTCGAGTAAAGGCGGCACCGGCCAGAATGCGATCAACTATCTGCAGGGCGATGGAACGCTGGATGTCTACCTGAACGGCGGAAATGGCGTCGTCGACTTCGACAGCAGCATCTCGAGCCAGAACGTCTTGTTCCAGGATAACGATGGATCTGGTGACTTGAGAATTATGTTCGCAGGCGACAGTAGC
>BFBZ01000018.1_pt65 | contig 77428 bp, 78 predicted proteins | sample 1888401 | NCBI WGS metagenome assembly BFBZ01 (sample SAMD00112614, study PRJDB3348) | symbiont metagenome | host: Chara braunii
GGCGCTGTCGACCCGCCAGTCGATCGCGGTGTCCGCGCTGTCGCTCGCCAACCAGTCGCAGGCGAGCGTGCTGCAGCTGCTGCGCTGAGGCACGGTCGCATCATCTCAAAATCGAAAGCGGCGGGGAAAACCCCGCCGCTTTTTTCATGCGCTCGCCGTCGAGGAGAGGGCCGGTTCCGTCGCGGGGCCGCGCCCTTGCGATTGGGAAGAGAGGCGGCTCAGGCCGCCGAGCTTACAGGCTTGTTCTGCGCCTCGGCTTCGGCCTGCTGTTCGGCTTCGGCCTGTTCGATCAGCTTCTTCTCGTAGGCGACGAGCTTCTTGGCCTCCTTCAGCGCCTGATAGAGGTCGCCGTTGAGGATATGGCCGTTGATGGCCTCGATGATCGGCCACGCGCTCGGCACCGTCGTGATGATGTCGCGCAGCAGATTGAAATAGGTGCCGTGATTGGTGTCCGTTCCGGGAGAGATGTACATCAGCTGGACCGCCAGATAGACGAGCTTGGCCGGCGTATCGGCGGTCTCGGGCGTCAGAATATCCTTCTCGCGCAGGATCGGAATGTTGTCGCCATCGATCAGGAGCCGCGCGCGCTGGTCGGTGTTGGTGATCACGCAGGAGCCGATGATGATGCGTTCATGCGGCTTCAGTTCGACTTTCAAGGCCATTCTCGTTCTCCGTTGCCGCGATCGGTGCGGCGCCGAACCTGCTTCCTCGAGGCCGGCGGCCATGCGGCGGCCGGTGCAGAATGTGCGAAGAGCCTGCGGCGCGATCAGTCGGCGCGCAGCAATCCTTTCCGAACATGGTTAATGATCGGTAAACATCAGCATTTGCCGCGAAAAATCGCTGATTTTTGAGACGATTGGTTGCGTGCTGCCGACTTGGCGGGGCTTCGCACCCGCACCCGGAACGGTCTGCGCGAGGGCAGGGTTTCACCTTTTGTTAGCTACCCCTGTTTACCTTAACGGACGTCGCCCGGTCGCGCAGACGATCGCGGGCGTCGCCTTGATCCTGAAGGGATCGGGCAGTTTGTTTCACACCAGAAGGGTATGAAAATGTCAGGTATTGTTCTCTCGGCGTCGGTGCGCCAGAATCTGCTCTCGCTCCAGTCGACGGCTCAGCTCCTCGCCACCACCCAGAACAACCTCGCCACGGGCAAGAAGGTCAACTCGGCACTCGATAATCCGACCAACTTCTTCACCGCCCAGGGCCTCGACAACCGCGCTTCCGACATCTCCAATCTGCTCGATGGCATCGGCAACGGCGTGCAGGTTCTGCAGGCCGCCAACACCGGCATCACCTCGCTGCAGAAGCTCGTCGACAGCGCCAAGTCGATTGCCAACCAGGTGCTGCAGAGCTCGGTCGGCTACTCCACCAAGTCGAACGTGACCTCGGCAGCGCTGGCCGGTGCGACCGCCTCGAGCCTGATTGGCGCCAGCACCACCGCCGTCACCGGTTCCGTCGTGCTGAACGACAACACTTCGAGCGCGGTGGCGATCACCGGCACGACCAAGCTGTCGGGTACGCCGGGCACCTCGTCGAACGACCTGGCCTCCAGCATCACCACCGGCGACACGCTGGTTGTGAACGGCACCACCTTCACCTTTATCGCCGGCACGTCCTCGTCCGGCACGAATATCGGCGTCGGTGACACCGTTACGAACCTGCTGTCGACCATCCAGAGCGCGACCGGCGTGACCTCGTCGATCACGGCGGGCGCGATCACGCTGACGCCGCCGGCGGCAGGCCTGACATTGTCCGGTACGTCGCTGGCCAAGCTCGGTCTCAGTGCGGTCGGCAATTCGCTGTCCGGGCAGACGCTGACAATCGCCGCCACAGGAGGTGGCACGGCGACCAGCATCACGTTCGGATTGGGAACGGGACAGGTCAACTCGCTGAACGACCTCAACACGAAGCTTGCGGCCAACAACCTGCAGGCCTCGTTCGACACGTCGTCCGGCAAGATCTCGATCACCACGACCAATGATGCGGCTTCGGCGACGATCGGTGCGATCGGTGGTACGGCGGCGGCGTCCAGCCAGTCCTTCAACGGTCTGACGGCGGCGGCTCCGGTGGCCGATGCGACTGCACAGTCGCAGCGGTCGAGCCTGGTCGCGCAGTACAACAACGTGCTGCAGCAGATCAACACCACGGCAGCCGACGCCTCGTTCAACGGCGTCAACCTGCTCAACGGTGACACGCTGAAGCTCACCTTCAACGAGACCGGCAAGTCCTCGTTGTCGATCACCGGTGTGACCTTCAACATCGCAGGTCTCGGCCTGTCGAACCTGACTGCGGGCACCGACTTCCTCGACAACAACTCGGCGAACAAGGTGCTGAACGTGCTCAACACGGCCAGCTCCACGCTGCGGTCGGAGGCGTCGACCCTGGGTTCGAACCTGTCGGTCGTGCAGATCCGTCAGGACTTCAACAAGAACCTGATCAACGTGCTGCAGACCGGCTCGTCGAACCTGACKCTGGCCGACACCAACGAGGAAGCGGCCAATAGCCAGGCGCTGTCGACCCGCCAGTCGATCGCGGTGTCCGCGCTGTCGCTCGCCAACCAGTCGCAGGCGAGCGTGCTGCAGCTGCTGCGCTGAGGCACGGCCGCATCATCGAAAAATCAAAGGCGGCGGGGGAGACCCCGCCGCTTTTTTGCGCCTGATCCGGGGCGCTGGCCCGTATCAATACTGGTTCGACGACGAAGCGCGGGCAGCAGGGAGAATGGTAACCATTCATTAAGCAACAAATTTAAAGCGCCATTAACCATGTTTTAAAAGTGGGTGGATTAGAACCTCCTGGTGAATAACTAGGAAGGTTTCACACACATGTCCGGTATTGTTCTTTCGGCTTCGGTTCGCCAAAACCTGCTGGCCTTGCAAAATACGGCATCGCTGCTGGCCACGACACAAAACAACCTGGCCACCGGCAACAAGGTCAACACTGCGCTCGACAATCCCACCGAATTTTTCACTGCGCAATCACTCAACAATCGTGCGAGCGACATCGCGAACCTGCTCGATAGCATCGGCAACGGTGTGCAGGTTCTGCAAGCCGCGAATACCGGCCTGACCTCGCTCCAGAAGCTGGTCGACAGCGCCAAGTCGATCGCGAGCCAGGTCCTCCAGGCCCCCACGGGCTACACCACAAAGTCGAGCATCACGTCAGCTGTCATCCCCGGGGCGACGGCCAACAACCTGCTCGGCAGCTCGTCGAACAATTTCGTGACCGGCAGCACGGTCAACAATGACAATCTGAGCTCCGCCGTCGCGATCACCGGTTCGACGCGACTGTCCGGTACCCCGAGCTCGACCTCGAACGACCTGGCCTCCAGCATCACGACCGGCGACACCCTCGTGGTCAACGGCGTGGTGTTCACCTTCGTCGCCGGGTCCGTGTCGGCCGGCACCAATATCGGCGTCGGCGACACCGTCAGCAACCTTCTSGCCGCCATCGACTCGGTGACCGGCGCGACGGCCACCCCCTCCAGCGTCACCGGCGGCAAGATCGCGCTGGCGACAGGCACAGCGCAGGATCTGACGGTCTCGGGCACGGCCCTGGCCAAGCTCGGATTGACGGCCGCAACGACGACACGCAATGCACCGGCATTGTCAGGACAGACACTGACAATAGCCTCGACAGGAGGCGGTGTCGCGACGAACATCACCTTCGGCACCGGTGCGTCGCAGATATCGACCCTGGCGCAGCTCAACACCGCGCTTGCCTCGAACAATYTGCAGGCCAGCCTGAGCACAACCGGTCAGCTCACGATCCTGACGACCAACGAGGCGGCCTCGTCGACGATCGGCGCGGTCGCCGGTTCGTCGACCGCTTCCAGCATGGCCTTCAACGGCGTGACTGCATCGACCCCGGTGGCCGACACCAACTCGCAGACCACGCGAGCCGGCTTGATCGCGCAGTACAACAACGTGCTCGCGCAGATCAATACGACCGCGCAGGACGCTTCGTTCAACGGCATCAACCTGCTCAACGGCGATACGTTGAAACTGGTCTTCAACGAGACCGGCCGCTCGACACTGAACATCACCGGCGTGACGTTCAACAGCACCGGCCTCGGCCTGTCGGCGCTGGTGGTCGGCACCGACTTCCTCGACAGCAATTCGGCCAACAAGGTCCTGAGTACCTTGAACAGCGCTTCGACCGCGATCCGCTCGGAAGCGTCGTCGCTCGGTTCGAACCTCTCGATCGTGCAGATCCGTCAGGACTTCAACAAGAACCTGATCAACGTGCTGCAGACCGGCTCGTCGAACCTGACGCTGGCCGACACCAACGAGGAAGCGGCCAACAGCCAGGCGCTGTCGACCCGCCAGTCGATCGCGGTGTCCGCGCTGTCGCTCGCCAACCAGTCGCAGGCGAGCGTGCTGCAGCTGCTGCGCTGATTGTCTCGATCTCCTTCTTCGAAGCGGCGGGCATGGCCCGCCGCTTTTGCTTTGTCTGTGACGCTGATGCGGCTGGCGCGGCGCAGACGCGAGCGCGCGAGCGCGCGAGCGCGCGAGCGGCGCAATATGCGACGAAATTCGCGTGGCTGAAGGCGGTCAGGCCGCGCTGCACGGCGTCCTGTTCGTGAGATTTTGTCTCATGGCGTTCGCAACAAATTAAGACGTCCAGCAGGGCCGGCGATTCCGCGGTGTCCTGCAACGGTTGGATGTGAAATGCGCTAACAGCTGCTAACCATATTTTAAAGGCAGCCAACGTACAAAACCTGAGCAGTTTGGTCGTGTCCCCGCGTCAGTCCGGAGTATTTGATGTCATATGCCGCTCAAGCCTATGCACGCACGTCGCAGACGACGGCATCACCACGGGAGATCGAAGCTCAGGCATTGTTGAAGGCGGCGCGGCAGCTGCAGGACGTGCAGGCCAATTGGAATGGTCCTGACCGCAACATGTACAAGGCACTGCTGTTCAATCGTCGTCTCTGGACGATCTTCATGAGCGCAGTGGAGATGAACGATAATCCGAATTCGATCGAGATTCGTCAGAACATCGCCAATATCGGCGTKTTCGTCATGAAGCAGACGATCGAAATGCAGATGGATCCCGAYCCGGCGAAGCTGAAATCGCTGATCGACATCAACTGCCATATCGCCGCRGGCCTGTCCGGACGCAGCTGATCGATCGGGAGCGGGCAGAGGAGAGGCATAGCCATGGCTGATATCACCGGCATCCTGTCCGCATCCTACAAATCCAGCGTGCTCAATACCGCGCATGGCAGCGGCAGATATGTCGCGGTCGATCCGAGCCTGTATCAAGGCAGCTGGAGCGGCAAATACGCCAACGGCAAGTCGTTCACGGTGTCGGTCTCCAATGTCGACGGCTTCCGCGCCAAGGTTCGCTATCAGAGCGAGGGCGTGAGCAAATATCAGGAAGTTCTGATCAAGGACAACGCGTTCAGGGTCGGCGATACCAAGTTCACCTTGACGGCCAAAGGCAAGGCCCAGATCAAGAACGTGGTGACGGACGCRGCCTCCGGCCAGACCTATCTCGACACCGCCTACGCCACCCAGAGCARTTGATCCGGCCGGCATTGCAGCCGTGCCAGAACGCAGACGCCGCCCGTTGGGGCGGCGTTTTTGTTGCGGTGGGCGATGACCAATGCGGCTCAGGCGGTTCGGTCGGTGGGCATCACCCGCGGCAGATCTTCCTTCTGCAAGTCCTTCTGCATGTCCAGCGTGTTGAAGTAGGCGCGGCGTCGCAGAACGGCCTCGTCGGGATATTGGGCCACGACTTGATCGGTCTTGCGGTTGACGACCTGGAACACCAGCGCGGCAGCGGCACGATCATAATAGGCCTGGTGCGACACCGAGAGGTCGTTGGCAACGTTGGTCGGCACGTCGTTGCGCACAGGAGTGCTGCCCTCGGCCGCGGTCACGGTCTGGCTCGGAGGAAGATCCGTCGGAACAGCGTTCACCACCGCCTGGCTCGACGGTTGGAGTATCGGAGCAGGTGAAGGCGCTCCTACCGGTCTCACGCTGAAGTCGGAACTCATGGCAGCCTCCTCATGGCCATCGAGTCAATTCCCAMCCCATCCCGAGTGCAACTATGCACGTGACCAATCAACGTTATGTTAGGAAATAGAATGAACGTCGCGTTGCGACACCTGCCGGGCTTTTAAGCTTATCCGACCATTCAACGGCAACAGCCGCGCGGMCTTGGCSGCGGCGCGGCTGTTGAACGTCGAAGCCGGAAGGGCGTAGCAGGGATCAGAGCGTCCGGCTCACCGCGAGCGGAGTGAGGTGCCGCGCACCGGGYGCAGCGCGCCGGCCACCGGCCGTATAGGTGTTGGGGACGTTGCGCCGCTGGATCTCCGCGTTGACGCCGCGAACGATCTTTTCGGAGATCGCGTGCGCGGTGGCCAGCACGGTCAGGTTCACCTGGAGCATCGCGCGGAAGGTATCGTGGTGGCGGTGCAGGGTGCCCAGCAGCTCGGGCGTCGCCTGCTTCATGAAGGGTTGGCTGGCCTTCAGACGGCCCACCGTGGTGACGTAGTGACGCGAGAGCTCGGTCTTTCTCGGMCCGAACGCCATGCCCTCACGCAGCTTGCCGGCGCGGACCAGCTCGGTCTCCTGCTCGATCACGGTGAGCAGTTCGCTCATCACGCCGATCATCTCGTCGGCGAGCGCGCGCGCCTCGGCCGCGCTGGCGGCAGCAGCATAGGTGGTTGGCTTCGCCTGGCCCGGTGCGGTCATCTCGTAACTCCTGTCGGCGCGAGTCGGCACGGACTCCCGCGATGTGAACGCCTACGTCTACGCTTTGCCATTGTCGGCGCCCGAACCGCTGCTCTTGGCCTGCTGCAGGATCAGGGTGCGGAAGACGTCGTTGGAAAGGCCGACGCCGCCGGCTTTGGCGAAGTTCTTCGAATATTGCTCCATCAGCATCGAACGCCAGACGCCGGTGCTGGGGGTGTCGCCGAACGGGCCGTCACCCTTCACGCCGCTGGTCATCTGCGCGAACATCGAGTTGAGGAACATGGCCTCGAAATCGGTCGCGGTCGCCTTGGCTTTGGCCTGCGCTTTTGGCGATACTTTGGTCAGRGCGTCGGCRAGATCGAGATCGGCATGCGGCTTGGTCATGGCCGCGGGGCTCGGCATGCTCAGCGGAACGCGACCGCCGTAGGAATCGACGAAGGAGGTGGCCATTACATCACCTCGATGTCGGCTTCGATGGCGCCGGCCGCCTTGATTGCCTGCAGGATGCTGATCAGGTCGCGCGGACCGATGCCGAGACCATTGAGGCCGTCGACCAATTGCTGCAGCGACACGCCATCCTTGACGACCGCGAACTTCTTGCCGTCCTCGGTGACGCCGACGCTGGTGCGCGGKGTGACCACSGTGCGGCCCTGCGACAACGGGTTGGGCTGGCTGACCTGCGGGCTCTCGGAGATCGTGACGGTCAGATTGCCCTGSGCCACRGCGACGGTGGCGACGCGGACGTCACGGCCCATCACGATGATGCCGGAGCGTTCGTCGATGACGATCTTGGCGGCCAGATCGGGATCGACCTGCAATTGCTCGATCTCGGTCAGGAAGGCGACGACGTTGCCTTTGAATTCCGGCGGAATGCTCAGCTGCACCGTCGACGGATCGATCGGCTCGGCAGTCTTGACGCCGAGGAAATCATTGACCGCGGCCGCGATGCGCTTGGCGGTGGTGAAGTCGGCATTGCGCAGCGCCAGTCGCACGTTCGGTAGCCGGTTYAGCGCGAACTCGATCTCGCGCTCGATGATGGCACCGTTGGCGATGCGCCCGACCGTCGGCACGCCGCGCACGATCTTGGCGGCCTCGCCCTCGGCCTGGAAACCTGAGATCGCGAGCGAGCCCTGCGCCACGGCATAGACATTGCCGTCGGCGCCGAGCAGCGGCGTCACGAGCAGGGTGCCGCCCTGCAGATTCTTGGCGTCGCCGAGCGCCGACACGGTGACGTCCATGCGCGTGCCCTGGGTGGCGAATGGCGGCAGGTTGCCGGTCACCATGACCGCCGCGACGTTGCCGGTGCGGATGGTGGCGCCGCGGATGTTGACGCCCATGCGTTCGAGCATCGCCTGCAGCGACTGCTTGGTGAATGGAATGTTGTTCAGCGTATCGCCTGTGCCGTTGAGGCCGACCACCAGGCCGTAGCCGATCAACTGGTTCTGGCGCACGCCTTCGATATTGGCGAGATCCTTGATCCGCGAGGTCGCATGCGCGGACATGGCAGAAGATGCCAACGCCACAATAGCGGCGCAGGCGACCTGAAACAGGCGCGTAGTACGGACGCGGCGCATCCTATGCTCCCCTCGAGCTCTTCAAGAGATCAATTGGCCACTCCCATGACCGCATGATCGGAGTTAACTATGCGAGGGGCGTGCCAGGCGGATGCTCCTGGCTAACTCATTGAAAGAGTGTGAAATCAATCGCGGGCTTTGTCGCGATCCAGGGTTACTCCGGGGGAACGAAGCTGCCGCCCCGGCAGAATTTGCCGGGCCGTTTACGCCGCATTAACCACGGCGCWGCCAATCTCCGTGCCGACACGCAAAGCTTGCGGGGAGCCATCGATGCGCATCTACGGTCCGAACGGCACGACGCTGGGCACGTCCACGAGCTCCACGCGTAAGACCTCGTCGGGCGGGTTCAAGYTGCCGGATGCCGGCACGACGCAGGAGACGCGCGCAACGCTGGCGCCGAAGCAGACCGCGAATATCGACGCGCTGCTGGCGCTGCAAGGGATCGAGGAGGATCCGGCGGAGCGGCGCAAGCGCTCGGTCCAGCGCGGCAAGCGCGCGCTCGACGTGCTCGACGATCTCAAGCTCGCGCTGTTGTCCGGCAAGCTCGACACGCGGATGGCGCTGCGGCTGCGCGACGCCGCGGCCGACCTCAAGCAATCCTCGGGCGATCCGCGGCTCGACACCATCCTCTCCGAGATCGAGCTGCGCGTCGAGGTTGAACTCGCCAAGGCCGGGCAGGGCTGAGGTCGAGACGCGCTTACGCCGCCTTCGAGGTCTGCTGCGCGTCATAGCGCCGTTGTGCGGCGCTGACGTCCTTCAGATGCCGCTCCGCCCAGTCGCGCAATGGATCGACCGCGGCGGCCAAGGTCAGACCGAGCGGCGTGATCGAATATTCCACCGTCACCGGCACCGTCGCGATCGCGCGCCGCCGCACCAGCCCGTCGCGCTCCAGGCTCTTCAGCACCTGCGACAGCATCTTCTGCGAAATGCCTTCGATTGTTCGGCGCAACTGGTTGAAGCGCAAGGGTTGGTTGCGAAGCAGGATCAGGATCAGCACCGCCCATTTGTCGCCGACCCGATCGAGGATCTGGCGGGTCGGGCAGTCGGCCGAATAGACGTTCGCGGCTCTCATCGGTTACTCCGGCGTGACCAGGTGATCTTGAAGTGCGCTCTTAACACCAGCAGTCGTTCAGCTATCTAGTTCCTATCGGAAACCGGGGACGCCCGTCCAGGGCTCCGCTCCGAGCGAACCAGACCGAACCTAAGGAGTTGCAAGATGAAGATCGCCGTCGCCGGCGCGTCCGGCCGTGCCGGATCCCGCATYACTGCCGAGCTCGCCGGCCGTGGCCATCAGGTCACGGGCATCGCCCGAAATCCCGACAAGATCCTGGCGCACCCCAATGTCACGGCAGTCAAGGGCGACGCCAATGACCGCGCCGAGCTGGCGCGGCTCTGGGCGGGCCACGACGTCGCGATCAGCTCGATCCATTTCTCGGCCAGCGATGCSGAGACCCTGATCGGCGCGGCAAAGGACTCCGGCGTATCGCGTTACCTCGTGGTCGGCGGCGCCGGCTCGCTCGAGGTCGCGCCGGGCGTGCGGCTGGTGACGACGCCAGGCTTTCCGGCGGCCTACAAGGCCGAGGCCGAGAAGGGCGCGGCGTTCCTTGACCGTCTCCGACAGGAGAAAGAGCTCGACTGGACCTTCCTGTCGCCGTCCGCAATGATCGATTTCGGCAGCCGGACCGGCAAGTTCCGCCTCGGAACGGACCAGCTGCTGGTCGATGCCGAGGGCAAGAGCTTCATCTCGTTCGAGGACTTTGCCGTGGCCATGGCCGACGAAATCGAGCGTCCGGCGCACCGGCGGGCCCGTTTCACGGTCGGTTATTGAGGTTGYCCCACAGCCCCCGCCGGCAGGCCGCGAATTTGCCTGTGCAACGGCGGGGTGCCCGTCTCGATGGAAATATTGTCTGTCACATGAGGCCGCTATATAACGCGGCCGCGAACGGGCGTATTCCGTCCGCCGGTGCCGAGACCGGCGCCAGCACGTACAGATGGGCTGACCTTGGAAAAGTTGAAGAACTACAAACCTTCCGAAAAAGAGCCTTTCATGAACGAACGCCAGCGCGAGTATTTTCGCGCCAAGCTGCTGGCATGGAAGGAGGAGATCCTGCGCGAATCGAAGCTCACCCTGCAGGCTCTGCAGGAGGAGAACGTGAACCATCCCGACCTCGCCGATCGTGCGTCGTCGGAGACGGACCGGGCGATCGAGCTTCGCGCCCGTGATCGCCAGCGCAAGCTGATCTCCAAGATCGACGCTGCGCTTCAGCGCATCGAAGACAATACCTATGGCTATTGCGAGGAAACYGGCGAGCCGATTTCGCTCAAGCGGCTCGAAGCCCGGCCCATCGCAACGCTGTCGGTCGAGGCGCAGGAGCGCCACGAGAAGCGCGAAAAGGTCTATCGCGACGAGTAAGTCGCGAGGCCGGTGAGAGCAAGCGGGGATTGCGGCCGCCCGCCGGGTGCGGTCGTATCGCTGCGCTCTGGGTCTGACGGTATTTTCGTGGGCTGAATAGAGCGCAGTCCCGCAAGGGGGCGTCCCCGCCGTTCCCCTTGGTTCAGCCTTTCCCCACGTTGCAAGGAACCTTTCGGCTATTCCCGAGTTGGTGGCAGTTCCATCTAGGAACACGCCGCGGGGGATCATGCGCGAGCCGGAAATGCCAAGGCGCTTGCTCGGGCGCTTACTCCCGATGCTGCAGCGTTCCTATGGCGGGATGAGCATCAAGGGACGGCTGCTGTTGCTGGCGGGCATTCTGTTCCTGCCCTGCGTCGGCCTGATTGCCTATGTCATCGCCTCGCTGGCGCAGTCGGCGGACGATTCGATCCGGCGCGGCCTTTCTTATGCAGCCCAGACGATCTCCGGCGCCGTCGATGCCGAGTTGCGCCGCTATATCGCGCTGGCGGAGGTGCTTGCRAAGTCGCCYGAGCTCAGCGCAGCGGATCTCACCGACTTCGAGGCGGAGGCGCGCCGCGTCGGTGCCGTCAGCGGGGACGGCTGGATCATCGTTTCGGATGTGGATGGCCACCTCCTGCTCAACACGGTGTCCGCGCCGGGCAAGCCGCTCGGAGAGCGCACGCCGGAGGGCCGCCGCTCCCAGGACCGCGCCTTTCGATCGGGACGGCCATCGATCTCGGACATCTTCACGGGGCCGAACTCCGGCGCGTGGGTCGCAACCGTCGATATTCCCGTCTTCAAGGACGGCAAGCCGTTCCGTTGCCTGTCGATCGCCATGCCCGAGTCGAATTATACCCGGCTGCTGGCCCAGCAGCAGCTGCCGGCCGATTGGCTGGTCGGCATCATGGACGAAAGCGGCCGCTACATCACCCGTATCCCGAAGAACGCCACGAGCACGGGCCAGCTCGCATCGGCCGGCTGGCGGGCGCATGCGTCGGTCGACGGCATCGCGGAGTTTACCTCGATCGAGGGGGATCGCGTCATCAATGCCAATGCGCACCCGCAGCTGAGCGGCTGGACGGTCGGRGTCGGCATCAAGCRGGGCGCGTTCACGCAGGCGATCTCATCGACCGTCAAGACCGCCACGATTGCGGCAACGACCATTTGCGGGCTCGCGCTGCTGCTYGCGGCCGCGATCGCCGCCAGCATCGCCAGGCCGCTCGGCAGCATCGCGGTCAGGAACTCCATTCCCGGCGAGGCTGCGGCGTCCGATCCACCAGAGGTGCGGGCGCTGAACGCACGCCTTGCCGCAGCCGAGCGGGCACAGGCGGAGAGCGCGCGCATCCTTCAGGAGAACTTCAGGATGCTGGCCAAGGCCAGGGACGATGCATCGCGCAGCGCAGAGCAGCTTCGGCTTGCAGCCAAATATGGCCGGCTCGGGACGTTCATCTGGGACGGCAAGTCCAACACCAGCCATTGGTCTGCGGAGATCGAGGAGCTCTACGGTSTGGCTCCGGGGACCTTCCCCGGCACCTATGACGACTGGCTGGCGCTCGTGCACCCCGAAGACCGGGMCCGCGCCGACCGGGATAATCGGAAGGCCCTGATCAGCGGCGAGCTCGATTCGGAATGGCGGGTGCCGCTGCCGGACGGTTCGGTGCGCTGGATCGAGGCGCGCGCCCGCATGCTGTCCGGGGAGGGCAGCAGCGATCTGCAGATGATCGGCGTCAATATCGATGTGACCGCGGCGAAGGAGGCCGACCGGAGGCGCGAGCTGCTGGTTCACGAGCTGGCGCACCGCGTCAAGAACAGCCTCGCCGTGGTCCAGTCGCTGGCGCATCAATTGCTGCCGCGCCAGGACGTCAAGGTCCGCGATTTCATCTCGCGCCTGCATGCGCTGGCCACGGTGCACACCAGCCTCGCCGAGAACGACTGGCAGGGCGCCGATCTCGCGGCGCTGATCCAAAGCCAGGTCGCGCCCTTCGCCAGCACGCCCGATCAGCTCGTGATCCACGGTCCGACCATCCTGGTCCCCGTCGAGCTGACGACCCAGCTGGCGCTGGTCGTTCATGAGATGGCCTGCAACGCCAGCAAATATGGCGCGCTCTCCACCCCGGACGGCCACGTCAACGTCAGTTGGTCGCTCGGTGCCGACGTTCTGCACGTCCGCTGGCAGGAAAGCGGCGGCCCGCCGGCACGTGAACCGCCGGTGGTCGGCTTCGGCAGCCGGTTGCTGACGCGCACCGTCAGACATCTGCAGCGCAGCTTTGGCGAGACCGGGCTGACCTGCCAGTTCGACATGCCCTGGCTGGAAACGCTCGGCCAAGGCCCGGCCGCGGCCGTTGGYGAGGCGACCTGACGGCCCGCGCAGCTGTGGATGGYGGGTGACGGCTCTGACATSGAGGCGCCATCGCGTTCTGTCACAACATGGAGCTCGCAGGAGGACAGGTGAGGGGCGGGCGCAATGAGCGAGGTTCTGGTTACCGGCGGCTCCGGCTTCATCGGGACGCATGTGATCCTGCAGCTTCTGGCCGCCGGCCATCGCGTCCGSGCCACCTTRCGCACGCCCGCTCGGCAGAGCGAGGTGCTGGCGATGCTTCAGCGCGGCGGGGCGACGGACAGCGGCCCGCTGTCGTTCTACGCGGCCGACCTCACGCGTGATGATGGCTGGGCCGAGGCCGCAACCGGCTGCGATTACGTGCTTCACATCGCCTCGCCGCTGCCGGCCCATGTGCCGAAAGACGAAAACGAGCTGATCGTGCCGGCGCGCGAGGGCACCTTGCGGGTGCTGCGAGCCGCGCGCGATGCCGGCGTGAAGCGGGCGGTCGTGACCTCGTCCTTTGCCGCGATCGGCTACGGGCACGTGAGGCGCAGCCATCCGTTCGACGAGACCGATTGGAGCGAGCTCGATGGTCCGGCCGTGCAACCCTATCCGAAGTCGAAGACCTTGGCGGAGCGCGCCGCCTGGCACTTCGTTGCGCAGGAAGGTGGCGGCCTGGAGCTGGCGACGGTCAACCCGGTGGCGGTGCTCGGTCCGGTGCTGGGGCCGGACGTCTCGACCTCGATCGCCATGGTGCAGGCGCTCCTCGCCGGGCGGATCCCGGCCGTGCCCCGCATCAGCTTCGGCCTGGTCGACGTCCGCGACGTCGCCGATCTGCATCTGCGGGCGATGACGGCGCCGGCCGCCAAGGGCGAGCGCTTCCTGGCCATCGCCGGCCCCCCGATGTCACTGCGTGAGATCGCCGAGCTCCTGCGGGTGCGGCTGGGGGCGTCAGGGCGACGGGCGCCGCGCTACGAATTGCCAGACTGGCTGGCGCGCGCGCTGGCCCTGGCAGTCCCGCAAYTGCGCGCCGTGTTGCCRCTCGTGGGGCGCTATTGCGAGRCCAGCGCCGACAAGGCGAAGCGTCTGCTGGGGTGGAGCCCGCGGTCCAACGAGGAAGCGATCCTGGCCACCGCGGAGAGCTTGATCGGGCAGCTGGCGCGATGACCTGCGTTGCGACGCCGGTTGCGCYGTCGGSYTGCGKCTTCAGGCTGCAGATGAAGCTGAGACGGGATTCGAAATCTCGTTTATAAACAATCTCTTCACCATAAATCCTGCAGCGCCGGTTGGAGCTGTCGGCAAGCGGAGTTGAACGTCCATGGAAGCTGATGCCGCGGCTGCCGCAGCTGCAATGATCGCCCGCGCCAGGGCCGCATTGACACCGCTCGGAGCCTTGCCGCCTGAGCTTCAGCCTGAAGATGAAGCCGCAGGCTATGCCGTGCAGCGCGCTTTGCATGAGCAGGTTGCGGTCCGCCAGGGCGCCCGCGTCGGTTACAAGATCGGCTGCACCAGCAAGGTGATGCAGGACTATCTGCAGATCCCGCACCCATGTGCCGGCGGCGTGTTTGCCACCGGGGTCCATRGCAGCGGCGTGAGCCTGCCGACGACCGGCTACGTYCGGGTCGGTGTCGAATGCGAGATCGCRACSCGGCTCGCGCGGRACCTGCCGCCCGAGGCGGCGCCGTTCACGGCGGAGCGYGTTGCGGCCGCCGTCGGCGCCTGTCACCCGGCCATCGAGGTCGTGGACGATCGCTACGTCAGATGGGAAACGTTRGGGGCACCGACCCTGATCGCGGATGATTTCTTCGCCGCCGGCTGCGTGCTCGGCGCCGCGGTTGCACACTCCGCTCTGCCGGATCTGCTCACCGTGAGGGGACGCGCCATGATCAATGATGAAGTGGCGGGCGAGGGCACCGGAGCGGATGTGCTGGGCCATCCCTTCCATGCGCTCGCTTGGCTCGCCAACCATCTTGCCGCGACCGGGCAGGGGCTGAAGGCCGGCGAACTGGTGCTGACCGGGAGCCTGGTGAAGACGGTYTGGCTGAAGGCTGGCGACCGGGTGCGCATGGAGCTGGACGGGCTCGGTGTGGTCGAGGCCGCCTTCGTGTGAAGGGGACGTCGCAAGCCGGCGTCCGCTCGGCAGCGCCTTCGATCAGTGATGCGCGCAAACGAACACGGCCTCCGGCAGGGGAGCTACCGGAGGCCGCGTATACATTGCCCGCTGCGCCTAGGTTCGCGTTGGACAATGTGGGAGCTCGTGCTCAGGAGAAGGGCGGCGGCTGCGGGAGATGATCCGTGTCGCGCTCGGCCGTTCCTTGCCTGACCCTCCCGCAGGGGGAGGGATTTTCATGCGGGTCCTTCGTTGTTGTCCCGGCGACCGACCGCGGATCGGATCAGCTCGGCGGTGTCTTCATGCGACCGGGCGTGGTGCATCCGCCCGGTCGTCCGCTCATGATCTCTGCCTCAGAACGGCAGCAGGATGTCCATCACCTGCTGGCCGTAGCGCGGCTGCTGCACGTCCGTGATCTGGCCGCGGCCGCCATAGGAGATGCGCGCCTGGGCAATCTTGGTGGAGTCGATCGTGTTGTCGCTCTGGATGTCTTCCGGGCGCACGATGCCGGCCACGATCAGCTCGCGGATCTCGTAATTGACCCGGATCTCCTGCTTGCCTTCGACGACCAGATTGCCGTTCGGCAGCACCTGGGTCACGACTGCGGCGACGCTGGTGGTCAGCGATTCCGAGCGCTGGATGGTGCCCTTGCCGTCGGAGGACGAGGTGCCGTCGGCGGTCAGGATGCGGCCGGGCAGAATGTTCTTGCCGGTGGCGCCGAGCGTCTTCGAGCCGACGAAATCGGTGATCCCCGAGTCTTCTTTGTTGGTGCGGCTGCGCTGCGTTTCGTTGGCGATGTTGGCCTTGTCGGAGATGCTCACCGTGACCGTCAGGAGGTCGCCGACCTGGCGGGCGCGCTGGTCCTTGAAGAAGGCCCGCGAGCCGTTGCGCCACAGCGAGTTCGGCGCGTAGGACACCACCTCCGGCTTCGGCATCGGCATCTGCACCGGCTTGTAGCCCGGCTGTGTCGTCGGATTGTCGATCTCGGTCAGCTTCGGCCGCTCGCCGATCTGCGAGATGCGGTCGATCGAGGAGCAGCCGCCGGCGAAGCTCAGCACCGCGAAGGACACCGAGACCAGCGCGACCCGCCGCAAGCCGGAAGAGTTGTGCGCAACAAACTTGAACATGGACATGGAAGTTACTCGGCTTTCGGGGTGGCGGAGGCAGGAAGGCGGCTGGCGACGGCGACGGGCGCCGGCATCACGGCTTCCGACGTCTGCGCGGGCTTCGCGACGGCGATGTCGACCGAGACCTGGCCGCGGCCGGTGACGCGGCCGGTCACCGTGCGCTTGGACTGCAGATTGAGAACGCTGACGACGTCGCCATCGGTGCCGGCTTCCAGCGCCTTGCCGCGGGTGGTGAGGTAGATGCCGGCGGTCTGGTAGATCAGGGTGACGGTCTGGTCGCGCTGCACCAGGTCGGGCTTGGCGAGGTCGGTCGTCTTCAGCGCCTGGCCGGCGCGGACCGCCCGGCGCATCTGCATGCCGACCGCGAGCTCGCGCGAGGCGGGCTCGCCGCCGGCGAGCTCGGCGCGGGGCCGCCGCTCGATCTGCAGGTCGGAGGAGCGGATCATCTCGTTGCGATCGACATTGCGGATCAGCACGACCGTCTCGACCGTCTCGACCGCGACGCCGGTGTAGCGCAGCTTGATCGGGGTCGCGCCGTTGCCATTGCCGAGCTCGAAATTGACGTCGAACCGGCCGCTGCGCGGATCGAAGCGCACGCTCGTSGGCGCCAGCGTGCCGCTGGCCGAGGCATCGAATTTCAGGTCCTGCACCGGCTGGTCGAAGCTGACGCTGAGGCTGGCCGCGTCGCCCAGTCCGTTGCGGTGCTCGAGCGCCTGGGCCACGGCGGCGCTGACCTCCTTGGCATCGATCGCACGGGCCAGMCGGCTGACCGCGACCTCCTTGATGTCGCGGACATCGACGCCGATGACCTGGTGATTGCGCAAGGCTGCGATGACCTGGGCCGTCGGCAGCAGGCCGGTGGTGCCGAGATCCGGGGCGCGATAGACGGCGATGTTGGCCGCTGCCCCGGCATTCTCGATCAGATCGCCGACGCGGACAATATCGCCGGTGACGTTGACGGTGGCGCGCAGGACGGGAGCCTTGATCTGCGTGTCGGCATCGCCGGCGAGCGCCGACATCGCAGTCGAGGCGAGCAGGGCKGCGGCGAGGACGAGCGAGTGGGCGGTTCGGGTCATCATGGCGATCTCCCTTCAGGCCTCAGCGGAACAGCGCGGTGGTGGACTGCATCATCTGGTCGGCGGCGGAGATGACCTTGGCGTTCATCTCGTAGGCGCGCTGGGCGGCGATCAGCTCGCTCATTTCGCTCACGACGTCGACATTGGCCTGTTCGAGGCTGCCCTGGGTGATGCTGCCGAGACCATCCTGGTTGGCGACGCCGTCCTGCGGCGCGCCGGAGGACGGCGTRTCGGTGAACTGGTTGTTGCCGACCGGCTGCAGGCCGGCCTTGTTGATGAAGCGCGTCAGCTGGAGCTGGCCGACGATGTTCGAGGTCGTCGACCCCGGCAGCGTCACCGACACCTGACCCTGCGCATTGACCGTGATGCCCGACGCGTTCTGCGGGATGCTGATCGTCGGCTGCACCGGGTTGCCCTGGGCCGTGACGATGCGGCCCTGATTGTCCATCTGGAACGTGCCGTCGCGGGTGTATTGGAAGGTGCCGTCGGGCATCAGGATCTTGAAGAAGCCTTCGCCTGAGATCGCGAGGTCGAGGCTGTTGCCGGTCTGCGACAGCGTGCCTTGCGTCATCGAGCGCGGCGTGCCGACGGTCTTGACGCCGCCGCCGATGTCGATGCCGACGGGCAGGATCGTGCCCTGGTCGGAGGACTGCGCGCCGACGCGGCGCACATGGTCGTAGATCAGGTCCTGGAACGCCGCCGTCTGCTTCTTGAAGCCGGTGGTGCGGAGGTTGGCGATGTTGTTGGAGATCACCTGAACATTGAGTTCCTGTGCCGCCATTCCGGTTGCCGCGGTGTGAAGYGCCTGCATGTCACGTCTCCTTCAAATCTGTCGCGGTCAGGCCGGAACGTCGGCGAGTTTCTCGATCGCATTCTTGCGCATGTCGCTCTGGACCTGCAGCATGTTGGCGACCTGGGTGTAGCTGCGCATCACTTCGACCATCCTGCTCATCTCGCCGACCGCGCTCACGTTCGACTTTTCGATGTAGCCCTGCTGGACGGTCGACTTCGTATCCGGCTGCGGCGTCACGCCGCCGGCGGCGGAATAAAGGTTGTTGCCTTGCTTCTGCGCCTGTTGSGGGTCGGCGAAGCTGACSAGCTTCAGCTTGCCGCGGATCGAATCGGTGCGGTTGACGCCCTCGACCACCGTGACGGTGCCGTCGGGGGAAATGTTGATGTCGTGGTCGGTCGGCTGCAGCACGATCGGGCCGCCGGTGCCGAGCACGAGATCGCCCGCGGCGGTGACGAGCTGGCCGAGATTGTTCATGTGCAGATTGCCGTCGCGGGTGTAGCGCTCGCCGGCGGCGGTCTGCACCGTCAGGAAGCCGTTGCCCGAAATGGCGACGTCGAGCGCGTTGCCGGTGTGCTGGGCCGAGCCCTGMGAAAAGTCGCGATAGGTGCCGCGGTCCTGGACATAGGACACCTTGCGGCTCGCGCCCGGAAAATTGTCCTCGTGAGCCTTGGAGGAGAGATACTCCTCGAAGAGCTGCTGATCGGCCTTGAAGCCGTTGGTGTTCACGTTGGCGACGTTGTTGGCAACGACGTCGAGTTGTCGCTCCAGCACCATCTGCCGCGACAATCCGATGAGAAGYGCATTCTCCACCGGTCGATCTCCCCTTTTAACGAATACCGCTTTCGGTGCCTCTCCCAAGGCGGCGTCCAGCGGGTCTTCCTGAACCGTTCAGCTCTCCCAAGCCGGCGGGTTCGAGAGGAGTACAGCGAATGTCGTGCCAACTCTRAAARTCGAKTAWTTTCAATGGTTTGAATTTCTCRCCGCGCCCGAAACACCCGGCAATAACGGCTTATCAACCATAATTGCCCGGCAAGATTTTCCCACCGCCTCAACAAAAGAAAGCTTCCGTTAACCATTGTTACCGTAGCGTTCCCTCAACGAAGCGCAGATGCGCTGGGAGCGTTGGTTTCGCGTCATTGTGCTTTCTGGCGGCATCGGTTCGACTTCCCGTGATTTTCCTTGGGGATCCCGAAGGCCATGGCTGAGAATGAAGGCGGAGCAGGCGAAGGCGAAGAACAAGCCGGCGCGCCGAAGAGCAAGCTCAAGCTGATCATCATGATCGTCGGTGTCCTGGCGCTGCTYGGCATCGGCGGYGCTGCGTATTTCTTCTTCTTCAGCCACAAGAACGACGAGCATCACGCCGAGGCGGCGCCGGCGCCGAAGCCGCCGGCCTTCGTCGAAGTGCCGGATCTCTTGGTCAACCTCGTCGGTAATCCCGGCGACCGCGTCCAATATCTAAAAGTGAAGATCGTGCTCGAGGTGAARGAGGAGAAGCAGGTCGAGCATATCAAGCCGACGCTGCCGCGCGTCACCGACATCTTCCAGACCTATCTGCGCGAACTCCGCCCGAGCGATCTCAAYGGCTCGGCGGGCCTGTTCCGGCTGAAGGAGGAGCTCACCAAGCGGGTCAACGTCGCGCTGGCGCCCAACCAGGTCAACGCGGTGTTGTTCAAGGAAATCGTGGTCCAGTAAGGCACGGAAGCGCAAGATCATGGCAGGCAACGATCCAGTCGACCAAGATGCGATAGCCGCGCAATGGGAAGCCTCGCTCGATTCGGAGGATCCCGCAGAGGCCGCGGAAGCCGCAGCAGCTAACGARCTCACCGAATCGATGGCCCTGCAATGGGCCGCGATGGTCGAGGACGGCAGCCGCGATTTCGGCGCCACCAAGAACGGCGGCGAGCGGGTGCTGTCGCAGGAGGAGATCGACAAYCTCCTCGGCTTCACCGCMGGCGAGGTCARTCTCGACGACCATTCCGGCATTCGSGCGATCATCGATTCGGCGATGGTCTCCTACGAGCGTCTGCCGATGCTCGAAATCGTCTTCGACCGCCTGGTGCGGCTGATGACGACGTCCTTGCGCAACTTCACCTCCGACAACGTCGAGGTCTCGCTCGAYCGCATCACCTCGGTGCGCTTCGGCGACTACATGAACTCGATCCCGCTGCCGGCCGTGCTGTCGGTGTTCAAGGCGGAGGAGTGGGAGAATTTCGGGCTCGCGACCGTCGACTCGACCCTGATCTATTCGATCATCGACGTGCTGCTGGGCGGCCGCCGCGGCAATACCCAGCTGCGCGTCGAGGGCCGGCCCTACACCACGATCGAGACCAATCTGGTCAAGCGCCTGATCGAGGTGGTGCTGAGCGACGCCGAGCAGGCGTTCCGGCCGCTGTCGCCGGTGCGCTTCACGATCGACCGTCTGGAGACYAATCCGCGKTTCGCCGCGATCAGCCGGCCCGCCAATGCCGCGATCCTGGTGAAGCTGCGGATCGACATGGAGGATCGCGGCGGCAATATCGAACTCCTGCTGCCCTATGCGACGATCGAGCCGATCCGGCCGGTGCTGTTGCAGATGTTCATGGGCGAGAAGTTCGGCCGCGACCCGGTCTGGGAAGGCCATTTCGCCACCGAGATTGCCCAGGCCGAGGTCGCCGTCGACGCGGTGCTCTACGAGGCCGACGTGCCCCTGAAGCAATTGATGCGGCTCAAGGTCGGCGACACCCTGCCGCTCGACATCCGCCCGGATGCGCTGGTCGCGGTCCGTTGCGGCAGCACGATGCTGACGGAGGGACGCATGGGCCGGGTCGGCGACCGCGTCGCGATCCGTGTCACCAAGAATTTGCGCAAGCCCAATACTACACTCGCAATGTTTGAAGGCGCCGAAGGCCAGAACAAATTGATGGAGGCCCAATGAACCACTCGCTCGGATTGATCATCGAAAGCCTGGTGGCGGTCCTTCTGGTGCTGACCATCGGCTATTGCATGCTGCTGAACTCCAGACTCAAGCGGCTGAAGGCCGACGAACATTCGCTCAAGGCGGTCATCGCCGAGCTGATCACCGCGACCGAGATCGCCGAGCGGGCGATCGGCGGCCTCAAGCTTGCGGTACGCGACGTCAACGAGAATCTCGGCAACCAGCTCGCGGCCGCGACGCAGATGTCGGATCAACTGCGCAAGCAACTGGCCGAGAGCGACGGCGTCGTGCGCCGGCTGTCGCGCATCGCCAGCGCCGCGCGGCCGATCACCGCGCCTGAAGCCGCGTCGGAGCCTGCGCCCGCGCCGGTGCCGGCGATCACTGCCGAGCCGGTCCGCGTCTCCAGCGCCAAGGCGGTCGCCGCAGCGGCTCAGGCATTCTCTGAACGTCGAAGGACCGGTGGCCTCGCTGCATGAATGCGTTTCGTAACATCCGAGTCATTCCCGTCGTCCTGATTGCGGTGGCCTGCCTCGCGGTCCTGAAGGTGGCCGGCCTCGTGATCGATGGCGGCTACGTCTTCGAGTACAATCCGCAGGCGACCAAGCGGTCCTGGGCGCAGGAAAACCTGGGCTATCCGGGCCGCGAGGACAATGACCTCGTCACCGGCTCGACCCATGGCGAGCCGAAGGAGAAGAAGGAAGAGGCGCCGAAGCCGGCCGCCCCGGCGACCAAGCCGGACGGCGTCGTCATCAAGCCGGAAGAAAATCAGCAGCAGGTGTCGCCGGCAGAGAAGGCGATCCTCGAGCGGCTGCAGTCGCGCCGCCAGGAGCTCGACGCGCGCGCCCGCGAGATCGACATCCGCGAGAGCCTGTTGCGCGCCGCCGAGCAGCGCATCCAGTCCAAGACCGAGGAGATGAAGGCGATCGAGAGCCGGATTTCCGGTGCGCAGGCGGCGAAGACGGAGGCCGACAACGCCCGCTTCAAGAGCATCGTCACGATGTATGAGGGCATGAAGCCGAAAGACGCCGCCAAGGTGTTTGAYAGGCTCGACATGTCGGTGCTGATCGAGATCGCGTCCCAGATCGCCCCGCGCAAGATGTCCGACATTCTCGGCCTGATGACGCCGGAGGCGGCCGAGCGGCTCACGGTGGAGCTGGCGCGCCGGGCGGGCGCGGACAAGCCCGACACCAGCGCCGAACTGCCGAAGATCGAAGGCAAGATCGTGCCGGTCAGGACCAATTGAACCGCATGTTTAATGCGCCCTTAAACGCCGGCTCCTAGACTTCCGGCGTGGCGGGGCAGGCGTATCCGTCGCGTTACGGATGACGAACTGGAAGCTTGTGACCATGGCGCGCATGACTCCCATCGGATTGCGGTCGCAGGTCCGCGCGCGCATGCGCGCCGGCATTGCGTTGGCGTCGGCCATCATCATCGGAATGCTGCTGTCGACGGTTGCGGCYGGCGCGGCGCCGGTGTCCGGCGAGGCGAGCCTGTCGGCCCAGAACGGCTATGCGCGCCTGGTGCTGAAATTCGCCGAGGATGTCGGCGCCGAGGTGACCACGGCCGGATCGATCCTGCTGATCAGGTTCGATCGGCCCGCSAATATCCCGATCGATCGCTGGACGGATGCGGCGCCGGACTACATCKCCTCGGCGCGTGGCGACCCGGACGGCTCGGCGTTGCGGCTGTCGCTGTCGCGCAAGGTGCGCGTCAACACCATGACCGCGGGCGAGCGCGTCTTCATCGACCTGTTGCCGGACAGCTGGACCGGCCCGCCGCCGCCGCTGCCGGCCGAGGTGGTGCGCGAGCTYGCCGAGCGCGCCCGCGCCGCCGAGCGTGCGCTGCGGCTGCAGCGCGCAGAGGCGGAATCCAAGAAGCGCCCGCCGATCCGGGTGCGCGCGCTGGTGCAGCCGACCTTCGTGCGCTTCGTGTTCGAGATCCCCGACGGCGTCGGCATCTCCTCGGTGCTCAACGACCAGAAGCTGTCGCTGTTCTTCACGGCGCCGCTGTCGTTCGATCTCGCCGACGCCAAGATCGTGGCGCCGCCGAACGTCGCCGCGATCAATCAGCGCATCGACGGCACCAGGACCGTGGTCGAGATCGGCATGATCGGCGAGGTCGACGTCCACGCCTTCCGCGACGAGAAGAACTACAATATCGACGTGGCCTATGTGCAGCCGGACAAGAAGGTGGCCGCGGTCTCCTCCGATACGCTGCCGGGCGCCAATGCGGCCGCCGCCGAGAAGCCCAATGGTGACAAGCCGAATGGCGAGAAGCCGAAGCAGGCCACCCTGCCGGAGATCGTGCCGCCGACCTCCGAGACGATCGCGAAAGAGATGAARGCCGAGGCCAAGCCCGCGCCCGCCRTGGCCACGCCAGCGACCGAGACCGCCGCCGCGCCGGCCATGGCCGAGAAGGYCGAGCCGGCCAGGCCCGAAGCTGCCAAATCCGAGCCGCCGCAGGCCGAAGCCGCCAGGGCCGAGCCGAAGCTKGAGGCTGCCAAGCCCGAGACGATGAAGTCCGAGACGAYGAAGTCCGAGACGGCAAAGTCCGAGGCAGCGAAGCCCGACATCGCCAAGGCCGAACCCGYCAAGCCGGTCGAGAAGATGGCCGAGAAGCCCGTGGAGACGACCGCGAACGGGGCCGCCACGCTCGAAGCGCTGCGCGACAGCGACGGCCTGCGGCTYACCTTCGGCTTCGGCCAGGTCACGCCGGCGGCGTTGTTCCGCCGCGGCGACACGGTATGGATGGTGTTCGATTCGACCAAGCCYGTCGATGTCGAGCCGATCAAGGCCAAGGGCGGCGCCATCGTCGGCGAGGCCAACCGGATGCCGCTCGACAAGGGACAGGCGATCCGGATCAGGCTCAACCGGCCGCAGATGCATTCGCTGTCCAGCGACGATGGCGGCCGCAGCTGGACGCTGTCCTTTGCCGACAAGGGCCAGAGCAACCAGCAGCCGCTGATGGTGATGCGCAATGTCACCGATCCCGCGCTGGCCAATGTCATGGTGCCGCTCGCCAATCCCGGGGCAGGGTTGCTGCACCGGCTGATCGATCCCGATGCCGGTGACACGCTGCTGGTGGTGACCGCGCCACCGCCGATCCGCGGCTTCATCAAGCGCCAGGATTTCGTCGACCTGTCGCTGCTCGATTCCATTCACGGCATCGCGGTGCGCCCGAATTCGGAGGATGTCGCTGTCGAGATCGCGCCCGACAAGGTGATCCTTGGCCGTCCCGGCGGCCTGACTTTGTCCTCGATCGGCTTCTCGCCGGAGCGCGCGCCGACCGCCGTCCGGCCGATGTTCGACATCGACGAGTGGCAGCGYAACCAGAACCAGCCTTTCCTGGCGCGCCARGACGCGCTGATCAAGGCCGCCGCCGATGCGGAGCCGGAGCGGCGCGCCCAGGCGCGGCTCGCGCTGGCGCGCTTCTACATGGCGCGGGCGATGTATCCAGAGGCGCGCGGCGTCACCAACCTGATGATCTCGGACGGTGATCCGCGCACCGACGAGACCGCGATGCTGATGATCCATGCGGTCGCCAGCATCCTGATGGGGCGGCCCGATCAGGGCCTGAAGGATCTCGCGACGTCCTCGATCGGCAACAATTTCGACTCGCAGATGTGGAAGGGCCTCGCTTATGCGCGGCAGGGCAAGTTTGCCGACGCCCGCGAGAAGCTGAAGAATGTCGAGTTCGCCATCGCCTCGCTGCCGCTCGAYCTGCAGCGCATCGTGATCGCGGATGCGATGAAGTCGGCGCTCGAGATCAAGGATTTCGCCGGTGCTGCCAAGCGGCGGGCCGAGCTCGACGTGACCGGCGTGTCGCCCGACATGAAGCCGGACGTGGCCGTGCTGCGCGGCCGGCTGGCCGAGGCCATGGCGCAGGAGAAGGATGCGCTCGACGAGTATCGCGCCGCGATCAATTCCAGCGACCGGATGGCCGCGGCCGAAGCCAAGCTCCTGGAGATCAAGCTGCTGCAGAAGCGCGGTGAGATCAAGCCGGCCGATGCGCTGAAGGAGCTGGAGACGCTGCAGGCGATCTGGCGCGGCGACGTGGTCGAGGTGCAGGCCTTGCAGATGATGTCGCAGCTCTATGAGGAGGCCGGCCGCTATGCCGACTCGCTCGAAGCCGCGCGCATGGCGACCCGCCTGATGCCGAATTCGGACATGGCGCGCCAGGCCCAGGACAATGCATCACGGCTGTTCTCGCAGCTGTTCCTCAGCGGCAAGGCCGATGACCTGCCGCCGGTCGACGCGCTCAGCATCTTCTACGGCTTTCGCGAGCTGACCCCGATCGGCCGGCGCGGCGACGAGATGATCCGCAAGCTGGCCGATCGCCTGGTCGGCATCGATCTGCTCGATCAGGCCGCCGAGCTGCTGCAGTACCAGGTCGATCGYCGTCTCGAAGGCGCGGCGCGGGCCCAGGTGGCGGCGCGCCTCGCCATGGTCTATCTGACCAATCGCAAGCCGGATCGCGCCATCGAGGCGCTGCGCACGACCCGCATTGCCGATCTCTCGGGCGARCTGCGCCAGCAGCGGCTGCTGCTGGAGGCRCGCGCCAACAGCGACATCGGCCGTCATGATCTCGCCCTCGACATCATCACCAACGTGATCGGYCGCGAGGCGATCCGGCTGCGCTCCGACATCTACTGGGCGTCGCGGCGCTGGCGCGAGGCTTCCGAGCAGATCGAGCTCTATTACGGKGACCGCTGGCGCGATTTCCGCCCGCTCAATCCGGCCGAGCGCGGCGACATCCTGCGCGCCGTCGTCGGCTATGCGCTGGCTGACGACGCCATCGGCCTGGCTCGCTTCCGCGAGAAATATGCGCCGCTGATGACCGGCGAGGCCGACAAGCTCGCCTTCGACGTCGCCAGCAAGCCGGCGAGCGGATCCAGCGCCGAGTTCGCCCAGATCGCCAAGATGGCGGCGAGCGTCGATACGTTGGACGGCTTCCTGCGCGATATGAAGGCGCGCTTCCCCGACGCGACCGGCAAGTCGTCGCCGGAAGGCGGCAAGGATGCCGCCAAGGTCGAGCCGGAGACCACCGGGAGCCTGCCGCGCATCAAGGGCGTCAAGCAGGCGATCGTCGGCCGTTGAGGTCGACGCATGGCGCACGGGCGGGAGGACATGATCAGATGACCAAGCCGACCAAGACCGAAGCCGAGCTCATCGCGATGGCCAAGGAGGAGCTGAAGGCGCGGGTCGATTGTCCCGCCGGCATGGCGATCTCGGTGCTGCGCTGGGGCACCAAATGGGARTTCCGCGCCAAGGCCGACCCGGGCACGGCGACGCTGCCGGGCTATCCCGAGAGCGTCGCGATGCTGGTGAAGATCGGCGATCAGCTGAGCAAGCAGTACGACGTCGCAGGCTGAGGCGAAGCAACTGCTCGCAGCCTGGGGCCGGGGGCCGCATGACCAGGGCGCGGGCGCCCCGGTGCGGTGGACCAGGCCAGGCGTGGAGAGCTACTTCTTCGGCCGGATGGCGTCGGCCGTGGCCTGGATGAAGGCTTGGATCTTCACCACGTCCTCCTCCTTGAGCTTGCCGGTGAAGTCGGGCATGCCGCGCTCGCGGAATGGTCCGTTGAAGACGATGTCCTTCAGTTTGGTGATCTCTTCGGCCGGCACGTAGCCGAGATTGCGGATGTTGCCGCCCTTGTCCACGCCGGGCACGCCGTGGCAGGTGGCGCAGGCGGCGATGTAAAGCGCGGTGCCCTCSGGCACGTCCTTGGGATCATATTTCACGCCYTGCAGCAGTCCCTCGGTCTGGTACTTCACGAASTCCGGCAGCTTGGCCTTGGCGCCGACGGCAAAGGTGTAGACCGTGCCCGGAGTCCGCAGTTCGGTGGCGCGCTGCGCCAGCCCGTAGACACCGCCCCAGCCGACGGCGATCGAGACATATTGCACCCCGTCGATCATGTAGGTCGAGGGGGCCGCGACGACGCCGGTGCCGGTGGGCGTCTCCCACAGCATCTTGCCGTTCCGCGCATCATAGGCCACGAAGCGGCCATCGGCGGTGCCCTGGAAAACCAGATTGCCAGCCGTCGTCAACGTGCCGCCATTCCAAGGCGAGACGTGCTCAATGCGCCAGACTTCCTTCTGCTGCACCGGATCCCAGGCCAGYAGGCGTCCGAACGCCGGGGCCTTCGGCGGCGTCGCGTTCAGCATGAAGCCGAGATTCCACGCCGTGACCCCGCCGAACTTGCCCGGCGTCGGCGCATTGTTCACGAAGCTCTTCTCCGGTGTGAGGTTGACCGGAATGTTCTGCGCCGGGAGATACACCAGCCCCGTCTGCGGATTGAACGACATCGGGTGCCAGTTGTGGGCCCCGTAGGGGCCGGGAACGGAGTCGTAGGGATCATCGCCGCGCGCGGCGGGCACTTCGATCGGACGGCCATTGGCGTCATAGCCGGTGGCCCAGTTCACATCGACGAAGTTCTTGGCCGAGATGAACTTGCCATTGGTGCGGTCGATCACGAAGAAGAAGCCGTTCTTCGGCGCGTGCAGGATCACCTTGCGCGGGGTGCCGTCGATGGTGATGTCGGCGAGGATCATCGGCTGGGTCGAGGTGTAGTCCCAGTGATCGCCGGGCGTCTCCTGATAGTGCCAGACATATTTGCCGGTGTCGGCATTCAGCGCGACGATCGAGGCGAGGTAGAGATTGTCGCCGCCGGACGGGCTGCGGATCTTGCGATTCCACGGCGCGCCGTTGCCGGTGCCGAGATAGACCATATTGAGGTCGGGGTCGTAGGTGATCGTGTCCCACGGCGTGCCGCCGCCACCATTGATCCAATATTTGGTCGACGGATTCCAGGTCTTGGCGGCCGTCGCCATCGACTCGTCCTCGAACGGCTTCGATGGATCGCCGGGGATGGTGAACCAGCGCCATAGCTGATTGCCGGTTTCGGAGTCATAGGCGGTGATGTAGCCCCGCGCGCCATATTCCGCGCCGCCCTGGCCGATCACGACCTTGCCGTTGAAGGCGCGCGGCGCGCCGGTGATGGTGTAGGAATGCTCGTGGTCGATCAGCGTGTCCTTCTCCCAGACCTTCTGACCGGTCGCAGCATCGAGCGCGATCAGTCGGCCGTCATAGGCGCCGACGAACACTTTGCCCTTGTAGACCGCGACGCCGCGATTGACGACGTCGCAGCATCCTTTGTAGCCCAGCTCGCGTTTCACGCCGGGATCGAAGGTCCAGATCTTCTTGCCGGTGCGGGCATCGATCGCGTGGACGACGCTCCACGAGGCGGTYTGATACATGATGCCGTCGACGACGACCGGCGTGGCTTCGACGCCGCGCTCGGAGTCGAGATTGTAGCTCCACGCGAGCCCCAGATCCTTGACGTTGTCGGTGTTGATCTTGTCGAGCCTGCTGAAGCGCGTCTCGGCATAATCGAGGCCGATCGTCGGCCAGTCCTTCGATGTCGCGGTATTGGCCTTGATCATGGTGCTGTCGACGGCGGAGATCGCTGCCTTGATGCGATCGGCCGACAACTCCTCCGCAGTCGCGTGGTCTGCCGGCATCGTCACAGCGACACATAAGGCCGCTGCCGTGCTCCAGGCAGCATGAATCCAGGCCGGACGCGGGCACTTCGTCACTTCCATATCGTTCCTCCGTGGATCTCTCGCGGATCCTGCGATGATCGTAGAGGGCGATCAAAGTCTGCGTCAAGAACGACACGCCCGATGCAAGGCTGAAGTTGCGCGCTGAGACTATTTGTTGATCGTGTAGTTGCGGACATCGCGCGTCATGTCCGAGCCTCCCTGAATTGTTAGGAAAAATTCCCGATCATGAGATGTAATAACTCCGCCGTTTTCGTCTCCAATTTCTGGCTTCACGATCGCCGTACGACCAGCTAGTGTCTTCGCATCATCTTTCCGAACCACTCACCTTTGTCTCCGGCCTCCCAGTCCGGAGACTTTTTCTTTTGTGGGGGGAATGCCGAGCTTTCACGCTCAGCGATGCGACGCGCTGCTGATTCAATGAAGGCGTGCTGACCGCGGGTGGTTGTGATGCAGAAATTGTGACGCAGAAATGGAGGCGCGGCGCGTCGGTCTCGACCGGAGCCGCTCAGCCGTGAGTGCCAAGGATGAAGTCGCGGATCACGGCGAATGCGCGCTCCGGCTGATCGGACACGACGCCATGTCCGCAATCGGCGAAGCGTTCGAAGCGCACGAGGTCGGGACGCAGCGCGGCGGCGATGTCGACCTGGCACGCGATCGGCGTCATCGGATCGTCCTCCCCGCCCATCACCAGCGTCGGGCAGCTGATGCGATGAAGATCGGGCACGAGGTCGAACGACGTCACCTCGCCGCCCGGCCGGGTGAACCATTGCAGCACCGCGGGCCGGCGCAGGGCGCGGGCCATCATSTCGGGATCGTGCCCCTTGCGGGTGTAAAGCGGCAGCGCGAGGCGCTGCCACGCCTCGACCGACGCCTGATCCTTGTGTCCGCCCGTTTCGAGGAAGCGGCGCCGCGCCAGCGCGCCGACCTCCGGTCCGCCCAAACTCTCGAACAGCGCCACGCGCTGTTCGAGGTAGGACTGGCCCTTGGCCTCGGTCGAGATCAGGATCAGCTTGGCCGGGTGCTCCGGATGCCGGGTCGCATAGGACATCGCGACGAAGCCGCCGAACGAGACGCCGAGCACGATCGGATCGACGATGCCGACGATGTCGCAGAACGCTTTGACGTCGTCGCCCCATTGGGCAGGAGCGTCCAGAGCTCCTGCGGCCCGTCCTCGCTGCGGCCGTTGCCGCGGTGGTCGAGATAGACGAGTTGGGCAATGTCGGTGAGCGCGGAGTAGGCGGGCTTGTAGCTGGTGTGGTCGAATCCGGGGCCGCCATGCAGCAGCAGCACCGTCGGCTTCTGCCGCATCGCCGGACCGTCGGGGACGAGCGCGGCCCCCTCGACGTCGAAGTACAGCCTGACGCCATTGACGAGAACGCGCATGTAGGCCTCCCGGAGGTGTCGGGATAGGCTACGCGATCCTGGGGGGCGACGATAGCGGCGCGCCGCGGTCTACCCGCCGTAGCTCTGCACCAGGCTCCCGGCCACCAGCGACCAGCCGTCCACCAGCACGAAGACCAGCACGAAGAAGATCAGCTTGAACGGCAGCGCCACCGTCACCGGCGGCAGCATCATCATGCCCATCGACATCAGCACGGAGGCGACCACGAGGTCGATGATCAGGAACGGCAGGAAYAACAGGAAGCCGATCTCGAAGGCGCGTTTGAGCTCCGAGATCATGAAGGCGGGCACCAGGATSCGCAGCGACAGCTCGTCGGGCGTCGCCGGCGGCGCCTCGCCCGAGAGATCCATGAACAGCTTGAGGTCCTTCTCGCGCACGTTCTTCTGCATGAAGCCGCGCAGCGGCACCGAGGCGCGCTGCAGCGCGTCCTCGACGCCGATCTGGTTCTCGATCAGCGGYCGGACGCCGTCGTCATAGGATTTCTGCAGCACCGGTCCCATGACGAAGGCGGTCAGGAACATCGCAAGCGCGATGATCACCGCGTTCGGCGGCGCCGTCGCGGTCCCCATCGCGGTGCGCAGCAGCGATAGCACCACGACGATGCGCGTGAACGACGTCATCATGATCAGGATCGACGGTGCGATCGACAGSACCGTGAGCAGCGCGATCAGCTGGACCGCGCGTTCGGTCACGCCGCCATTGCCCGGCCCAAGATTGATGCTGATGTCCTGCGCAGCCGCGCTCCCCGCCAGTGCGCCGGCGGCCATCAGGACTGCAATGAAAAGAACTCTACGCGGGGCGAAGCCGCCTCTCACTGAGACGACTTCGGACGGCCGAGCAGCGAGGCCATCTCGTCTTCCAGATTCTCAAAGCTCGTCTTGGCCGGCGGTGTCGGCGCCGGCTCGGCGCGCGCCGCCTGGCGCAGCGGCGTGCCTTCGGCCGGCGCGGCCGGTGCATCGGCGGAGGGACGCCGCAAAGCGGCCTCGAGACGTTGTGCCATCTCCGCGAGGTTGGCTTCGGCGCTCTGCTGCGACGGTGGCGGCGCTGGCGGGGGCGGCGGAGGYGCGGCGGGCATCTGGGCGACCGGGGCGGGAGCCGGGGCCGGCGGCGCTGCGGGCGGCTCGGGCCGCATCGGACGCCGAAGCGGCGGTAGCTTCGCCGGTGCCTCCGGCTGACGTGCTGCCTCGCTCTGCTGCGGCGACTCGGCCGGCCGCAGCGGACGCGGGATCAACGGCTCACGCGGCGCCTCACTGCGCGGCAGACGCTCGGGACGCGGCTCAACGCGCGTCTCCTCCGAACGCGGCTCAGGGCGTGGCTCCGCCCGCGGCTCGCCGCGACGGGCGAGTGGCGGCGGCTCCGGCGCAAACGCCGCCGGCTCGCGCCGTTCGGCCGCGGCYGGGGCGGTGCGGCGGACCTCGTCGATGAAGGATGGCCGGGCCGGGCGCGGCGGCAGCTCCGGCATCTGCGGCTCGGGCAACTCGACCGGCTCGCTCTTCGGCTCAGCATCGGGCCATGGAGCGGGCTCCGGGAGCGGAGCGATCCGCGCGGCCTGCGGCTCGGCGCTGAGGCCAGGGCGCTGCGGCAGCTGCTCCCGCGCCGGCATCGCACGCACAATGTTCGATTCGACCACGATGTCGGTCGGTCCGCCGATCATCAGAAGATGCTCTATGTTATCACGGCGCACCAGCACCAGGCGGCGGCGGCCATCCACAGCGGCGGCGTCGATCACGGCGAGACGGGGCATCCGGCCGCGATTCGGGTTGGTTCCCAGGCGATTCCCGGCGAATCGACGAACCAGCCAAGCGGCCAGGCCGATCAGCGCCAGCACGGCTACGAATGCAAAAAAGAACGTCAGCGCCTGCATCTCTGTCCCCGGCAAATACCGCGTCCTTTCGAAGTCTCTCGTCTGTCCAACGCATCGCCGGCAGCGAACGGAGCTTCAGAACCGGAACCACCTGTTAACGCATGACGGCAGGAACTGCCGCCCGACATCTTAATAGCCCATGAATCGGCGGGGCCAAAACGACTTCTTGGCCGGGGCTGCCGTCCCGATTTGATGCATAGCTCGGCGGCGAGCCCTGCAGATTCCTAAGAAAGCGTCAAAAACCCGGGTTTCTCCCGGGGTGCAGCGCACCGCTTTTTAACTGTTCGTTAACCATATGCACGGCAATTTCTACCTACCGAATCCGTCCGATAGTCGGACAGAACTGAGCAGCGCCATGTCCATCAACGATCTGCCCGTGCTGTCGGCGTTGCGTACCAAGATGCAATGGCACCAGGAGCGCCAGCGCGTGCTGGCCGAGAACGTGTCGAATTCCGATACGCCGAACTTCAAGCCGAAGGACCTGGTTGAACCGAAATTCGATGCAACCGGGCAGGCCGTCGGCGGCTTCGCGCCGCTCTCGCTGGCGCGCACCAGCACGGCGCATATCGCGCCGGCGTCGGGCGAGAGCGCRAGCTTCGACCAGAACCGCAAGGTCGGATTCCTGACGCGGCCGGCCGGCAATGCGGTCAGCCTCGAAGAGGAGATGCTGAAGGTCTCCGCCAACCAGATGGACTATGCCGCTGCGACCTCGCTCTACGGCAAGAGCCTGCGTCTGCTGAAGACGGCGATMGGCAAGGGCTGAGCCCGATTGAGGATGGAGACCGACTCGCATGGCCAATGAYACCAGCGACTTTGTACGCTCGATGAGCATCGCAACCTCCGGCCTGCGCGCGCAGGCGGGGAGGATGCGCGTGATTTCCGAGAACATCGCCAATGCCGATTCGACAGCCGCCAAAGCCGGTGGCGACCCGTATCGCCGCAAGGTCCCGACATTCTCTTCGGCGCTCGACCGGGCGCTGGATGCCAAGGTGGTCACTCTTGGCAAAGTCGTCCCTGATCAGTCTTCGTTCCGCGTCAAATACGATCCGAGTAACCCGGCCGCGGATGCGTCCGGCAATGTCAAGTACCCGAACGTCAATCCGCTCGTTGAAATGACCGACATGCGCGACGCACAGCGGTCCTACGAAGCGAATTTGAACATCATCGGTGCCACGCGCCGGATGATCCAACGCACGCTCGACATTCTCAAGACCTAGGATAGGAACGAACGTCATGGCCTCCCCAATTTCCGCAGCGAACGCCTATGCAAATTCCGCCCGCGTGCTGGACACCGGCGGTTCGAGCAATGCCTTCGGCAGCCTTGCACGCGTGCGCGATGTGCTGGGCAATGGCAATGGCRCCGACAAGGGCGGTCCGTCGTTCAGCGCGGTGCTGAAGGATGCGATCGGCAGCGTCATGGAAACCGGCCGCAAGTCCGACAGCCAGGCCGTCGCGATGGCGGCGGGCAAGGCGAATGTGATGGATGTCGTCACGGCGGTCGCCGAGACCGACGTCGCGGTGTCGACCCTGGTCTCGGTGCGCGACCGCGTGATCCAGGCCTATGAAGACGTGATGAAGATGACGATCTGAGCTCGCTCGGATCGTGCAGGCCGATGGCGCGCGAGGGGGCGCGTCACGTTCTATCAGTTGACATGACACGGAGGGGCCGGATGTGCCGGAGCCCCACGCAATCYGAGGGCGCCAAAGCGCCCGCTGACGATGAGGGGCGGTTGGGACATGACCGGGGCTGAAACGCTCGACGTGGCGCGCGAYGCGATCTGGACCATCGTGCTGGTGTCGTCGCCGCTGATGGTGGTCGGACTCGTGGTGGGCGTGGTCGTGTCGCTGTTCCAGGCGCTGACGCAGATCCAGGAGCAGACGCTGGTGTTCGTGCCGAAGATCATCGCGATCTTCGTGACGCTGCTGCTGGCCCTGCCGTTCATGGCCGATGCGCTGCATTCGCACATGATGCGGATCTCGTCGCGAATCATCGGCGGATGAGGCAATGTGCGGCGCGGCAGAGCTGTCCCTTGCAAGGGCGCTGCGACCGGTCGTGACGCGCGGCGCGGGGGGCGCTGCTGCTTTCGATCGGGCGCGAGCGGCCGTTGTGCTCGGCGCCTCTCTGGTCGCCTCGTCGCAGGCGATTTCTTCGCAGACCGGCGAGCYGCAGCAKCCTGCGGCGGTCCGGGCCGGGGCGGCCGACGATGCGTATCGACATCTCGTTTCTTCCGACCCTGGCGGCCGTGTTCATGCTCGCCTTCGCSCGCATCGGCGCGATGGTGATGCTCCTGCCGGGGCTGGGCGAGGTCAATATCCCGGTCCGCATCAAGCTGGCGACCGCGCTGCTGCTCACGATGATCGTGCTGCCGCTGCATCGCCAAGCCTATCAGGTCGACCTGCAGGCCCTGTCACCGCTGCTGGTGATGATGGTGCACGAGATCGTGATCGGGATCGTGCTCGGCGCGACSGCGCGGGTGACGCTRTCGGCGCTGCAGGTCGCCGGCTCCGTGATCGCGCAGCAGATGGGGCTGGGCTTCGTCACCGCGGTCGATCCGACRCAGGGTCAGCAGGGCGTGCTGATCGGCAACTTCCTCACCATGCTGGGCGTGACGCTGCTGTTCTCGACCGACAGCCATCAYCTGGTGATCGCGGCGCTCAGCGACAGCTACAAGATCTTCGCGCCGGGGGAGGTCATCCCGAGCGGCGACGTCGCCTCGCTGGCGACCCGGGCGTTCGCCGCCGCCTTCAAGATCGGGCTGCAACTGTCGGCGCCGTTCCTGGTGTTCGGCCTCGTCTTCAATATCGGGCTCGGGGTGCTGGCGCGGCTGATGCCGCAGATGCAGGTCTATTTCGTCGGCGCGCCGCTCTCGATTCTGATCGGATTCCTCATCTTCGGTCTGGTTCTGGCCGCGATGATGGGCACGTTTCTCGGCTATTTCGAAGGCGTCATTCACGAGATGATGCCGCGGTGAGGAGTGCCTGACCGATGGCCGATGAGGACGATTCCGAGGACAAAACAGAAGACCCGACGCAAAAACGCCTCGACCAGGCGCTCGAGCGCGGCGATGTCGTCAAGAGCCAGGAGCTGAACACCTGGTTCGTGATCGCCGCCGCGACCTTGGTGATGTCGACCTTCTCCGGCTCGATCGGCACCGCGGTGCTGGTGCCGATGCGCAACCTCATCGCCAATTCATGGATGATCCATACCGACGGTGCGGGCCTGCTGGCGCTGGCGCGCAGCCTGTCCTTCGCGGTGATCGCGGCCATCGGCGTGCCGATCCTGATGGTGATGCTGGCGGCGATCGCGGGCAACATGATGCAGCATCGCCTGGTCTGGTCCGGCGAGCCGCTGAAGCCGAACTTCGGCAAGATCTCGCCGCTGGCCGGGGCCAAGCGGCTGTTCGGCAAGCARGCCGCGGCCAATTTCGCCAARGGCATCTTCAAGCTCGTCCTGCTCGGCACGGTCATGGTCATGATCCTGTGGCCGGAGCGGCTGCGCCTCGAATCGCTGCTGCATATGGACGTCAGCGAATTGCTCGGCGTCACCATCTCGCTGACCAAGCATCTGATGGGCTCGGTGGTCGCGCTGCTCGCGCTGGTCGCGATCGGCGACTACCTGTTCCAGTACCGGCAATGGTACGAGCGCCAGAAGATGTCGGTGCAGGAGATGAAGGAGGAGTTCAAGCAGTCGGAAGGCGATCCGCACGTCAAGGGGCGCATCCGCCAGATTCGCCAGCAGCGCATGAAGAAGCGCATGATGGCGGCGGTTCCCAAGGCCTCCGTGATCATCACCAACCCGACCCACTATTCAGTCGCRCTGGCCTATGAGCGCGGCATGTCGGCGCCGGTCTGCGTCGCCAAGGGCGTCGACAAYATCGCCTTCAAGATCCGGGAGATCGCCAAGGCGCACGACATCCCGATCGTCGAGAATGTTCCGCTGGCGCGCGCGCTGTATGCCACCGTTGAGATCGATGCCGAGATCCCGGTGGAACATTATCACGCGGTCGCGGAGATCATCAGCTATGTGATGGGACTGCGGCGCACKCTCTCGGGGCATCCGCGATGACCGTCGATTCGGTTCGAGATCCAGCCGCAAAATACGGATAAATCATGGAATATCGGCTTGACGGGCTTGCGCTTGACCCGTCGATTCAGGCAGGTGGAAGCGGGGGYCGCCCGGATCGACCGAGGCTCCCAGCCGACAGGTCGCGTCCTTTTGCCATGAGCGCCGAACCAGACAACGATGCGTTACAGGACCAGGTGAACCTGCCGGAGCGGCCGCGCCGCAGCGGCAGCATTCTCTTGATCCTGCTCGTCGCGTTCGGCCTGGTCGCCGTGGCGATCGCGCTGATGACGATCGGCCGCGCCCAGGCGCAGCCCTATATTCTAGGCCTGCTGTCGCTGCTGGCCACCGTGGGCCTGTTCAATCTGTTCGCTTTCGCCGCGGGGATCGTCCGCTTCGCCGACAAGACGACCGACGATCCGGTGATGGGCGCGATCGCCGACCACGCCTTTGACGGGCTGGCGGTCACCGATCCGCGCGGCCACGTGGTCTATGCCAACGCCGCCTATCTCGCCATGACAGGGGCGGCGAGCGCGCAGGAGGCGCGTCCGGTCGAGCGCGTGTTCATCGGCAATCCCGACGTCTCCGAGGCCGTGTTCCGCCTGCTCAAGGCCGCGCGCGAGGGCAAGCGGCAGCAGGARGAGGTGCGYATCACCGCTGCMGAGGGCGGCCAGGCCCGCTGGCTGCGGATGCGCGTCCGGCCGCTGRGCCAGACCAAGCGCTATGCGCGATATGCGGTGTGGTCGATCGCCGACATCACCCGGGATCGCGAGCGCCAGGAGGACGTCTTCCAGGAGCTGCAGCATGCGATCGAATATCTCGACCATGCGCCCTGCGGCTTCTTCTCCGTCAGTCCGGAGGGCAGCCTCGTCTATGTCAACGCGACCCTTGCCAACTGGCTGGATTACGACCTTGCCGAGATCGCGTCGGGAGGCCTGAAGCTGTCGGACGTGGTCTCCGGTGACGGCGCGTCATTGCTGACATCGATCGTGGCGGTGCCGGGCGAGGTTCGGACCGAGGTATTCGACATCGACCTGAAGATGCGCAGCGGCAAAACCATGCCGGCGCGGCTTTATCACAAGCTCGCCTTCGGCGCCGACGGCAAGCCGGGTGCCTCGCGCACCCTGGTCATCAGCCGCGCCCGCGACGAGCGTTCCGATCCGGAGCGCGCCGCCGAGGTGCGCTTCATGCGCTTCTTCGACCACACGCCGATGGCCATCGCGACSGTCGACCGCGGCGGCGCGGTCGTCAGGGCCAATGCGCGCTACGCCAAGCTGGCGCAGAGCGTCAGCGGCGATGCGGCGGCGGCGAAGTCGATCTTCCGCACCGTCAGCCAGCGCGACCGGCACCTGTTGATCGCCGCGATCAATCAGGCGGCGGAAGGGCAGGCCGACATTCCGCCGGTCGAGGTGATGCTGGACGGCGCCAAGGAGCGGTTCGGCCAGTTCTTCGTCACCGCCGTCGAGGAGGACGAGCGCGAGACCGAAGCCGCGATCGTCTACATGCTCGAGACCACCGAGCGCCGCGCGCTGGAGAACCAGATCAACCAGTCGCAGAAGATGGAGATGGTCGGCCAGCTCGCCGGCGGCATCGCCCACGACTTCAACAACGTGCTCTCGGCCATCATGATGGCCAACGATTTCCTGCTGAACGCGCATAAGCCGACCGACCCGTCGTTCCAGGACATTATGCAGATCAAGCAGAATGCGACCCGCGCCGCCACCCTGGTGCGGCAGTTGCTCGCTTTCTCCCGCCGCCAGACCTTGCGGCCGCAGGTGCTGGATCTCGGTGACGCGCTGTCCGATCTGACGATGCTGTTGCGCCGGCTGATCGGCGAGAAGGTCAAGCTCGACCTGGTGCATGGCCGCGATCTGTGGCCGGTCAAGGTCGACGTCTCGCAGTTCGAGCAGGTGGTCGTGAACCTCGCGGTCAATGCCCGCGACGCCATGCCGGACGGCGGCAAGCTCTCGGTTCGCACCGCCAATGTGTCGGCGGACGAGGCGGCGCAGGGCGCCTATAAAGGCATGCCGGTCGCCGACTATGTCCGCATCGAGATCAGCGATACCGGCACCGGCATTCCGGCCGAGATCCGCGAGAAGATCTTCGAGCCGTTCTTCTCGACCAAGGAGGTCGGCAAGGGAACCGGCCTCGGCCTGTCGACCGTCTACGGCATCATCAAGCAGACCGGCGGCTTCATCTATGTCGACAGCGAGGTCGGCAAGGGCACCACGTTCCAGATCTTCCTGCCGCGCCATCACGTGGTGGCGGAGGTCCCGGCCGAGCCGCAGGCCAGCAATGGCGCCGCCAAGGAAGCGCCTGCCGCCGAGGCGCCGAAGCCGCGGACCGATCTGACCGGGCAGGGCACGATCCTGCTGGTCGAGGACGAGGAGGGCCTGAGGGCGCTGAATGCGCGCGGCCTGCGCTCGCGCGGCTACAGCGTCATCGAGGCCTCCAATGGCATCGAGGCGATGGAGGCGCTGGAGGAATGCAACGGCGCGCTCGATCTCGTGGTGTCCGACGTGGTGATGCCGGAGATGGATGGGCCGACGCTGCTGAAGGTGATGCGTGAGAAGAATCCCGACATCAAGATCATCTTCGTCTCGGGCTATGCCGAGGACGCGTTCGAGAAGAGCCTGCCGGAGAACCAGCAATTCGCGTTCCTGCCGAAGCCCTTCACGCTCAGCCAACTGGTCGCGGCGGTGAAGGAAACGATGGCGCCGCAATAGGTTAGGGGAAGGGTCGGACAAGGCGGTCGAGGGCATTCAAGCCGCGACCCAGCGCCGCAGCCGCGCGGCCTCGTGCCGCCTTTCTTTTTGGCCCGCAGTGCCCATCTTACGGGCATCCCCATTCCGGGGAGTCATGGGAAACAAAGATGAGCTTCATGCAGCGCAAAAGCGGCCTCCTCAAGGCGATGGCCGTGGCCCTTTCAATCGCGCTGCCGACGGTGCTCGCCGTCTCGGCAGCTGACGCCCGGATCGGCGGCGGCTCCAGCTCGGGCTCCCGCGGCACGCGTACCTTTTCCGCGCCGCCTCCGACCACGACGGCGCCCGGATCGGCGTCACAATTCAATCGCACCATCACCCAGCCGGGTCAGCCGGGYGGCTTCAACACGGCTGCGCCCGCGCGTGGCGGCCTGTTCGGCGGTCGATTCGGCGGCATGCTCGGCGGTCTCGCCGCGGGCTTCCTCGGCGCCGGCCTGTTCGGCATGCTGTTCGGCGGCGGCCTGTTCTCGGGGCTCGGCGGCTTCGCCTCGATCCTCGGCCTGATCCTGCAGATCGTGCTGGTGGTGTTCCTGGTGCGGATGGCGATGGCCTGGTGGCAGCGCCGTAACCAGCCGGCTTACGCCGCTGGCCCGTCGCCGGCCGACGGACAGCAGAGCTTCCGGTCAGGCCTGAGCGGGCTTGGCAGCGGTCTCGGCGGCTTCGGTGGCTTCGGCGGTGGCAGCAACCAGCCGCCGCTGCAGATCCAGCCGGCCGACTATGAGGCGTTCGAGCGCCTGCTCGGCGAGATCCAGCAGGCTTGGTCGAATGAAGATGTCGGCCGCCTGCGGCTGTTGTCGACGCCCGAGATGGCCTCGTATTTCGAGCGYGATCTCGARCAGAACCAGGCCCGCGGCGTGGTCAACAAGGTCTCTGGCGTCAAGCTGTTGCAGGGCGACCTCGCCGAGGCCTGGCGCGAGAACGGCGCCGACTATGCGACGGTCGCGATGCGCTTCACCCTGGCCGACAAGACCACCGAGCGCGCCTCGGGCCGCGTGGTCGAGGGCTCCGACCAGCCGCAGGAGGTCACGGAGATCTGGACCTTCCTGCGCCATCCCGGCGCCGACTGGCAGCTGTCGGCGATCCAGCAGGTCAGCTGAGCCGAAAGGTCGGACGATCATCATCAAGCGCCGCGGAGCCATCCGCGGCGCTTTTGCGTGTGCGCCCGGCGCGGAATATTCCAGCGTGTCATGGGTTCCTGAAGACGCGAACGACATCGCGCCCAAGCGATGCGCCGGCATCACGTCCACCAGGGAGGACACCATGASATCGATCCGCAGCATCCTGATCGGCAGCGCGCTGCTCGCCGTCGCACCCGGCCTGATCGCGACTGCGTCGGCTGACGGCGCGGACATGAGCTTCTTCCTCACCAGCAACGGCCCCGGCCAAGGCGGCAATCTCGGCGGCCTTGCTGGTGCCGACAGGCAYTGCCAGACCCTGGCSCAGGYSGCKGGYGCMRGTGCCAAGAYCTGGCGCGCTTATCTGTCGACGCAGGCCRCCGACGGCCAGCCGGCGGTGAACGCGCGCGACCGCATCGGCAAAGGCCCGTGGCRGAACGCCAAGGGCGTCGTCATCGCCAAGGACGTCGCCGAGCTGCACAGCGGGTCGAACAATCTCACCAAGCAGACTGCGCTGAGCGAGAAAGGCGAGGTCATCAACGGCCGCGGCGATACGCCGAACCGCCACGATGTGCTGACCGGCTCTCAGGCCGATGGAACCGCCTTCGCCCCCGGCGAGGACCGYACCTGCCGCAACTGGACCAGCGCGACAACCGGTGCGGCCATGGTCGGCCATTCCGATCGCATCGGGCTGCGCGACGACGAGCCGTCGAAGTCCTGGAACGCGTCGCATCCCTCGCGCGGCCCCGATGGCGGCTGTTCCCAGGCCGATCTCAAGAGCACCGGCGGCGACGGGCTGCTATACTGCTTTGCGGCGAACTAACAACCCGCGTCCTCTCCGTCGCAACACGTATGGGCGCATCAGATCGAGGATGGCCCATGCGCTACGAGCTGTATTACTGGCCGATGATCCAGGGCCGCGGCGAATATGTGCGGCTCGCGCTGGAGGAGGCCGGCGCAGCCTATCGCGACGTCGCGCGCGAGGAGGGCATCGCCGCGATGACGACGATGCTGCAGGCGGACAGCGACACGCCGCCCTTCGCGCCGCCGTTCCTCAAGGCCGGCCGCCGCGTCATCGGCCAGACCGCCAACATCCTGTTGTTCCTTGGCAACCGCCATGGTCTTGCGCCGAAAGCCGAAGCAGGGCAGCTCTGGGTGCACCAGCTGCAGCTGACGGTGACCGATTTCGTCGTCGAGATCCACGACACCCATCACCCGCTCGGACCCACCTTGTACTACGAGGACCAGCGCGCGCCGGCCAAGAAGCGCACCGCCGAGTTCTGGAACGAGCGGGTGCCGAAATTCCTCGGCTATTTCGAGCAGATCCTGGCCAACAGCGGTGGCGCCTACGTCACCGGTCGTCGCCTRACCTATGTCGACCTGTCGCTGTTCCAGATCATCGCCGGCCTGCGCTATGCGTTCCCAAATCGGATGGCAGCCTTCGAGCGCTCCATCCCGGGCCTGGTCGCGCTGCATGACCGCGTCGCGGCGCGACCGAACATATCAGCCTATCTCGCCAGCGAGCGCCGCATCGCCTTCAACGAAGACGGCATCTTCCGCCATTACAAGGCGCTGGACGCGTGAAGCCGGGCGCGCGCGGCGCTCTTTATCGAGCGAAGGATGAACGTGGCCGCCGGTGTCGAACAAAGAGGCCCCCGACGGCCAAGCGCGCTACGCCCACACGTATAGCGGCGGACGCTTGACGCGCCGCCGCTATACGAAGTTGGCCTGATGGAGTGGGGTCGTCAGGCGAGAATGTCGACGCGCGTGCCCTGGCCGGGCGGAAGCGGCGGACGGGAGGCCTGCTTCTCGGCAGCGGCTTCGTCGCCGGTCTTCTCGGGCTTGAAGGACTGAGTCTCTTGGCTCTGCGTCTGTTGGGTCTGCGGCTTGTTCGTCTCGGTCGAGACCGGCGGCGGTGAGGGCGGCGGTGATGACGTCGAAACGCTCGAAACGGACATGGTCCAGCTCCTCGCTTGGTGTTGGACCAAGCGTGAGCATGGGGCGCGAAAACTTCGTCAATTGGATCGTTCGAATTGTCTGCAACTGTGGGCGGCGGCCACGATAGTGAATGGGGCGCTGACACGCGTAAAGAAAGGCTGCGGTATCAGCGTATCCAGGCCTATTGATCCTTGCTGCGTGTGATCGTGATCGACGACTCCGTCTTGGTTCGCGCGCAACGCATGTCGAGTCGCCGGTAGCGGCTTGCGACATCGTCGCCGCGGAAGATCCCGAGCCGGCGGTAGCAGCGGGTGACGCCGCGCTGCATGTCGTCCTTGGGCAAGGTGAACACGATCGCGGCCGCGCTCGCCATCAGCTCGACGAAGGCCGGCGTCGGCTTGCGGTCGGATTTGCCGAACAACTGGTTGCTGAAATTCTTCGATGAGCAGCCGAGCGTGATCTCGCGCGCTTTGGGATGCGCCAGATAAACCGTGCCGGCCGCCGTCTGGCCGATCCTGATGCCCTCGATGCCGTTCTTCAATTCCTTGGCGAGGTCGTCGCAACGGTCCGCGCGGGCCGGTTGCGACGTCAGCGCCATGCTCAGCGCAACGAACGTGGCGAAACCAGCGGCCCGGCCAAATGCCCAATGATATGAATGCATTCCAAATACCCCCGCGGCATTGAAGCGTGCACGGGCCGGTGATGCAAGCGCTTGGGCGGATCGCTGCGGCAGCCAACAGACAGGTGTGGCAAACCGGCCGTGCGTGCAGGGCAGCCGATCGCCAGGCTCGRTGCCGCCATGGCGCGTGGAGCCGCCGGTTCGACCGGCGCGCGMCGCGCGAGCCTCGTCGGCCTTGTCACTCCCGGCCAGACGTGTTCTACTGCAGGTATTTATTAGGTCGTTTGCAGCTATAGATTTATCAKTGGAGTTGCGACATGGCCGCTCCCCCCATCAAGCTTCATTACGTGCCCGCGATCGCCGCCGAAGCGGCCAAGCGGTTCAAGTCGCGCAACGAGCCGCGCCGCAGGCGGATGACCGCTGCCAACAAGGGCGAATACACCAAGGTCGAATCCAAGGAGCGGCTGGTCAATCACGTCAACAGGCTGCTGAGCGAGCTGGCGAGTTCTACCGCCGCGCCGGATCCGGCGAGCGCGCAGGAGACGTTGCGGCGCGAGGCCCCGACGYTGAAGGGCCTGCCGTCACCGGGCCAGGTCACGGCGAGCGACATCAACGATCGTTTTGTGGAGCGCGTGATCGGCAAGACGCGCGACTTCCTCGCGGTGCAGTTCTTCGATCGCGGTGCACGGGCGAGCCGCGCGGTGTGCCGGATCGTCACGACCTTTCCGGAGGGCGAAGCCTTCGGCACCGGTTTCCTGGTCACGCCGCGGCTGCTGATCACCAATCATCACGTGTTCACCGATGATGACGTGGCGCGGCGCAGCAGGGCCGAATTCAACTATCAGCTCGGGGGCGACGAGACGCTCGCGGTCGAGACCTTCGCCTTCACGCCCGACGTGTTCTTTCTCAATGACAAGGGGCTCGATTTCGCGCTTGTCGCGGTGGCCCCGAGCTCGGYCAAGGGGACGCCGCTCGATCATTTCGGCTTYTGTCCGCTGATCGGCGCCGAAGGCAAGATCATCACCGGCCAGCCGGTCAACATCGTGCAGCATCCGAGCGGCGGGTTGAAACAGGTCGTCGTGCGCGATAACCAGCTGATCGACCTGCCGGAGAACGGCTCGGCGGTGGATCAATACGCCTATTACGAAGCCGACACCGAGCCGGGCTCGTCGGGCTCGCCGGTCTTCAACGATCAGTGGGAGGTCATCGCCCTGCATCATTCGGGCGTGCCCAAGACCAACCGCAGCGGTCAGGCGCTCGACGCCAGCAACAAGGTGGTGCCGTCCGACGGCGACCAGACCCGCGTCGAATGGATCGCCAATGAAGGCATCCGCACCTCCCGTCTGGTCAAGTTCATCGCCAATGCCGGCGTGGCGCGCGGCAAGGAGCTCAAGGACGAGTTCGTCAATATCAGCGCCGGGCAGGTGGTTCGGCCGCCTCCCAACCCGCCGGTGGAGAGCACGCCAGTGACGCCCGAGCCTCCGCCATCGCCGCCGCCTCCCGCGCCTGAGCCCGTGGCGGCGTCGCCAGCCGGCACGGTCTCGATCACGGTGCCGCTGAACATCACGATCAGCCTTGGCGCGGCGGCTGGCGCCACCATCGYCGCGCCGGCGGGAGTGCTCACGGCGCCGGCYGGCTCGGATCTGCTGGAGCAGGCGCGGCCCGAGCCGTTCTCGACGCCGCGCCCGGGGTTCGATGCGAAGTTTCTCGGCTTCGATGCGCCATTGCCCAGGCTTGCGCCGCCCGCWGCGGCGGCGGYGGCGAAGCTCGCCAATGGCGGCATCGAGCTGACCTACTTCCACTACAGCGTCATCATGAATGCCCAGCGCAGGCTCGCCTTTGTCTCCGCGGTCAATCTCGACACAAAGGCGAAATTCCAGGTCAAGCGCGACGGCAAGGACAAATGGTACTATGACAGCCGCATCCCGCGCGAGGCGCAAGCGGGCCCCGAGCTCTACGCCGACAACCCGCTCGACTTCGGCCATTTGACGCGCCGCCAGGACGCGGCCTGGGGCGCCGACGAGGACGAAGCCAACGCCGCCAACAGCGACACCTTCCATCTGACCAACTGCTCGCCGCAGCATTCGGTGTTCAACCAGAGCAGCCTCGCCAGCCACAATGGCGTGCTGCTGTGGGGCAACCTCGAAATGTATGTGACGGCGCAGGCGAAGAAGGACACGCCGCGGCTGTCGATCTTCAACGGCCCGGTGTTCCGCGCTACCGACCAGCTCTATCGCGGCATCCTGTTGCCGCGCGAGTTCTGGAAGCTGATCGTGTTCACGCGCGCCGATGGCCGGCCCGGCGCGGTCGCCTTCGTGCTGAGCCAGGAGAGCCTGATCCGCAATCTGCCGGCCGAGGAATTCGTGGTCGGGCCCTACCGTCCGTTCCAGCTCCGTATCGCCGATCTCGCCGCGCGCACCCAGCTCGATTTCGGCAAAATTCAGAGCTACGACCGCATGGGCGATGTCCGCCAGGAGAGCCTGATGGAGGGCGCGCGCAGTCCGGTGGTGTCGATCGGCAGCTTCGCCGACGTGGTGATCTGAGCGGGCAGGGCGGCCGGCAATTCAGACCAAAGTAGGCATGGTTCGGCCCCGGTGCCGCCATGCCGATACATAGGTTGCGCGCCTGGAAGATGGTCGATATCAGACCTGTCAAGACCGCTTTGGGCGGCCCTTTTTAGAACCCCACGAGCTCGCCATGAACGCGCCCACCGCCTTTCCCGACCAGTCCAAGCCCGTTCCGCCGTACAAGCACACGCCGTTGTTTCCGCTGGGGCCGGACACCACGCCCTACAAGAAGATCACRAGCGAGGGCGTGCGGGTCGAGAAGGTGCTGGGCCGCGACATGCTCGTGGTGTCGCGYGAGGCGCTGCGGGCCTTGTCCGAGGCCGCCTTCGGCGAGATCAACCACTTCCTGCGTCCCGGYCATCTGAAGCAGCTGCGCAGCATCCTGGAGGATCCGGAGGCYAGCCCGAACGACAAGTTCGTCGCGCTTGATTTCCTGAAGAACGCCAAYATCTCCGCCGGCGGCGTGCTGCCGATGTGCCAGGATACCGGCACCGCGATCATCATGGGCAAGAAGGGCTGCAACGTCATCACCGATGGTGACGACGAGGCGGCGTTGAGCGAAGGCGCCCGCGACGCCTATCTGCGCCGCAATCTGCGCTACTCGCAGGTCGCGCCATTGTCGATGTATGAGGAGAAGAACACCGCCAACAACATGCCGGCGCAGACCGAGATCTACGCCGAGGGCGAGGACGCCTACAAATTCATGTTCATGGCCAAGGGCGGCGGCTCGGCCAAYAAGAGCTTCCTGTTTCAGGCGACACCCTCGGTGCTCACCAAGGATCGCCTGCTGGCCTTCCTCAAGGAGAAGGTCCTGACGCTCGGCACGGCGGCGTGCCCGCCCTATCATYTGGCGATCGTGATCGGCGGCACCTCGGCCGAATTGTGCATGAAGACGGTGAAGCTGGCGTCGGCGCGTTATCTCGACGCGCTGCCGACCCAGGGATCGGCCGATGGCAATGCGTTCCGCGATCTGGAGATGGAGCAGGAAATCCAYAAGATGACGCAGAGCCTGGGCGTAGGCGCCCAGTTCGGCGGCAAATATTTCTGCCATGACGTCCGCGTCATCCGCATGCCGCGCCATGGCGCCAGCTTGCCGATCGGCCTCGGCGTATCCTGCTCGGCCGACCGCCAGGTGCTCGGCAAGATCACCAAGGACGGCGTCTATCTCGAGGAGCTCGAGCATCATCCGGCGCAATATCTGCCGGAGGTCGAGCAGGCGCTCGGCGGCGAGGTCGTGAAKATCGACCTCAACCAGCCGATGAAGGACATCCTCGCGACGTTGTCGAAGAACCCGATCAAGACCCGGCTGTCGCTGACCGGCACCATGATCGTGGCGCGCGACGCCGCGCATGCCAAGCTGCGCGAGCGGCTCGATCGCGGCGAGCCGCTGCCGGACTACTTCAAGAACCATCCGGTCTACTACGCCGGTCCCGCCAAGACGCCGGATGGCTACGCCTCCGGCGCGTTCGGTCCGACCACCGCKGGCCGYATGGATTCCTTCGTYGATCARTTCCAGGCTGCCGGCGGCTCGATGGTGATGGTCGCCAAGGGCAACCGCGCGCCGGCGGTGCGCGAGGCCTGCAAGAAGCACGGCGGCTTCTACCTCGGCTCGATCGGCGGCGCCGCGGCGAACCTCGCCGAGCACTGCATCAAGAAGGTCGAGGTGGTGGAATATCCCGAGCTCGGCATGGAAGCGATCTGGCGCATCGAGGTCGTGGATTTCCCGGCYTTCATCATCATCGACGACAAGGGCAACGACTTCTTCAAGGAGCTGAACCTGGGTTGAGGTTCTCCGAGACGGATGCGAGGACCGCATGGTCGAATGGTTCGATGACCTCACGATCGGGATGACGTTCAAGAGTGGTGAAGCGGTGGTGTCGCGCGAGGACATCAAGCGCTTTGCCGCCGAATTTGATCCGCAGCCGTTTCATATGGATGAGGAGGCGGCGGAGAAGACCATTCTCAAGGGGCTGGCCGCTTCCGGATGGCACACCGCGGCGATCGCGATGCGGCTCGCGGCAGAAGCCCGCCCGTTCGGTCCGCATCCTCTGTTCGGTGCCGGAGTCGACGAGTTGCGCTGGCTGAAGCCGGTGCGGCCCGGCGATACGCTTCATCTCGAAGGCGAGGTGGTCGATCTCGTACCGTCGCAAAGCAAGCCGCAGGGCATCGCGCGCATCCGATGGACCGCCTATAACCAGCACGGCGAGGCCGTCTATACCTTCAATCCGATCGCGATCGTACCGCGGCGTCCGGCCTGATCGGCACGCCGGCGGAGCGCGAGCTGCATCGAGACAGCATGTTTCTCGGGCTTGATGGTTTCCGCAACGGCTGGGTCGCTGTCCGGATCGACGGCGAGTGTCGGGCGATCGAATTCCGTCCTGACGTCGCGGGGGCACTGGCGGCGCCCTTCGTGCGCGCGGCCATCGATATTCCCATCGGCATGCGTGACGACGGCGCGCGCGCCTGCGACCTGCTCGCGCGCGACAGGCTCGCGCCGCATAGGTCCCGCGTCTTCACCGGGGCGCGGCGCTGGTTGTGGGAGGACTACACCGATCCCGATCAGGCCAATGCCGAGGCCTCGCGGCGCGGGCAGACGCGCGCCTCGCGCCAGCTTTGGCATCTCGGCCGCAAGATCATGGAGGTCGACGCCTTCGTGCGCGGGCATCGCGAGCTCGACATCCGCGAGGCGCACCCCGAAATGGTGTTCCTGCGCCTGCACGGCGCGCCGCTGCCGCCGAAGAAGACGCATGAGGGCGCCAGKCTGCGGCGCGACCTGTTGTTTGCGGATGGTTTTCACGACATCGACGAGTGGGTCAGCCGCGCCCGCATCGGCACCGGCGCCAAGGCGGACGACGTGCTCGACGCCTGTGCCGTGGCACTCGCTGCCCGCGACTGCGCCGGCTGCGTGCCGGAGGGCGATCCGCCATGCGAYGCGCATGGCCTGCCGATGCAGATCTGGTTTTGAGAGCTGCTGCTTCGCCGCCGCAGGTCGGTTGCGTGCCCACCGTCGGTCGGCGGATGTTCGCGCGAATGGTGGGCATGGCGCGCGASAGGCCGTCACRTGATCGSGACGGCGAAGCGCGCCTTTGCCAAGGCTACAGACAAGGCTACTGAATAGGGTTCAGCCCCGCGCGCCAGTGAACGGGAAGCTGCCCATGAAGCCGATGCCCATCTCGCCGGAGATGGTGTCGCCGGCCACCTTGCCCTTGAAGTCGAGGGTCAGCGGCATCGGGCTGGTGATGGAGACCTTCCAGGCGACGTCGTCGCCGTTCACGGTGCCATCGAAAATCTCAGCGGAATCGCCCTCCGCGGCCTGGGTGCCGGTCAGCGTCGTGCCGGAGCTCTTCAAGCTCAGGGTCGCGCTGCGCTCGCCCATCGGCGTGTTCAAGGTCAGATTCCAGTTGCCGTCCACTGCCATCGATCGTTCTCCTGGCGTTGCCATCCCGCGCCCCGAAGCCGCCTTCGAGGGTGCCTTGGGGCGCCCCTATAGCGCATCTTTGCGCGTAAGCCCAATACGACGATCGCGAGGCCTCAGGCGCGGGCCGCGCGCAGGCGATTGGCCACCACAAAGCGGAAGGCGATGAACTGCAGCGCGAAGGCCGCGACCTTGGCGCCGCCAGCGATCACGGTGATGTAGAGCACCCAGAGCTTGATGTCGCCGTGCATCGCCATGGCGACGGTGCCCAGGCCGAGCGCGAACATCAGCGCCGCCCAGGCGTAGCCGGCGGCCGTGACATATTCCGGGATGGTCTCGGAGACGATCGGCGGCACGTAGCGCAGCATCCAGCCGCGCTTGAGCATGATGAGGCCGATCGCGAAATGGCCGATCGCAGGYTTGGCGAACATGAAGCGCGGATCGTTGGTGAGCAGCGTGACGCCGCCGAGCACGATCACGAGGCCGACGCTGGCATAGGCCATGAAACTCAGGCTGACGCCCCTGACGCGGGCATAGACCACCTGGACCACAGCSACGGCGACCGCGGCGGCTGTCGCCAGCACGACGTCGTCGGTTGCGATGTACAGGATGAAGAACACCGCGGCAGACAGGAAGTCGGCCGTCAGCTTCGCAAACACGTCTTTCACGCACGTCCCCCCTGGGGCAGAATCGTCAGGAATCTTGGCCGGACATTACGGCAGCACTCTGCGCCGCCATGTCCTTCGTCCTACGGTACTCAGGATACCAACGCGTGAAGTAAAGTGCACTGTTGCGCGCGGCAAAAGCAATGGCGAGGCCAGTCCAATAGGGCAGCCCGGGAACGTAGAGCGTCATCAGATTGCCGATCATCATCAGCAGGGCCGCCAGCGTCCAGGCGCCGGTGATCACGTAATTTGCGCGCATAAAGCCGGGAATGGCGGCAATTTCCGGCGGGACCTTCTCCAGCGCATATTGCAGGGTGAATGGCACGCGCAGCAGCATCGACCCGAGCGACAGCGCGAAAATGCCGCAGTCGACCGCAAGACGCACCCCGGAGACGCTCATGCTCGGGTCGATGAGATTGAGGTACGCCGCTACGCCGGCGAACACGATSGCAGAGCCGAGGCCGAGGATCTTGACGGAACGCCCSTTGATCATGTCGAGCGCAACCACGGYCAGGCACAGCCCGGTAGCCACAGCCAGGCTGAGGGTCGCAGAGACCATCGTCAGCAACGCGGCGTAGACGCCGTAGGGCGCGAGAATGAGTAAAAGCGTCATTGACGGCYGCTCCCGAGCCAATCTTTACACCGACAAGATGAATAGAGGYGGCACRGCTTCCGGTCAAGCCAAATCTTGACAGTGTCAAAATATCGTGACGGCGCAGGTTAATGKTGGACAGTCAATGACTTGTCGTCAGGCGCCGACCCAATTGCCGTGAAAGCCGTCGGGGACGCGATGGCCGAGATGGACCAGCGCCACCGGTCCGCTGGCGATGTCGGTGGCGTTCAAGACCGCGAGGTCGGAGGTGTTGGTCGCAGCGCGCCACACCACCGTGAGCAGCCAGCCGTCACCTTCCGCCGCATCGGCGCGGCGCGGCACGAACACCGGCTCCGACAGGCTGTCGCCATCCGGCAGCAGGTAGGTCGCACGCCGCGTGCCCGCGGCGCCGTCGACCTGCGCAAGGCCGGAGAGGGCGCCGAACAGCGGGCCGTCCGGATTGGCGCAGGCGTACCAGCCGTGGCGGCTCGGAAGYCCGGCGCGGCGGTCGTCGATGCGGGGGAATTCGCCGGTGAGATCGTCGAGATAGGTCTGTGTGAAGCGTTCGCTGGTGCCGGCGAGGTCGAAGCTCCAGCGGCAGAGCCGCGCGCGCGACTTGGCCGGATCGGTCGGCCGGCCGTCGGGGTGCGGAAACAGCGGCGGCTCGTCGAACTGCATGACGTCGGCGATGATGTGGTGGCCGTCCTCCCAGGCGTTCATGACATGAAAGACGTAACAAGCCTCGCCGCGATACCAGACGATGTCCTTGACGGCGCCGCCGCGCTTCATGAYGCCGACATAGGCSCCCTTGTCGGGCTCCCAGGCATAMGGCGGCCTGCCGGACATTGCGCGCTCCAAGCTTCCGGTGAGCGGCAGGATCGGAAACAGCACGTGATCAGCGGTGACGACGAAATCATGCACCATGCTGGCATAGGGGGCGTCGAAGCGATYGAGGCGCGTCAGCCGGCCRGAGGCGTCGACGGTGCCGTAGGTCAATGCCGGCGTCAGCGGCCCGGCGGCGTTGTAGCCGAAGAACAGCAGCTCGCCGCTGACCGGATCGGTCTTCGGATGCGCGGTGAAGGCGCCGCGCAGACGGCCGCCGAAATCGTGATAGCCCGATGTCGCCAARGTGCCCGGCTCGATCTCGGTCGGCAGATGCGCCTCCTCCAGTGCAAGCAGRCGACCGGCATGGGCGATGATGTTGGTGTTGGCGACGCCGCCATCCGTGACGTCGGCCGGCGCGTCCGGGAGTTTGCGGCCGAAGCCGCCGAACAGCGCGCGTCCCGCGCGGCGCTCGGCCTCGAATTTCGGCGTCCGGACCCAGCGGTTGCGATAGGAGGCGCGGCCGTTTTCGAGATGGAACGCGTGCAGCATGCCGTCGCCGACGAACCAATGTGCGCCCGGCGACGAGAATTGCGGGTTCGGACCGTTGCGATACAGCGTGCCGTTGAGCTCGCGCGGCAGCTCGCCGCTGATCTCGAGGAACGGCGCATCGCATTCGAACGGGATCGGCGCGAGGTTGCTACGGTCCGTCCGGGGCGTGGCAGGCGTCTGCGTCATGGCCGTTTCCTCAGCTTATCTTTACGATGTAAAGATAAGCTAGCGGGACTTCCTGAGCTGGTCAAGTTCAATCTTTACGATGTCAAAATCRCGAGTATAAGGAGTCCATGACGATCAAACCGGAACAGGGGCGGACGCGCACACGACGCCCGACCGCAGCAACGACACGCGGCAAAGCGCGCCGCGGGGCCGGCACSGCCGGCGATGCGGTCGCACCCTATCATCACGGCGCGCTGCGCGATGCGCTGCTCGAAGCGGCCGAGCGCGTGCTGGAGCGCGACGGTCTGGCGGGGCTCACATTGCGGGCGGTGGCGCGGGAGGCCGGCGTGTCGCATGCGGCGCCGACGCATCATTTCAAGGATCTCACCGGTCTGGTGAGTGAACTCGCCGCGATCGGCTTCACGCGCTTCAATGCCGCAATGAAGGCGGCGGGCGAGGGGCCGGGCACGCCGATCGAGCGCGCGATGGCGCGGGCGCATGCCTATGTCGCCTATGCGCAGGCCAATCCCGGCATGTATGGACTGATGTTCCGCACCGAGCGGCTCGACTATTCGCGTCCCTCGCTGCACGAGGCGGCCGAGGCGTCCTTCGCCGGTCTTGCTGGTTCGGTGGCCGCACGCAGCGGAGACCAGSTCGGCAATGAGGAGCTGACGATCGATCAGGCYGCGGCGATCGCGCGCGCCTGGTCCCTGGTGCACGGCTACACGATGCTGCTGCTCGACGGCCGTCTCGCCGACATCCTGCGCCGTTCACCGCCGGGCACCAATGCCGAATCGCTATTGGAGGCGATGCTGCGGGCCACGGTGCCGAAGCTGCCGCCGGGCGCGTAGCTCGACACAGCGGAAACCGGGCGGCGGATTGCGCGTTGGTGGGGCATGGCACGAACACCACGCGCTCCCTGGACGAAGCCCAATCCGCGCAAGCGCGCCGGCAAGGCTTCGACGCATCTCACCCCCGCCGAAAAGGCGACGGCCAARGCGCGCGCCCGCCGCGCCGGAYGGCGCTATCCCAATCTGGTCGACAATATGCGGGTGGCCGCCAACAAGGCGGCCAACACCAAGACCAGCGGGCGCAAGCGCGCCGCGACGTCAAAGACCAAGCGGCGCCCTGCATCGTCTGCCAAGAAACCGTCCGCCAAACCCGCCACGAAACGCGCCGTCCCCCGCGCCACAGCGAMAGCGCGCAAGACAAGGGGGCACGCGCAGGAGAAGGATCCGCGCGGCGGCTTGACCGCAGCGGGACGCCGGGCGTTCGCCGAACGCGACGGTGCGCATCTGAAACCGGGCGTCAAGAAAGCGGTATCGCAGATGACGCCCTCCGAGATGCGCCGCAAGGGCAGCTGGGCGGTGCGGTTCTACGGACGCAAACAACTGCCGCCCTTGGTCGACGCAGAAGGGCGGCCGACCCGGCTCGCGCTGTCGGCGCATGCCTGGGGCGAGCCGGTGCCGCGCACGGTGAAAGCCGCGCGCCGAATTGCGGCCAAGGGCGAGCGGCTGCTCGCCCGCTATCATCGCATCAAGGACCGCGGTGCGCGCAGCCCGCGCTAGGGTCGCGCCAGGCCGATGACGCGGCCGCGCGTGCCGACGATYCTCACTTCGTCCTTGCTGCAGATGAAGCTCCGTGCGGTCTCATCGGCGGCCTGCCGCGCCAGTTCATTGGCGTTCGCGTTGGCGGTCGCATCGACATAGGCAACGTGGCACACCGGCCCTGGCGGTAGACGCGTCACCACCAGCATCGGCTTGTCCTTCGGCCCGCTCTTGCCCTGGTCGTCATTGTCGGCGATCTGCCAGCGCTGGATGATCGCGAACGGCCTGCCGTCGGCCACGCGCCATTCGACGGTGTTGCCGGCGGAATTGAACGGACCGAACCAGGWTTCGGCTGCGGGCTCCTTCGCGGCGGCGCGCGCACTACGTCCCACCGAGACCGTCTGGCGAAGATCGCCCTCGTTGACGAGCAGGATCAGCCCGTTCTTGCCGGGGCAGATCTGCGTCGAACTGTCACCGTCCTTCTTGCCGCTGATGGTACGGCAATCCTTGGCGGCGGCCGAACTGTAGATGCTTCCGATYGTCTCGGCTGTAGCCTGGCTGCCGCACGCGCCGGTGAGGAGGAGTGCTGTGCCGATCCAGGCCAGGACCTGTGAGGCGGAGAGGGCGGTCAGTTGTTGGGCAGGAGACATCAGGAACTCGCCGTTAGGCCTGCGCAAGCTGGGGAAGGATCGGCGYGACGGCTTGAAACACCTGACAGCACCATGAATTTGTCCTAGAACGACCGCCTTGTACCATCCACTTATCAGCTCTCGGTCATGCCTGCCATCCCGCCGACCAAACCCTATCGCATCGGCCGCTCCAAGACGGGGCTCGGCCTGTTCGCCACCAAGCCGATCAAGAAGGGCACCAAGATCATCCGCTATTTCGGTCCGCTGCTGGATTCGAAGAAGGCGGATGAGGACGCGATCGAGAACAAATATCTGTTCGAGCTCGACAAGCGCTGGACSATCGACGGMTCRATTCGCGAGAACGTCGCGCGCTACATCAATCAYTCYTGCAAGCCGAACGCCGAATCCGACGTCAAGCCGCGCAAGAAGAAGATCTTCATCCGCGCCATCAAGGACATCGAGCCGGGCGAGGAGATCAACTACGATTACGGTACCGACTATTTCAAAGCCTATCTGAAGCCGATCGGCTGCAAATGCGAGGCYTGCGAGAAGAAGCGGGCAAAGAAGAAGGCTGAGGCGCGGGCCGATCGCGTTCTTCAAAAGGCGAAGGACGAGCGCAAGGCCAAGAAGAAGGCCGAGAAGCTCACCAAGGACACGGCGAGGGATCCAGCGAAGGACAAGGCCAAGCAGCGTTCCAAAGCCAAAGCGAGCACCAAGGCCGGAGGCGATGCCCAGGCGCGCGGCAAGGCCAAGAGCCGGCGGCCGGTGCCGACCGTCGGCAAGCGCGTGAAGACYAGGTCCACCGTCAAGACGCTGACCAGCCGCGCCAAGGCGGCCTGAGGCGGTCAGCCTGCGTTCCTTGCCTCGTCACGCGGGCTTCTGAAAGCCAGCGTCGTCCAGGTGACGCCCGCGGCGCGGTTCTCGGCGCCGCGCGACGCGCCATCTTGGTTGAACACGAGGCTCATCCCGAGTTTCCGCGCAGGTTCGATGATCGCCTCGGCGTCGATCTCGAACATGCGGCGGCCCGGAGGCACCGGCCCGTGCCGCAAGGTCATGATCAGCAGGCCGCCGGGAGCGATTCGTGCCGCGATGTTGGGAAGCGCTTGTCGCCGCTGCGCGTCGTCGAGATGCATCAAGACGGCGGTCGACATCACGAGATCAAACTGTTCACCGCGAGCGGCCAGAACTGCGAGGTCCGGGAGGCTGTCGTCGATCCAGGTGATGGCAGGGCAGGCATGCAGCTCGATTGCGCCGATGCGCAGCTCATGAGTCGGCTCGACGGCCACCACCTGATGTCCCAGGCTTGCAAACCAGGCGGCGTCACGCCCCGTGCCCGCGCCGATGTCGAGCACGCGGGCAGGAGTCTCCGGAAGCAGATGACGCACGGCCGCATGGACCTGCTCCGCGGGGATGCTTTCATAACGGATCAAGAGGGTGTCGGCCTCGGCGGCGTAACCTTCCGTTCCGCTCACATGCGGCTGCATCGCTGCGCTCCCCCTTACGTTTTCGATCCTGCAGGGGACAGTKTCGCCGCCCATGTGCAGCCGTCAACCGGRTAGGAACGCCGGYCATCCGATCGCCATGGCCGGCGCCCATCTGCGTTTGCCTCATGCCATGATCGGACCCGCACTGCGGCGCAAGCCCATATATTGCAGCTCGGCGAACACGCCGGTGCCCACCGCCTGGGCCGCGACAAAGATCTCGCCGAGCGCGTTCGGGGCAACCAGGCCCGAGAACAAGAGGCCGATGCTGCCGACCGTCCACGCCGCGTTGCCGGCGAYGACGAGCAGCACCAGCGGCCTGGGCGCCGTTGCGCGCGAGGCGAGCCAGCCGACGAGGATCGTGTAGGCGATCAGGAACAGGCCGGTCTCCCGCAGCAGCGCGTCAGGCAATTGCATCAGCGTCGCGAGGGGACCAGCGTCGACCGTGAGGACGAGGCCGGCGACGCCGCTGAAGATGGCGTCGGCGAGCAAGGCGCGGCGGAGCAGGGTGGACGAGGTGATCATGTTGTGTCTCCTTCGGTTGGGGGAACGGCATGGTTCAACGGAACCAGGCGAGGARCTGACGGCGCAGGCGCCTCGGGCACAGCGAGCGTGCCGCCCGCGTCTCGATGGCGTAGACCTGCGCGAAGACGAGGCTGCCCGTGGCGTGCAGCAGCGGCTCCGGCATGTTCAGCGAGCGTGCCAGCAGAGAAGTCGCGAGGCCCGCCAGCCAGCTGCTGTGCGCCGTGAATGGAGTGCTCTCGGGATCCTGCTGCCTGCTCATGGTCTGCTCCTGTGAGCATCACGATGATCGGTCGCGGGAGGCTTTTCGATTACCTCGCACGTCATGGTGGCGCTGACGTCTGCGTGATAGATCTCCGCTCATGATGAACCAGCTCGCTTCGGCGCGCGCCGACCGCGCCAAACCCGTTCATGTCGGCGAGCATCTGCGGCAATGGCGGCAGCGGCGGCATCTCAGCCAGCTCGATCTCGCGCTCGATGCGGAAATTTCCGCCCGGCATCTGAGCTTCGTGGAGACCGGCCGGGCAGCGCCGTCGCGCGACATGGTCCTCAAACTGGCGGAGCGGTTGGACGTGCCCCTGCGTGAACGCAATGTGCTGCTGGTCGCGGCGGGCTACGCGCCCGCCTTTCAGCAGCGCCCGCTGGACGATCCGGCGCTGAAGCCGGCGCGCGAGGCGATGAACCTGGTGCTGACGGCGCATGAGCCCAATCCCGCGCTCGCGGTCGATCGGCATTGGAACCTGGTCGCGGCGAACCGCATGATCGCGCCGCTACTCGCCGGCATCCCGGAKCACCTGSTGGCGSCGCCGCTCAACGTGCTGCGGGTGGCGCTTCATCCGGAGGGCCTGGCGGCGCGGACGGTGAACYTGGCCGAATGGAGCGGACATCTSCTGGAGCGGCTGCATCGGCAATGCGAAGCCACGGCCGACGCCGATCTGCTGGCGCTCTATCAGGAGCTGCGATCCTATCCGTTCCCGGCGCGATCCGGGCCGCTGGCGGCCGACAGCGTCGCGATTCCGCTGCGGCTCCGGGTCGGCAATGATGTGCTGAGCTTCTTCTCGACCACCATGGTGTTCGGCACGCCCGTGGACATCACCCTGTCGGAGCTGGCCCTGGAAACCTTCTTCCCGGCCGATGAGCTCACGGCGAGCAAGCTCAAGGAGATGGTTACCCTGCTGTGACCCCGGCTTGTGCTGGCGGGGCACGGGTTTATCTTGGGCGAATGCAAGCGAACCCGGAGCGACGCGCATGAGCCCCTTGAAGCCGCTGACCATCGATGTCGTGTCCGACGTCGTCTGTCCCTGGTGCTACATCGGCAAGCGGCGGATCGAAGAGGCGTTGAAGCTGGTGCCGGACGTGCCGGTCGAGGTGAACTTCCGGCCGTTCTTCCTCAATCCCTGGGTCCCTCGCGAGGGCATCAGCCGCGAGCAATATCTGACGACCAAGTTCGGATCGGTCGAGGCCTACAAGGGGATTGCGGGCCGGGTGGTCGCGGCTGCCGCGCAGGAAGGGCTGAGCTATCATCCCGAGCTCGTCGCCCGTCAGCCCAACACGATCGATTGTCATCGCCTGATCCGCTGGGCTGGCGACATCGGCAAGGCGCCCGAGATGAAGCAGCGGCTGATGGAATTGTATTTCCGCGACGGCGGCGATCTCACCGATGTGAACGTCCTGGTGCAGGCCGCAGCGGATTGCGGGCTGGATGCCGACGTCGTCCGCAAGATGCTCGCCACCGACCAGGATGTGGAGCTGGTCTCGGCGCAGGCCCAGGAAGCCGCAGAGAAAGGTATCTCGGGCGTGCCGACCTAYGTGTTCGCGCAGAAATACGCGGTTTCCGGCGCACAGGATCCGCAGATGCTCGCACGGGCGATTCGCCAGGTGTCCGCCGAGGTCAACGCTGCGGCTGCGGASTAGCGGCCCGGTTCTTTCGGCTGCCGCGCAGCGCATGCACWGTGCGGCGTGCAGCGGCGAGGCCGTCGCGGCGAAGCACCAGCGCCGCATGGATGATCTCGGCCACCGGATCGCGCCTGTAGAGCGGAATCAGCACGTCGCCGATGGCCAGGCGTCCGCGCCAGATCGGATTGATCATCGGATGRTCGGGACCGGCGGTGGAATCGGCAGAGTTGATAGCCGGGTCACTGCAGAGGTGCCGTGTCAGATCAAGCGTCAGCTGCACGCCTGGGGAATATCTCGCGAAATGCTCGTCGACGCCGAGCTTGAAGAAGAAGGCGCGGTGCGCGTGGCGCAGCACGATGCCGGCGGCCACCGTCGTGTCTCCGGCCACGAGGCTGATGATCTCGCAATCGCCGTCCTGAGCCAATGCTRATGCCGCGCGCCGGATGAAGGCCGCGTCGCCATCGTGCTGAACAAGCGCCGTGCCACGGCGTCCCTTCCAGCCGCTCGCCTCCAGCCTCAGAAACGTCTCGAGCGCAGGAGCAATCTCGCCAGCCGACCGCGCGACCTCGAACCGCACGGGACCGTGCTCGGCCAGTCGATGCCGCTGGCGGCGYAACTCCTTCAGCTTCTTGGGGCCGAGAGCGTCCTGGAGCACCTTCTCGCCATCGCCSGTCGCATCCAGGCACGCCCGCTCATAGGATTGCAGGATTCGCGGCGACAGGCCGTCACGACGAAGAGCCGTCGTGAACGCCTGCATCACGGGCCCCGCGATCGRCATGTCACGGAGCAGGATCGCGCGTGCGCCGGTGCGTCGTGCCTCGTCGAGCAGTCGGGCAGCGGCCGGTTCCGCATGCTCACGATCGAGCAACGGCGTGCACAACGTGCCGTAGGGATGGCCGCTGGCGAGGGCAGGCAGGGGCAGCTTGCAGGCCTTCCATAGCGAGGTGACCGGCATCAGACCGGCGAGAGAAGAGGGCTGAGCCTCATCGGAGGCGCAGAGCGCCGAGGTGCCGGTGCGGCCGCGGGCAGAGGCGTTGACCGCGAGCTCCCATCCGGGAAGATAATAGCCGTTGGGCTCTAGGGCGCGCGCGGCCAGATCCCGCCARGCCTGCGGCGCTACGCTGTCGAGCGGAAGCGGCCGCGCGATCGGCGCGCGCCGTTCGCGATCCATGCCACGGTCCTCCGCTGCCGAAGGCGCATGGGCAATCGTACGATCGATGATCTCGGTCACGTCCCGCTGGTCCCCTCGCTGCACGCACATCGCGCAGCTTGGTCGAATGGTAATTGCGAAGCTGCCAAGATAGGCCTTGCCGATCAGCTCGAATTTGCGCGGCCGACTTCACCGTGCATTCACCACCCGGAGCAGCTGGGATCAGCGGATCAGGGCCACGTCGCGGAACGCGCCGATCAGCGGCTTCTCGAGCTTGCCCTCCATGCTCTGCAGGATCTCATAGGCCTTGTCGCGGGCCATCACCGGCTTGTAGCTGCGATATTCGATCAGCGCCGAGAAGATGTCGGAGATGGTGAGAATGCGCGTGAGGTCCGGGATGCTGTCGGCCATCAGCCCATCGGGATAGCCGCTGCCATCGAGAAACTCGTGGTGATGACGGACCGCATCGAGCACCTCGGTCGTGATCGCCGGSGTGCCTTTCAGGGCGTCATAACCTGCCGCCGGATGGGTCTCGACCAGCGCGCGTTCCTTGGTATCGAGGCGGCCCGGCTTGTCGAGAATGGCCAGCGGGATCTTCGCCTTGCCGATGTCGTGAAACATCGCGGCCATGTAGAGCCGCTCCAGATCCGTACTATGAACGCCAAGGCTCAGGCCAAAATCGACGGTAATGCCGGTGACCAGCAGACAATGCTGATAGGTGCCTTCATGATGACGGCGAACCGTCGCAAGCCAATCCGACAAGCCGTTCTCKGCGATGCAGTCGGCGATCCGCTTGCCGGCACGTCGGGTCTCGTCGACGTCGATCGCGGCGCCGCCGAGCACCGCYGCGAACATCGAGGCGATGCATGAAGCGCCTGCAAACGCGGCCTGGCGATCRTCGGCCGCAACGCKCTTCGCATTGGATTGCGGGCGGGCATCGAGCAGTTTTCCCAGCAGCTGATTGCGGGTCGGCGTACTCGACAAGACGCTCGTGGCACCGAGCGCATAGGCCTGCACGGTCGACAGGCGTGACTTGTGGTTGGTCAGGAAGATGCGGCGCGGAATGCGCGCCAGCCGGTCGGAAATTTCTTTCAACGCCGTGATGTTGTCGACATCGCGCAGATCTGCGGATACGACGATCGCGTCAATGTCACCGCCGCGTATATCGGCGTCACCAATCAATTCAGATGTGAGCGAGCAGCGTTCGGCCAGCATGCCGCGTAGCAATGCGAGCTTGGCTGTATCGTCGCCAACGAGGTGAACGTTCATGTAGAACAGGTCCAGTGATCGTTCTGCACTTTAATGGGACCTGATGTTCCGCGAGAATCGTTAAATTTGAGCCATTCGTTCGGTCTCCGGCTACGGGTTTACGTTAGCTAAGAACTAACACTATTCTCTTTGAGCGGTAGCTGGTTCCGCCGCATCGCTGCTGCTGATCAGTTCAGGTGAGCGTCTTTGGCGTGTCTCGTCTGTAGGTTGTATTATTTGCTCGCGAGGACGGCGTTGTATTTTTGCGACATGCAGTCGTCGCCGGAGCCAGCGCGTCGGCGGTCGATGATCTCGTTCTGCTTGATCGTGAGCCGATACGTCTGGCGGCGGAGGGGAGCTCCGCTCGCGGAGATGATCTGGGCGCGCACACAGGCCGTCCATGCGTCACTCTCGTCGGCCCGCCGGGCTATGGAAGCTTCCAGCTCGCGGGGCTGCGTTGTCGCGACGAAAATCATGTCGAGGTTCTTGCGGACCAGGAGCGGAACGTCGGGGGGACTCTCGGGCGGCGACGGGGCGGCCTCCTTGGCGCGCATGAACGCCGGAAGACTGGAATGGCTGTCCGCGGCGCAGCCTGCGAGCAGCAGGGCAGCCAGWAGCGCCAATCGCGATGTGATCCGCCTCACTTTCGACCCGCCTCGCATCACCCGGGCGATCTAATCGGCGATCACGGCAAGGATGGGGGGATCTCGTGTCTGAACACGTCTGAACCATTGCGCTTTGCGTCYAATGTCGCGGCGGCGACGCGGCGGAGTTGCTCGCCGCAATGAACCGGGCCGCAAGCGACGTCGACCAACGGACATACCGCGCCCAGATTGGAGATCGTCATGTTCCGCCACGCTCTCGCAGCCGCCTTGCTTGCGGGCAGTCTGCTTGCCGGGCTGACGCCGGCTTTGGCCGAAAGCAGCCGGCTCGCGCTGGTGATCGGACAGTCGGCCTATCGGTCCGTGATGCCATTGCCGAACCCGGCGAATGACGCCAATGCCATGGCCAAGATGCTGGGAGAGGCCGGTTTCGATGTGACGATCGTCGTCGATCTTTCGCAGAAGGATCTCAACCGCGAGGTCGGTGATTTCGCGGCCAAGATCGCAACCAAGGGGCCCGAGACGGTGGCGCTGGTCTTCTATGCCGGCCATGGGCTGCAGATCGACGGCGAGAATTACCTGGTTCCCGTCGACGTCGATCCGCGGCGCGAAGCCGACATTCCTTTGCAGGCCGTGCGTCTCAACGATGTTCTCAACACGCTCAATTCAGTGCCGAGCCGGATGCGCATCCTGCTGCTCGATGCCTGCCGCAACAATCCGTTCCCGTCGATCAGCCAGAGCGCCGGCCGCGGTCTCGCGTTGCTCGATACGAAGAGCGGAGCACCCGGCACGTTTCTGTCCTATTCGACATCACCGGGCGCAGAGGCCGAGGACGGCAATGGCGCCAACAGCCCTTACACCACGGCCGTGCTCCAGGCCGCGCGCGAACCGGGCTTGCCGATCGAGGAGGCCTTCAAGCGGGTGCGCGTCGCCGTCAACAAGGCGACCGAAGGCCGGCAGACGCCCTGGGATTCCTCGTCGCTGACCGAGGATTTTCGTTTCGTCGGTGCAACCGACGCCAGCGCGGCCAATGCCGGGCCGCGGCCGGTGGTCGCCAAGCGCAGCGTCGACGAGTGGAAGCGCAACCTGCAGGGCAAGCCGATCGAGGCTGCGAACGAGATGATCGTCGGYGACGGCAGCGTCGAGGCCTACGAAGCYTTCGTCACGCTCTACACCGCGCCGCCTTTTGGCCCGCAGGCACGGCAATGGCTGGACCTTCACAACCGGATGGCGGCCTGGAACGAGGCCGTGCTGATCAACACGGTTGCGTCATATCAGACGTTTCTCGAYCGTTATCCCGACAGCGACCTGACGCCGACCGCGCGCAAGCTGATTGAACGGCTGCGCAACCGTCCGGTGGTGACGCCGGTCGCCGCCGTAGCCAATGCGGCCATCCCCGTGAGTCCGCCCGTCGTGCCGACCAATGCCGCCCTCGGGCCGACCTGTCCGTGCTCTCCGTCACCACGCAAATTGGATACGCCCAAGCGGGCGGAAGAGAAGCCGGCGAAGAAGCGTGYCGAGGATCCGCCCAACAAGCGCGCCGGCCGCGCCCCGCGCTACCGCGATCCCGGCGATGATGTCGTGGTCTACGCGCCGCCGCCGCGGGACTATTATCCACCTCCGGTGCGGGTGGTGCCGCCCGCCGGCATCAGTATTGGCATCGGAATCGGTGGTGGCTATGGYGGCGGTGGCTACGGGCGGGGTCCCGTGACCTCCCCGACCCAGCGCGGCTACGGATATTGATGCCGGCTGACATCTGTGCCGTCGCGGTGGCCGTCCGAAGCGGCGGCCATTTTCGCGCGGCTCAACAGACGCCTCATCCAGCGATCCCGGTGGGTCTGCCAGCCGCCCCGCAATGATTCCGCTCGTCCCGCAGGCTCCGCCGCCCGTCCCATTGATGTCGACGCCGGGCTTGCCGCCAGCATCATGGTGCTGCGCGCCGCTCGCGGCGTTGTTCGCGACAAGGGAAAAGACATGGCGTTACGTCGGGATGCGATCGCAATTGTTGTCATCGTGGCGCACGGCCTTTTGGTGCAGGCGGCGGTTGCCTCRGCGCGGGCGTGGCCGCAATGGGGCGGTGATGCTGGCGGCACGCGGTTCTCACCGCTGGCGCAGATCACGCCGGCCAATGTCGACAAGCTGGTGCGGGCCTGGGACTACCACACCGGGGACAGCACGGTCCGGCCGCCTGCAGCGGCCCTGCGCACCAAATTCGAGGCGACGCCGCTGCTGATTGACGACAGCCTGGTGTTCTGCTCGCCGTTCAACGAGGTGATTGCGCTGGATCCTGGCACGGGCGTCGAGAAATGGCGCTTCGATCCGAAGCTCGCGAACGATCTGAGGCCGGCCAATCGATACGCCTGCCGCGGCGTCGCTCACTGGGTCGATGCGCAGGCGCCGGCTGACGCGGTCTGCCGCAGCAGGCTGTTCATGGGCACGGTCGACGCGCGGCTGATTGCGCTGGACGCCCGGACGGGCCGGCCCTGCGCGGGCTTCGGCGTCGGCGGAGAGGTGCGYATCGACCTCGGGACRGACCTGCTCTGGCCGGGCGAGTTTCAGATCACCTCGGCGCCGGCGGTCGGCCGCAATATGGTCGTGGTCGGCTCGTCGATCGCCGACAATCAGCGAGTCGCGGCGCCCSCCGGCACGGTGCGTGGCTTCGATGCGCGCACCGGCGCGTTGCGATGGAGCTTCGATCCGTTGATCCATGACGGCATCACGGCCGGCCACGCCAATGTGTGGGCGCCGATGTCGGTCGATGACGAACGTGGTCTCGTGTTCCTGCCGACGTCCTCGCCAAGCCCCGATTTCTTCGGTGGCGCGCGTCCCGGCGACAATCGCCACTCCGACTCCGTCGTCGCGCTGCGGATCGAGACCGGCGCGCTCGTCTGGTCGTTTCAGACCACGCATCACGACGTCTGGGACTACGATTTGCCGGCGCAACCGACGCTGGCGAGACTCGAGACCGGGCAGGGCGCGCGCGACGTCGTGATGCAGCCCACCAAGCAGGGCTTCGTGTTCGTGCTCGATCGCGACACGGGAGCGCCGATCTGGCCGGTGGAGGAGCGTGCGGTGCCGCAGGGCGCTGTCGATGGCGAACRGCTGWCGCCGACGCAGCCATTCCCGACCCATCTGCCGCCGCTGCTCGCGCAGCGTTTCACATCGGAGGACATCTTCCGTGTCGTGCCGCGCTTCGTCGATTCCTCCTGCGAGGATCAGCTCGCGCCGTTACGGAATGATGGCCTCTACACGCCGCCGACCACGCAAGGCACGTTGATCTATCCGATGACMGGCGGCGGCGTGAATTGGGGTGGCGCGGCGTTCGATCCCGTCCGCCAGATCCTTTACGCCAATGTCAGTCGGGCCATTCACATCGTCAGGCTGATCCCGCGTGACCAGGCCGACCGCATGCGATCACAGCCGGGGATCGAACTGGGTCTGCAGCGCGGCGCGCCCTTCGCCGTGACGCGGGCGATCGCGATGTCCAAACTCGGCCTRTTGTGCAACCGGCCGCCCTGGGGGGAGATGGTCGCGCTCGACCTCAAGGCGGGCAAGGTGCTTTGGCGGTCAACGGTCGGCACCACGGAAGAYCGCGCGCCACTCGGGCTGGCCTTCAAATGGGGGACCCCGCTCGTGAACGGCCTCGTCGTCACCGCCGGGGGACTCATCTTCACCGGCGCGATGGATGCGTATTTGCGCGCCTTCGATGCGGGCTCGGGCGAGGAGCTGTGGCAGGGGCGGCTGCCGGCCCCTGGTGTCGCCAATCCAATGACCTATCAGTGGAAGGGCGAACAATATGTGGTGATCGCCGCGGGCGGCCATTCCGAGGCGGGYACGACGCTCGGCGACGGCGTCGTGGCGTTTCGGCTGGCGCGGGTTGGCGAGTCGCCGTCCCTCTGGTCCCGCACCATCGACAGGCCGGGSGGCCGGCTCGCCGGYAGCGCGATGATGGCGGGCTTCGTCCTCGCCGCGCTGCTGCTGGCATGGTGGCAATGGCGTCGACGTCGCCGGCGCGCCTAGCGCATGATCCGCAAAGATGAAGACTGGCTCTCCGACGAGATCATGCTCAAAAAGAGCGATGAGATCGTGATGCGCGTCTGCGGAAACGCRTCATGATCTACGCGCGGTCAGTCGAATGCGACGCCGATCCGCTTGTCGTGGCTCCACACCGCATGGCAGCGCCGCGTGAACTTGTCGGAGGGGATCACCAGCGTGAAGGCTCCGGGCAGGCCGACCGGATTGACAACCTCGACGCGCGCGCCGGTATTCGACATGTTGCGGACCATGCAATCGACGGCGCCGCCGCCGTCGAACGCCAGCCTGCCTTGCTTCAGCACCCGGTGCCGGGGTGCGATCCGTTTCTCGTCTGTCTCGCTCATGGCCGTAACCCGATGCCGCTTGGCGCCGCCTTTCGCTTCAAATGCGCCTAAAATAAACCAGGGCCGGGTTTCATCGAGATAAATGCGGCTCGCGAAGATCGRCATGCGATCTTCATCTTCTGTTAACGCCCGTAGCTTCCCGGATCAGAGCATCGCGAATGCGCTCGACACCATCGCGACGGGCTTGCCGTCAGTGGYGCTCGTCAGCGTGACACGGCCGAAGCTCATGGTGCGGCCGAGYCGGACAACGCGCGCATCGGCGAGCACATCGGAGGAGGCGACSGCGCGCATGAAATGCGTGGTCTGGTCGACCGTGGTCATCGGCCGGTAGCCGCTATTCGCCGTGACCATGGCGATCACCATCGCAGTGTCGGCGAAGGCCATCAGCGCCTGTCCGCAGACGACGCCATTGTCCCGGCACAGACGTGACGAGAACGGCATGCGCAGAATGGCGCCGGGCTCGCCCTGCGGCGTCGGCGCAATGTCCTCCACAGTCAAGGCAAGATCCTTGATCCAGGGCGCGAACACGTCGTCCAGGATTCGGCGCGCGTCATCGAGGGTGAAGTTCAGGGCGTCAGTCGGCACGTACGGAGCCTCCCATGTCGTGTCATTTCGCCAGCCTTGATCGGGCGGGCAGCCGACCGATTGCCGCAGGCTGGCGGCTTGAAAAGGCCGGAGTTCGAATCCTATGATGAAYGGCGGGCCGATGACAGYCGGCAGTGGATGGCCGGATTCGGCGCGGCGGCGTGGCTTGGCGCAGGGCGAAAGACTTGGCGCATGGCGAAGCGATGCTATAAGGCCCGCCACTATCGGGAGTAACCAATGAAGAAGCTGATTGTGACGATGGCGCTCGCCGTGGCTGCTGGCTGGGCTGTCCCGGCCGTGGCGCAGATGCCGAACATCAATCTTCTCGCTGACGGTCCCTCCAAGACGCCTGAGGAGAAGGAAGCCGAGGCGGCGCGCGAGAAGGCCTACAAGGACACGATGCGCAAGATCCCCGACGCCAAGACCTCCGCTGACCCATGGGGCAATGTTCGCGCCGTGGAACAGCCGAAAACGGCGCCGGCCGTGAAGACCACGGCAGCCAAGAAGCCCAAGGCGAACCCTACGACCAACTGAGCGCTGCCGCACTCGGCCGCCTGTGCCGTCCAGGCAAGATCGGCGATAGGCCCGGGTGGCAGTATGCCGGACTCGGATTCCGTGCGGCCTCGTCTATATTGACGGGGTGTAACGCGCTGGAGTTCGTCGATGGGATTGCGTCCGCGTGACATTGCCAGCCGGATGGCGGCCCGGCGCCGTAAGGGCGACGGCTATGTCCGTGACACGTTCAAGTTGCCGCGCGAGGAAGCACGCGCCAAGGCTCGCGACTATCTCACCCGATATCCGAAGGCGGGCTATATGAGCGCCGTCGAAAGCTGGCGCGAGCTGCCCGACGGGGCCATCGAGTTTACGATGCGGCGCCTGCCGAGCGCCGACTGAGCCGCTGCGAGACGATCATTCCTTTTCGCCCAGCAGTTTGCGCGTGTCGCGATTGATGAAGTGAAGCCGGGTACAGGCCTTGCAGACCACCGTTTCATACGCGCAGGCCGGGTCGCCYGGCTTCGGCTCTTCCAGCCAATGCTGCACGTTCATCCCGGTTCGCGGACATTTGAAGATCAGATTACCCATACAAATTTAAATGTCTGCCAGGACGGGAACAGGCATTTTGATCTAAATCAAAGTCTCACGAAGAATGGCCGGTCGCTCTACGTTCGCAACAGGCAATGATTGAATCTCAATTGCTGTTTCTACCTGGGAGATATGAATGGCCGCTATCACGCCTGATCGAGGGATTCCGCGACGATCCTGATCCGGAATACGGGCTGCCTCGCTTCGTCGAGCAACTCCATCTGCCATTCGGAGTTTTCGGCAAGCTTTCGCGAGATGCTGCTCGCCATGTCGGCGCAGACAGTGGTCATCTCTTTCCAGGCTGCATTCCGATCGGCACATTCGGTGCCATACTCGGACGCGCCGGAGAAGTGGCCATTACGGATACGAAAGAAATAGAGCGGCATTGCCAAAACCGTTGACCCCTGACCGCCCCAGGCCGCTGGGTTTGATGAACGCAGGGTAAATGGATGCGGAAAACCCAATCGGATCAATTCCGGTAAAATACGGTCGATGACGACCGCACCGGCACAGCGGAAACGTGTCCGCGGTGAAGCCTCACCCCTGATCTGCTGTAATCTTGGGCGGCCTGTGAACTGAAACAAGTGAGCCTCGGACCGCGGCGGTCCGAGGCTCCGCGTCAACGTCGTAGCTTCCCGACGGGGCAGTTCGGCAATGACAATTGCAACTATATGACAGGGCGTGCGCGCATGCTTTGCGACAGGTCAACGCTCGTCGCATAGGGGACCGACACCACATCCGCCGCGGCGTTTTCCCGAAACAGTSAGGGCCATCAACCGGTCTCAGCGATCGATGATCCGCTCCGGCGCGACCGCCAGGCGGTACGCGACGGCGGTCGAACCATCCGGCGTTTCGAGCAGCGCGTCGCATAGAGGGCAGCGCACGTCACCCGGTGGGCACGCATATGACCGCAGTTCGATGCGCTGCAAACCGGCTCTGCAGGAGAGGCACATGACCTCATCTTGTTTCATCCCCTCATGATGCACGAGCGGCACGATCAGTTCCGCGCGGATTGCGCCGGGCTGTATGACAACACCGTGCGGGGAGGCGGACGATCCAAAACGTCGAAAGCCCCGGACGGGGTCCGGGGCTTTCTCTCGCCCTTTGGCGCGGATGGTTTCAGGGCCGTGCGCCTAGAGGTGACAAAGCGCGGCCGTAAATCATGTGCTGATATCGGCCAGCTATCATCGCAACAAACAAACAAATTCGGGGCTGATCAAAAATCTGTTCGTGTCCGACAACCGARCCCATATAKCGCAACCAAGAGTTTATGACAATGCTTGTTGTCCGATCCRCTCCAGAGCGACTTGCGGGTCAGTGTTGCGCAGCGCGCGGTTCCGCCCCCGGGGCCATCCCTTTCGGCTGGCGTGGAAGAGATCGCTCTTTGCGGCCTGCGGCGCTTTATCTGCTGACCATCATATCGCGGCCATGGAACAAGCTGAGGGGGGCGCGGGGCGCATCGCATGGASCGCATRACCGATGAAGCTCAGGCAGAAACGGATCGGATTGCACGAGAAATAAGCTGTCGCACGCGCTACGAGCCGAACAAAAGCAGAAGAGCGGTTGGAACTTCGTTCTTCTCAGGAGAACCACGGAGGTGCGGTCAGCGCACGCGCGCAGAAGTTGGTTGTTTCAAGGAAAAGTCTTGACCAGCACGATCGGACCGACAATGGCCGCATTGAACTCAGCAAGGTGCTCGCTCGGAATCCAGTACTCGAGATGATCGCGTCCGCCGGCCTCGCGTACCTCATAGCGATCGACGAAAGTGYGCAGCACCTCGAAGCGCAGCACGTGACCGCTGCCGCTCGCCGGCACGTTCCAGTCGCGCGCGATCTTCACCGCGTAGGCCTCGGTCAGCACGGGATAGAAGATCGGCTGCTCCGGCAGCCGCGGCGGAAACGCACGCATGCCCGACGCCGCGATCAGTGCGAGTTCCTTCGGACCCACCGGGCGCCATAGGGTGATCGTCGGTTGGCGATGGTCATGTGGTTTCAAGGGAGGCCGGTGATCTGGTCTCTCCAGACCAAGCAGAACGGCACGGCTCCGGCAAGTTTTTCGTCACTGTCTCAATCTGTGATTGTCGTTCGATCTGCTTCGGTGGGGAGATGTGGCACCGAGCCTGCGGTCTTGTCCTGATCAGCGCCCGCCGATCGTGCCCCCCGCGCAGCGCCTGTGCCTCAGCGGGCGGCGCGCTAGCGCCGGTGACCGGTGGCGTTCTGCTGGGCGCGAGCGCGCGCCGGTCTGGCTCAGGCTCGGGATGTCCAGCGACCAGGGCACCTGGCTCTCGCGGGGCGCTATGAGCCGAAGCTGTGAATGCCCCCGAATGCGAGAAAGAACATATTGCGAACAAAGAACRGATCGGGTACATTCACCTCAAGATTGTTGCCCGGCCTCGTTAACCATTTGTCCATCCCGCGAATCCCCGCCATAAGGAGCGCCAATGTCCGCCACCGCCCTGCGTATCGTCGAAGGTTCCTCAATGGATAAGAGTAAGGCGCTCTCCGCTGCGCTGTCCCAGATCGAGCGTCAGTTCGGCAAGGGCTCGGTGATGAAGCTGGGCAAAAACGACCGCTCGATGGATGTCGAGACGGTGTCGACCGGTTCGCTCGGGCTGGACATCGCGCTCGGGATCGGCGGTCTGCCGAAGGGGCGGGTGATCGAGATCTATGGGCCGGAATCGTCGGGCAAGACCACKCTGGCCTTGCACACYGTCGCCGAGGCTCAGAAGAAGGGCGGCATCTGCGCCTTCATCGATGCCGAGCATGCGCTCGATCCGGTCTATGCGCGCAAGCTGGGCGTCAACATCGACGAGCTGCTGATCTCCCAGCCGGATACCGGCGAGCAGGCGCTGGAGATCTGTGACACCCTGGTTCGTTCCGGCGCGGTCGATGTGCTGGTGGTCGACTCGGTGGCGGCGCTGGTGCCGAAGGCCGAGCTCGAGGGCGAGATGGGCGAGTCGCTGCCGGGCCTGCAGGCCCGCTTGATGAGYCAGGCGCTGCGCAAGCTCACAGCCTCCATCAACAAGTCCCAYACCATGGTGATCTTCATCAAYCAGATCCGCATGAAGATCGGTGTGATGTACGGCTCGCCGGAAACCACCACAGGCGGCAACGCGCTCAAATTCTACGCCTCGATCCGTCTCGACATCCGCCGCATCGGCGCGATCAAGGAGCGCGATGAGGTGATCGGCAACACGACCCGCGTCAAGGTGGTCAAGAACAAGCTGGCGCCGCCGTTCAAGCAGGTCGAGTTCGACATCATGTATGGCGAGGGCGTGTCGAAGATGGGCGAGATCCTCGATCTCGGCGTCAAAGCCGGCATCGTCGAGAAGTCCGGTGCCTGGTTCTCCTATGACAGCCAGCGGCTCGGGCAAGGGCGCGAGAATTCGAAGTCGTTCCTCAAGGCCAACCCCGATATGACGGCGAAGATCGAGGCCGCGATCCGCCAGAACTCCGGCCTGATCGCCGAGCAGATCCTGGCCGGCAACGCGGAGCGCGATGCCGACGGTGAGGAGCCGGCGGAGGAGTAGGGGGACGACGGCGGCGGGGGCCGTGGACGTGAGTAGCCGACGTTCCGGCGCCCGCTTGCAGATGTGTGGTGCTCTATCGAAAACCGCGGCTGCTGCGTTCCCGAGTGCCGCGAGTATCCGTTTCTGAGCGCCGGATAAGATCTTCAACGCGACTAACTTAAAGTGCGCGCGGGCGGACCGGATCCGCGCGGCGGCGTTGCGATTTCCGACGCCAATCCTGGGCGTCGGGCGTCGATCRCGAACGTGTTGCTCGCGCCTTGAGCCAATCAGGTCGTCCCGGAGCCAACAGCATGACGCGTTTGTTTCTAGTGGCTGACGATCCCAGCGCCGGAGCGCTTCGGAGGAGCGGCTTTGCYGATCTGGTGGTACCAATTCTCCATCGTTTCGTGTGGGGACCGTTGCCATCCGACGCCGAGTTGTCGGCCAATCTCGCCCAGCGCACCGCGCGACGGAAGCGGGGGCATTGGTTGGACTTCGCCTCGCGTGGCGACTTCAAGGCGGTCGGCGGCCGAAGTCACAGTTTTCTCGAACTTGTCGACCGTTGCGATAGCGTCGAACTGTGGATGGGGACCCGTCCGAACGACCAGTTGGTGCTGATTTGGCTCTTGGACTATCTGCGCGATCACGCGGAGATCGCGACGAAGATCGTATTGCGGCATGTCGATGTCCCGCTATTCGATGCCCCGGCCGGGCGACGCGCCGGTCGGATGATGGCCGGCGTCGAGCTTGCACGTGCGCATCTCGACCTGGGTCATCTGGCATGGCAGGCGTTTCGTGCGCCGACGCCGCAAGCCTGGTCCGATCTGTTGAAGCAGGATCTCAGTGCGCTGCCGCAGCTTCGCCGCTGCGTGCAGGAGATGCTCGATGAGCTTCCCGGTGTTGCGACGGGCCTCGGAGCATCGGAGCTGAGAATCCTCGAATTGCTGTCAGCCGGCTATCAGCACCCGTTCGACCTGTTGCCGCATCATCGGGATCGCTTTCAACGCCGCGTCTATGACTATTGGGAAGGAGGCACGTTGCTCGACGGTCTGGCGCTGGCACGGGTGCCTGCAATTGCCGGCCTTGCCGAATGGCCATTCTCGGTCGAGATGCACGACCGCCGTGAAAGCCTCGAGCGCTACACGGCCAGCACCCTGTCGCTGACACCGCTCGGCAAGGCAATCCTCGCCGGCGAGGAGGATTTCAGCAGCCATAATCCGATCCGGCGCTGGTGGGGCGGCACCGAATTGACCAACGCCAATCTCTGGCGTTGGCATGCGGTGCTCGTCGCGCCGGATCCYGRCATGCCTGACCTCATTGATTGTCGCGAGCCGTGGYGYGMGATCTCTTGGGACATGCGTGAGGAGGCTTACTCCGCGGCCTGTGCGTAGTCGCCAATCGGCGGRCACGAGCAGACYAGGTTGCGATCGCCATAGACRTTGTCGACGCGTCCGACGGGGCACCAATATTTGTCGGTGCGCGAGGTGCCTTCGGGGAAGCAGCCCTCGCTGCGGCGATAGGCGCGGTTCCAATCGTCATCGGCGATGTCGTGCACCGTGTGCGGCGCGTGGCGCAGCGGTGAGGCCTCGATGGTGAAACGGCCCTGTTCGACCGCGGCGATCTCCTTGCGGATCGCGATCATGGCATCGCAGAAGCGGTCGAGCTCGGCTTTCGATTCCGACTCGGTCGGYTCGATCATCAATGTGCCCGCCACCGGGAAGCTCATCGTTGGCGCATGGAAGCCATAGTCGATCAAGCGCTTGGCGATGTCGTCGACGGTCACCCCGCAGGTCTGCTTCAGCGGCCTGGGATCGATGATGCATTCATGCGCGAYGCGGCCGCGTTCGTTGCGATAGAGCACCGGGAAATGCGGATCSAGGCGCGCCGCCACGTAATTGGCGTTGAGGATCGCGATTTCGGTGGCGCGGGTGAGGCCTTCGCCGCCCATCAGGAGCATGTAGATGTAGGAGATGGTCAGGATCGAGGCCGAGCCGTAGGGMGCGGCCGAGACCGGTCCGACGGGAGACGGCGTCGCGGCGTCGGTCGCGGGGTGACCCGGCAGGAACGGCGCCAGGTGCGCCTTGACGCCGATCGGGCCCATGCCCGGGCCGCCGCCGCCATGCGGAATGCAGAACGTCTTGTGCAGGTTGAAATGGCTGACATCGGCGCCGTAGTCGCCGGGCCGGGAGAGGCCGACCTGCGCATTGAGATTGGCGCCGTCGAGATAGACYTGGCCGCCATGGGCATGGACGATGTCGCAGATGTCGCGGATATGCTCCTCGAACACGCCGTGGGTCGARGGATAGGTGATCATGATCGCCGCGAGCTTGGCGCTGTGCAGCTCGGCCTTGGCCYTGAGATCGGCAAGATCGACATTGCCGTTGCTGTCGCAGCCGACGACGACGACCTCCATGCCGACCATGTGCGCAGAGGCCGGGTTGGTGCCGTGGGCGGAGGAGGGGATCAGGCAGATCGTGCGATGACCCTCGCCGCGTGCGGCGTGATAGCCGCGGATCGCGAGCAGGCCGGCATATTCACCCTGTGCGCCCGAATTCGGCTGCAGCGACACCGCGTCATAGCCGGAGATCCGGCACAGCCAGTCCTGCAGATCGGCGAACATCGTGTGATAGCCGGCGGCCTGCGCGCGCGGCACGAACGGATGCAGGCTGGAGAATTCCGGCCAGGTCAGCGGAATCATCTCGGTGGTCGCATTCAGCTTCATCGTGCAGGAACCGAGCGGAATCATCGCGCGGTCGAGCGCGAGATCGCGGTCGGCGAGCTTGCGCAGATAGCGCAGCATCTCGGTTTCGGAGCGATGCGCGTGGAACACCGGATGGGTCAGGAACGGCCGCTGCCGCTTCAGCTCGGCCGGGACAGCGTCGCGCGCCTCGGCTTCGATGGCCGCGTAGGAGAGCTCGCCGCCAAAGGCGCGCCAGACGGCTTCGACGACATCGGCYGTCGTGGTCTCGTCGAGCGCGATCCGCAGCCGGCTGCCGTCGCGCCCGAGATTGATCCGCTGGCTTTCCGCACGCGYGATGATCKCATCGCAWTTGGCGCCGGCCTCGACGAGGACCGTATCGAAGAAGCTGTCGCTCGCCGGTGCGAAGCCGAGCTTGCGCAGCCCGGCGGCCAGCACYGCAGCYCGGCGATGCRCGGTCCGGGCGATCGATTTGAGCCCGTCGGGACCATGATAGACCGCGTACATCGCGGCGATCACCGCGAGCAGCACCTGCGCGGTGCAGATGTTCGAGGTCGCCTTCTCGCGCCGGATGTGCTGCTCGCGGGTCTGCAGCGCCAGGCGATAGGCGGGAGCACCGCGCGAATCGACCGAGAGGCCGACGATGCGGCCGGGCAGCGACCGCTTCAGCGCGTCGCGCACCGCCATATAAGCGGCATGCGGTCCGCCATAGCCCATCGGTACGCCGAAGCGCTGCGCCGAGCCGATCGCGATGTCGGCGCCGAGCTCGCCGGGCGAGGCGATCACCGTCAGTGCCAGCAGGTCGGCGGCGAGAATCGCCAGCGCACCCTTGTCGTGCAGCTTGGCGATATCGGCGCGCGGATCGCGCAGCGCGCCCGTGGTCTCCGGATATTGCAGCAGGCCGCCGAACACCTCGGCGCCGTCCAGATCCTTGACCGGATCGCCGACGATCAGCTGCCAGCCCAGCGGCTCGGCGCGGGTGCGCAGCACGGCCAGCGTCTGCGGATGCACGTTCCTGTCGACGAAGAACGCCTTGGTCTTGGCTCGCGCCGAACGCTCGGCGAGCGCCATCGCCTCGGCCGCCGCAGTGCCCTCGTCGAGCAGCGAGGCGTTGGCGACGTCGAGCCCGGTGAGGTCGCAGATCATGGTCTGAAAGTTGAACAGCGCCTCMAGCCGGCCCTGGCTGATCTCGGGCTGATACGGCGTATAGGCCGTGTACCAGGCCGGGTTCTCCAGGATGTTGCGCTGGATCACCGCCGGCATGATCGTGCCGGAATAGCCTTGGCCGATCAGCGAGGTGAACACCTGGTTCTGTGCGGCCAGCGCCCGCATGTGGCCGATCGCCTCGACCTCGCTCAAGGCCGGTTCGAGCGTGAGCGGCGTGGCCTGGCGAATCGTGCCGGGCAGGGTCTGCGCCATCARTTCGGCGACGCTCTTGGCGCCGACGGTCTCCAGCATCGCCGCGACATCACGGGGCGATGGACCGATATGGCGGCGGGCGAAGCTGGTGGCGGCATCATCGAGCGGCTTGAGCGGCGTGGTCATGAGGGCCTCGCTGGAAGATCCAAAGTTGGTGTCATCGTCCGTCCCACGGTCTCGCCTGCGGCGAGCCCGTGGACAGGCTGCAGCGGACGATCCAGTACGCCGAGGCGTCTCTGGTCGACCGCTGCCGCTGGTGTGAGTACTGGATGCCCCGCCTGCGCGGGGCATGATGGCGGGTGTGGTGGCCCGCAGAGGTCTCACGCCGTGTGCGCCTTGTACGCGGCCTCATCCATCAGGCCGCCGAGCTCGCTTTTGTCGGCGATCTTGAGCTTGAAGAACCAGGCCTTGCCGCCSGCGTCAGTGTTGACCAAAGCGGGCTCGTCGACGATGGCCTGRTTGACCTCGACCACCTCGCCGGTGATCGGCGCGTAGACGTCGGAGGCGGCCTTGACCGATTCGACCACGGCGGCGGCCTCCGTCTTCTTCAGCGCGCGGCCGACCTGCGGCAGTTCCACGAAGACGACGTCGCCGAGCTGGGCCTGCGCGAAATCGGTGATACCGATGGTGGCGACATCGCCCTCGATGCTGAGCCATTCATGGTCGGAAGTGTAGAGCGTGGTCATGGACGTCCTTCAGCGCTTTGCAGGGGTCAACGTTTGTAGGTGTTGGGAACGAACGGCGTGGCGGCGACGCGCAGCGGCAGTCGCTGGCCACGCACGTCGGCGAAAAGCACGGTGTCCAGTGCGGAGAGAGCGGTCGGCACATAGCCCATCGCGACCGGTGCATTCAGCGTCGGACCGAAACCGCCGGAGGTCACCTTGCCGATCGGCTCGGCCGAATCGGCCGTCGCGAACAACGTCGCGCCCTCGCGGACCGGCGCGCGGCCTTCGGGCTTCAGACCCACGCGGCGGCGGGCCGCGCCACTATCGAACTGCGCCAGGATCTTGCCCGCGCCCGGGAAGCCACCCGCACGGGCGCCGCCGCTGCGGCGAACCTTCTGCACCGACCATTCCAGCGCCGCCTCCACGGGCGTCGTAGCCGTGTCGATGTCATGTCCATAGAGACAGAGCCCGGCTTCGAGCCGCAGGCTGTCGCGGGCYCCGAGCCCGATCGGCAGCACGTCCTTGTCGGACAGCAGCGCTTCGGCGAGTTGCTCGGCCTTGTCGGCCGGGACCGAAAYTTCGTAGCCGTCCTCGCCGGTATAGCCGGAGCGCGAGACGTAGCAGGTGAGCCCGTCGACGTTGCGCGGCCCCGCATCCATGAACCGCATGGCCTCGGCGTCCGCACAGAATTTCGCCAGCACGGACGCYGCCTTCGGGCCTTGCAACGCCAGCAGCGCCCGGTCGGCGAGAGGCTGCACGTCGCAGACGYCCGAAAGTCCGTCGCGCAGCAGCTGAATGTCGGCGTCCTTGCAGGCAGCGTTAACGACCAGCACCAGATGCTCGCCGAAATTCGCCACCATCAAGTCATCGAGAATGCCGCCCTCGGCATTGGTGAACTGGGCATAACGCTGGCGCCCGGGCGGAATACCGATGATGTCCTGCGGCACCAGCCGTTCCAGCGCGGCTGCGGCGTCGGCGACTGTGCCGGATTTCGGCACCACAGCGACCTGGCCCATATGGGACACGTCGAATAGTCCAGCCGCGGCGCGGGTATGGAGGTGCTCCTTGAGCACGCCGGGCGCGTATTGCACGGGCATCTCATAGCCCGCGAATGGCACCATCTTGCCGCCGAGGCTGACATGCAGCGCATAAAGCGGCGTYCGCTTGAGAGGAGAGGCGGGAGTAGCAACGGGTTCAGCCATGGATCAGGGGTCCTCGCGCGGTTCCTCGGGACCAGTCCCGAAAAACGCCACCGAAGCCCCATCTGTCGCTGTGCCTGAGAGTATTATCCCGTCGGCGGACRCTTCCCGGGATCAGGCCCGGCCAGCGTCTCTTTCCAGATGCAGTAGCAGTCGCGAGGGTCCTTTTGCCTGAGAGTTTCCGGGGCGGTTGCTCCTTCGGCGCCGATCCTTGAAGTTCAAGCAGAACCTCAAGAGAGCGGTCTCTCCCGACGCGACTGTCGTCAACGCCGCCGACCAAACACCAGGGCGCGCGAACTGTCAACGCGTCACGCTGGCTTTCAACCAGCTTTAGGAGCCGTGCAGCAAGCCCATGATGTTTCTGCACAGTTTCTGGACAGGCGAAGTCCGCTTGTCTAAAAGCAATGCCGCCGAATTCCCGGACTTCTTCGATTGGATTGCTATGAGCGGCGTCAACGAGATCAGGTCGACCTTCCTCAACTTCTTCGCCGCGAACGGCCACGAGATCGTGCCGTCCTCGCCGCTCGTGCCGCGCAACGACCCGACCTTGATGTTCACGAACGCCGGCATGGTGCAGTTCAAGAACGTCTTCACCGGCGTMGAGAAGCGGCCGTACCACCGCGCCACCACGTCGCAGAAATGCGTTCGTGCCGGCGGCAAGCACAACGATCTCGACAATGTCGGCTACACCGCCCGGCATCACACCTTCTTCGAGATGCTCGGCAACTTCTCCTTCGGCGACTACTTCAAGGAGAACGCGATCGAGCTCGCCTGGAAGCTCGTTACCAAGGAGTTCGGTCTCCCCAAGGACAAGCTGACCGCGACCGTCTATATCGACGACGACGAGGCGTTCGGCCTCTGGAAGAAGATCGCGGGCCTCCCTGAGTCGCGTATCATCCGCATCGCGGGCTCGGACAATTTCTGGCAGATGGGCGACACCGGCCCGTGCGGCCCGTGCTCGGAGATCTTCTACGACCATGGCGACAAGGTCTGGGGTGGCCCGCCTGGCTCGCCGGAGGCCGATGGCGACCGCTTCATCGAGATCTGGAACCTCGTGTTCATGCAATACGAGCAGCTCGAGGGCGGGGTCCGCAATCCCCTGCCGAAGCCGTCGATCGACACCGGTGCGGGCCTCGAGCGCGTCGCCGCGGTGCTGCAGGGCAAGCACGACAATTACGACATCGACCTGTTCGTCGCCCTGATCCGCGCCATCGCCGACCTCACCAATGCCGATCCGCAGGGCCCGCAGAAGGCGAGCCTGCGCGTCATCGCCGACCACCTGCGCGCCTCGTCGTTCCTGATCTCGGACGGCGTGCTGCCCTCCAATGAAGGCCGCGGCTATGTGCTGCGCCGGATCATGCGCCGCGCGATGCGCCACGCCCAGCTGCTCGGCGCCCGCGAGCCGTTGATGCACAAGCTGGTCGGCGCGCTGACCCGCGAGATGGGCCAGGCCTATCCGGAGCTGATCCGCGCCGAGGCGCTGATCAAGGAGACGCTGCGGCTCGAAGAGACCCGCTTCCGCAAGACCTTGGAGCGCGGCCTTGCGATCCTCGACGAGAAGTCGTCCACCCTGAAGAAGGGCGACATGTTCGACGGCGACGTCGCCTTCACCCTTTACGACACCTATGGCTTCCCGCTCGACCTCACCCAGGACGCGCTGAAATCGCGCGGCATCAGTGTCGACCAGGCCTCCTTTACCGACGCGATG